>ENA-OOKA01000401-OOKA01000401.1-human-skin-metagenome-genome-assembly--contig:-NODE-401-length-11579-cov-8.217025_pt1 | contig 11579 bp, 8 predicted proteins | sample MGYA00248825_ERZ500995 | MGnify/ENA primary metagenome ERZ500995 (study PRJEB25958, sample SAMN03398540) | human skin metagenome | study: EMG produced TPA metagenomics assembly of the Human Skin...
CGTGAGTTCCTTCAGCCATCCAGCTGGTCGTCCCATCAACACCCTCCTCGACCTGAGGTGTTGCGTCCACCAGTTGAATCCACCCAGTTCCGCTCACGGAAATTCGTGCACGCCCTGAACCGTCATCACCTCATCGGATCGATGGGGAAAGTCGGCGCTGCCGGGGACAACGCCGCGATGGAGTCCTTTTTCGCCCTGCTCCAGAAGAACGTCCTGAACCGCAAGCGCTGGCGGACCCGAGAAGAGCTGCAGATCGCGATCATCACCTGGATCGAGCGGACCTACCACCGACGTCGCCGACAGGCCCGCCTGGGCCGATTGACCCCCATCGAATACGAGACAATCATGAACCAGACCGTCAGCCTGGCGGCCTAACCACAGCTGACACCTGATCGCGCATCAGTCCCGACATCGGAACCACCAAGACCGGTCGCACGCGCTGGGTTCCAATTCCTGCCACCCTCGAAGCGATGCTGGGCCGCCAAGTAGCCGAGAAGGAGCCCGGCGACTTTGTCTTCACGGCAGTGCGCGGAGGCGTGCTTCGCGGGCGGAACTTCGCCCAGCGCACGTTCGAGCCAGCAGTCCGTGCCACCGAAGGCGTACCGAACCACATGTGGGTCTACGACCTGAGGCACACCGCCGCATCGCTCGCGATCAGCGCCGGGGCGAACATCAAGGCACTACAGCAAATGCTCGGCCACGCCACTGGCGACATGACCCTGAACCGCTACGGCCACCTCTACGAGGACGACTTGGCGTCGCTCTCTTCGGCGCTCGACTCGTCGTTGGCACTCGTGGCCTGACGCTCAATCTCCTTCTTGAACGCACTCCACCCGCCACGCGACAGGATCATCGAGAGGTCGAGGGCAAGTCCGCGCGCCCACTCGCTCTCAGTCCAACTATCCCCCTTCTGAAAATAGGGATGAACAACCTCTGCGACACCTTGGGCGAGTCGTTTGTGTAGCTCAGGGTGTACCTCGCGAGCATCGTTCATCGCTCGCACTAGCCGACCGTTCGTCACGCCATGAGACCAGCGGTTGCCGTCAGAAGCGCTGAACGCAAAGTGTTCAAGTCGTTCGATCAACTCCTCCACCTGGTGCAAGAGGTCCGACCGAGCAGCTTTCAGGTCAGCAAGCCGCCTCTGTTCCTCCCGGCGATCATCTTCTATCTTTCGTTGCTTCTCTGCAGCCTTGCGTTCTCGGTTTGCCAGCCAGACAGCGACTGCGGCCGCCAGCACCGCCGCAAAGAAGGTCGCACCCGCGCTGATCAGCGTGTCTGCCCATTGGATACCCGCTCCCCCACCATCAGATCCCATGAGCGGATCCTACGGTCGTTGCGTACCCGCTGCGTACCGGGCCAAACAGCAGACTCCCCGGCCAGTGGCCTATATGGCCTCTGACCGGGGAATCTTTCGGTGCCCGCGACAGGATTCGAACCTACGACCTTCTGCTCCGGAGGCAGACGCTCTATCCACTGAGCTACGCGGGCGGGCGACTCGACAATACTAGCACTCCGTCACGGAGTCCGAGCACCGAGTGCGCGAATGTGACCGACGCGACGCCGGTCGGTGTCGGGACCGGGCTCAGGCGCCGCGGATCGACTGCCGGGCCGGGACGTACTCCCAGTGCCACGGCTCGTACTTGCTCGACTTCGCCCAGTCCGGGTTCTCCCAGCCGTACTTGCCGGCGTTCTTCACGAGCCACTCGTACTGCTCGCCCGAGGCGGTGGCCGCGCCGCCGCCGAAGTCGAGAGCGATGCCCCAACCGTGCAGCGAGGTGCCGGGGCGGGCGGCGAGGCCGGGCTTGCGGCCGGCCACCGAGACCTGCGACTCGAGCGTGCGGTAGGAGTCGGTGATGGCCATGTCCTTGCCGGTGTCGGCCTTGAACGCGGCGTTCATCTCCGCGAAGGACACCGCGGCGTCGGCGCGGAGCTTGTGGCCGCCGATGCCGAGCTCGCACAGCCACTCGTCCGGGATCTGCCCGTTCGAGGCTTCGCCGGACGGCGCCTCGCCGGAGCAGCCGGGGAGGACGGTGCGGGTGACGGAACGGGAGGCGGCCTCCGCCTTGCGATCCTCGGTGCTCGGCACTCCTCCGGCATAGACATCGGCCTGGCCGGCGGTCTGATCGCCCTCACCGGCGGTGACGTCGGAGTCGACCGTCTCCGCCCCGATCGCCTGGAGCGCATCGGTGCTGATCTCCTGAGCGGCGACCTCGGTGTCAGGGCTGTTCGAGCTGAGCAGGACTCCGGCGATCGCGGTGCCGGCGACGGACACGGAGGCCATCGCGGTGACCGTGGCGACGCGACGGCGCTTGAGCGCGCGGACGGCGCTGCCGTCGGAGCCGCGGGTGGCGATGGCGCGGGCGCCGACCGTGCCGGTCGAGCGGCGCTCGACGTGCGCGGCGACCGACTGCACCGGGCTCGCGACTACGGGCCTGCGGAAGGGGAGCTTCCGCTGCGCCCGGCGGGCCGCCTCTTCCTGCTTGCGCAGATCGCGACGACGGACGAGAACCGGCGCGGTGGTTTCCTGACCCACTCCACAACTCCAAACTGACGACTGCATATTCACTGATGCTCGAGCACAGGGCTACATCCGCACACGGCTGCGTGGAGGGGAAGATCCGACCGTGTGCCAGGTTTGTCACAACACTATAACGAGAAAATCACGGAATGACACAATCCTGTGATCCTTCTGACCGGTAGGGGCCTTCGACACCCCCGTCGACCCCCGCCGATCGCCGGAATGACGCGGGTCGTGACCGATTTGTCACATTCTGCGTATCACTGTGATCCCGGCGCGTCGACGGCCTGCCGACTCCGGCGGTGCGCCGACGGAACACTCCCGCCGGCGCACCCACCGCCGTCAGCGGTGCGAGCGCGGCACCCGCTGCATGGCGTCGTGGACCTCGCCGACGAGCTCCTCGAGCACGTCCTCGAGGAACAGCACGCCGCTGGTCCTGCCTTCGGCGTCGAGCACCCGGCCCACGTGGTTGCCGGCGTCCTGCATCGCCCCGAGCGACTCCTCGATCTCGTCGCTCGCGGTGAGCGTGACGAGCGACCGGAATCGCTTCGCGGGGATCTCGGTCGTGTACTCGCCGGGCTCGTCCGCGTAGAGCACGTCCTTGATGTGGATGTAGCTCGTCGGCTCGCCGTCGGCGTCGAGGAGGACGTAGCGGGAGAAGCCGGTGCGGGCGACGAGCCGCTCGATGTCCTCCGGGGTCGCCCCGGCGGGCAGGGTCACGACCCGGTCCATCGGCACCATGACGTCCCCGATCGACTTGTCGGAGAACTCGAGCGCTCCCTTGAGCAGACCGGTGTCGTCGCTCAGCAGCCCCTCGCGCTGCGACTCGACGACGATCGACTGCACCTCTTCGACGGTGTACGCGGCGTTGACCTCGTCACGCGGCTCGATGCCCATCGCGCGGAGGATGAGGTTCGCGAGCGCGTTGAGCGGCCGGATGACGAACCCGAAGATCTTCGCGAGGAACACGAGCGGCGGCGCGAGGAGCATCGCCGCCTGCTGTGAGGCCGCGAGCGAGATGTTCTTGGGGATCATCTCGCCGAGCACGACATGGAGATAGGTCACCACCGCGAGCGCGAGGACGAAGGCGATGACGTCGGCCATCGCCACCGGGATGCCGAGGAACGCGAGCGGCCCGGCGAGCAGATGATGGATCGCGGGCTTGGAGAAGTTGCCGATGAGCAGCGAGCACACGGTGATGCCGAGCTGACAGATCGCGAGCATGATGGAGACGTGCTCCATCGCGTAGAGGGCGGTCTTCGCCGCCTTGGAGCCCTCCGCCGCCCGCGGTTCCATCTGCGAGCGCTTGGCGGCCACGACGGCGAACTCAGCGCCGACGAAGAAGGCGTTGGCGGCCAGCAGCACGACGAGCCACACGAGTCCCATCCAGTCGCTCATGACGCACCCCCGAGCCGGGTCGTGACGTAGTCCGGGGTCAGGCGCAGCCGTTCGATCCGGCGGCCGTGCATGCGCTCGACGACGAGACGGGCGTCGGGCAGGCGCACCGCGTCGCCCTCCTCGGGGATCCGCCCGAGGGTGAGCATGACGTAGCCGGCCATGGTCTCGTAGTCGGGGTCCTGCGGCACCTCGATGCCGATGGCGCCGCTGACCTCGTCCGGGCGCATCCGGCCCGGCACGATCCACGTGCCGTCGCGCGCCGGGCGCACGCTCACGCGCAGCCGGTCGTGCTCGTCGACGACCTCGCCGACGAGCTCCTCGACGACGTCCTCGAGGGTGACGACGCCGGCGGTGCCGCCGTACTCGTCGACGACGAGGGCCATCTGGGTGCCGTGCAGCCGCAGCTCCATGAGCAGCGGGTCGAGCGGCATGGTCTCCGGGACCTCGGTGACCTCGGACATGAGACCGGCGGCGTACGCGTCGGCGCGGTTGGCCAGCGGGACGGCCACGGCCTGCTTGACGTGGACCATGCCGACGATGTCGTCGCGCGAGTCCCCGACCACGGGGAACCGCGAGTAGCCGGTGCGGCGGGCGATCTCGACGATCTCCGCCGCGGTGGTGTCGCGATTGACGCTCACCATGCTCGTGCGCGGGGTCATGACGTCCTCGGCCATGCGCTCGGAGAAGCTCAGGGTGCGGGTGACGAGGTCGGCGGTCTGCTCGGCCATCGTGCCCTCCTGGGCGGAGTGGCGCACGAGGGCGGTGAGCTCCTCCGGGGAGCGTCCTGCGGTGCCCTCCTCCTGGGGCTCGATGCCCATCGCGAGGAGCGCCCGGTTCGCGGTGCCGTTGAGCACGGCGATGACGGGCCGGAAGATCACCGAGAAGACGTACTGGAGCGGCACCGCGATCCTGCCGGTGACGAGCGGAGCGGAGATCGCCATGTTCTTCGGCACGAGCTCGCCGATGGTCATCGACAGGAAGGTCGAGATCAGCAGCGCGAGGATGATGCTCGTCGTCGATGCGGCGCCGCCGGACATCCCGAACGACTCGAACACCGGGCTCAGCAGAACGCCCAGCGAGGGCTCCATGAGATAGCCGGTGAGCAGGGTGGTCAGGGTGATGCCGACCTGGGCGGCCGACAGCTGGGTGGAGAGCTGGGTCATCCCCTTCTTGATGAAGGTCGACCCGCGATCACCCCGTTCGAGCGCCTGGTCGACGGTGTGCTTGTCGAGCGCGAGGAGGGAGAACTCGGCCGCGACGAAGACGCCGGTGCCGAGGATGAGGAGCAGTGCGAGGGCGAGGAGGAACCATTCCATCTCAGTGACGGTCCCCCTCGTGCAGCGGACGGAACGGTCGTCGACGCGGATGCGGTGCAGTGGGAGGGAGATGAGCGGGGCTGCCGGCGCGAGGCCGGCCGGGACTGTCACTGGTCATGCGCTGAATCATAGCGAACGCCCGACCGCGTTCCTCACCAGCTCTTGTCGAGCGGGCGCCCCTCCTCGTAGCCGGCGGCGGACTGGGTCCCGACGAGCGCGCGCTCGGCGAACTCCGCGAGGGTGCGGGCACCGGCGTAGGTGCACGAGGACCGCACCCCCGAGGTGATCTCGTCGAGGAGGTCTTCGATCCCCGGCCGCTCCGGATCGACGAACATCCGGCCGCTCGAGATCCCCTCCTCGAACAGGCCCTTGCGAGCGCGGTCGAAGGCCGAGTCCGTGCGCGTCCGGGCCGCCACCGCGCGCGCTGAGGCCATCCCGAAGCTCTCCTTGTACTGTCGCCCGGAGGCGTCGACGAGGAGGTCGCCGGGGCTCTCGTAGGTGCCGGCGAACCACGATCCGACCATGACCTGGGAGGCACCGGCGGCGAGCGCGAGGGCGACGTCGCGGGGGTAGCGCACTCCCCCGTCCGCCCACACGTGCGCGCCGAGCGCCCGCGCTGCCGCGGCGCACTCGGCGACGGCGGAGAACTGCGGACGGCCCACCGCGGTCATCATCCGGGTGGTGCACATGGCCCCGGGCCCGACCCCGACCTTGACGATGTCGGCCCCAGCGTCGACGAGATCCTCGACCCCGGCCGCGGTGACGACGTTGCCCGCGACGATCGGCACCCCGAGGTCGAGCCCGTCGACGATGCGCAGCGCCTCGAGCATCTTCTCCTGGTGGCCGTGGGCGGTGTCGATGACGAGCACGTCGGCTCCCGCCTCGACGAGCGCGGCGGCATGGTTGGCGACATCGGCGTTGACGCCGATCGCGGCCGCCACCCGCAGGCGGCCCCGGGCGTCGAGCGCCGGGGTGTAGATCGAGGCCCGGAGGACCGACTGGGCGGTGAGCGCGCCGACGAGCGCGCCGGAGTCGACGACCGGCACGAAGTCGCGCCTCGCCTCGCTCATCCGCTCGTAGACCTCGGCGAGGTCGGCCCGCTCGACGGAGTGGAGCTGGGAGGCCTCGACCGGTTCGAGCGGCGGCTCCATGACCGCCCCGACCGAGGTGAAGCGGTCGACGCCCTCGAGCGAGGGGCGCGACACCGTGCCGAGCACCCGGAGGTCGTCGTCGACGACGACCGCGTGGCCGTGGGCCCGCTTGGGCAGGAGGTGGAGGACGGAGAGCACCGTGTCGTCGGGCGAGACCCGCACCGGGGTCTCGTAGACGGGATGCCGGGCCTTGATCCAGTCGATCGTGTGCGCGGCGACCGGCAGCGGCGTGTCCTGCGGGAGCACCGCGAGACCGCCCCGCCGGGCCATGGTCTCGGCCATCCGGCGGCCCGACACCGCGGTCATGTTCGCGGCGACGATCGGGATCGTCGTCCCCGTGCCGTCGGACGAGGCGAGATCGACGTCGAACCGGGAGGACACGTCCGACCGGCTGGGGACGAGGAAGGCGTCCGAATAGGTGAGGTCATGGGCGGGGGTTCCGGTGATGAAGCGCATATCTCCATTCTCCACTGTGCAGGCGCAATTGTGCGGACTACACGGTAGGCTTGGCAGGACGTCGATACCCCAGATGAGGAAGAAGGCGATTCTCGCCGTGTCCGTGAACACCCCCAACCGCAGCGTCGAGGACTTCGGGTCCAACGAGTGGCTGGTCGAGGAGCTGTACGAGAAGTACAGGTCAGACAAGAACTCCGTGGACGAGTCCTGGTGGCCGTTCTTCGAGCAGTACGAGAAGAGCGGATCCGGTGCGGCGGGCACGAACGGCGCCGGCGAGAAGACGTCCGCGCAGCAGGAGCCCGCGGCGAAGAGGTCGGAGACGAAGAAGTCCTCCTCCGCGGGCGGTCGGAAGTCGTCCGCCGAGGCGCAGACCGGCAATGCGGAGAAGGGCGAGAAGGGCGCAGACTCCGGCGCGGCGAAGAAGCTCGATTCGCACAAGGGCGTCACCCCCTCGGTCAACGAGTCGGAGACCCCGAAGGCGGAGTCGAAGTCCGCGGCCTCGAAGCAGCGGTCGAGCGGCACGCGCGAGAAGGCCGCCCCGCAGGAGGACGTCGAGGACGTCGTCACCAAGCTCCGCGGCCCGGCCAAGCTCATCGCCGAGAACATGGATCAGTCGATCTCCGTGCCGACCGCGACCTCGGTCCGCTCGCTGCCGGCGAAGGCCCTCATCGACAACCGCATCGTCATCAACTCCCACCTCAAGCGCACGCGCGGCGGCAAGGTGTCCTTCACCCACATCATCGGCTTCGCGGTGATCCGGGCACTCAAGGCCTTCCCGAGCCAGAACGTCTACTACGAGGTCCAGGACGACAAGCCGGTCATGGTGTCCCCCGGGCACATCAACTTCGGCCTCGCGATCGACGTCCCCAAGAAGGACGGCTCGCGCACGCTCCTCGTGCCGAACGTCAAGAAGGCCGAGACGCTGACGTTCAAGCAGTTCGTCGACGCCTACGACGACCTCGTCGAGCGCGCGCGGATCGGCAAGCTCGCCGCCGACGACTTCGCCGGCACCACGGTGTCCCTGACCAACCCCGGCGGCATCGGCACGGTCCACTCCGTGCCCCGCCTGACGAAGGGACAGGGCTGCATCATCGGCGTCGGCGCGCTCAACTACCCCGCCGAGTACCAGGGTGCGAGCCAGGAGACGATCAACCGGCTCGCGATCTCGAAGATCCTCACCCTGACGTCGACCTACGACCACCGGGTGATCCAGGGCGCCGGGTCCGGCGAGTTCCTCAAGCTCGTCCACGAGTACCTGCTCGGCGAGGACGGCTTCTACGACGAGATCTTCGAGTCGCTCCGCCTGCCGTACACCCCGGTCCGCTGGGTACCCGACCTCGACACCGGCGATCAGACCGACGTCAACAAGACCGCGCGGGTCATCGAGCTCATCGACGCCTACCGCAACCGCGGTCACCTCATGGCGAACATCGATCCGCTCGTGTACCGCCAGCGCAGCCACCCCGACCTCGACATCAACAACCACGGGCTCACCCTGTGGGACCTCGAGCGGGAGTTCCCCACCGGCGGCTTCGGCGACGAGCCGCTGCTGCCGCTGCGCAAGATCCTCGGCGTGCTCCGCGACTCGTACTGCCGCACCACCGGCATCGAGTACATGCACATCGCCGACCCCGAGCAGCGGCGCTGGTTCCAGCGCAAGCTCGAGGTGCCCCACGAGGAGCTCACCCGTGAGGAGCAGGGCCACGTGCTCGGCCGCCTCAACGCCGCGGAGGCGTTCGAGACCTTCCTGCAGACGAAGTACATCGGCCAGAAGCGGTTCAGCCTCGAGGGCGGCGAGTCCGCCATCGTGCTCCTCGACAAGATCCTCAGCCAGGCCGCCGACGCCGGGATGGACGAGGTCACCATCGGCATGGCCCACCGCGGTCGCCTCAACGTGCTGACGAACATCGCGGGCAAGAGCTACGCCCAGGTGTTCCGGGAGTTCGACGGCACGCAGTCCCCGGACAGCTTCCAGGGCTCCGGCGACGTCAAGTACCACCTCGGCCAGGAGGGCTCGTACACCTCGCCCGACGGCAGCACGACGAAGGTCTACGTCGCCGCCAACCCGAGCCACCTCGAGACCGTCAACCCGGTTCTCGAGGGCATCGCCCGGGCCAAGCAGGACGAGATCGATGCCGGCAACGCCGGGTTCACCGTGCTCCCGGTGCTCGTCCACGGCGATGCGGCCTTCGCCGGCCAGGGCGTCGTCGCGGAGACCCTGCACCTCTCCGAGCTGCGCGGCTACCGCACCGGCGGCACCGTGCACGTCATCATCAACAACCAGGTCGGCTTCACCACCCCGCCGGCCTCGGCCCGCTCGTCCTACTACTGCACCGACATCGCGAAGACGATCAGCGCGCCCATCCTCCACGTCAACGGGGACGACCCCGAAGCCGTGTACCGGGCGGCGCAGCTCGCCTTCGAGTACCGCGAGGAGTTCAACCGCGACATCGTCATCGACCTCGTGTGCTACCGCCGCCGCGGCCACAACGAGGGCGACGACCCGTCGATGACCCAGCCGGTGATGTACTCGCTCATCGAGTCCAAGGGCTCGGTGCGCAAGGTCTACACCGAGTCGCTCGTCGGCCGGAAGTGCATCACCGAGGACGAGGCGAAGGACGCGCTCAAGGACTACCAGTCCAAGCTCGAGGCCGCCTTCGCCGAGACCAAGGAGGCCGAGAAGCAGGCGAAGGAGGCCGCGAAGCTGCCCCCGCGCCCGGAGCGCCCGGCCGATCTCGAGACCGACAGCACCTTCGAGACCGCGGTCCCCGAGAAGGTCATCGAGCGGGTGGGCGACGCCCATCTCGAGGTGCCCGACGACTTCGCCGTGCACAAGAAGCTCAAGAGCCTGCTCCAGAAGCGGCAGGAGATGTCCCGCTCCGGCGGCATCGACTGGGGCTTCGCCGAGCTCCTCGCCTTCGGCTCGCTCCTCATGGAGGGCATCCCGGTCCGCCTCGTCGGCCAGGACTCCCGCCGCGGCACGTTCACCCAGCGCCACTCGGTCCTCATCGACCACGACAACGGCAACGAGTGGACGCCGCTGTCGAACCTCACCGACGACCAGGCGAAGTTCTGGGTCTACGACTCGCTGCTGAGCGAGTACGCGGCGATGGGCTTCGAATACGGCTACGCGGTCGAGCGGCAGGACGCGCTCGTCCTGTGGGAGGCGCAGTTCGGCGACTTCATGCAGGGTGCGCAGTCGATCATCGACGAGTTCATCTCCTCCTCCGAGCAGAAGTGGGCGCAGACCTCCGGTGTGGTCCTGCTCCTGCCGCACGGCTACGAGGGCCAGGGCCCGGACCACTCCTCGGCCCGGATCGAGCGCTTCCTCCAGCTGTGCGCGGAGAACAACATGACCGTCGCCTACCCGTCCGACGGCGCCTCGCACTTCCACCTGTTGCGCCGCCACGCCCACACCGAGCGCAAGCGCCCGCTCGTCGTGTTCACCCCGAAGTCGATGCTCCGCCTCAAGGCGGCGGCGACGAAGGTCGAGGACTTCACGGCAGGCCGCTTCGAACCGGTGATCAAGGACACCACCGTCGACGCCGCGGGCGTCGACCGCGTGGTGCTCGTGTCCGGCAAGCTCTACTGGGATCTCAAGGCCAAGCGCGACAAGTCCGAGGACACCCGGACGGCGCTCGTCCGCGTCGAGCAGCTCTACCCGCTCGACGAGGAGAGCATCACCGAGGCGCTCGCGCCCTACGGCGACGACGTCGAGATCGTCTGGGCCCAGGAGGAGCCGGAGAACCAGGGTGCCTGGCCGTTCATGGCGCTCAACCTCGCCCCGCTGCTCGGCGGCCGCGAGATCCGCGTCGTGTCGCGCGCCGCCTCGGCCTCGCCGGCGACCGGCCTCAAGAAGGTCCACGACCTCGAGCAGGCCGACCTCGTCGACCGCGTCCTCGCCCGGTGACGCAGCATCGGATGACGACCCTCGTGGTGGTCGGCGACGAGATCGTCGCCGGCCACGGCGACGGGCGCTGCCTCGGCTGGACCGGACGCGTCGCCGCGCGCACCCTGCCCGCACTGCCCGGCGCCCGGTTCTACGCGCTCGGCGTCGCCGACGAGGACTCGGTCGGGCTGAGCCAGCGCGGCATGGCCGAGGCCCGGATCCGGTTCGGGTCGGAGACCCGGAACCGACTCGTGCTCGCCCCGGGTCCCCACGACGTCGACGCGGGCATCTCGACCGCCCGCTCCCGGCTCAACCTCGCCAATGTCCTCGATGCCGCGCTCGGCGCGGAGGTCCAGACGTTCGTCGTCGGCCCTCCCCCGAGCATCGACGCCGACCGCAACCGGCGGATCGCCGAGCTCAACGCCGGCTTCGCCGACGTCGCACTGCGCCGCGGGATCACCTATGTCGACACCTTCGCCCCGCTGCGTGAGCACGAGGCGTGGCACCGCGATCTCGCCTCCACCGGCAGCGGCCTGCCCTCGCAGGAGGGGTACGGCCTCCTCGCCTGGCTCGTCCTCCATCGCGGCTGGTTCGACTGGCTCGGCGTGCCCGATCCGCTCGGCTGAGACCCGCGCGGGCCGCGACGCCGCGGAGCTTTGGCGGCATCGGACAGGTATGGAAGAATGGACAGGTCGAGAAGAAGGAGTGACGACATGAGCAAGCGAGGCCGCAAGCGCCGCGATCGCAAGAAGCGCGGAGCCAACCACGGCAAGCGTCCCAACGCCTGAGACGCTGACAGAGGGGCGGGGCCGGGAATTCGAGATCGGAAGAGCACACGTCTGAACTCCAGC
>ENA-OOKA01000402-OOKA01000402.1-human-skin-metagenome-genome-assembly--contig:-NODE-402-length-11575-cov-7.450694_pt1 | contig 11575 bp, 19 predicted proteins | sample MGYA00248825_ERZ500995 | MGnify/ENA primary metagenome ERZ500995 (study PRJEB25958, sample SAMN03398540) | human skin metagenome | study: EMG produced TPA metagenomics assembly of the Human Skin...
TTTCCAAGCTCGGCCCAAAGCTCTTCGGTGATGTAGGGCATAACCGGGTGCAGCAGCTTCAGCGTCTGATCCAGCGCCCAGGCCGTCGTGGCGCGGGTCTCGGCCTTGGCGGCCTCGATCGCCAGCGACAATTCCTCGCGCAGCGAATTGCGGAACTCGTCGAACGACAGGCCGTCGGCGGCGAGCTGCTGGCGCAGCTGGTCCGGGCTGAAGCCGTTCTGCTGGGCGATCATGCCGACCGCGCCGTCGACTTCGGCGTCGCTGACACGCACGCCCATCTGCCCGGCGCGTGCGGTCTGCAGGCGCACCAGCACCAGGCGCTCGAGCACCTGGCGCTCGAGGATCTCGCGCGGCGGCAGCTGGTCGTCGCGGCCCGAATACTGCGCAAGCACGTTGGCAACCGCGCGGTCGAGTTCGCTCTGCAGGATGACGTCCTCGTCCACCACGGCGGCGATGCGCTCGAGCGGCACGATGTCCTGCGCGTGGATAGGGGAAGCCGCCAGCAGCGCGGCCGCATCATCGGGGTGGACCCCGCGGCGGTGCCGCGCGCGGTCGCGGTCGCGGCGGACGCGGTCGGGGCTCCGACCGCCGTCCCGAGGGCGGCCAGAGGAAGACTGACAACAACGCCGAGGCGGCTCCCGCCGCGGCCGGATCGGAGGGCTGACACATGCTGATCCCTCGTCGAGTCAAGCACCGGAAGCAGCACCACCCCAAGCGCGGTGGCATGTCCAAGGGCGGCAACGAGGTCACGTTCGGCGACTGGGGCGTCCAGGCGCTCGAGCCCGCCTATGTGACCAACCGGCAGATCGAGGCAGCTCGTATCGCCATGACCCGTCACATCAAGCGCGGCGGCAAGGTGTGGATCAACATCTACCCCGACCGCCCGCTGACCAAGAAGCCCGCTGAGACCCGCATGGGCTCCGGCAAGGGCTCACCCGAGTGGTGGGTGGCAAACGTCAAGCCCGGTCGAGTTCTGTTCGAGCTCGCCGGCGTCCCCGAGGAAGTCGCTCGTGAGGCCCTGCGCCTGGCGATCCACAAGCTTCCTCTCAAGGCCCGCATCGTGCGGCGCGAAGGTGGTGAATGACAATGGCGATCGGTTCCAAGGACCTGTCCATGGACGCCCTCGACGGCTTCGACAACGACCGTCTTGTCGAGGAGCTGAAGAAGGCCAAGGCCGAGCTGTTCAACCTCCGGTTCCAGTCGGCCACCGGCCAGCTGGAGAGCCACGGCCGTCTCAAGGCCGTGCGCCGCGACATCGCCCGGATCTACACCGTGCTCCGTGAGCGCGAGCTGTCGATCCGGTCGAACCCGGCCGATGCCAAGGAAGAGGATAAGTGATGGCCGAGCAGACCCAGGCTGCCGCAGAGCAGGCGACCGAGCGGAACTCGCGCAAGACCGCCCGCGGCTACGTCGTCTCCGACAAGATGGACAAGACCATCGTGGTGGAGATCGAGGACCGCAAGAAGCACCGCCTCTACGGCAAGATCATGCGCAAGACCAGCAAGATCAAGGCCCATGACGAGGAGAACACCGCCGGCATCGGCGACCTCGTCGTGGTGTCCGAGACCCGCCCGCTGTCGGCGAGCAAGCGCTGGCGCCTCGTCGAGATCGTCGAGCGCGCCAAGTAAGACGCCCGCCGACGCCCCGGGTCCCTCCCGGTCCCGCCCCTTCCGAGGCGGCCACCGGGACCCCGGGGCAGGGCACCCACGTCAACCATCCGTTCCGTCAGGCTCGCCCGCGCGGTGAGAACCGACGAGACGACAGGAGATAACCAGTGATCCAGCAGGAGTCGCGACTCAAGGTCGCCGACAACACGGGCGCGAAGGAGATCCTCGCGATCCGCATCCTCGGCGGCTCCGGCCGGCGCTATGCCGGCATCGGCGACACGATCGTCGCCACCGTCAAGGACGCCATCCCCGGCGGCAACGTCAAGAAGGGCGACGTGGTCAAGGCCGTCGTCGTCCGCACCGTCAAGGAACGCCGTCGCGCCGACGGCTCGTACATCCGATTCGACGAGAACGCAGCGGTCATCCTCAAGACCGACGGCGAGCCTCGCGGCACCCGTATCTTCGGGCCGGTCGGACGCGAGCTGCGCGACAAGAAGTTCATGAAGATCATCTCGCTCGCGCCGGAGGTGTTGTGAGCATGGCAGCCAAGCTCAAGATCAAGAAGGGTGACCTCGTGCAGGTCATCGCCGGTGCGCGGGCCTCGCGCGGCGGCGACCGCGGCAAGCAGGGCAAGGTCCTCGAGGTGTTCCCCGAGACCAACCGCGTCCTCGTCGAGGGCGTCAACCGCGTGACCAAGCACCGCAAGGCCGGGCAGACCGCCTCGGGCGCCACCGCCGGCGGCATCGAGATCCACGAGGCGCCGATCCACGTGGCCAAGGTCATGCTCGTCGATCCCAAGGACAACAAGCCGACCCGCGTGGGCTACCGCACCGAGGAAGTCGAACGCGACGGTCGCACCCGTACCGTGCGGGTCCGCGTCTCGCGCCGGACCGGGGAGGACATCTGATGACCGAGAGCACCGTGCAGACCCGCCCGGCACCCCGCCTCAAGCAGGTCTACCGCGAAGACATCGTGCCGAAGCTCCAGGAGGAGTTCGGCTACGGCAACCCGATGCAGGTTCCCGGCCTCGTCAAGGTCGTTGTGAACATGGGTGTGGGAGACGCCGCGCGCGACTCCAAGCTCATCGAGGGCGCGATCCGCGACCTCACCCTCATCACCGGTCAGAAGCCCGTGGTGACGAAGGCCCGGAAGTCGATCGCGCAGTTCAAGCTGCGCGAGGGACAGCCGATCGGTGCCCACGTCACCATGCGCGGAGCCCGGATGTGGGAGTTCCTCGACCGCGTCGTGTCCCTGGCGCTGCCCCGCATCCGCGACTTCCGCGGACTGTCGGACCGCCAGTTCGACGGGAACGGCAACTACACCTTCGGCCTGACCGAGCAGTCGATGTTCCACGAGATCGACCAGGACTCGATCGACCGGGTCCGCGGCATGGACATCACCGTGGTGACCACCGCCAAGACCGACGACGAAGGCCGGGCGCTGCTGCGCCACCTCGGCTTCCCGTTCAAGACCAACTGAATCTCTACGTTGTAGGTCCGAGCGGCTCCGGCCGCAGACGAAACCCCAACGAGGAAGGGCACCAGCCCAATGACAATGACTGATCCTGTCGCAGACATGCTCACGCGTCTGCGCAACGCCAACTCGGCGTACCACGAGGATGTCAGCATGCCCTACAGCAAGCTGAAGTCGAACATCGCCGAGATCCTCAAGGCCGAGGGCTTCATCTCCGACTGGCGCGTCGCTGACGCCGAGGTCGGCAAGAAGCTCGAGCTCGACCTCAAGTTCGGCCCCAACCGCGAGCGCTCGATCGCCGGCATCCGCCGCGTGTCGAAGCCCGGTCTGCGGGTCTACGCGAAGAGCACCAACCTGCCCAAGGTCCTCGGCGGTCTCGGAATCGCGATCTTGTCGACCTCCTCGGGTCTGCTGACCGACAAGCAAGCGTCGAAGAAGGGCGTGGGTGGGGAAGTCCTCGCCTACGTCTGGTAAGGAAGGGGGAGAGCAGAATGTCACGCATTGGCAAGCAGCCGATCTCCGTTCCGTCCGGTGTCGAGGTCAAGGTCGACGGCCGCCGGGTCTCCGTCAAGGGACCCAAGGGCGAGCTCGGCCTCACCGTCGCCGAGCCGATCGAGGTCGCGCTCGAGGACGGCACCGTGACCGTCACCCGTCCGAACGACGAGCGCGAGTCGCGCTCGCTCCACGGACTCACCCGCACCCTGATCAACAACCAGATCGTCGGTGTGACCGAGGGCTACTCGAAGTCGCTCGAGATCGTCGGCACCGGCTACCGTGTGCAGGCCAGGGGCTCAAACCTCGAGTTCGCGCTCGGCTACAGCCACTCGATCACCGTCGAGCCGCCGGCCGGGATCACCTTCTCGGTCGAGGGGCAGAACAAGCTGACGGTCTCCGGCATCGACAAGCAGCAGGTCGGTGAGGTCGCGGCCAACATCCGCAAGCTGCGCAAGCCCGAGCCGTACAAGGGCAAGGGTGTTCGCTACGCCGGCGAGAACGTTCGCCGCAAGGTCGGAAAGGCTGGTAAGTGACCATGGCCTTCGGAAAGAAGCAGAGCTACGGCAAGGGCAAGGCCGCTGCGCGTGCCCGTCGCCACAACCGTCTGCGCAAGCACATCAACGGCACCGCCGAGCGGCCGCGTCTCGTGGTCAACCGGTCGAGCCGCCACGTGTTCGTGCAGGTCATCGACGACACCGTCGGCAAGACCCTCGCATCGGCCTCCACCATGGAAGCGGATCTCCGGGGTGCCGGCGACGACAAGACCGCGAAGGCGCGCCGGGTCGGCGAGCTCGTCGCAGAGCGCGCCAAGGCAGCAGGCGTTGAGACCGTGGTGTTCGACCGCGGCGGCAACACCTACCACGGCCGCGTCGCCGCGATCGCAGAAGGTGCACGCGAAGGAGGACTGTCCCTGTGAGCACTGAAGAGAACAAGGACCAGCAGGTGGCCCAGACCGAGACCCCGCAGACCGACGACCGCAACCGCGGACGCGGCCGGGGACGCGGCGAGGGCGGCGGTCGCGACAACCGTCGCGGCAACCGGCAGGACCGGGACGACAAGAACCAGTTCATCGAGCACGTCGTCACCATCAACCGCGTGTCGAAGGTGGTCAAGGGCGGACGTCGGTTCTCCTTCACCGCGCTCGTGGTCGTCGGTGACGGCAACGGCATGGTGGGCATGGGCTACGGCAAGGCCAAGGAAGTTCCCGCGGCCATCGCCAAGGGTGTCGAGGAGGCGAAGAAGAGCTTCTTCCGCGTCCCCCGCATCCAGCAGACCATCCCGCACCCCGTCCAGGGTGAGGCCGCGGCAGGCGTCGTCCTGCTCCGCCCGGCCGCACCGGGCACCGGCGTGATCGCCGGCGGTCCCGTGCGGGCCGTCCTCGACTGCGCGGGCATCCACGACATCCTCTCGAAGTCGCTGGGCTCCTCGAACGCCATCAACATCGTGCACGCCACGATCGCGGCGCTCAAGGGTCTCGAGCGGCCGGAGGAAGTCGCCGCCCGCCGTGGACTCCCGGTCGACGAAGTGGCGCCGTACGCCATGCTGCGCGCGGCAGAGAGCGGGGCGAAGGCCTGATGGCACAGCTGAAGATCACGCAGATCAAGTCCGAAATCGGTGGCAAGCAGAACCAGCGCGAAACCCTCCGGAGCCTCGGTCTCAAGAAGATCAACGACGTCGTCGTGAAAGAGGACCGGCCGGAGTTCCGCGGCATGGTGAACACCGTGCGCCACCTGGTGAAGTGCGAAGAGGTGGATTGAGATGGCAGAAGAGAACGTGCTGAAGCTGCACCACCTGCGTCCTGCTCCCGGTGCCAAGACCGCCAAGACCCGCGTGGGTCGCGGTGAGGCGTCGAAGGGCAAGACCGCTGGTCGCGGTACCAAGGGAACGAAGGCCAGGTACCAGGTGCCCCACGGCTTCGAGGGCGGGCAGACCCCGCTGCACATGCGGCTCCCCAAGCTGCGCGGGTTCAAGAACCCGAACAAGGTGACCTTCCAGGTCATCAACCTCGACAAGCTGTCGGCGCTGTTCCCCGAGGGCGGCACCGTGGGCGTCGAGGAGCTCGTCGCCAAGGGCGCCGTGCGCGCCAAGCAGCCGGTCAAGGTGCTGGGCACCGGAGAGATCTCCGTCAAGCTCGACATCACCGCCGACAAGTTCTCGGCGTCCGCCGTCGAGAAGATCGAGGCGGCCGGCGGAAAGACGACGACCGCCTGAGGATGATTCCTCACCCCGGTCGATAGCGGAGGGAGGTCGCCTGCGGGCGGCCTCCCTCCCGTCGCGTCCGCACCCGGGACCGGCGGCGATCGGCCCGGCAGGGGCCGGTTCTCCGGTTTCGGGCGCGCGGAACCACCCTGCTACAGTTCAACAGGTACTCTCAACGACTCATCATCCGAGGATCGACGGCGCCGGCGCGCGAGCGCGGCCGTCCGGCCCGGTGGACACCCCCAGGAGGACGCTTGCTCGGCGCAATTGGGCGGGCTTTCAGAACGCCCGATCTGAGGAACAAACTCCTCTTCACTCTCGGCGTTGTCGTGCTCTACCGGCTCGGCTCGTACATCCCCGCCCCCGGCATCGACTACGCCCAGGTCCAGCAGTGCGTCGCGAACCCGCAGCTCAGCCAGGGGGCCTTCGGCCTCATCAACCTGTTCAGCGGCGGGGCCCTGCTCCAGCTCTCGATCTTCGCGCTGGGCATCATGCCGTACATCACCGCGAGCATCATCACCCAGCTCCTGCGCGTCGTCATCCCGCGCTTCGAGGCGCTCCACAAGGAGGGCGCCTCCGGTCAGGCGAAGCTCACCCAGTACACGCGCTACATGACCATCGGCCTCGGCATCCTCAATGCCACGACCCTCGTGTCCACGGTGCGCACCGGTGCGCTCTTCGGCAACGTCGAGGGATGCCAGGACCTCATCGTCAACGACACCTGGTGGGGCGTCCTCATCATCGTCATCACCCTCACCGCGGGCACCGGCCTCATCATGTGGCTCGGCGAGCAGATCACCGAGCGCGGCGTGGGCAACGGCATGTCGCTGCTGATCTTCACCGCCGTGGCCGCCGGCTTCCCGGCCGCTTTCGGCGCGATCCTCACCTCGCAGGGCATCGACATCTTCCTCATCGTCGTGGCCGTCGGCCTCGCGATCGTCGCGCTCGTCGTGTTCGTCGAGCAGTCGCAGCGGCGCATCCCGGTGCAGTACGCCAAGCGCATGGTCGGCCGCCGGATGTTCGGCGGCACCTCGACCTACATCCCGATCAAGGTCAACCAGGCCGGCGTGATCCCGGTGATCTTCGCCTCCTCGGTGCTGTACCTGCCCAGCCTCGTCGCGCAGTTCGGCGATCCCGAAGCGCAGTGGGTCCAGTGGATCACCGAGTACCTCACCACCGGCGACCACCCGGTCTACATGCTCGTCTACTTCCTGCTGACGATCTTCTTCACCTACTTCTACGTCGCGATCACCTTCAACCCCGAAGAGGTCGCGGACAACATGAAGAAGTACGGCGGATTCATCCCCGGCATCCGCGCCGGACGGCCGACCGAGCAGTACCTGAGCTACGTGCTCACCCGGATCACCTTCCCGGGTTCGCTCTACCTCGCGTTCGTGGCGATGATCCCGCTCATCGCGCTCGTGCTCATCGACGCCAACCAGAACTTCCCGTTCGGCGGCACCTCGATCCTCATCATCGTCGGTGTGGGCCTCGAGACCGTCAAGCAGATCGATTCGCAGATGCAGCAGCGTCACTACGAAGGCCTGCTGCGCTGACAGCCGCCCGCGGCGCCCGTCGTCCGCCCGGGGCCACCCGGCGGGAGCGGACGCCGGCGGGTCCCTCCTGAAAGGAAAACACACGCATGAGCGTTCGGATCATCCTCATCGGCCCCCCGGGTGCGGGCAAGGGCACCCAGGCAGCGCGCCTGTCCGAGGAGCTGGGCATCCCGGCGATCTCGACCGGTGACATCTTCCGCGCCAACGTCGCCGGGGAGACGGAGCTCGGTCGGACGGCCAAGCGGTACATGGACGCCGGCGAGTACGTCCCCGACGAGGTCACCAACTCCATGATCGCCGATCGGCTGGCCCAGCACGATGCGAGGCCCGGCTTCCTCCTCGACGGCTACCCGCGCACCGCCGCGCAGGTCGCCGAGCTCGACTCGATGCTCTCCGCGCGCGGCGAGTCGCTCGACCACGTCGTCGAGCTCACCGCCGACACCGACGAGGTCGTCGAGCGGCTGCTCGCCCGCGCCCAGCTGCAGGGCCGCGCGGACGACACCGAGGACGTCATCCGCCACCGCCTCGACGTCTACGCCGAGCAGACCCAGCCGCTCACCGACATCTACGCCGAGCGCGGCCTGCTCCGGCAGGTCGACGGCCTCGGGGAGATCGAGGACATCACGGCGCGCATCCTCGCGCAGATCGGTCGCTGAGTGTTCGGTTCCAGGACGGAGCTCAAGACCGAGGCGCAGATCCGCACGATGCGCCGCGCCGGTCTCGTCACGCGGGCGGCCCTCGAGGCCGCCCGCGCGGCGTGCGTCCCCGGTGCGACCACCGCAGAGGTCGACGCCGCGGCCGCCGCCGTCATCGCCGACGCCGGGGCGCGCTCGAACTTCAAGGGCTACCACGGCTTCCCGGCCACCGCGTGCATCTCCGTCAACGACGAGATCGTCCACGGGATCCCCGGACCGCGCGTCCTCGAGACCGGCGACCTCGTCTCGATCGACTGCGGCGCGATCGTCGACGGGTACCACGGCGACTCCGCCTTCACGCTGTGCGTGGGAGGCTGGGACGCCGCGAGCGCCGCCGACCGGAGGCTCTCCGAGGTCACCGAGGAATCGATGTGGGCCGGCATCGCGGCCTTCGCCACCGCCAAGCGGGTGGGGGAGATCGGCGCGGCGATCGAGGACTTCGCGGAGCGCGAAGCCCCGGATCTCGGCCTCCTCGAGGATTACACGGGGCACGGCATCGGGACGCAGATGCACATGGAGCCCGAGGTGCTCAACTACCGGGCGCGCAACATGGGGCCGAAGGTCCGGCCGGGGATGTGCCTCGCGATCGAGCCGATGCTCGTCGCCGGGGACATCGCCTCCCGCACCCTCGACGACGAGTGGACCGTGGTCACCGTCGACGGGAAGCGGGCCGCGCACTGGGAGCACACGGTGGCCAGGCACGCCGCCGGCATCTGGGTGCTCACCGCCGAGGACGGGGGCGCGGCACGGCTGCGGCCCTACGGCGTCGTCCCGGTTCCGCTCGTGGACTGAGCCCCGGGCGGAGCGACCGCATCCACGAGAACCGGACGGCCGGAGCGCGACAGTGCGCTCCGGCCGTCCGGCATCCGGTGGGGTGTGCGACGGTCAGGCGGGGGCTCCGGTCCGCGCCGGAGCCGGTGCCCGGCCGGTCGCCGGTGCGGTGACCCCGGCCGAGGCGTCCCCGGGGGCGGTGCGACGGGCGGCGGCGCTCGTCCCGATGGCCGTGCCGACGTACGTCCCGGACCCGCACACGAGCACGAGGACCGCGAGCCAGACGGCGGTGGTGCCGATGTCGACGCCGACGAGGGTGAACGCGATGAATCCGACGACGGCACAGATCGCGGCGGCCATGAGCGCGGCCGACACCGCGGAGACGAGGATGTAGGACCGGCGGGTGAGTTCGAGGGGGTTCATGATTCCTCCTGGGTGGGGGAGCGGGATGTGGCACTCCTCACGGTAGGATCACGCACACCGGTGCTCCACTTCGTCCCGAAACGGAGGTCAACTGTGACGGATCGACCGCGCTACCGCATCACCCGCGGGGGCTTCGACGTCGTGTCGGTGTTCGGATCGCTCGGCGCCGAGGCCGTGCCCGGTCCCGTCGTCACCGCGGTCCTCGAGCTCCACGGCTACACCGAGTCGGCCGCTCGGAACCAGATCACACGGCTCGTGCAGCGCGGGATGCTCGAGCGCTCCTAGGCCGGCAGGATCGCCGTCTACCGGCTCGCACCCGCTCTCCGGCCGAGCTTCACCCGCCTCGCGGGGCAGACCGGGGCACCGGAGTTCGACGGCTCGTTCGCCGCCGTCATCCTCTCGATCCCGGAATCGCGGCGCTCGGTGCGGGACCGCGTTCTCTACAACGCCCGCTTCTCCGGGTACCGCCAGCTGCGCCCCGGCGTCCTCATCGCGATCACCGAAGCGGCCGAGGCGCTCCGCGCGGAGATCTCCGCCGACATCGGTGCGGAGGGGCGGGCGTGGCTCGACTTCTGCACCCTCACCCCGGAGAGCCCGGAGCAGGCGCGCCGGTGGGCCGACCGGGCGTTCGAGATCGCGGCCCTGAGGCGCACCATCGACGAATCCGAGGCCCGGGTCGCGGCGGCGCTCGACGATCCCGGCGGTCTCCCGTTCCCGCGCTACTTCGACCTCTACTACGCCGTGTCCGGCCAGCTCATGAGCGCCCCGGTGCTGCCCCCGGAGCTCGCGCCCGACCTCGACGTCCACGCCCGCCTCGGGACGTGCATGGGCATGCTCAACGGCTACTACTGGAGCGTGCTCGCCCCCGAGGTCCTCGCCCGGGTGAGGGAGATGCCGAGCGCCGAGCTCATCGAGTGGGAGCCGGGGCGGGAGCCGGCCGGGCAGCACCCGCCCGCCCGGTGATCGCCTCGGCGGTCCGTTCGACGATCTCGACGAGGATCGAACGCGGGGTCGCGGTGTTGATCCGGACGTGCCCGGCCCCCGCGGTGCCGCATTCGCGGCCGTCGGTGAGCGCGACGCCGGCGTGCTCGCGGAGGAACCCGGCGGGATCGTCGCCGAGGTCGTAGGCCCGCAGATCCACCCAGGCGATATATCCGCCCTCCGCGGGCAGATGCTGCGCGGCGGGCAGGTGCTCGGCGAGCAGCCCGGCGAGAGCACGACGGTTGCCGTCGAGGTAGTCCACGAGCTCGGCGAGCCAGGAATCGCCCTCGCGGTACGCGGCGATGGTCGCCGCGATCCCGGGGTTCGCGGTCGAGTGGGCGACGAACTCGCCGAGCTCGGCGAACCTCCGGCGGTCCGCGGGGTTCGAGAAGATCATCTGGGCGCACTTGAGGCCGGGGATGTTGAAGGCCTTCGAGGCGGACACCGCGGTGATCGCGTGCGCGGCCGCCGCGGGGGAGACGGAGGCGTAGGGCACGTGCGCGGACCCGGGGAACACGAGCGGGGCGTGGATCTCGTCGGCGAACACCCGGCTCCCGGTCCGCTCCGCGATCCGGCTCATCGTCTCGAGCTCGGTGCGCGAGTAGACCTTGCCCACGGGGTTGTGGGGATTGCACAGCACGAGCAGCGCTCCGCCGGAGAGCGCAGCTTCCAGGGCGGGCTCGTCGATCTCCCAGCCGTCGGCGGTGCGGAGCAGCGCGACCTCCCGGATCTCCCGGCCGCGCAGCGGCGGGACGCGGAAGAACGGCATGTACGCCGGCGTCATGAGGACGACGGGGGTGCCCGGTTCGGTGTAGAGGTCGATCATCGCGGCGTAGGCGGTGATGACGTCGGGGACCGCAGCGATCCGCGCCGGCGGGATCTCCCAGCCGTGGTGACGGGAGCAGAACTCCGCGGTCGCCTCACGGAGCTCGCGGAGCATCCACGGCGGCGTATAGGTGAAGAGCTCGCGCTCGCTCAGGTCGGCGAGCGCGCGGTGCACGGCCGGCGCGGTGCCGAAATCGGCTTCGGCGATGAAGGCGCCGAGGGTGTCGGGGACGGCGGTCCACTTGAGGGCTCCGCGCTCACGGAGCTGGTCCGGGGTGTACTCGGGAAGCGTCATGCATCCACGGTATCCCGGGGCACGGGCCGGACCCGAGCGGCGACGGAGGGGAGGCCGAACGCGAGACCCGACCGCGGTGGACATCCGATCCGCCCGCGGGCCGGTGCGCGCCGCGACAGCCGGCGCCGTGGTCCGCTGCACTCCCGCCGTCGTCGCAGCGCTCCGCGACGGAACGGTGCCCAAGGGCGATGTGCTGGCCGTCGCGCGCATCGCCGGCATCCAGGCCGCGAAGCGCACACCCGAGCTGCTGCCGCT
>ENA-OOKA01000403-OOKA01000403.1-human-skin-metagenome-genome-assembly--contig:-NODE-403-length-11575-cov-6.584896_pt1 | contig 11575 bp, 12 predicted proteins | sample MGYA00248825_ERZ500995 | MGnify/ENA primary metagenome ERZ500995 (study PRJEB25958, sample SAMN03398540) | human skin metagenome | study: EMG produced TPA metagenomics assembly of the Human Skin...
GGGCGTCGACGGCCTCGGCGACGTCGCGGGCACAGGCCTTGTCGCCGAGTCGGGCGATCGCGGCCGGCGGCGGACCCACCCACACGAGTCCGGCGTCGAGGACGGCCTGCGCGAAGTCGGGGCTCTCGGCGAGGTAGCCGTACCCGGGGTGCACGGCATCCGCTCCGGCCCGCTCCGCGAGCTCGAGCAGCCGGGTGATGTTGAGGTACGTGTCCGACGGGCCCATCCCGTCGAGCAGCCAGGCGTCGTCGGCGAGCCGCACGAAGTCGGCGTTCGCGTCCGGCCGGGTGTAGGCCGCGATCGCGCGGATCCCCAGGTCGTGGCAGGCGCGGATGATGCGCACGGCGATCTCTCCGCGGTTGGCGATGAACACCGAGCTGATCGGGCGGTGCGTCACGCTCGCGGAGTAGTCCGCGGCCAGCTGACTCATGTGGGGTCTCCTGTGGCGGTCGGTGTGGATCAGCACAAATCTAGAAAGCACCGCCAAACGCTTGTGGGTGATCCACAAAAGATCTGTGCGAAGTTCTCCGCACGCCCCGGGAGTGTCGCCGAGTGCGGGCCTCCGGGTCCTCGCCGGTCAGCGGCGGATGTCCCACAGGGACGGCCAGAACACGCCGAGGCCGGTGACGAGCCGGCGCAGCACCGGCAGGCTGAGCCCGATGACGGTGTGATGATCGCCCTCGATCCCGGTGACGAATGCGCCGCCGTAGCCGTCGATCGTCAGCGCGCCGGCGACCTCGAAGGGCTCGGTGGTCGCGATGTAGGCCTCGAGCTCCTCCGGGGTGGGCCGGGCGGTGTGGATCACCGCGGTCGCGGGCTCCGACACCGCGGCGGCGAGCTCCCAGCGTCCGCTGGCGCCGGTGCGGTCGAGCCGGGCGACGTAGTGGCCGGTGTGGAGCGCGGCGCTGCTCCCGCCCATCTCCTCCCACACCCGGCGGGTCGCCTCGGCGGTGTGCGGCTTGCCGACAGGACGGCCGGCGAGCTCGAGGATCGAGTCCGAGGCGAAGAGCACCGCGGTGTCGTCGGTCCCCGGGATCTCCGCGGCGCCGCCGAGGATCCGGTCGACGACGGCCCGTCCCTTCGCCTCGGCGAGCAGCGCGGCGAGCTCGACGACGCTCGCCCGCGGGTGCGCCGCGGCGACCGCCGCCTCGTCGACCTCGGGGACGAGGACGTGGGCGGTGATCCCGGAGCCGGCGAGGATCTTCCTCCGCGACGGGGACCCGGAGGCGAGGACGACGGCGGTCATGCGGGGAGCTCCTCGGAATCGTCTGCGGGTTCGGGTGCAGGGCGGACCTCGACGGGGAGCTCGAGGTCCTCGGCGATCCGCCGCAGGACCGCGGCGGCGAGCTGGGTGGTGCCGAGCAGGCTCGGGGAGCGCCCGCCGGGGCTCAGCAGCCCGATCCGCGACGTGCCGGCGAGCGTCCGGTTGAGCGACACCGGCAGCGCCCCCGTGCTCACCGCGGTGAGCCACTGCGAACCGGAGAGCACGCGCGAGCTGCGGCGGAGCACGTCACGCAGCGGCCTGCCGATGAGCGGCAGGAGGCCGAGGTTGGGCACGGTGAGGACGAGCACCCGATAGCCGCCCTCGCGCTGGAGCCGGTTGATCGCCGTCGACAGCACCGGCAGGCCGATCGAGCCGCTGATCGGATGGACGAGGTCGGCGGTGCCCATCGAGAGCACCGCGTAGCGGGGCCGGGAGGCGCCGGTGCGGGAGCGGCGCATCCGGCGGTCGGCGAGCACCGTCGAGACCTGGCGGAGGACGTCGTCGGCGCCGGCGGAGGGTTCGGCGACGACGCGCAGGCGTACGTCCTCGTCGAGGAGGCGGGACAGGCCGCGGGCGAGCAGCATGCGCGGGGTGCGCTTCCGGGAGCCGACGTCGAGCCCGGCGACCCACGAGTCGCCGAGGACGGCGATCGCCGGATGGTCCTCGTCCGCCGGGTTCTCGAGCAGCGGGCGGCCCCGGCCGGTACGCCGGTCGACGAGGAGGGCGAGCGGGGGGATCGGTCGGCGCGCGTCCTGCTCGACCGCGGCGCGCAGCCGGCTCGACTGGAGACGGAGCTGGATGCTGCCGACGGCGAGTGCGAGCGCGGGCACTCCGAGCCCGAGGCCCAGGGCCCACATCGTCGCTCGGCGCATCGGAGTTCCTTCCCGTTCCGAGCCGAGTCTAGGGGATACAGTGGGGAGCATGGCCAAACAGACCCGCGCCGGCATGACCCGGCGACTGCGCAGCGTGTGGGACGAGTTCCGGCTCCGGCGGGACGCGGCCGCGAGCCGGCCCGGCGGGAGCTTCGGCACCCTCGAACCGGGTCCCGCGGTGTACGCCGAGCCCACCGAGGACGAGCTCGGTCGCGGGGCCTACGAGCCCTACGTCGCGCCGCCCATGCGGCTGGCCGCCGCGTGGAGCTGGCGCAGCATCGTCGTGCTCGCCGGGATCGGGGTCGCGCTGTGGCTCCTGTCCAAGATCAGCATGATCGTGCTGCCGGCGCTCATCGCGCTCCTCATCTCCGCGCTCCTGTCCCCGCTCGTCGCCTTCCTCCGTCGGATCGGCCTCCCGCAGGTCCTCTCCGCCGTCATCGCGTTCTTCGGGTTCATCGTGTTCGTCGTCGGACTCATCTACCTCGTCGGCCAGCAGATCGTCGCCGGGTTCGCCGACCTCACCGACCAGGTGGTCGCCGGCTTCCTGTCGATCAGCGACTGGCTCCAGAGCAACCCGTTCGGGCTCGAGGCCTCGCGCGTCTCGCAGGCGATCGACGACGCGGTCGCGCAGGGCGTGGAGTACCTCCAGACGAACACCTCGCAGATCCTCGGCGGCGCGGTCGGCGCGGCGACCTCGGTGGGGAGCTTCCTCACGGGGCTCCTCCTCACGCTGTTCACCGCCTTCTTCTTCGTCTACGACGGCCGGTCGATCTTCAACTGGTTCGTCGGACTCCTGCCCAAGCCCGCCCGCGCGCAGGCCGAGGGTGCGGCGCTGCGCGGCTGGCAGACCCTCGTCCAGTACGTGCGGGTGCAGATCATCGTCGCCGGCGTCGACGCGATCGGCATCGGCATCGGCGCGTTCTTCCTCGGACTGCCGCTCGTCATCCCGCTCACCGTGCTCGTGTTCCTCGGCTCCTTCATCCCGATCGTCGGCGCCGTGGCGACCGGCGCCATCGCCGTCGTCGTCGCTCTCGTGTCCCAGGGCTTCGTGCCCGCGCTCATCATGCTCGGCGTCGTGCTCCTCGTCCAGCAGATCGAGGGCAACGTCCTCCAGCCCTTCATCATGGGCAAGGCCGTGGCCGTCCATCCGCTCGCAGTGGTGCTCGCGGTGGCCGCCGGCGGCTTCCTCTACGGCATCCCGGGGGCACTGTTCGCCGTGCCCCTCATCGCGGTGATCAACACCGTCGTGCTCTATCTCGCCGGACGGGACGTGTTCGCCCCCGACGACGAGGCGAAGACGCACATCGCCGACGGGGAGGAGAAGCCGCGGCTCGAGGGCGACCCCGACGACTCCCCGCTGCGCACCACCCTGCCGGAGGAGCGGGAGGACGGCTCCGGCGATCCCGCCGCCGGCTCCCGCGCATCCGGCTCGTCGACGTCCGGCTCCTCGGGGTCGTCCGCCCGGACCCACGATCGCGGAACCGGGAACGGGCGCGCCGGGACGAGCGCACCCCCGTCCGGACGAGGCCCGGGAGCGGGATCCGGCGATCCGGGCGACCGGCTCTGACGGAGGCGTCCGCACACGCGCGAGCGGCCCGGGGCGCAATGCCCCGGGCCGCTCGATGCTCCGGCGGTGTCCGCCGACGTGCGCGGTGTCCGCTCAGCCGGAGAAGGCCTCGATCTTCTTCACTGTGACGGAGATGGTCCGGCCGTTGGGGGCCTCGTAGGAGGCGGAGTCGTCGACCTTCTTGCCGTTGACGGCCGCGCCGAGCGGCGACTGCTCGGAGACGACGTTCATCGTCTCGTCCTCGTCGACGATCTCGCGCGAGCCGAGGAGGAAGGTGAGCTCCCGGCCCCCGGCGTCGACGGTGATGACCTTGCCCGGCGACACGACGGTGGTGTCGGTGTCGGCGGCGCCGACCTGCGCATGGGCGAGGAGGTGCTCGAGCTGGCGGATGCGGGCCTCCTGCTTGCCCTGCTCCTCGCGGGCGGCGTGGTAGCCGCCGTTCTCCTTGAGGTCGCCCTCGTCGCGCGCCGCCTCGATGCGTTCGGCGATCTCGACACGACCGGGCCCCTTGAGGTGCTCGAGCTCCTTGGTCAGGCGATCGAAGGCCTCCTGGCTGAGCCAGGTCTCCTCGCCCGTGATGTCCTCGGTCATGTCACTCCTAATCCCGGCCGCAGGCTGCGGCCGAACTGCAATGAGAACTGAACTGCAATGAGAACTCCCGGAGGCCGGGGGCTTCCGGGAGCAGATCGCAACTGTAAGGATCCAGTCTAGTCGAGGAACCAGCAGGAATCCACATGCCCGCTGGCCGCGAGCTGGGTGGTGGCGATGTCGAGACGGAGCTCGACCGGCCGTGCATCGTCGGCCGCCGGGTCGGGCGCGACGGTGACCTCGCGGAAGCCGACGATCGCCTCCTGCTCGTTCGTCGCCTGCACGATGCACTCGATCGTCCGCTCCGCATCCGGGACCACGGAGACGTGCGCGGTGGTGAGGGTCGAGTCGACGACGTCGTAGGAGATCGTCGTCGGGTCGACGGGCGAGTCGCTCGGGGAGAAGGCGTACCAGCCGGCGAGGACCACGAGGACGCCGATGCCGGCCGCTGCGGCGATCACCGAGGCGCGACGGCGGCGCGGAGTGCGCGGCGCGCGGCGCCCGGAGGTGCCGTACCTGTCGGCGAGGGTGGCCTGTGCCGTGCTCATCTGGTGTCGTTCTCGATTCGTCTCGGGTCCGTCCGGCGCACTAACCTAGAGTAGTCGAATCGTCGACCGCCCGTTCCGCCCGCCCGCGGCGGCGGACCCGGCCGTCCCACCGTCGAGAGGTCCTCCCGCTCATGAACCACCCGTCCCCGGAGTCCGCGCCCTATCACGGCCTGCGTCTGCTCGCGGTGCACGCGCATCCGGACGACGAGTCCTCGAAGGGCGCCGCGACGACCGCGCTCTACACGAGTCTCGGGGCGCGGGTGATGATCGCGACGATGACCGGCGGCGAGGCCGGCGACATCCTCAACCCCGCGCTGCTCCAGAGCCCGCAGGCCGCCCGCGACATCGCGGGCCTGCGCCGCGACGAGATGGCCAGGGCCGCCGCGGAGCTCGGCGCCGAGCACCGCTGGATCGGGTTCGTCGACTCGGGCCTGCCCGAGGGCGACCCCGCCGTCGAGACCCCGCACGGGTGCTTCTACCGCACCCCCACCGCCGTCGCCGCTCGGCCGCTCGTCCACCTCATCCGCGGATTCCGGCCGCACGTCGTGACGACCTACGACGAGCTCGGCGGATACCCGCACCCGGACCACATCAAGACGCACGAGGTGACGATGGCGGCCGTCGAATCCGCCGCCCACCCGGAGGACAATCCGGAGCTCGGCGCTCCGTGGCAGGTGCAGAAGGTGTACTACAACCAGGACCTGTCGCCGACGAAATGGCTCATCATCCACGAGCGGATGCTCGCCGACGGCATCGAGTCGCCGTTCGGCGAGATGCTCGAGCGCTACCGGGAGCGGGCCGACACGCGCCGCACCTGGCTGTCGACGCGCATCGAGTGCCGGGAGCACTTCGATCGGCGCGATCGCGCGCTGCTCGCCCATGCGACGCAGATCGACCCGAACGGCGGCTTCTTCACCGGCGCCCGCGAGGCGTCGAAGAAGTACTGGACGTCCGAGGAGTTCGAGCTCGCGCTCGACCGCACCGGGCGCCCGCCGCTCGACGACACGAAGGACTTCGTCGAGACCGATCTGTTCGCCGGGGTCACCGATGACCATGGGCGGCAGGTGGCCGCGACGGCGGACCGGGCCGGCGACTTCGGGGAGGACGGACGATGACCGCAGTGCTCAGCCTGCTGGCGCAGTCACCGGCGCCCACCGAGGAGATCGAGTACCCGGATCCGGTGCTCGTCACCCCGGGCACCATCGGCTTCCTCGTCACGCTCTTCATCGCCGTCGCCGTGGTGCTCCTCGTCCGCGACGCCCTGCGCCGGGTGCGCCGGGTGCGCGCGCGGGACCGCGCGGTCGACCGGTATCCCATCCCCATGCGCCGGGCAGGTGAGGAGAACCAGCCCCTCAATCACGGGCACGACGGCCGGGGCGGGGCGATCGATCCCGGGGCAGACGGGCGGACGGACGCGCCGCGCGCCGACGGCACCGCGCCGCGGACCGGCGGCGAGCCGGACACCGGGAGAGACCCCCAGGAGCGCTGAGCCGCGCGGACGGCGTCGTCCGCTCAGAGCTCCGGGCTCATCGACACCGCCGCGACGATGAGGGCCGCGAGATGGCAGCCGAAGCCGAGCACCGTGAGGGTGTGGAAGATCTCGTGGTACCCGAATACGCGGGGAGCGGGGTCGGGGCGCTTGATGCCGTAGATCACCGCGCCGGCGATGTAGAGCGCGCCGCCCACGATGACGAGGATCGCGACGGCGAGGTTCGCCTGCCAGATCCCGGGGACGTAGCCGACCCCGGTCACGCCGATCCCCACGTACACCGGGACGAACAGCCAGCGCGGCGCCGTGGTCCACACGATGCGGAAGATCACCCCGAGGATCGCACCGGTCCACATGATGGTGAGGAGGATCGCCGTTCCGCGCGGTTCGAGCATGAGCACCGCGAGCGGCGTGTAGGTGCCGGCGATGATGAGGAAGATGTTCGCGTGGTCGAGGCGCCGGAGCAGGAGGCGGACCCGCATCCGCCAGCGACCGCGGTGATAGACCGCCGAGGTCCCGAAGAGCATCATGCCGGTGAGGGTGAAGACCGCCGCGGCGAGCCGCGAGGCGATCGTGGGCGAGAGGATGATGAGCGCGAGGCCGCCGATCACCGCGAGCGGGAACGCCCCGGTGTGGATCCAGCCGCGCCACGAGGGGCGGATCTGTCCGGCGAGCCTGCTGAGCTCGAGCCGGAGCGCCCGGCCGCGCAGGCTCCCGTAGATCGTGCTCGCGGGTCGGGTGTCCGCCGTCTCCGCTGCGCACGTATCGGCCCCGGCCGCCGCGTCGGGGCGGTTCTCGGGCGGGCTGAGCGCGGCGGATTCCATGCCGGAGAGTCTATCGGGTGCGAGGGTGATCGGCATGCACCGGCCCGGTATTCTGAGGGGCATGCGCATCCTCGGAACCCTCCGGTCGGGCCTCTACCGCCTGTACGACCGCCGCATCGTGCGCAACCTCGGGCCGGGCGAACCGGTGCCCCGCCACGTCGGCGTCATCACCGACGGCAATCGGCGCTGGGCGAAGGAGTTCGGGACGAGCACCGCGCACGGCCACCGGATGGGGGCCGGCCGGATCCTCGACCTGCTCGGCTGGTGCGAGGAGATCGGCGTCGAGGTCGTCACGCTCTACGTGCTCTCGAAGGAGAATCTCGACCGTCCGGCCGCGGAGGTCGCGGTCCTCACCGACATCATCGCCCGCATGGCCTCCGACATCGCGGACCGGGAGACCGCCTCGGTGCAGCTCGTCGGCGACCTGAGGATGATCTCCGAACCGCTGCGCTCGCAGCTCCTCGGCGCCCAGCAGCGCTCCGCCTCCGGCGAACCGACGAAGAAGCGGCTCACCGTCAACATCGCCGTCGGGTACGGGGGACGCCAGGAGGTCGTCGACGCGGTGCGGAGCTGGCTCGAGGAGGAGCGCGCGGCCGGGGCGACGATCGACGGGGCGCTCGAGGACCTCGACGAGGCGTGCATCGCCGAGCACCTCTACACGAAGGGCCAGCCGGATCCGGACCTCATCATCCGGACCTCCGGCGAGCAGCGCCTCTCGGGCTTCCTCATGTGGCAGAGCGCGTACTCCGAGTTCTACTTCTGCGAGGCCTACTGGCCCGACTTCCGGCGCACCGACTTCCTCCGCGCCGTGCGCGCCTACGGGCAGCGCAACCGCCGCTACGGCCGCTGACGCGGACGTCCGCCGCGGCTCGCGGCGTGCGATTCAGCGGCGATTCACCGAGATGTCGCCCGCCGCTGCGGCATGGCGCCGGGAATGGCGCTCGCGCGCGAGTAGGTTGGGAGCAGTTGGCCGACACCAACCCGGGGTGAACACCTCGTCGGGGAAGGACGGAGCACTGGGCACCTCGGCAGCCGCTGCACAGGGGAGCCCGCGATGGCCGCAACGAACCGCACCACCTATGTCCTCGACACCTCGGTCCTGCTCTCGGATCCGAACGCGGTGTACCGCTTCGCCGAGCACGAGGTGGTGATCCCGCTCATCGTCGTCAGCGAGCTCGAGGGCAAGCGCGACCACCCGGAGCTCGGCTACGCGGCCCGGAAGGCCCTCAACCTGCTCGACGAGCTCCGCCAGGAGTTCGGACGGCTCGACGAGCCCGTGCCGATGGGCGAGGAGGGCGGGACGCTGCGCGTCGAGCTCAACCACGTCGACGCGACCGCCATGCCCGTGGCCTTCGACCGGCGGGAGAACGACACCCGGATCCTCGCCGTCGCGCGCAACCTCCAGGCCGAGGGCGATTCCGTCACCGTCGTCACCAAGGACGTCCCGATGCGCGTCAAGGCCTCGGCGCTCGGGCTCCGCGCCGAGGAGTACCTCGCCGAGCTCGCCGTCGACTCCGGCTTCACCGGCCTGTCCGAGGCGGCGCTCGACGAGGCGGAGATGAAGGAGCTGTTCGACACCGGTCACCTCGAGACCGCGGCGGTCTCCGGCGAGGTCGTCAACACCGGCCTCGTGCTCAGCTCCCCGCGCGGGTCCGGACTGGGCCGCGTGGTGGGTCCGAACCGTATCAGGCTCGTGCGCGGGGACCGGGACGTGTTCGGCGTCCACGGTCGCTCGGCCGAGCAGCGGATCGCGATCGATCTCCTCACCGACCAGGACCTCGGCATCGTGTCGCTCGGGGGCCGCGCGGGCACAGGCAAGTCCGCGCTCGCGCTCATGGCCGGCCTGCAGGCGGTGCTCGAGGACCGCACGCAGCAGAAGATCATGGTGTTCCGGCCGCTCTATGCGGTGGGCGGGCAGAATCTCGGGTACCTTCCCGGCTCCGAGGGGGAGAAGATGAACCCCTGGGCGGAGGCGGTGTTCGACACGCTCGGGGCGCTCGTGTCGAAGAACGTCATCGACGAGGTCGTCCACCGCGGGCTGCTCGAGGTGCTGCCGCTCACCCACATCCGCGGCCGCTCCCTCCACGACGCCTACGTCATCGTCGACGAGGCGCAGTCGCTCGAGCGGAACGTGCTCCTCACCGTGCTCTCGCGCCTCGGCCAGAACTCACGGGTCGTCCTCACCCACGACGTCGCCCAGCGCGACAATCTCCGGGTGAGCCGGCACGACGGCGTCGCCGCGGTCATCGAGAAGCTCAAGGGGCACGCGCTGTTCGCCCACATCACGCTCACCCGGTCCGAGCGCTCCGCGATCGCCGCCCTCGTCACGAGCGTGCTCGAGGAGTACGACCTCCACTGAACGGGCCGCGCTCAGTCCTCGGCGACGCGGCGGAGCTCGGAGGAGAGGTGGTGGGTGAGGGGGAGTCCCACCGCGGCCATGGCGAACTCGGCGATGAGGGTGTCGCCGACGAGCCGGTAGATCCGCTCGGTCGTCTCCACGTGCTTCGCGCTCGCGGAGTTCACCACTCGGGACCGCAGGCGGATCTCGATGTCCGGTTCCGCTCCGGGAGCGGTCGCCGGCGACTCGTCGTCCCGCTGCCCGCAGGTGACCGTCCCCTCCGCGAGCTCGGTCTGACCCATGGGCTGGGCGAGGACGAGCTCGATGCGGTCCGGTGCGGGTGCGCGGAGGTAACCCGTCTCGGTGTGGAGCGGTCGGCCGTCGGCGGCGCGGGTGCGCTGCCGGTACTCGAGGAACGGCTTGCCGATGTCGGTGAGGACGAGCTCCTCCGTGTAGGCGAAGGGCTCGATCGTCGGGTACTCACCGCTGCCGGTGCCGCGCCAGGTCCCGACGAGCCGGGCGAGGGGTGCGAGGTCGGGGTGGATGCCCATGCCTCATCATAGGCGGACGGCCGTCACCCGGAACCGCTTCTGCGTCACCGCGATGGAGCCGCCGGCATCGAGCCGGGCGAGCATCGGGAGATGGTCGTCGACGTCGAATCCCGGCACGTCCCACGGGACGAGGCCGAGGTACTCGACGAGCGCCTCGGCTCCGGAGAACACCATCGTGCCCGTCCATTCCTCGCCGACCTCGATGCGCAGCCCGGCCGCGGCGAGGTCGTGCGTCATCCGGTCGAGCGTGACCTCGGGGTGCTGCGGCTCGCCGCCGAACCACTCCCGGAGCTCACCGGCCTCGGTGCCGTCGACCTGCTGGGTGAGCAGCCTGCCGCCCGGGCAGAGGCTCTGGGCGACCTCGACCGGGTCGAAGGACTCGTGCCGGGCCATGACGAGGTCGAGCGCGGCGGGGGCGAACGGCAGGGCGTCGCCGGCCTCGGAGTCGTAGGGGAGCACCTCGATGCCCGCCGGAGCGAGGGCACGCCGGGCGACGGGCAGGTTGGGCGCCCACCCCTCGGTCGCCGCGATCGTGCCCCTGTCCTCCTGCGGCATCCGGGCGAGGAGCGCGAGCAGGCGCTCGCCGCCCCCGGTGCCGAGGTCGGCGGCCGTCCGCGCGGTCCGCAGCGCGCTCAGGCAGTCGGCCTCGAAGTCCCACGGCGGATCGTCGGCGCTGAGCCGGCCGTCGAGGCGGGAGAAGTCCCAGCCCACCATCGTCGCCCGGGAATGGGCGCGGCGCAGGCGGTCGGCGAGGGCGGTCATGGTGGGTCCTCCTGGGGTCGAGGGGCCGGGCGTCGTGCCCGCGGACGACAGCGGCCGCCCCGCCGCGACCCCGGAGGGACGCGGCAGGACGGCCGGTGCTGCAGGGCGGACGGAGCCGCCCGCCGGGTTCTAGCGGTAGTCGCCGATCATCGTGGTGACGTCGAGCGCCTTGTCGAGGTCGGCCTCGGTGATCGAGCCGTCCTCGACGAAGCCGAGGGCGATCGTCGCCTCCTTGACGGTCATCTTGTTCGCCACCGCGTGCTTGGCGATCTTCGCCGCCGCCTCGTAGCCGATGACCTTGTTGAGCGGGGTGACGATCGAGGGCGAGGCCTCGGCGAGGAAGCGGCAGCGCTCCTCGTTGGCGGTGAGCCCGTCGATCATCTTGTCGGCCATGACGCGCGAGACGTTCGCGATGAGGCGGATCGACTCGAGGAGGTTCTTCGCCATCACCGGGATCCCGACGTTGAGCTCGAAGGCGCCGTTCGTCGAGGACAGGGCCACGGTGGTGTCGTTGCCGATGACCTGGGCGGCGGCCTGGATCGCGGCCTCGCAGATCACCGGGTTGACCTTGCCGGGCATGATCGAGGAGCCGGGCTGGAGGTCGGGGATGTGGAGCTCGCCCAGACCGGTGTTCGGGCCCGAGCCCATCCAGCGCAGGTCGTTGTTGATCTTCATGTAGCTGTACGCGATCGTGCGGAGCTGGCCGGAGACCTCGACGAGGCCGTCGCGGTTGGCCTGCGCCTCGAAGTGGTTGCGGGCCTCGGTGATCGGC
>ENA-OOKA01000406-OOKA01000406.1-human-skin-metagenome-genome-assembly--contig:-NODE-406-length-11537-cov-8.416304_pt1 | contig 11537 bp, 11 predicted proteins | sample MGYA00248825_ERZ500995 | MGnify/ENA primary metagenome ERZ500995 (study PRJEB25958, sample SAMN03398540) | human skin metagenome | study: EMG produced TPA metagenomics assembly of the Human Skin...
AGCCTGTGAAGGCTGCGCCCGCCACCGCAGTTTCCGTCGCAGGCCAGCAGTTTGCGCTGTCATCTGCAGTTTCCGTCGCACTTACCTGCGCTCTGCCGGTGCATCTTCGTAGGCCGCGCCGACCAACTGCAGTTTCCGTCGCATCCCGGGGGCGGTTTCAGCCTGGAAGCCGGCGCGTGCATTCGCGGAGACCAGCCCGTGCATCCGCGGGGCGGCGTGCGGGTCCCGGAGGCTGAGCGCTCGATTCACGCTCCGCGACCCGTCGACCCGCCGACTTCCGAACTGCCGATCCGCGAGACTCCGAACTGCTGACCCACGAACCGTCGACGTGCGAACCTCCGAACCGCGAACGTTCGGACTGCCGACCCGCCGACCCGCTCTTCTCCGAACCGCCGACCCGTGAGCCGCCGACCAGCGCACCACCGAACCGCGAACCTCCGAACCGCAGGTCCTCGAACCGGCCATACCCCCAAACGTCAGTCGTTGAGGGATTCCACGCGGACGACGACCTCGGACAGGGGAGCTCTTTCGGTCCGGTAGGAGTTCCCCGGGGCGGTGTGGTCGGGATGCCCGATCGCCATGCCGGCGACCACATCGACGTCGTCGGCGAGGCCGAGGTAGCGATGGATGAGGTCCGCATGCATGCCGATCGACCCGAGCGCGCACGCGCCCAGGCCGGCCTCCCACGCCGCGTACTGGAGCGTGGCGATGTACGAACCGGTGTCGACCCACCCGTAGGCGCCGACCTCCCGGGTCGAGGTGATGACGAGGCCGATCGGGGCGCCGAAGAACTCGTAGTTCGCGAGCGAGGCCTCGAACCGACCGACCATGTCCTTCCGGTCGATGCCGAGCGCCTCGTAGCGGCCGTACCCGGTCACGCGCTTGCGCTGCATCTGGTCGTCGGTGAAGCGGCCGGGCAGCGGCAGATCCGCCGAGGTCTCCTTCCGCTGAGCGCGGGCGGTCACCTCGGCCCGCAGTCGCGAACCGATCTCCCGGAGCACCTCGCCGGTGAGGACGTGGACCTGCCACGACTGCGTGTTCGACCACGAGGGCGTGCGCTGGGCGGTCTCGAGCACCGCGGTGAGCTGCTCCTCGGTGACCGGTTCCCCAGTGAAGTGTCGGACGCTGTAGCGCTCGGCGAGGAGCTCCGAGAGGCCGCTGCTCCCGAGGCCGCTCGTGCCGCCACCGCCGCTGCCGCTGTTGGCACTCGCACCAGCACTGCCGCCGGTGCCACCGCCGCTGCTCACTCCGAGGCCGCTCTCGGCAGCACCGTCCGTGTCATTCCCGTCCGTGTCCGTCCAGTCCGTGCTCATCCCGTGCGTGGTCCTCGCTTCCGTGCTCATCGACGGCGCTGACGCTTGGCGTCGAGCTTCGCCAACAGCTCGTGCTCGGCGTCCGGCCCCGGCTTGATGCCGCTGGGCAGCCGGAACATCAGCATGACTCCGGCGATCATCCACAGGCCGAACATCAGGTAGGACTGCCAGGCGAGCGTCACCGAGATGGGCGTGAGTGCCGGGATGTACATGACGAAGAGGATCGCGCAGAGCACCGCGGCGATGATGCCGATGACGACTCCGCCGCCGCCCTTGCCGCCGATCCGCAACGGCCGGTCCATCGCGGGCTCCTTCTTGCGCAGGATGACGAACGCGACGGCGACGAGGCCGTACGCGAAGACGATCATCGGCGAGCCGGAGTCGACGACCCAGCCGAGCATCGCGGTGCCGGCGAACGGCGCGAGCGCCGAGAGGATGCCGATGAACAGGAGAGCGTTGACCGGGGTGCGATACTTCGGGTGGAGCTTGCCGAACCAAGCCGGGATCATCCCGGAGTTCGCCATCGCCCACATGAGGCGTGAGGCACCCATGAGGAAGGCGATCCACGAGGTGATGATGCCGGCGAGGCCGCCGGCGATGACGATGTCGCCCCAGATCGGGTGGCCCATGAGATCGGCGAGGGCATCGGCGGTGACGAGGTCGAACGAGGCGAGCTGGGAAGCCGGCAGCGCGAGCGAGGTCGAGAAGATGATGATGAGGTAGAACAGCACCGCCATGACCACCGACATGACGACGAGCTTGCCGATCTGCTTCGGCGGGACCTTGATCTCCTCCGCCGACTGCGGGATGACGTCGAAGCCGACGAAGAGGAACGGCACCGCGCCGAGCACCGCGACGAAGCCGATCGCCCCGCCGTTGAACAGCGGCTGGGTGTTCGACAGCTCGCCGCCGACGACTCCGCCTGCGAGCAGGAGGAACGCCATGATGACGAGGAAGCTCACGACGAAGGTCTGGACGAGACCGGCGACCTTGACCCCCCGGATGTTGATCCACATGACGATGAGCGAACCGATCGTCCCGGCGAGCGCCCAGGTCAGGTGCACGTCGAAGTCGGCGATCGTCCACAGGTGGATCTGCTGGAAGTTCGGGAAGAGGTATTCGATCGTCCGCGGGAACGCCACCGCCTCGAACATCACCACGCTGATGTACCCGCCGGTGATCGCCCACGAGCCGAGCAGCGACAGACGCGGGCCCATGCCGCGGATGAGGTAGTTGTGCTCACCGCCGGCGTGGGGCATCGCGGCGACGAGCTCGGAGTAGACGACGCCGACGAAGCCCATGATGATGCCGCCGACGACGAAGGCGAGGAGCGCGCCGAGGGTGCCGGCGCTCTCGAGCCAGCCGCCGGTGAGAGTGATCCAGCCGAAGCCGATCATCGCGCCGAAGCCGATGAAGAGCGCATCGACGTTGCCGAGGACCCGGACGAAGCCGTGACCGCGATCGACGTGGCCGAGCTCGTCTACGGACGCGCTGGAGGTGGATCGGGCCCCGCTGGAATCGGGCGTCGGCGGATGAGTGCTCATAGCAGCCCCTTCAGCAGCTCGGTGAGGATGGTCACACTATAGGAGATCGCGGGACCCGTGATGCGCACGACATCGACCGCAGTCGAATCGTGACCCGAACGGTTCCGGAGCCGGGTCCGTGCGGTGCTACGGTGTAGCCGTGCCCCGCGTACGCATTCTGCGCCCGGTGACCGTGATCCTGGCCGGGTTCTCGGCCGCGCTCGCCACCGGCACCGGACTCCTCATGCTCCCCTTCGCCACCGTCGGCGACGGGTCGATCGGGGTGCTCCCCGCACTCTTCACCGCGACGTCGGCGCTCAGCGTGACCGGGCTCGTCGTCCTCGACACGGGCGGGGACTTCACACTGTTCGGGCAGCTCGTCATCCTCGGCCTCATCCAGGTGGGCGGCCTCGGCATCATGGTCTTCACGATGCTGCTCGGCATGCTCGTCGCGCGGCGCGCCGGTCTGCGGTTCCGGAGAGCGGTGGCCCACGAGACGCGCTCGTCCGGATTCGGCGGGATCCGCCCGGTGATCGTGCGGATCATCGGGTTAACCCTCGTGGTCGAGGCGGTGACCGCCGCGATCCTGGTGCCGCGCTTCCGGTTCGGCTACGACATGGACTGGGCGCAGGCCATCCTGTTCGGGGTCTTCCACGCGATCTCCGCGTTCAACAACGCCGGTTTCGGCCTCCACGCGGACAGCGTCGTGCGGTACGCGACCGACCCCCTCGTCATCCTGCCGCTCGCGCTCGCGGTGATCATCGGCGGGATGGGGTTCCCCGTCCTCGTCGAGCTCGTCCGCCGCTACCGCTTCCCGCTCTCCTGGTCGCTCACCACGCGGATCGTCGTCGTCCTCACCCCTCTGCTCCTGCTGGCGGGGACGGTGTTCATCGCGGTGCAGGAATGGCGCAATCCCGGCACCCTGGGTGCCCACGGGACCGGCGGCCGGATCCTCGCCGCCTTCTTCCAGTCGACCATCGCCCGCACCGCGGGGTTCAATTCCATCGACATCGCCCAGATGCACCCGGTGAGCTGGTTCGGGCTCGACATCCTCATGTTCATCGGCGGCGGACCGGCCGGGACCGCAGGCGGCGTCAAGGTCACCACCGTCGCCGTGCTCGCAGCGATGACCGTGTCCGAGGTGACCGGCGGTCGCGCGGTGAATCTCCTCGGGCGCCGGATCGACACCGCGGTCCATCGGCAGGCGTCGACGGTGATCGTCCTCGCGCTCGCTCTCGTCCTCGGCGCCACGATGCTCATCATGCTCGACGAGCCGCAGTGGGGCCTCGATCGGATCCTGTTCGAGGCGATCTCCGCATTCGCGACCGTGGGCCTGTCGACCGGCATCACCGCGGAGCTGCCCGCCTTCTCGCAGGTCGTCCTCATCGTCCTCATGGCGGTCGGACGGATCGGGCCGGTGACCCTCGCCTCGGCCCTCGCGCTGCGACGCAGGCACGCGAGCTACGCACTGCCCGAGGAGCGGCCGCTCATCGGCTGAGACCGGGTCGTCCGCGCGGCGCGGACGCGATCGATCCCGGCACCACCCCGCGCCGCAGGCACATCGGACCAGCGCAGAAGCACAGGAGGAGACGCAGTGAACACATCGAGATGGCTGGCGAAGCCGGCCGCATTCCTCACCGGCGACCCGGGCCGGCTCGCCGGCGCCGGGGCGATCGCAGTGATCGGCCTCGGCAGATTCGGTGCAGCGGTGGCCACCGAGCTCACCGCACTCGGCGCGGAGGTCATCGGCATCGACATCCGCCGCGACGTCGTCGACGACCTCCGTGACCGCCTCGCCTTCGTCGCGACCGCTGATTCCACCGATGAGCAGGCGCTGCGGCAGCTCGGGATCGCCGAGGTGCCAGCGGTCGTCGTGGGGATCGGCTCGGACATCGAGGCGAGCATCCTCACCACCTCCCGCCTCCTCAAGCTCGGGGTCCCTGCGATCTGGGCGAAGGCGATCGGCGAGCCGCACGCCGAGATCCTCGGGCAGCTCGGGGTCGAGCACGTCATCCGGCCCGAGAACGACATGGGCCGTCGCCTCGCGCACCTCATCAGCTCCCGGCTCCACGATTTCGCGGCCATCGACGAGGACTTCGCCGTGGTGCGGATCTCCCCGCCGGGGTCGATCGTCGACCGTCCGCTGGGGCCTCAGCACCTCGAGCGGCACCACGGCGTGGCGGTGGTGGGCGTCAAGCGCGGCGGCGGGTGGCACTTCGTCGAACCCGAGACCGTGGTCTACCCGGAGGACGAGATCCTCGTCGCAGGGCATCCGCGGGCACTCGAATCCTTCAGCACTCTGACCTCGGACTGAGCCCGGGGCTGCTCGCGACCGCCGATCGTCGACGGCCGCCCGGGCGCGCGACCACGACGGATCCGCCCGGGGCGGATCGAGGAGCGATCGGTGCGCGCGGCTAGACTCCGGACCATGGCAGAACTCAAGGACGCACTCGACGTGCAGACCGCTCCGATCGTCGCCCTCGGCCTCCTCGGCGGCTATGTCTCCGCCCGCGAATCCGGCATCCGGCCGCTGGGCGGGGCGGTGCTCGCCGCAGCCGGCGTGTACGCCGGCCGCACCTGGCTCGCCAAGGGGGGTGCGGCGACGACCGCCGGCCTCGCCGCCGCGTACGTGCTGGGATTCGGTCTGTCCCACCCGCTGGCCAAGAAGATCGGGGCGTGGCCCTCGGTGCTCGCCGTCACCGCCGCGGTCGCCGGCGCCTCGGCGGTCGCGGTCGACCTCCGGGACTGACGACGCCCGTGCCGCGCCCGTCCTCCCGCCGGGACCCCGCCGGCCTCACCCGGTACGCTCCGGCGTTCGCCTCCCTCGTCGCGCTCGTCCTCTACGCGACGCTGGCGATCATCATGTGGCGGATCTTCTATTCGCCGTCGTGGGACCTCGGGATCTTCACCCAGCTCCTCACCCGGTACGCCGCGTTCGAGGTGCCGATCGTCGAGATCAAGGGCCCGGGCTTCAATCTGTGGGGCGATCACTTCCACCCCATCCTCGTCCTCCTCACCCCGCTCTTCGCGCTCTTCCCCTCCGGGCTCACGCTCATGCTCGCGCAGGCCGTCCTGTTCGCCGCCTCGGTGTGGCCGGTGGTCTCACTCGCCCTCGAGCGCCTCACCCGGAAGGGGGCGTGGCTGCTCGCGATCTCCTACGTCCTGTCCTGGGGACTCGTCAACGCGGTGATCGCCCAGTTCCACGAGATCGCCTTCGCCGTCCCGCTCCTCGCCTTCGGCCTCGTCGGTTGGATCCGCGGCAAGCGCCTCGGCCCCGCGGTCGCGATCGCCCTCCTCGTCTTCGCCAAGGAGGACCTCGGCCTGACCGTCGCGATGTTCGGCGCGGCGATCTGGCTCCGTGACCGGTCCGACCTGCGGTACGCGCTGTACCTCGCCGGGTGGGGCGTCGCCTGGACCGCCTACGCGGTGCTGATCTTCATCCCCGCATTCAACGTCGAGGGCGGATACGACTACACCGACAACGTCACGCTCATGGAGACCCTCACCGCGGGCCTGACGACCAAGATCGGCACCCTGGGATTCCTCGCGCTCGCCGCCGGGGTGATCGGTCTGCGCTCGCCCTTCATGCTCCTCATGCTCCCGACCCTCGGCTGGCGCTTCCTCGGCAACGTCGAGGGGTACTGGGACACGAGCTTCCACTATTCTGCGGTCCTCATCCCGATCGCCGCGGTGAGCCTCATCGACGGCGCCGGACGCCCGCACCGCACTCTCGCACCGGCGGTCGCCGCGGTCTCCGCGCTCGCCCTGCTGAGCCAGACGAGCATCCACCTCCTGTGGGAGGCGGACCGCTACCGGGTCGACGGAGCCGGCGCGGTCGCCGCGGCGCGGGAGTACGGCTCGGTCGTCACCGACGTCAGGCTGCTCGCCTATCTGGCACCGCACACCGGCACGTACTGGTACGGCAGCTCGGAGGAGTTCGTCCCCGAGGCGGTGGCGCTGCGCCCCGACGACCTCGAGCAGCCGGTCGAGCAGTGGGCCGAGGCGCGCTACGGCGGCGACTGGCATCTCACCTACGAGGGAGGGGGCTACCAGGTCGTCACCGGCGGCGGCTAGGTGTATGAGGCGAGGACGTTGTTGACGCGTGCTGATGTAGCGGATGCGGGCGGCTTGCCACCGTGCGCGCCGTGGGGCCGATGGTAGTTGTAGTGCAGGTTCCAGACCTCGAGCGCGGTAGCGCGTTCCTGCTCTGAGTGCCAGGTCCGCGCGTAAAGAAACTCCTCAGCCAGAATGCGGTTGTAGCGCTCGATCTGCCCGTTGTGCCGCGGCGTGTACGGGGTGATGCGTTGATGCCGGCTATCGCCCATCGCGTCGGCGAAGGCGGTCGCGCGATAACAGGAGCCGTTGTCGGTCACGATCCGTTCGAGTTGCGTGATGCCGTGGGCTGCAAACCATGCTCGCGCACGGCCGAGGAACGCAACTGCAGTCACGGCTCTCTCGTCAGGCAGTGCCTCGGTGTAGGCCAGCCTCGAGTAGCCATCGATCGCAGAGTGCAGATAGACGTAGCCGGCCTTTACCCCACGCTTTTTCGTCCGCGCGACGGCTTTCGCTTCGGCGCTGTTCTTGCCGTGGGCGCGCCAGCCCCCGCCGTCCGGGATGCGTCCGGTCTTCTTCACGTCGATGTGCACCATGTGGCCGGGGCGCTCGGCGGTGATCTTCTGCGGCTCCCGGTTGCTATCGCCGTTCGGGTCGATGAACTTCCGCCGGTTCAAGCCCAGCTGCGCGAGTAGCCGTGTGATCGTACGACGGCTGACCGACGTGCCCTCTCGGTGAAGCTCGAACGCGATGCGTGAAGCCGACCACTTGTGCTCGCGGCGCATCGCCTCGATCCGTTTGACGAGCCGACCCGGGGTCGCGATCGGCTGGCGTGCCGGAGCGGACGAACGGTCGATGAGACCGAGCTCACCGTAATTCCGGTAGCGATTCACCCACTTCGAGGCGGTGGCGCGGGAGATACCCATCTCGGAAGCTACGTGCGCGATCGGACGGGTGCGGCAACGCTCGATCAGCCGCTTGCGCCCTTCAGGGGTGAGGGGTGCGTTCCGGTGAGAGCGCTGGCGCGTCACCTAAGGGGATGCGCATCTCGGTGTATCGGTCATTCAGAGCGCGAACGAGAGAATGAGGACTGCGATGGAGAGTGCGAGCATGCCGAGGCAGTTGAGCCAAAACGCCTGCCCTGTGAAGCGGGCTCGGATATGGGCGGCGGCGGCGCTGAGGAAGTAGACGATCACGCCGGTGTTGGCGGCAAGAGCGATGCCTGGAAGCCAGATCCCCGCAATGAGCCCGATCACGGCGAGCGTCTTGATGACGATGAGAGTCCACCACCATTCGCGGGGGAAGCCCACGCCGTTCAAACAGTCGCGGATGAATCTCGGTGGGCGCAGAGACATCGCCGCGTCGCTGAACAAGGCGAGGGCGAGAACGGCCGGAGGCCACCACATGTCCGGGGTCAGGGGCATTGAGTCACTCCTTGCAGATGCTGATCGCCGCGAACGATGTGCGGAGGCCGTTTGTGATGGCGGACGGATCGACCAGGCCTCGTGCAGACCAGGTGAAGAGTGTGCCGACGTAGGCGGCGTACAGTGCCTGCGCCTTAGCTGGCGCGTCAGCCTCTGGGGTGCACCCCTGCTTGGTTATCGCGGTGGCGAACTCTTCGACGAGTCGGGCGGCCAGCTCGGTGAACAACGACGAGGAATGAGTTCCGGAAATCAGAATCGACGCGTACGACCGCGCCAACTCGGGGCTGCCCGTGAACATCGCCACGAACGGCTGCACTAGAAAGCCCAGGCGCTTCACGCAGGTGTCAGGGGCGTCGCCGGTCGACTGAGGGGTTACGCCGGCTCGCTGGGCATGCTCGTCCGCCACCATCGTGTCGAACACCTGCACCAGCAGCGCGTTCTTGTCACCGACGGCCATCACCGTCCCGGCACTGACGCCAGCTGCCTCAGCGATGTCTCGCACCGTTGTGGCGGCGAACCCTCGCTTCCGGAACAACCGGCTCGCCGCTTCCAGGACGCGAAGCTGCGTTGCTTGCTTGAGCTGCTGACGCACTGAGACCGTCATCCGTCGCCCTTCGATAAACGCGTTCACTGAACGTGTTCACGATAGCACGATGCTCGGCGCAGCCCAGGCGCACGACGTCACTGCGTGAGCTTCAACAACCTCCCGACCAGCAACAGCTAGGATCCCACCAGGCACCACGCCCCTGTTCTCGACGATGAGAAGGCTGATCGACCATGGACATCGCCCCTGATACGAATCTCGACGAGTTCCGTGCCGAGGTCGCGGAGTTCCTCGATTCCGCTCCCACCCCGGAGATCCGGGAGGCCGGCCGGAAGACGACGAGCGCCTTCGCCCCGTTCGGCCCGGTCATGGAGTGGCACCGCATCCTCCACTCGCGCGGCTGGGCGGCACCGGACTGGCCCGAGGAGCACGGCGGCCCCGGCTGGTCGGTCGAGCAGCGCTACGTGTTCGCCGAGGAGTACCAGAAGCGCGAACTCCCTCCGCTGCTGCCCAACGGGCTCAAGATGGTCGGCCCGCTCCTCATGGAGCTCGGCACGCCGGAGCAGCAGCAGCGCCACCTCCCCGGCATCCTCGCCGGAGAGGACTACTGGACGCAGGGCTACTCCGAGCCCGGCGCCGGGTCCGACCTCGCCTCGCTCGGCTGCACCGCGGTCGCCGACGGTGACGACTACGTCATCAACGGCAGCAAGATCTGGACCACCTACGCCCACCACGCGAATCGGATGTTCATGCTCGTGCGGACGAGCCGCGAGGGGCGCAAGCAGCAGGGCATCACCTTCCTCCTCCTCGATCGCACGGACTACCCCGGCATGGAGATCCGGCCGATCATCGGCCTCGACGGCGTCCCCGAGCAGTGCGAGGTGTTCTTCACCGACGTCCGCGTGCCCCAGTCCGGCCGAGTGGGCGAGGAGAACGACGGTTGGACCGTCGCCAAGCACCTCCTCAAGCACGAGCGCGGCGGGGCGGCGCAGAGCCCGATGATGCGCCGCCGGCTTGAGATCATCCGGGAGACCGCCGCCGAGGTGCCCTCGCCGTTCGGCGGGACCCTCGCCGACGATGCCGACATCCAGCGCGAGCTCGGCGAGCTCGAGGCGGACGTCGCCTCCCAGGAGCACTTCGAGAAGCTCGCGATCAGCGGTCACCCGCTCGCCTCCGACCCGGCGTACCCCTCGCTCAACAAGGTGACGAGCTCCGAGCTCACCCAGCGGATCTCGGTGCTCATGACCCGGGTGTGCGGCCTCGACGCGCTGCCCGACCAGCGGGAGGCGCTGCAGGTCGGATCCGGCATCGACCCGCTCGGCGACGATCTGTCGCTCATCGCGATGCCGTTCTACCTCAACAGCCGCGCCACGACCATCTACGCGGGAACCAACGAGGTCCAGCGCGACCTCATCGCCCGCTCCCTGCGATCCTGACCGGAGGCCGCCATGGATCTCACGTACACCGAGGAGCAGACCGAGCTCCGCAGCACGCTCACCCGCCTGTTCTCCCGTGACTACGACTTCGACACCCGCCAGGACATCGTCCGCTCCGACACGGGGTGGTCGACCGAGGTGTGGGAGAAGCTCGTCGGCCTGGGGCTTACCGCGATCCCGTTCCCCGAGGAGGTCGGGGGACTCGACGGCACCGTCGTCGACCTCGTCGCCGCGGCCGAGATCGTCGGGGCGCACCTCGTCGCCGAACCCTGGATCCCCACCGTCGCGCTCGCCGGCGGACTGCTCGCCGCAGTGCTCGAGACGGATCCGGCCGGCGGCAGCGACGGCCGCGCCTCAGGCGGTGACGATGCCGGTCGCGCTGCTACCGATGACGACGCTGGTCGCGCCGCGGCCCGTTCCGCACTCGAACGCATCGCCGCTGGTGAGGCGACCGCTGCGCTCGCCCACGAGGAGGGCCGCGGCACCGCGGATCCCGGCCTCGTGCAGGCGCGCGCCGAGCGCTCGGGGGACGGATACGTCCTCACCGGGGAGAAGCGGATGGTCCTCCACGGCGCCGCGGCCGACCTCGTCGTCGTCACGGCCCGCCTCGACGGTGCACTCGCGCTGCTCCTCGTCGAGGGGCCGGTGCCCGGTGCGACGGCGTTCGCCACGGTCGACGGCCGTCCGGCAGCTCACCTCCGCTTCGACGGCACCCCGGCGGTCCTTCTCGCCGCCGACGCCGAACCGCTCATCCGCGCCGGCCTCGACCGGGCGATCCTCGTCCTCGCGGCCGAGGCGGTCGGCGCTCTCGGAAGTCTCCTCGAGCGTACGGCGGAGTATGCCTTCACCCGCGAGCAGTTCGGGGTGCCGATCGGGACGTTCCAGTCGATCTCCCACCGGCTCGCCGACATGAAGATCGACTACGTCAAGACCCGCGCGACCCTCCTCTACGCGGCCGCGCTCGCCGAGGCCGGTCGCCTCACCGCGCGCGACGTCTCCGTGCTCAAGGCGCAGGTCGGACGGCTGGGGCGGCGGCTCGGCGAGTCCGCTATCCAGGCCCACGGCGGCGTCGGCATGACCGACGAGCTGCCGATCGGCCACCTCCACAAGCGCGTGCTCACCATCGACGGGCTGTTCGGCACCGCGGACTACCACCTCCGGGTGCTCGGCGCCCCGGCCTGAGCGGCGGCCGGTCGGTCGCGAGCGGTGGCCGGGCCGGTCAGAGCACAATCCGCCGAACTGCG
>ENA-OOKA01000407-OOKA01000407.1-human-skin-metagenome-genome-assembly--contig:-NODE-407-length-11467-cov-7.827462_pt1 | contig 11467 bp, 9 predicted proteins | sample MGYA00248825_ERZ500995 | MGnify/ENA primary metagenome ERZ500995 (study PRJEB25958, sample SAMN03398540) | human skin metagenome | study: EMG produced TPA metagenomics assembly of the Human Skin...
GTGCCCCGCCCGACCCGTGCCCCGGACTGCTGCCGTGACAGCGGACCGGCCCCGTGCCAGTAGACTGACATCGTGCGTCTCGCAGTCCTCGACATCGGATCCAACAGCGTCCACCTCCTCGTGGTCGACGCCCGGGTGGGAGCCCCGCCCCTTCCCGCGACCTCCCACAAGGAGGTGCTGCGGCTCGCCGAGCACCTCAAGGAGGACGGCTCGATCTCGACCTACGGCCAGAAACGCCTCGTCGAGTTCTGCTGCGAGGCGATCTCGATCGCGGAGGAGCAGGGCTCCGAGCAGATCCTCGCCTTCGCCACCTCGGCGATCCGCGGAGCGCCGAACGGCGAGGAGACGATCACCCGGATCCGCGAGGAGTCCGGCATCTCCCTCAACGTCATGACCGGCGAGGAGGAAGCGCGGATCACCTTCCTCGCCGCCCGCCGCTGGTTCGGCTGGTCGGCCGGCAGCATCCAGCTCCTCGACATCGGCGGCGGTTCGCTCGAGCTCGCCGCCGGCCGCGACGAGTACCCCGACGCCGCGCTGTCCGTCCCGCTCGGAGCCGGCCGGATGCACTCCCGCTTCCTCTCCGCCGACGTCCCGTCGGGCGAGGACATCGAAGCGCTCCGCCGTCACGCCCGCCACACGATCGGCCGGGTCGCCGGCGAGATCAATCGGGTGGGCCGCCCGGAGAAGGTCGTCGGGTCGTCGAAGACCTTCCGCTCGCTCGCGCGGATCGGTGGAGCGGCGGCGAGCGGCGAGGGCATCTTCGTCCCTCGCGTGCTGTGCAGGAAGGACCTGCCGAACATCATCGCGGCCCTCGCGGAGCGCACCCCCAAGGAGCGCGCCGAACTGCCCGGCGTCTCGCTCGCCCGCGGCGGACAGGTGCTCGCCGGCGCGATCGTCGCCGAGGCGGCCTTTACGATCTTCGACATCGAGGAGATGCACATCTCGCCCTGGGCGCTGCGCGAGGGCATCATCATGCGCAAGCTCGATCTCCTCGACTCCTCCGAGGAGATCTCGCTGCCGCGCGAACGCCCGGGGGCGCCGACGACCTCCCTGCTCCCGGGCTGAGAGCCCGCGCCTGCGAGACCGCTCCGGTCGAGTCGCGACCTCGACCAGCGGCAGCCCTGCCCGCCGGTACTAGACTCGGAGCCGTGAGTCCGAAGAAGAATCCCACCCGTAAGGTGCTGACGCAGAAGAACTCGGCGCGCGCCGACTCGCGCCGCCACCGGGAGCACCTCGAGCAGAATCCCGTGTACGAGCACGATCGCACGCACACCTCGGACCACCCGATCCGGATCGGCCTCTCGACGTCCTCGGTCTACCCGATGACCGTCACCGAATGCTTCAGCGCCGCGGACCGCCTGGGCTACGACGGGGTCGAGGTGATGATCACGAACAACGCCGAGACCCAGGACACCGACCTCATGCGCGGCCTCACCCGGGACACCGGTCTGCCCGTGATGTCCCTCCACGCCCCGACCCTGCTCTTCATGCCGCGCGTCCTCGACAAGGACCACTGGACCAAGCTGCGCCTGACCTGCGAGATGGCCGCCGAGGTCGGAGCCCGTTCCGTCGTCGTCCACCCGCCGTTCCGCTGGCAGGGGGACTACGCGAAGGGATTCGTCACCGGGGTCCGGAAGCTCTCGCAGGAGACCGGGATTACCCTCGCGGTGGAGAACATGTACCCGTGGCGCGCCGGGGTGCGCGAGGTGCTCGTCTACTACCCGGACTGGAACCCGCTCGACGAGGACTACGACGCGATGACCTTCGACTTCTCCCACGCCGCCACGGCCGGGATGAACGCGCTGGAGACCGTCGCGGGGATCTTCGACCGGCTCGCGCACATCCATCTCACCGACGGATCGGGCTCGCTCAAGGACGAGCACCTGGTCCCCGGCCGCGGGAAGATGCCGGTGGCCGAAACCCTGCAGTACCTCGCGAAGCACAACTGGTCCGGTGACGTCGTCGCCGAGGTCAACACCCGCTTCGCCGCCCGGAAGTCCACGCGCGACGAGGTGCTCGCGGAATCCCTCGCCTTCGCCCGCCGGCATCTCGGCCAGAACGGGCTGAGCGACGCCGATCCGCGGACCGCCCAGGAGAAGTCCGAGGCGACCGACGCGACGTGACGGGCGCATTGCCGCGGGAACCCGGGAGCCGCCCGCAGTGCGCTGGTGTGCTCGCGGCGACCATCGGCGAGCCCGATGCGGGGACCGGACGGAGGCCCCGGGTGACGAAGGACCACGAGAGAAGAGGACGCACATGACCATCGCATCGATCGGCACCGGATCCATGGGCGGGGCCCTGCTCGCCGGGGTGCTCCGCGGCGGAGCCGACCCCGAGAGCGTCATCGCCACCACCGGCTCCCGCGCGTCGGCGGACGGACTGCGGGAGAGGCTCGGCGTCCGGACCGCCTCGGTCGAGGAGGACACCGAGGCGAACCGCACCGCAGTCGCGGACGCGGAGTTCGTGCTCCTCGGCGTCAAGCCGTGGGCCATGAAGGACACCCTCGCGGAGATCGCCGGCAGCCTGCGCCCCGACGCGGTTCTCGTGTCGATGGCCGCCGGCGTCTCGATCGCGCAGCTCACCGAATGGTCCGGGAGCTCGCGCATCATCCGCATCATGCCGAACACCCCGAGCGCGGTCGGACACGGCGTCATCGCCCTCGCCGCGACCGCGGACGTCCCGCAGGAGTCCGTCGCCGAGGTGGCCGGCCTGCTCGCCGGTGCAGGCGACGTCGTCGAGATGACGGAGGACGAGCTGCAGACGATGATCGGGCTGTCCGGCTCCGGAGTCGCGTACTTCTTCCTCCTCGCCGAGAAGCTCGTCGAGGCCGGGGTGGCCCAGGGGATGGGCGAGGAGATGGCACGGCGGATCGTCGTCGGCACCGCGGCAGGCGCCGGTCGCCTCCTCGAGGAGACCCCGGATCCCGCGGGCCTGCGCACGGCCGTCACGAGCAAGGGCGGGACCACGCACGCCGCGATGACCTCGTTCGAGGGCGACGACTTCGGTGCGATCGTCGAACGGGCCGCCCGCGCCGCCTCGGCCAGGGCGCGCGAGATGGAGAGCGGCGGCTGACCGCACTGCGGCAACCCGTCCGGCCCGCTCCGTCGGGGACCGGTCTGCGACGTCCTGCCCTCCGGGCTGTCAGCCTCGGCGCTGCCTCACGGGCGGCCGGCGAAGCGGCCGAGCAGCTCGACGTGGCCGGCGACGATGAGGACGTCCTGGCTGCCCACGCGGCTCGCGGGCTCGGCGTAGGTGAAGTCGCGCCCCGGGCTCTTGATGCCGACGACGGTGACGCCGTAGGTGTCGCGGATCCCCGCCTCGGCGAGGGTGAACCCCTGGACCTCCTTGGGCGGGCGCATCTTGACCACGGCGAAGTGGCCGTCGTCGAACTCGATGAAGTCGAGCATCCGGGACGATACGAGGTGGGCCACGCGCGACCCGGCCTCGGACTCGGGGTAGAGGACGTGCTCGGCGCCGATCCGGCGGAGGATCTTGCCGTGGGAGTTCGACATCGCCTTGGCCCACACCTGGTCGATGCCGAGGTCGACGAGGTTCGCCGTGGAGAGCACGCTCGCCTCGATCGAGGTGCCGATGCCGACGACCGCGGTGCTGAACTCGCCGGCGCCGATCTGCCGCAGCGCCTCGATGTTCGTCGCATCGGCCTCGACGACGTGGGTGAGCTTGCCCGACCACTCCTGGACGGCCTCGGGGTTCTTCTCGATCGCCATGACCTCGCGGCCGAGCTTCATGAGGTTCTCCGCCGTCGCTCCGCCGAACCGTCCGAGCCCGATGACGAGGATCGAGGCGCTCGACTCGATCGCTGACGCGCGGTCGGCGCGGGACTTCCTAGCCAATGATCGGCCTCTCTTCCGGATAGCGGAACAACCGGCGCGTGTTCTGCTGCGACAGCGCTGCGGCAAGCGTAATCGTACCGAGCCGCCCGAGGAACATGAGCACGCTGAGCACGTAGAGGCCGGAGTCCGGTGCCTCGGCGGTGACCCCCGAGCTCAGGCCGCACGTGCCGAAGGCGGAGATCACCTCGAACAGCACGAGGTCGAGCGGCATCCGGGTGAAGTGGAGCATCGCGAGGGTGCCGGCGAACACGAGCGCGCTGCCGGCGAGCGTCACCGAGATCGCGACCTTGATGACCGGCGGGTCGATCCGGCGATGGAACGCGGTGACCTCCTGGAGGCCGCGGGCCTCGGACAGCGCGGCGAGGGCGAGCACCGCGAGCGTGGTGACCTTGATGCCCCCGGCCGTCGACGAGGAGCCGCCGCCGATGAACATGAGCACGTCGAGGAGCAGATGGCTCGTCTGATTCATGTCCGCGATCTCCATCGTCGCGAACCCGCCCGAGCGCGGCATGACCGCCATGAAGAGTACCTCGAGGGCGGTGTGGCCCGGGCCCTCGGCGCCGAGGGTACGGGGGTTCGAGGCCTCGAAGAAGAGGAGCATGACGAAGCCGATGAACACGAGGATCGCCGAGGTCGCGAGCGTGAGCTTGGTGTGGAGGTCCCACGATCGCGGCCGGTTCCACGCGATGGTGATCATGAGGACGACGGGGAAGCCGAGCGAGCCGACGAACACCGAGACCATGATCACCGAGAGGAACCACGGGTCGTTCGTGAAGTACTCCATCCCGCCGGGGTGGACGGTGAAGCCGGCGTTGTTGAACGAGGAGATCGCGTAGAACACCGAGTGCCAGATCGCGGTGCCGATCGACTCGCCCTTGCCGAGGAACGACGGCAGGAGGAGGCCGGCGACGATGAGCTCGGCGATGAGGATCGTCGAGACCACGGTGCGCAGCAGGGTGCCGACCTGGCCGATCTGGAAGGTGTTCGTCGCCTGGGCGGCGATGAGGCGCTGCCGCACCCCGAGCTTCTTCGACACGGCCATGCCGAGCACCGAGGCGAGGGTGAGGATGCCGAGGCCGCCCACCTGGATGGCCGCGGTGATGACACCGATGCCGAAATCCGACCAGTACTCCTCGGTCACCACGGGGGAGAGGCCGGTGACGCAGACCGCCGAGACCGCGACGAACAGGCTGACGGCGAAGCTGAAGTCCTCGGGGTTCCGATGGGCGACCGGCAGGCAGAGGAGCGCGGTGAAGATCGCGATCGCCCCGAGGAACGACACCATCGCCAGGCGCGCGGGCGAGGCGTCGGCGACCTCGTCGATGAAGTCGCGGAGGCGCCGGCCGGGGGAGAGCACCCGGTCGCGGAACTGGGAAGGAGACCGCCGACCATTCACAGGGACAGTATAGACAGTGCCGACGCCCACCAGGAGCGGGTTCGCTCCCGGCGGGCGCCGGCGGTTCGCGCGGGGTCTTCGGTCGCCGGGTCCGGGGTCGCTGGGCCCGAGGTGGGTGAGCCCGAGGTTGTCGGCCCGAACCTGTGGGGCCCGAGGCGGCCGGGTCCCGCGTCCTCACGCGGACCCGGCCGGAGCTCACCCGACGATCATGAGGGCCGGTGCTCGAGCGCAGTCTCCTCGAAGACACGCTCGGCCATCGGGGAGAAGTCGGTCTCGCCGCTCTCCCACCACTCGTCCATATCCTCGAAGGAGCCGCCGTCCTCGTAGCCGAGTTCCTCCACCGCGCTCGACCAGGTCTCGATCGACTCGTTCACGCGTGCGTCGATGTCATCGCCGAGGATTCCGCCGTCCACGACCTCCTGACGCTGCCGCGCGTTCTCCTCCTTGATGAGCTCCTCGGTCGCCGGGTCGAAGACCGCGATCTCCCCACCGGCTTCCTTGGCCTGGCGCACGCTCTCCGCGTTGCCGTCGGCGGTGATTCCGACGAATCCGGAGTAGGCGCTGGACGCGGCATCGAAGATGATCTGCTGGTAGGCGAGAGGGAGGTTCGCGAAGCTCGAGCCGGCAAGTTCGGCGCCGACTGCGCGCGAGGACATGCTCGCCTCGTCCGTGCTGTACGAGATGTTCGGAGCGACTTCGAGGATCCCCGATTCCGCTGAGGGCAGCAGCTGAGCGAAGGTGCAATCCACTGTCCCGCGCTGGAGCGCTTCGAAGACCTCGACGTACTCCATCGATACCGGCGAGGCTCCCAGTGCGTTGGCGACACCGTGGTGGGAGGTGCTGGCGACGCGGATCTGCCGGCCCTTCCAATCGTCGGGCTCCGAGCCCGGATCGGCACACACGGCGTAGTAGCCGCCCGAGGACACGATCGGGGTCAGGGGAGTGACGCCCTGCGCCTCGTACTCGTCGAGCAGCGACTGCGTGTCCCAACCGATGTCCGCCGACACCGCGGTCATCACCATCTCTCCCGTCATCGGCGAGATCGGCACGCCGGAGAACGACTTCGCGGCTGCATCGAACGACGGGTAATCGCTCGGGTTGTAGATCGGCAGATCGTAGGCGAGGTCGAGACGACCATCGGCCAGGGCATCGTCGACCTCCGAGTAGCCGGCGATGGCCTGGCCCCAGATGATCTCGATCTCGATCTTGCCGCCCGAGCGCTCCTCGATGTAGTCCTTGTACCCGAGCGCGGCCGGAGCCATCACCGAGTTCTGCGAAGCCGCGGGCGGCTGGTACTTGAGCGTCACCGGGTCGAGGTCGGCGATCGCGGCGTCGACCTCCTCTTGGGACGCGCCGTACTCGAAACCCTCGCCCCCGCCGGAGCCGCCGCTGCCGCCGGAACCGGCGGAACCGGCGCAGCCGCTGAGGAGCAGGGCACCGGTAGAAGCGAGTGCGAGGAGGGGCAGTGATCTGTTCGTCATGTCTCGGACACCTTCGTCATCGAAAAGAATGGGCTGGAACCAGGGGTACTTTGAACTCTAGCTAACGATCACTCAGTTTTAGAAGTTTGACGAGGCCGGGTCCGATCCCGGCTGTCCGCCCGCTCTCGCGGAGCCCCAGCGCGCCCGCCCGTGGCTCGCCGCCCGCCCGCTCTCCCAATGCCGCCCGCCAGCCCGCAGTCCTCACCCCTCCCGCCCGCAGTCCGTCGTGCGCCTGCGCGGAGCCTGGACCCGACCGTGACCCCGGTCGCATTCGGCGCTACAGTGGGGGAATGAGCAGGCGCGAGACCGACGTTTTCGTCATCTGGGACGACTCCTTCACGGAGTACAATTTCGGCCCGGATCACCCGATGAACCCGCTCCGTCTCGACCTCACCGCCAAGCTCGCCACCGACTTCGGGCTGTTCGACAATGCCCGCGTCCACATCTCCGGCGTCCCGCACGTCGACGAGGAGAACCTCCTCCGGCTCCACTCCGAGGAGTTCGTCGACGCCGTCAAGGCCTCCGAGCAGACCACCTCCATCGACGAGGCGACTGCGACGAAGTACGGCGTCGGCACCGAGGACGTCCCGCGCTTCGAGAAGATCCACGAGGCGTCCGGCCGGATCTTCCAGGGCAGCGTCGAGGCCGCCCGCGCGATCACCGGCGGGAACTTCGAGCGCGCGGTGAACTTCTGCGGCGGGATGCACCATGCGATGCCCGGCCGGGCCGCCGGGTTCTGCGTCTACAACGACCTCGCCGGAGCGATCGACCACTTCCTCGCGAACGGCTACGAGCGCATCGCCTACCTCGACCTCGACGCCCACCACGGCGACGGCGTCGAGAACTTCTACTGGGACGACCCGCGGGTCCTCACGATCTCCGTCCACGAGAACGGCCGGTTCCTGTTCCCCGGCACCGGGTTCGCCAACGACATCGGCGGGATGTCGGCCTCCGCCTCGGCGGTGAACATCGCCCTGCCCCCGCGCGCCGACGACGCCGACTGGCTCCGGGCGATCGATTCCGTCGTGCCCGCGATCCTCCGCGAGTTCCGCCCCCAGGTCCTCATCTCCCAGCACGGCTGCGACGGCCACCGGCTCGACCCGCTCACCCACCTCCGGCTCAGCGTCGACGCGATGCGCCGGGCCACCGAATGGGTGCGCGACCTCGCCGACGGCTACGCCGAGGGGAAGTGGCTGGCCACCGGCGGAGGCGGCTACGCGCTCGTCGACGTCGTGCCGCGGGCCTGGGTCAACCTCGTGGCGATCGCCGCGGGGGCGGACATCGCCCCGTCCACCGCGCTGCCCGACCGCTGGAAGGACTACGTCCAGGCGATCGCCGGCGTCACCCCGCCCGAGGTCATGACCGACGGTCACGACGGGATGTTCACCTCCTGGGCCGAGGGCTTCGATCCCGAGTCCGATCTCGACCGCACCGTGATGTCGACCCGGAAGAACATCTTCCCGTTCTACGGGCTCGACGCCTACTACGACTGAGGCGCCGCACGGCCCGCGCGCCGGCGTGAGCGGTGCGGGGAGCGAGGTCCCGTGGGGCACGCCCGGACCACCCCGCTGCACCGGAAGGCGGCACCGGGAGCACCCCGCCGCGCTCTCGCACGCACCCTCCGGCGTCCCACGGTGCGGACCGCGGAAATTGGGGTTCCGCGCCCCGAGGCGATAGAATCGAGCGGTTCAGTTCAGCAGGTGGGCACCGCATGTTCACCTGGATATCGACTCCGTGAGGAGAACCTGTGGGTTCAGTCATCAAGAAGCGTCGCAAGCGTATGGCCAAGAAGAAGCATCGCAAGCTGCTTCGCAAGACCCGCCACCAGCGTCGCAACAAGAAGTAACCGCGAAGGTGCGGCCCGGACCCCCGTCGGATGCGCCGACGGGGCTTCGTAGTGCCGTGCCCGCGGCGGGAGCCGTCGCCCGGAGATCCGGAGGAGCGCCATGAGCGTCGAACTCACCTTCCTCACCCGTGACGGCTGCCATCTGTGCGAGACCGCGCGGGAGCAGGTGACAACCGGGATCGGCGCGCGGGACGTCACCGTGACCGAGGTCGACGTCGACGCCGATCCCGAGCTGCAGGACCGGTACGGCTGGGACGTGCCGGTGGTGCTCCTCGACGGGCGCCAGCACAGCTTCCATCGCGTCGACCCGGGCCGGCTCGCCCGGGCGCTCGACGCGATCCTCGCCCGCCGGGCCTGAATCGGCGGACGGACACACGGAACAGGAGTGACAGCGGTGGTGGATACCGTGTCCAGGCCGGATCCCCGGCCCGGCATGCCCGCGCGCGCTGTTCCGGCGCCCGTCGTCACCCGGCTGCCCGGCTATCTCCAGGCGCTCGAGGCGCTCATCGGCCGGCAGACGACCACGGTCTCGAGCGAGGAGCTCGCCGGGATGTGCGGGGTCCGCTCGGCGATCCTCCGACGCGATCTCAGCCACCTCGAATCCGCCGGTCGACGGGGCGTCGGCTACGACTGCACGGCGCTCGCCGCCACCATCCGCGGCTTCCTCGGCGTCGACCGCATCCGCCGGATCGGGATCGTCGGTGCCGGCCGCCTCGGCTCCGCGCTCGCGGACTACGCCGGCATCCCCGAGCGCGGATTCGCGCTCCACGGCGTCTTCGACGTCGATCCCGGAGTCATCGGCACCGCCGTGGGCGGCGTCGACGTCGCGCCGATGTCCCGGCTCGCCGAGGTCGTCGAGGCCGAGGGCATCGAACTCCTCGTCATCGCGGTCCCCGCCGCGTCCGCCCAGGCCGCCGCCGACGCCGCAGCTGCCGCAGGCATCCGCGGCCTCATGAGCTTCGCTCCCGTCGTGCTCTCCGTTCCCCCGGACGTCCACGTCCGTCACGTGGACATGGCCACCGAACTTCAGGTGCTCGCCCATTACACGGCGGCAGAAAGCAGGGATCGGCAGTGACCCTCCTCGTCCTGGGAATCTCCCACCGCTCGGCGCCGATGTCGGTGCTCGATGCGATCGCGCTCGACACCTCGGGCGCGGACGCGCTCGTCGACCGTGCGCTCGCGGGGAAGTACGTCTCCGGGGCCGCCGTGCTCGCCACCTGCAACCGGCTCGAGATCGTCGCCGACGTCGCGGCCTTCCACGGCGGGCTCGCCGATCTCGGGTCCGCCCTCGTCGAGACCGTCGGACTGCCCTGGGACGAGCTCGCCCATCACGTCTACGTCTACTTCGACGAGAAGGCGATGGAGCACCTGCTCACCCTCGCCACCGGGCTCGACTCGATGGCGCTCGGCGAATCGCAGATCCTCGGCCAGCTCCGGCAGTCATTCACCGTGTCCCAGGACGCCGGGCATCTCACCGGCGACCTCTCGCAGGCGATGCAGCAGGCGCTGCGGGTGGGCAAGCGCGCCCATTCCGAGACCGCCCTCGACAGCGTCTCGCAGTCGCTGCTCGACACCGCGCTCGCCGCGGCCGTCCCCCACATCGGTCCGCTCGAGCAGGTCGACGCCCTCGTCGTCGGGGCGGGCGCGATGTCCGGCCTCACCGTCGCCACCCTCCACCGCTGCGGGGTCAACCGGATCACCGTGATCAACCGCACCCTCGAGCGCGCCGAGCGCCTCGTCGCACCCGTGGGCGGGCGCGCGATCGTGCTCGACGAGCACACCCTCGCCCGCGAGATCGCCGACGCGGACCTCATCGTCTCCGTCACCGGCTCCCGCGGCACCGTGCTCGGCCAGGAGCAGATCATCGCGGGCATGCAGCAGGACCTCGACGATCAGCCGAACAAGTTCTTCGTCGACCTCGCCCTGCCCCACGACATCTCCCCGGACGTCGAGGAGCTGCCGCACATCCGCCTCATCGGCCTCGAGGACCTCTCGGCGATGTTCGCCGACACCGGTCATCGCACCGACTCCGGCGTCGTCGAGGTCATCACCGAGGTGCGCTCGATCATCCGCACCGAGATGGAGGAGCTCGCCGCAGGCCGGCGGGCCCGCGCCATCGCGCCCACCGTCACCGCCCTGCGCTCGCAGGCCGAGGCGACCGTCGCCGCCGAGTTCGAGCGCCTCCGGAGGAAGCTCGGCGACGCCGTCGACGACCGGGCGCTCGGCGAGATCCGGAAGTCGCTCGCGCGCGCGGTGGACAAGATCATCCACACCCCCACGGTCAAGGTCAAGGAGCTCTCCGCGGCCGACGGCGAGGTCGACTACGCCGCCGCTCTCACCACGCTGTTCGACCTGTCCGCGAAGCCGCGCCCCGACGGCATCGACCGCTCGAAGGTCACCGTCAGCGCCCCCGGCGTCCCGGCCGTCGCCGCCCGCGACAACCACTACGTCGCCGCCGACGGCCTGCGGCCCGTTGCCGACCACACCCTCGACGTCGTCGAGCCGAAGAACCCCACCGGCCGCACCCTGCGGCTCGGCACCCGGCGCTCGATGCTCGCCCGCTCGCAGTCGACCGCGATCGCCCAGCAGATCGCCGCCCAGACCGGCTGGCGGGTCGAGATCGTCGAGGTCGTCACCGAGGGCGACGTCAACATGAACCCGCTCGCCCAGATGGGCGGCACCGGCGTGTTCGTGTCCGCCGTGCGCACCGCGCTGCTCACCGGCAAGATCGACGTCGCCGTCCACTCGCTCAAGGATCTGCCGACCGCCCCGGCCCCCGGCATCGAGCTCGCCGCGGTGCCGCCGCGCGTCGACCCCTCCGACGTCCTTATCGCCCGCGACGGACTGTCGCTGTCCGAGCTGCCCGCCGGCGCGAGCGTCGGCACGGGCT
>ENA-OOKA01000408-OOKA01000408.1-human-skin-metagenome-genome-assembly--contig:-NODE-408-length-11457-cov-7.115331_pt1 | contig 11457 bp, 10 predicted proteins | sample MGYA00248825_ERZ500995 | MGnify/ENA primary metagenome ERZ500995 (study PRJEB25958, sample SAMN03398540) | human skin metagenome | study: EMG produced TPA metagenomics assembly of the Human Skin...
GCCCGGCGGCGGCAGGGTGCCTGGGGGTCTCGAGGCGCCGGGACGCGGCCGGGCGTCGGGACGCGGCGGGTGACGGCGAGGAGCGGCGCGGGGTCATGGCGCATCGAGTCCGTTCGGAGGGTCCGCTCCCTCGGGGAGGGGCGATCCGCTGCCCGCCCCCGGGGATCACGGCCAGGATAGAGCGCGCACACCGCGGGACACAGGGGTCCTACCGTTCGGATCCCGGCCCGGTCGCCCCGGGCCCGGTCCCCGTCGACCCTGTCCCTGCCGGCGCGGTCGCTCCCGGCCCGGCCGACGCCGCCCAGCGGCCGAGTCGCCGGATCTTCTCCAGCAGCTCGGGCGGGTCGATGACCTCGACCGGCGCGCCGATCCGGGCCAGTTGCAGTGCGACCCAGGTCAGGTCGTCGGCACCGGCGCGGAGCACGCTGGATCCCTCCCCGTCGGCCTCGAGCGTGCCGGAGCGTGCCGGGATGTGGGGTGCGATCTCGTCGTACGGGGCCAGGATCCGCACGGTGCAGGCGGTGGGATAGGCGCTGAGGGTGATCGACTCCCGCACCGCGGCCTCGATGTCCGGGACGGGGCGGTCGGTGATCGGCAGGGTCGAGGCGCTCACCTCGTGCATGCGGTCCAGGCGGAAGGTGCGCCAGTCCTCCCGCTCGAGGTCCCAGGCGAAGAGGTACCAGCGCCCCTCCATCGACAGCACCCGGCGCGGCTCGAGCCGCCGCTCGAACCGCTCCCCGTCGGCCCGTTCGTAGTCCACCCGCACCCGCACCCCGTCCCGCACCGCGGTGACCAGGGACAGCAGCACCTCCGAGCGAGCGCCGGGAGAGTGACGGGAGATCACGCCCATCGCCTCGGAGACCGCGCCGACCTCCGCTCGCACGGACGCGGGCAGGATCCGGTCCAGCGCCGCAAGCGCCCGCAGCGCCTCCTCGTCCAGCCCCTCGAGACCCGAGGAGGCGGCGAGGCGTAGGCCGACGGCGACCGCGACCGCCTCCGGGGAGCTCAGCAGCAGCGGCGGCAGGGCCCGGCCCGCGCCGAGCTGGTACCCGCCGCCGTGGCCGGCCGAGGTCAGCACCGGATAGCCCATCTGCCGCAGCCGATCCACGTCCCGGCGGACGGTCCGCGTGGTCACGCCCATCTCGTCGGCCAGCTCGGGCCCGGTCCACACCGAGCGGGACTGCAGCAGCGCCAGCAGCCGCAGCGCCCTCGTGGTCACGTCGCTCAAAGCGCCTCCTCTCCTCGCCGCGACCGGTGCGCGGTCCTGGTGATGCACAGTCTGCCCCGCTTCGCGGACAGGATCTGTCCGCACCGGTGCGGAGGGTGGGTCCTGTCAGCATCCGCACCCACCGAGGAGCACCCCATGCCTTTCCTGACCCCCGAGGCCACCGGCGAGCACGACAGCCTCGCCACCTTCGCCCAGCAGCAGATCGAGCAGGTCGCCACCGCCCTGCACGGGCTCGACCAGGAGCAGCTCGCCCTGGTCCCGAGCGCCTCCGGGATGAGCCTCGGCGCGCTCGCCCGCCACGTGCTGTTCATCGCGGGCGGCGCGGCGCTGTCCATCGCCGCCGCCCCCGGACCGGGCGCCGACCCCGAGCGCACCCCGGAGCAGCTGCAGGCCGAGGGTGGGCTCGCCCCCGACGCCCTGCGCCCCGAGGACACCTCGAAGGCCCTCATCGCGCAGCTGCACCAGGTGGGGGAGGAGCTCGCCGCCGCGATCCGCGCCGCCGACCTCGACATGCTCGCGCCCGTCCCCGACGCGCCCTGGTTCGAGGGCCGCACCCGCTGGAGCCTGCGCTGGTACGCCCTGCACCAGATCGAGGAGAACGCCCGGCACGCCGGCCACGCCGACATCCTGCGCGAGAGCATCGACGGGAAGGGCGCCTACGAGCTCAACGCGCTCGCCGCCGGCCAGGAGTGGCCGCCGGCCGGGTGGTGAGCCCGTCCCCGGACCCGCTCCCCGGCCGACCAGGCCAGACCGACCACACCGGACCAGACCGCCACGACTCCCGAAGGAGCATTGCCAGGTTCCACGACGAGACTGCACCCACGCCCGACGGCGCCGCGCCCCGCGGACGCGACGGCGACCTGCCCACCCTCCTCGTCGACCAGATCGAGTTCCACATGCGCGAGCAGGTGCGCCCGCGGCTCGAGGGGCTCACCGACGAGGAGGACTTCTACGACCCGATCGGCGACGGCGACACCTGGGCCGTCCATCCCCGCGCACCTGAGGGCGGCACGGCGCCAACCTCGATCCAGGGCGGGTCCGGGGAGATGGTCATCGACTTCGAGTTCCCCGAGCCCGACCCCGCCCCGTTCACCACCATCGCCTGACGTCTCGGCCACGTCATCGTGGGCGTGCTCGCCGTGCGCAGCCACTCCGGACGGCCAGGGCGTGGACCCCCTGGGCAGGGAAAACGCCTGACCATAGGCTCGGCAGGGCCCCGCCGTATGAGCCGACAGGTCGACGGGCGTGCTCGTCGCCGCGCGGGGATCTACCCCGCTCCGTCCCCGGGCTACTGTGGTGCCGCCACCGCGCCGGCCCGGCCGCGACCGACCTCGGGAGAGCACATGAGCATCACCGGACGACTCGACGGCGGCGACCTCGTGCTGCGCCGCACCGTCCCCGCCTCGCGGACGCGGATCTGGCAGCACCTCACCGACCCGGACCACCTCGCCACCTGGTACGGGCCCTATTCCGGCGATCCCGCGAGCGGCGTCGTCGAGGTGACCATGACCGCCGAGCCCGGCGAGCCCTCCACCTCCCCGTGGAGCATCCACGCCTGCGAGCGCGAGCGCCTGCTCACCGTCAGCTCCGCACTCGGGGACCAGGTCTGGAAGCTCTCGCTCGAGCTCGAGGGCGGCTCCGACGGGGCCGGCGGCGCCGCGGGCGATCTCACCCATCTCGCGCTGCGCCACCACGACGTGCCCGCCGACATGGTCGAGCACATCGGGCCCGGCTGGGAGTGGTACCTCGACCGGCTCGTCGGCGCCGTCACCGGCACCCGGATCCCGGGTATGGATGTGTGGGACGCGGAGTACATGAGCCGAGCCCCCGAGTACGCCGCGCTCGCCGGCTGAGGCGCCCCGCGCTCGCAGGAGCCGGAGGAGGCTCCGGTCGAGCGCGATCAGCGCCCCGGCCGCGAGCGCGGTCACCACGATCGCTGGGCGTCGGCGCCCGCGATCGTCGGGACATCGATCAGAAGAAGCGCCCCAGGGCGTCACGGAGGTCCTCGGCGGTGTGCTGGAGGAATCTGGTCACGACCTCGCGCTCGTCGGCGGTCAGGCTCGCCGCCGCGTGGAATCGTTGCGCCTGAGCCCTGCCCATCGACGCCATGGCCGCGGCCTTCGTCTGCTCGGAGAGTCGAATGGTGCGAGACCTGCGGTCGGTCGGGTGCGCCAGACGTTCGATGTGGCCACCGCGCTCGAGACGGTCGAGCAGCTTCGTCACCGAGGCGTTCGATATCCCCAGGTGCGCGGAGAGGGTGCTCGCCGTGGGCGCCTCGCCCTTGTTCGCGGAGACGATCAGGAACTGGATCGCCTTCATGTCGGTCGTCCCGAGCCGCATGTACTCGCGGCCGGCGAGGGACAGTGCCTCCTCGGCCCGGCGCAGATCCGCCATCGCACCCATCAGGCGACCGATCTGGACGATGTCCTCACGGCTCACGTGGTCGCGGGAGATCAGCTCGGACAGCGGATCGGTCGCGTCGAGGTCGTACAGCCAGCGATGCGACCCGTCGCCCTCGGCGCCGCCGCTCGCCCCCTCGCCGTCCTCCCGATCGTCCATCCGTAAACCGTACACCAGAGAATATGTATGCTGAGCGAATAACTTCCTCAGCTAACCAGTTCCAGGAGACCCCCTGTGCCTCGCTCTCTCGCCCGCTGGCTGCGGGTTCTCGTACCGGCCGCGCTGATCGTCGCCTGGCTTGCCGCGGCCGCGGTGGGCGGGCCCTACTTCGGCCGGGTCGAGGAGGTCTCCTCGAACGATCAGACGACCTTCCTGCCGGAATCGGCCGATGCCACGGTCGTCCAGAGCCGGCTCGATGAGTTCCAGGACAGCGACTCCCTGCCCGCGATCCTCGTCTTCACCTCGGACGAGAAGCTGTCGAAGAGCGCGCTCGGCGAGCTGCAGGAGAGCCTCGACCGGGCCGCCGGCGTCGACGGGGTGCTGGAGGGCGGCTCACCGGCCATACCCTCCGAGGACGGGCTCGCCGTCCAGGCGATCCTGCCGCTGGACCCGGATGCCGAGACCGGCGAGGTGCTCGCGGAGGTCGAGGACGCGGCCACGGAGGGCATGCCGGAGGGGGTTCGCCTCCACATCACCGGCCCTGCCGGATTCTCCGCCGAGCTGAGCGAGGCGTTCGCCGGGATCGACGGCGTGCTGCTGCTGGTCGCACTCGCGGCGGTGCTGGTCATCCTGGTGCTCGTCTACCGCTCGGTGATCCTCCCCGTCGCGGTCCTGCTGACCAGCGTCCTCGCGCTCTCCGCCGCGCTGCTCGCCATCTGGTGGCTCGCCAAAGCCGGAGTCCTCCTCCTCAGCGGACAGACGCAGGGGATCCTGTTCATCCTGGTCATCGGCGCGGCGACCGACTACTCCCTTCTCTACGTCGCGCGATATCGCGAGGCTCTGCGGGAGAACCGGAGCAAGCGCATCGCCACCGGCGTCGCGCTGCGCGGCACCATCGAACCGGTGCTGGCGTCCGGCGGCACCGTGATCGCCGGCCTGCTGTGCCTGCTGCTGAGCGACCTGCGGTCGAACAGCACCCTCGGGCCGGTCGCGGCGATCGGCATCGCGTTCGCGATGCTGGCTGCTCTGACGTTCCTCCCGGCAGTCCTCTACGCGCTGGGGCGGGTCGCGTTCTGGCCGCGGCGTCCGCACTACGATCCCGAGCTGTCCGCCTCCGGCACCCAGGCCACCGCACGAGGGGTGTGGGCCGCCGTGGCACGCTTCGTGCGCCGCCACCCCCGACCGATCTGGATCATCACGACTCTGCTGCTGGTCGTCGGTGCATCCGGTCTGACGCAGCTGCGCGCCGACGGCGTCCCGCAGTCGGACCTGGTCCTCGGCGAGTCCCAGGCGCGAGATGGTCAGGTCGCGCTCGGCGAGCACTTCCCCGGAGGATCCGGCTCGCCGGTGTACGTCCTCACGCCCGAAGAGGACATGGAGGAGGTGGCGGGGGTGCTCGCCGGGAGCGAGGCGATCGATGGAGTGTCGATCACGGTCGACGGCTCCTCGTCCACCACCGCGACCCTGAGCGCTGACGGCGGCATCGAGTCGTTCGTCCCCGGCGAATCCCCGGCGGCGAGGGTCTCCCAGGGCGACGTGCTGATCCAGGCCACCCTGGTGGAAGCGGCGGACTCCGAGCAGGCCGCGGAGGACGTGCGCGCGCTCCGCGGGCCGCTGCACGAGATCTCTGAGCAGGTGTACGTGGGAGGGGTCACGGCCACCGCGGTCGACACGAACGACGCGGCCGTCCACGACCGCGATCTCATCATCCCCCTGGTCCTCGGAGTGATCTTCGTGATCCTCGTGCTCCTGCTGCGCTCCCTGCTCGCTCCCTTCCTCCTGATCCTCACGACCGTGCTCTCCTTCGCGACGGCGCTGGGCGTCTCGGCGATCGTCTTCAACCAGATCCTCGACTTCCCGGGCGCGGACGCGGCCGTGCCGCTGTACGGCTTCGTCTTCCTGGTGGCGCTGGGCATCGACTACAACATCTTCCTGATGACACGGGTCAGGGAGGAGGCCAAGGCGCACGGCACACGGGATGGCATCACGCGAGGTCTCGCCATCACGGGCGGCGTGATCACGTCGGCCGGGGTCGTGCTGGCCGCCACGTTCTCGGCGCTCGCCGTCATCCCGATCCTGTTCCTCGCGCAGCTCGCCTTCATCGTCGCGTTCGGAGTGCTGCTCGACACCTTCGTCGTGCGCTCCCTCCTGGTCCCGGCGCTGGCCGACGACATCGGCAAGAGGATCTGGTGGCCGTCTCGCCTCGCGCGCGGGGACGACTAGGCGCATCGCCCACCGCGCTCGAGGGGGCGCGGGGCCGGCCCTCGGCCACCTCGGACACAATGGCTCCGTGACCTCCACCGCCGCTCTCGACACCGTCCTCGACCTCCTGCGCACCGATCCGCAGAGCGAGGCCGAGCTCGAGCACCTCGCCCGCGAGGCGCAGCTCCTGCCCACCGGCGAGCTCGTCTACCTCGTCGGCGCCCGCCCCGCGACCGAGGCCGCCCTGCTCTTCCGTGTGCTGGACAAGGCCCGCGCTCTCGCCGTCTTCGAGGGCCTCAGCTCCGACCACCAGGCCGAGCTGATCTCCGCCCTGCGCACCCCGCAGGTCGCCGAGATCATCGGCGACCTCGACCCCGACGACCGCGCCTCGCTGTTCGACGAGCTGCCCGCCTCCGTCGCCGAGCGCCTCATGCACGGCCTGGACGCCGACGAGCGGGCGATGACCACCGCGGTGCTCGGCTACCCGCGCCACGCCATCGGGCGCTACATGTCCCCGGAGGTGCTCGCGCTGCGCCCCGAGCAGACCGTCGCCGAGGCGCTCGCCGAGGTGCGCGAGCGCGGCGAGGACGCGGAGACCGTGTACCTCCTGCCCGTCGTGGACTCCTCCCGGGTGCTGCTGGGGGTGGTGGGCCTGCGCCGTCTGCTGCTGACCGACCCGAAGGAGCGCGTGGGCGACCTCGCCCACGAGGCCGTCCGCGCCCGCGCGACCGACGACCGGGAGGAGGCCGCCCGGCGGTTCTTCGCCGCGAAGCTGCTGGCCATGCCGATCGTCGACGCGGAGGAGCGGCTCGTCGGCGTGCTCACCGTCGATGACGCGGTGGAGATCATCGAGCGGGAGAACGCCGAGGACTCCGCCCGCACCAGCGGCTCCGAGCCGCTGACCCGCTCCTATCTCGCCACCCCGATCCTGCGCGTGGTCCGCTCCCGCATCGTGTGGCTGCTGGTGCTGGCGATCTCCGCGATCCTCACCGTGCAGGTGCTGGAGATCTTCGAGGACCGGCTCGATCAGGTGGTCGTGCTCGCCCTGTTCATCCCGCTGCTGACCGGCACGGGAGGCAACACCGGCAACCAGGCCGCGACCACGGTCACCCGCGCCCTCGCCGTGGGGGAGGTGCGCGTGCGGGACCTGCCGCGGGTGGTGTGGAGGGAGCTGCGCGTCGGCGCCGTGCTCGGGGCGGTGCTCGGATCCCTCGGCTTCGTGGTCTCCGGGCTCGTCTACGGCCTGTCGATCGGGATCGTGATGGGGCTGACGCTGCTGTCGATCTGCATCATGGCCGCGATCGTCGGCGGGCTGATGCCGCTGCTCGCGAAGAGGATCGGCGCGGACCCGGCCGTGTTCTCCAACCCGTTCATCTCGACCTTCTGCGACGCGACGGGACTGATCATCTACTTCACGATCGCGACGGTGGTGCTGGGGCTGTGAGACGCGGGTTCAGCCGAGCTCCGCGACGGTGAACCCCGTCGGCGCGAGCGCCGCCACGTGCTCCCGCAGGAGCGCACCGACCTCCTCGCGCCGCGCCGCATCCATCCGCTCGATCGGTCCGGTCACGCTCACCGCGAGCGACCGCCCGCCGGGGCGCACCAGCGCGACGCCGACGCAGGCGATCCCCGCCTCGTTCTCCTCGATCTCGGAGGCCCAGCCGCGCTGCTCCGCCTCGGCGATGACCTCCGCGAGATGGGCAGATGTCACGGCGCGGCCGTCGTCGTCCCGTTCGGTGGCTCGGGCGTAGGACTCCAGCCCCGCGCCGCGGACCCCGTCGGCCGTGAGGATCGCCCGGCCCATCGCGGTGCGGGCCGCGGGCGCCCGGCTGCCCACCCGTGACCACACGCGCAGGGCGCGCTCGGGCTCGACCTTGTCGAGGTAGAGCACGTGCGGACCGTCCAGGCGGCCCAGGTGCACCAGCTCCTGGACCTCCTGCGAGATCGCGGCGAGAGCCGGCGCCATGAGGACGGGGAGGTTCTCCTCCCGCTCGAAACGGCTGGCGAGCAGCGGGAGCGCAGCACCCAGGCGGTAGGTCTGGTCCGTGACGGCCTGCTCGGCGAAGCCCCGATGCATCAGCGCGCGCAGCAGCCGGTGCGCCGAGGCCTTGTTCAGGCCGCTCTCGGCGGAGATGTCGCGCAGGGTCATCCCCTCGGGCCCCGCCTCGGCGAGGACCTCGAGCAGGGACAGCGCCTTGTCGACGCTGCCGACGGGGGAGGGGGAGTCCTGAGGCGTCGTCGTCATGGGGTCCATTCTCTCCGGGGCGGTCGTTGCCGTGACGGCATGAGCGGTCTATGATCTGTCACGCATAATGAAACTAGCGTTTCATAGATCGAAACGCAAGGGTCATTGCGACGCAGGAGCCGACGACCGGATCCGACGTCCCGCCGCCCGCGCAAAGGAGCACGATGAACACCTCGCCGACCGACGTCGCATCCACCCCAGGGCCCGACCGGCCCGTCGCCGCCCCGGAGCATCCCACGCGCTCCGTCGGGGATCTCGTGCGGGCGGCCGTCTCCGGCTGGCTCGGCACCGCGCTCGAGTTCATGGACTTCCAGCTGTACTCGCTCGCCGCGGCCCTCGTCTTCAGCCAGCTGTTCTTCGCCGCCGACGATCCCGGCATGGCCGTCATCGGGGCGATGGCCACCTACGGCGTCGGCTACGTCGTCCGGCCCGTCGGCGCCTGGTTCTTCGGGCGGATGGGAGACCGGATCGGGCGCAAGAAGGTCCTCTTCTACACGATCGTGCTGATGGGCCTGGCCACCACGCTGATCGGCGTCCTTCCGACCTACGAGACCGTGGGCATCCTCGCGCCTGCCCTGCTGGTCGCGCTGCGCCTCCTCCAGGGTCTCGGCGCCGGTGCCGAGATCTCCGGCGCGGGAGTCATGCTCGCCGAGTACGCGCCCACGAAGCGGCGCGGACTCGTCGCCTCCCTGGTCGCCCTCGGCACCAACTGCGGCACCCTCTTCGCCTCCGCCATCTGGGCGCTGCTGCTGGTCGTCGTGACCGAGCAGCAGCTGCTGGACTGGGCCTGGCGCATCCCCTTCATCGCCTCCGCGGTCGTGATGGTCTTCGCCGTCTGGGTGCGCTTCAACCTCAAGGAGTCCCCGGTCTTCGAGGCCCGCGGCGACGTTGTCGACGGCGAAGCCGTCACGGCCGACGAGGTCGAGCCCGTCAGCGGGCAGAAGGCCGAGCAGGTCGCGGAGTTCCGCGAGGCGCGCCCGCTCACCGTCAAGGCGGTCGCGGTCGCCTTCCTGCTCCGCTTCGGTCAGGCCGGCAACTCCGGGATGATCCAGACCTACCTGATCTCCTTCATGACCGTGTTCCTGATGCTCGACAAGCAGCTGAGCACCGAGGTCGTCATCTACTCCTCGCTGGCCGCCTTCGTCACCGTCCCCGTGGTTGGACTGCTCGGCGACCGCTTCGGCCGCAAGACCATGTACACGATCATGAGCGCGGTCGCGCTCGTCGTCGCGATTCCGTGCATCCTGCTCATCGTCTCCGGTGTGACCTGGCAGGTCATCCTCGGCTACGTCGTCCTGCACAACCTCGCGGTGATGTCGCTGGCCTCGATGGAGAACCTGGCGCTGCCGGAGATCTTCGGCGCCCGCAACCGCTACCAGGCGACCGCGGTCGTGCGCGAGATCGCCGCGATCGTCGCCACCGGCGCGACCCCCGTCATCGCCGCGGCCATCGTCGCCGCGACCGGCAGCTGGATCCCCGTCGCCGTGATCATCATGTTCTTCAGCGCCTGCGCCCTCTTCGCCGCGGTCTGGATGAAGGAGGTCGCCGGGCGCGATCTCACCGATCCGAACCCGGCGATGTGACCGCCCGCTCCGCATCGTCCCGCCCCTCGACCCCTCCAGGAGGACCCCCTTGGCCATCGAACGCATCGACGTCGACGTCACCAGCCCCGGACGCAACTTCGTCACCGTCGTCGTCACCACGACCGACGGGGTCGTCGGCCTCGGCGACGGCACCCTGAACGGGCGCGAGCTCTCCGTCGTCTCCTACCTGCGCGACCACGTCGCCCCGACCCTGATCGGCCGCGACGAGTCGCAGATCGAGTCGATCTGGCAGTACCTCTACCGCAGCCCGTACTGGCGCCGCGGACCGGTGACGATGGCGGCGGTCGCCGCGATCGACATGGCGCTGTGGGACATCGCCGCGAAGAAGGCGGGCGTGCCGCTGTACAAGCTGCTCGGCGGCGCCTCGCGCACCGGGCTGCTGAGCTACGCCCATGCCTCCGGCACCACGGTCGAGAGGCTGAACGAGGCGATCCACGGCTACGTCGAGCAGGGCTTCCGCGCCGTGCGCATCCAGTCCGGCGTGCCGGGCCTGGATCAGATCTACGGCGTGCACGACTCCGCGCCCGGCGGGAAGTACGAGTACGAGCCCGCCGGCCGCACCGACGCCGGCGCCGCGATGCGTCCGGCCGAGGAGACCTGGGACACCCGCGCCTATCTCCGCCACCTGCCCTCCGTGTTCGCCGCGGTGCGGGAGGAGTTCGGCGGGGACCTGCGCATCCTCCACGACGGCCACCACCGGATGAGTCCGATCGAGGCCGCGCGCCTGGCGAAGGACATCGAGCCCTACGACCCGTTCTGGCTCGAGGACTGCACCCCGGGCGAGGACCAGGCGGCGCTGCGCCTGGTGCGCCACCACTCGACCACCCCGCTCGCGATCGGCGAGGTGTTCAACTCGGTGTTCGACTACCAGACCCTGATCACCGAGCGGCTCATCGACTACGTGCGCTCCTCCGCCACCCACGCCGGCGGCATCACCGGGCTGCGTCAGATCATGACCTTCGCCGGGATCTACGGGATCCGCTCCGGGTTCCACGGCCCGACCGACGTCTCCCCGGTGGGCATGGCGGCGAACCTCCACCTGGGCCTCGCGATCCACAACTTCGGCATCCAGGAGTACATGCCGCACTCGGAGACCACCCTGTCGGTGTTCCGCACCAGCTACCGCTTCGAGGACGGACTGCTCCATCCGGGCGAGACCCCCGGCCTCGGCGTCGACCTCGACCGCGAGGCCGCCGCGCGCTTCGAGTACCAGCCCGCGTACCTGCCCGTGAACCGGCTGCGCGACGGGTCCGTGCACGACTGGTGACCGGACACGACGGGGCGGGAGCGATCGATGATCGCTCCCGCCCCGTCGTCGTGCAGTCCTGGCGTCGCCGCCCCGCTCACCGCGAGACCGGATCCGCCTCCCCGCCGTGCAGGAACGCCTCCAGCGTCGCGCCGTCGGGCGCGCCCTCCCAGTCCCCGGGAGCGGTGCAGGCCAGCGCCCCGCAGGCGTTCGCGCGCTCGAGCCGGCCCGCCACGTCCTGCCCGTCCAGCCGCGCGCTGAGGTAGCCGGCGACGAAGGCGTCCCCGGCGCCGACAGTGTCGACCACGTCCACGCGATGCCCGGCCGCCTCGTGCAGCCGCCCGTCCACGAGATCGGAAGAGCGTCGTGTAGG
>ENA-OOKA01000409-OOKA01000409.1-human-skin-metagenome-genome-assembly--contig:-NODE-409-length-11443-cov-6.727432_pt1 | contig 11443 bp, 12 predicted proteins | sample MGYA00248825_ERZ500995 | MGnify/ENA primary metagenome ERZ500995 (study PRJEB25958, sample SAMN03398540) | human skin metagenome | study: EMG produced TPA metagenomics assembly of the Human Skin...
TGCGGCGACGTCCTCAGCCGTCGCGACGCCGGACTCGCCGACGAGCACCGCGCCGGGCGGGCAGTCGGCGGCGAGCGGGGCGAAGCGGCCGAGATCGACCGACAGGTCCTTGAGGTTGCGGGTGTTGACGCCGATGAGCGGGGCGTCGATCGCGGCTGCCGCGGCGATCTCGTCCGGCGTGTGGGCCTCGACGAGCACCGCCATCCCGAGGCCCGCGGCGAGTCCGTGGAACTCCTCGAGCTCCCCGGCGCTCAGCGCCGCGACGATGAGGAGGACGATGTCGGCGCCGTGCGCCCGCGCCTCCTGGATCTGGTACTCGGTGACGACGAAGTCCTTGCGCAGCAGCGGCACGTCGACCGCCGCGCGCACCGCGTCGAGATCCGTGAGGGAGCCGTTGAAGCGGCGGGCCTCGGTGAGCACGCTGATCGCCGCAGCACCGCCGGCGGCATACGCGCGCGCGAGTTCCGCGGGATCCGCGATGTCGGACAGCGCCCCCTTCGAGGGCGAGGAGCGCTTGACCTCGGCGATGATACCGAAATCCCCGGGCGTCCGCGGCAGGAGCGGCCGGACGGGAGCCGCGTCGGCCGCGCGCGCCCGCATCTCGGGCAGCGGCACGGCCGTCTCGCGCGGCGCGAGGTCCTCGCGGACGCCGGCCACGATCGAATCGAGCACGGTCACCGGCGGTGGCCGTTCTTCGCCTTCCCGCCCTTGCCGGCGGCACGGAGCACGAGGCCGACGATCGGGCCGATGGCGCAGACGATGAGGCCACCCCAGAAGATCATCGAGTTCCCGGTGATGCTGCCGAAGGTCGCGACGATCGCACCGAACATGATGATGAACACACCGGTCCAGCCGGCGACCGTGTTCCCATGGCCGGGGTCCTGGACGGAGTCGTAGTCGATCGTCGAGCGATCGAGGTCCTCGGTGCCGTCGCGGGCGATGATGTCGGTCATGGTTCTCCTTCTCTCGGACTGCGTGTCGTCATTGTCTCATGAGCGCGGGACTGCCGACTCCCCGACCCGCGGAGCGGACCGGGGGTCTGCTCCGGGTGCGGTTCAGAGGTCCTCGCCGCGGGACAGCGCGTCCCATGTGCGCGCCGGATCGTCGCCGGGATCGTCCGGGTCGGCGCCGGCGGCGCTGCGGTCGTAGCGGGCCGATGCCTGCCAGCGCCCGCTCGTCCACGTCACCCATGCCGCGGTCGCTGCGACCGCGCCGCCGAGCACGAGTCCGGCGGCGGCCCAGCCGGTGTGGGCGGCGGGGCCGAGCACGACCGCCAGGGCCGTCGCGGCGTAGCCGAGCGCCGCGAGGACGGCGAGCATCCCGACGACCCACCGGCCGACCCGTTCGAGGAGCGCGAGCAGGAGGGCGGCGACCGCGACGATCGCCGCGCACGCGACGAGCACCGGGGAGTTCTCCGGGGACTCCGCCGCCGCCTGCGCGACCCCGGGGACGGTGCCCGTCGCCTCGGGGGCGGCCGCGATCCACGTCTGCGAGGCGACGATCCACAGCAGCGCCGCCGCGGCGAGCAGGAGGAGGACGCCGCGCGCCTTCGTCATCCCGTGCGTCATCCTGTGCCGCCGGGGGTGCGCAGCGTGTGGGCGGCGGCCGCGGCACGCAGCACGGCGGCCGCCTTGTTCTGGGTCTCGACGTACTCGGTGTCGGGGACGGAGTCCGCGACGATCCCGGCGCCGGCGGACACGCTGATCGTGCCCGGCCGGATGATGCCGGTGCGGATCGCGATCGCGACGTCGAGGTCCCCGGTGAACGACAGGTAGCCGACGACGCCGCCGTAGACGCCGCGGGCGGTGGGCTCGAGCCGGTCGATGATCTCGAGCGCGCGCGGCTTCGGCGCGCCGGACAGGGTGCCGGCGGGGAACGTCGCGGCGAGCACGTCCACCCCGCCGCGGTCCGCATCGAGCGTGCCGGTGACCGTCGAGACGATGTGCATGATGTGGCTGTAGCGCTCGATCTCCATGAACTCGACGACGTCGACCGTGCCCGGCACACACACCTTGGAGAGGTCGTTGCGGGCGAGGTCGACGAGCATGAGGTGCTCGGCGCGCTCCTTCTCGTCGGCGAGGAGGTCCCGGGCGTGCTCGTGGTCCTCCTCCGGCGTAGCGCCGCGCGGGCGGGAGCCGGCGATCGGGTGGGTGACGACGTGACCGGACTTGACGGTGACGAGCGCCTCCGGCGAGGAGCCGACGATGCTCAGCGGCCGCCCGTCCGGGGTGGGGACGTCGAGGAGGTACATGTACGGGCTCGGGTTCGTCGTCCGGAGCATCCGGTAGACGTCGAGCGGGTCCGCGTCGCAGGGCGAGTCGAAGCGCTGGCCGAGGACGACCTGGAAGATCTCCCCGTCGACGATCTCCTGCTTCGCGGTGCGGACCGACTCGAGATAGTCCTCGCGCGGCGTGCGGGTTGTGATCTCCGGCTCGAGCGGGGTGTGCACCGCGACCGTCGACTCCGCCGGGGCGAGCAGATCGTCGATCATCGCCTGCAGGCGCGCCCGGCCCGAATCGTAGGCCGCATCGATCCCCTCCTCCCGGCCGTCGACGTTGACGACGTTGGCGACGAGGGTGACCCGGGCGGTCGAGTGGTCGAAGATCGCGACGTCGCCGGGGATCGACAGGCTGAGCTCGGGGACCGCGTCCTCCGGCAGCGGACCGTGGCCGAGGCGCTCGAAGCGCCGCACGACGTCCCACCCGAGGTAGCCGACGAGCGAGGAGATCATCGGGGGGAGGTCGGGGTGGGGCACGTCGATGCGCAGCAGCTCGAGGGTGTCCCGAAGCGCGGAGAGCGGGTCGCCGGTCGTCGGGACGCCCGCGGGCGGGGTGCCGAGCCAGGCGACCTCGCCGTCGACCTCGGTGAGGGTGGCGACGGGGTTCCGGCCGATGAACGAGTAGCGGTTCCACACGCCGCTCGTCGCGGACTCGAGGAGGAACCCGCCGGGCCGGCCGCCGGCGAGTCGGCGGTAGATGCTCAGCGGCGTCTCGGAGTCGGCGAGGACGGTGGTGTACAGCGGGACGAGACGGTGGCCGGCGCCGAGCGCCCGGAACTCCTCACGGCTCGGTGTGACGGACATCGATCTCCCTCCCGGTGAAGCAGGTGGCGGTGTTCGTGTGGCAGGCCGGGCCGGTCTGGTCGACCTCGAGGAGCACGGTGTCGGCGTCGCAGTCGAGCGCCAGCGCGCGGACGTGCTGGACGTGGCCGGAGGTCTCGCCCTTGACCCAGTACTCGCCGCGGGAGCGGGACCAGTATGTGGCGCGCCCGGTGCGCGCGGTGCGGCGCAGCGCCTCGGCGTCCATCCATGCGAGCATGAGGACCGCGCGGGTGGTGTGCTCCTGCACGACGACCGGCACGAGCCCGTCGGCGTTGAAGGCGACGCCGGAGGCGAGGGCGTCGTCGATCGTCGGCCCGGCGGACGGAGAGGACCCGGGGGCGGTCATCGGACCTCGATCCCGTCCGCGCGCAGGGCATCCTTGACCTCGCCGACGGTGAACTCCCCGAAGTGGAACACGCTCGCCGCGAGCACGGCATCGGCACCGGCCCGCACGGCCGGGGCGAAGTGCTCGACGGCACCGGCGCCGCCGGAGGCGATGAGCGGGACATCGACGACGGCGCGCGCGGCGGAGATGAGCTCGAGGTCGAACCCGGCCTTCGTGCCGTCGGCGTCCATGCTGTTGAGGAGGATCTCCCCGGCGCCGAGCTCGGCGGCCCGGGCGGTCCACTCGATCGCGTCGATCCCGGTCCCCTGCCGGCCGCCGTGGGTGGTGACCTCGAAGCCCGACGGGGTGGGCCGCCCGCCGGCCGGCACCCGGCGGGCATCGAGGGAGAGCACGAGGACCTGGTTGCCGAACCGGTCGGCGATCTCGGCGAGGAGCTCGGGGCGCGCGACGGCGGCGGTGTTGACCCCGACCTTGTCCGCGCCCGCCCGGAGCAGCCGGTCGACGTCGGAGGCCGAGCGCACTCCCCCGCCGACGGTGAGCGGGATGAAGACCTGCTCGGCGCACTGGCCGACCATCTCGAAGGTCGTCTCGCGGTCGCCGCTCGAGGCGGTGACGTCGAGGAACGTCAGCTCGTCGGCCCCCTCGGCGTCGTAGCGGCGGGCGAGCTCGACCGGGTTCCCCGCATCGCGCAGGCCGGTGAAGTTCACCCCCTTGACGACGCGTCCGGCGTCGACGTCGAGGCAGGGGATGACCCGTACCGACACGGCCATGGAACTCCTCACAGTCCGAGGTTGCGGTAGCGCTCGATGCGGCGGTGCCACCGGCGGTCCGCCGGCTGCCGCATGAGCGCGATGATCTCGTATTCGAGGGTAGCCGACACCCGGTCGACGAACGCCGCGGGCTCGACCGAGGCGTCGGGGGTCTCCGCGATGATCCGGTCCGCCACGCCGTCGGCGAGCAGCCGTTCGGCCTGCACGCCCTGGGCCTGCGCCATCTCGGGGGCATGGTCGACATCGCGGTGGACGATCGCCGAGGCGCCCTCGGGCGGGAGCGGGGACAGCCAGCCGTTCTGCGCGGTGAGCACGCGGTCGGCCGGGACGAGCGCGAGCGCGCCGCCGCCGGTGCCCTCCCCCATGATGAGCGACACCGTGGGCGCCTCGAGGGTGATGAGGTCGGCGAGCGAGCGGGCGATCTCGCCGGCGAGCCCGCCCTCCTCGGCCGACTGCGAGAGTGCAGCCCCGGGGGTGTCGATGACGGTGACGAGCGGCACGCCGAGCTCGCGGGCGAGCGCCATGCCGCGGCGGGCCTCCCGCAGGGCGGCCGGACCCATCGGCTCGTGGGAGCGCTGCCGGTAGCGGTCCTGCCCGAGGACGATGCACGGGGCGGTGCCGAACTTCGCGGTGGCGAGCAGCAGTCCGGGATCCTTCTCCCCCTGTCCGGTGCCGTTGAGCGGCAGGACGTGGGTGGCGCCGTGGCGCAGGAGCTCGCGGACACCGGGGCGCGCGGGGTTCCGGGAGGCGGTGATGATGTCCCAGGCGCGGGTGCCCGTCGGGGCGGGGTCCGGCGCGGTGGGCGGGTCCGGGACGGGCGCGGGCACCTCGCGGCTGCCCATGAGCACGTCGAGGACCTTGGCCACGGTGTCGGCGATCCGCTCGGGACCGATGACGGCGTCGATGATGCCGTGCCGATGGAGGTTCTCCCCGGTCTGCACCCCCGCGGGGAACTCGCGGCCGTAGAGCTGCTCGAAGACGCGCGGGCCGAGGAAGCCGATGAGCGCGCCGGGTTCGGCGACGGTGAAGTGGCCGAGCGATCCCCACGAGGCGAACACGCCCCCGGTGGTGGGGTGGCGGAGGTAGATGAGGAAGGGCAGCCCGGACTGCTTGTGGTCCATGACGGCGGCGGTGATCTTGACCATCGAGAGGAAGGCGACCGTGCCCTCCTGCATCCGGGTGCCGCCGGAGGCGGGTCCGGCGAGCAGCGGCAGGCCCTCGGCGGTGGCGCGCTCGATCGCCGACACGAGGCGCTCGGCGGCGGCGACGCCGATCGACCCGGCGAGGAACCGGAACTCGCAGGCGACGACGGCGACGCGGCGGCCGCGCACGAGTCCCTCGCCGGTGACGACGGCCTCGTCGACCCCCGACTTCTCCGCCGCGCGCCCGAGCTCGGCGGCGTAGTCCTCGTCGATGCCCGCCGCCGGGGTGACCGGGGTGGTGTCCCAGCTCGTGAAGGTGCCCGGGTCGACGACGAGGTCGATGAGCCCGCGGGCGTCGAGTCGTGCTGCCACGCTGATCAGTCCTCCTCGAGCCAGGCGCGGATGGCCGCCCCGTGCTCGCCGAGCAGCGGCGGGGCGATGTGCTCGGTGACGGTGGTCTCCGTCTCCCCGGCGGCATCGGCGTCGAAGAACCTGACGGGCGGACCGGGCAGGTCCATCTCCCCGACGACGGGATGGTCGACGGTGATCTTGAGTCCCTGCGAGAGCGCCTGCTCCCACTCGTACACCTCGGGCAGGGTGCGGACGATGCCGGCGGGGATCCCCGCGGCGGCGAGCTTCTCGAGCAGGGTCTCGGGATCGTCGGCGGCGAACACGTCCTCGATGGCGGCGGTGACGGCAGGCCGGTTGGCCACGCGGTCGGCGTTCGTCGCCATCCCCGGGGTCGCCGGATCGAGGCCGAAGGCGACGCAGAACCGCTGCCACAGCCCCTCGTTGCCCACGGAGATCTGCACCGCCCCGCCGGCGCAGCGGAACAGCCCGTAGGGCGAGAGCGAGGGGTGGTGGTTCCCGCCGGGGCGGGGGTCCTCGCCGGCGACGGTGGCCCGGGTGCCCTGGAAGGCGTGGACGCCGACCATGCCGGAGATCAGCGAGGTGCGCACGACCTTGCCGCGTCCGGTCCGCTCACGCTCGAGGAGCGCGGCGAGCACGCCGTAGGCGCCGTGGATGCCGGCGAGGAGGTCGGCGATCGGGACGCCGACCTTCTGCATGTCATCGGGTCCGGAGCCGGTGAGGGACATGAGCCCGGCCTCGCCCTGGGCGATCTGGTCGTAGCCGGCGCGCTGCGCCTCGGGCCCGTCGTGGCCGAACCCGGTGATCGAGAGGATGACGAGGCGCGGGTTGATCTCGAGGCACGTCGAGGTCGGGAAGCCGAGGCGGGCGAGCACGCCGCCGCGGAAGTTCTCGATGAGGACGTCGGCGCGGGCGATGAGCGCGCGCAGGGTGTCGGCGCCGTCCTCGCTCTTGAGGTCGAGCGCGATCGACTCCTTGTTCCGGTTGCACGAGAAGAAGTACGTCGCCTGGGGGTCGTCCGCGGGCCCGACGAAGGGCGGGCCCCACGAGCGCGAGTCGTCGCCGGACGCGGGGTTCTCGACCTTGATGACGCGGGCGCCCAGGTCGCCGAGGAGCTGGCCGGCGTGCGGGCCGGCGAGCGCGCGCGAGAGGTCGACGACGGTGTACCCGGCGAGGGCTCCGGCCGAGCGGGGATTGGGCGTGGGACGTGACATGTCTGCCTTCCTGGGTACGGGTCCGCGGGCGGACCTCAGTTGTCGCTGCCGTCGTGGGTGCCGTAGGTGTCCACGAGTCTACGCAATCGCTCCGCGGCCGCGACCCCGCGCGCACCGTCCGCCGTCTGGATCGCCATGACCGCGTAGGTGGTGCCGTCGGCGAGGTCGAGCACCGGCCACGGCTGACCGCTGGCGGCCCGATAGCTCACCCCGAAGATCTCCGGCCAGGCGAAGGTCCGGGTGCGGACGATGTTGCGCACGGTGAGCGACTCCGGGGTGGCGACGGCGCGGACCGCGCCGAGCCGCCACAGGACGGCGGCGAAGAGGATGCCGATGCCGTTCATCCACACGACGTCGACCGGCTTCCAGGCGTCCCAGCCGATCGCGCCGAGGGCGTAGGACAGGACCGCGAAGGACACGAGGACCGCCGCCGCGGCCACTATCGTCAGGGGTCGCAGCACGGAGGGGCGGAACACCTCACATGCGGCAGGCATCGATCGCGGTGACGAGGATCGCGCGGGCGCCTGCGGAGTACAGCCGGTCCATGATGCGGTGCGAGTCCTTCGCCTCGACCATGGAGCGCACCGCGCACCACTCGGGGTCGTTGAGCTGGGACACGGTCGGGCTCTCGTAGCCCGGGGTCACGGCCATCGCCTCGGCGAGGTGATCGCGGTGGATGTCGTAGTCGATGAGGACGTAGGAGCGTGCGACCATGACGCTCTGCACGCGGCGGAGGAACACGTCGGCTCCCGGCTTGTCGAAGCCGCTGCGGGCGACGAGCACGCCCTCGGAGACGAGGATCGGGTCGCCAAAGGTCGCGAGGCCCGCCATCCGCAGGGTGGTGCCGGTCTCGACGACGTCGGCGATCGCGTCGGCCACGCCGAGCTCGATCGACACCTCGACGGCGCCGTCGAGCTTGACGGTGGTCGCGTCGATGCCGCGGCGGGCGAGGTCCTGCTCGACGAGCACGGGATAGCTCGTCGCGATGGTCTTCCCGGCGAGCTCGGCGGGGTCGGAGTAGACCCCGGCCTCGCCGGCGTAGTGGAAGGCCGAGCGGCCGAACCCGAGCTGCAGGATCTCCTCGGCCTCGGCCTCGGACTCGAGGAGCAGGTCACGGCCGGTGATGCCGATGTCGAGGATGCCGCGGCCGATGTACGTCGCGATGTCGCGCGGCCGGAGGTAGAAGAACTCGATGTCGTTCTCGACGTCGCGGTGGACGAGCCGCTTCGAGTTGAGGCGCAGCGAGTAGCCGGCCTCGCGGAGCATCGTCGTGGCCGATTCCGACAGTGCGCCCTTGTTGGGCACTGCGACACGGAGCATGGCGTCCTTTCGGTGCCCGGCGGTCCTCCGGGCGGCGGGGCGGGTTCAGGGGCGGAGCGGACTCGGGCGGCGGAGCGGGTTCAGAGCTTCCGGTAGATGTCGTCGAGGGTGAGCCCGCGCGCGATCATCATCACCTGGAGGTGGTAGAGGGCCTGCGAGATCTCCTCGGCGAGCTCCTCGTCGGACTGGTACTCGGCCGCCATCCATACCTCGGCGGCCTCCTCGACGACCTTCTTCCCGATGGCGTGGACGCCGGCATCGAGCTCGGCGACGGTCGAGGATCCGGTCGGCCGTGAGGCGGCCTTGTCGGTGAGTTCTGCGAACAGCTCGTCGAAGGTCTTCACGGTGCCCAAGCGTAGTGCATGGGAGCGCGCATCCCGGGCGGCGTCCGCACCTCGGGAACGTGACCTCGGTCGCTCACTCGGTGCGGCCGGTGACGGTCTGGGTCCCGGCGATCGGCGAGGAGATCGTCTGCCGCGAGCGCTTGGCCCAGTCGACGATGCCGACGACGACCATGACGAGGAAGATGAAGTAGACGATGCCGGAGAACGCGAGACCGCCCATGATCGCGAGCGGGATGCCGACGAGGTCGACGGCGAGCCAGACGAACCAGAACTCGACGATCGCACGGCCCTGCGCGTACATCGCGACGAGGGACCCGATGAAGATGTAGGCGTCCGGGTACGGGTTCCACGACCAGCCGCCGGCGGACAGGATCGCGCCGAAGCCCACGGTGCCGACGAGGAGCGCGAGGATGAGGAGGATCCGCTCCTTCCACGTCGCCCAGCGGATCCGGATCTCCCCGGTCTGCTCGCGGGACCGCTTCCACTGGCTCCAGCCCCAGATCGCTGCGACGACGATGACGACCTGCCGGGAGGCGTTGCCGCCGAGGCCGGCGGAGACGCTCGCGGAGAACAGGAGGATCGAGCCGAGGATCTGCACCGGCCAGGACAGGATGTTCCGGCGCAGCGCGAGGAACACCGTGGCGAGCGCGCAGACGTTGCCGAGGAAGTCCGACCACGGGACGGGATTGCCGAAGAGCTCGAAGATCGGTGCGTTGAGCCAGCTGAGGAAGTCCATCGCGATCCCGTCGATCAGTGGGCGTGCTGCGCGGCGAGAGCCCGGAGGTCCTCGATCGCAGTACCCGGGTTCTCCGCACCGTAGACCGCGGATCCGGCGACGAGGACGTTCGCCCCGGCGTCGACGACGCGCTCGACGGTCGAGGTCGACACTCCCCCGTCGACCTGGAGCAGGATGTCGAGCCCGGACGCGCTGATCGCCTCGCGGGTGCGGCGGATCTTCGGCAGGCACACGTCGAGGAACGACTGGCCGCCGAATCCGGGCTCCACGGTCATGATGAGGATCTGATCGAACTCGCCGAGCAGGTCGACGTAGGGCTCGATCGGGGTCGCGGGCTTGAGGGCGAGGCTCGCCTTCGCGCCGAGCCGGCGGATCTCGCGGGCCAGGCGGACGGGGGCGGCGGAGGCCTCGGCGTGGAACGACACCGAGGCGCAGCCGATCTCGGCGTACACCGGGGCGTGGCGGTCGGCGTCGGCGATCATCAGGTGCGCGTCGATCGGCACCGGGGAGACCGCGCGGATGCGCTCGACGACGGGCGGGCCGAAGGTGAGGTTGGGGACGAAGTGGTTGTCCATGACGTCGACATGGGCCATGTCGGCACCGGCGATCGCGGCGAGCTCGCCGCGGAGGTCGGCGAAGTCGCAGGACAGGATGCTCGGATTGATGTGGATGGTCACGGGGGAATCCTACTTCTTCCGCAGCAGGGCGAGGAACATGCCGTCGGTGCCGTGGACGTCGGGCCACAGCTGGGCGCAGCGACCGTCGGCGACCGCGGCGGAGGCGAACTCCGCGGCCGGCCGGCCGGTGACCTCGGCGAGGACGGCGGCGGCGTCGAGCACCTCGACCGGCGCGCTTCCCCCGCCCGCGATCTCCTCGACGACGAGCACGGTCTCGACGTGGTGGGGCGAGCACGTGGTGTAGGCGATGATCCCGCCGGGCATCGCGGCGCTGATCGCCGCGCGGAGCAGCTCGCGCTGGATCGGGCCGAGGGTGTTGACATCCTTCGGCGTGCGGCGCCAGCGCGCCTCGGGGCGGCGGCGGAGGGCGCCGAGGCCGGAGCACGGGGCGTCGACGAGCACCCGGGTGAACTGCTCGGCGTGATCGACGCCGAACTCGCGGCCGTCGGCGGCGAACACCTCGACGACGTCGGCGAGCGCCCGGGTCGAGTCCTCGACGAGGTCGGCGCGGTGATCGGAGGCGTCCACCGCGATGACCCGGTCCCCCGTGCCAGCGGCGACCGCGCCGAGGACCGCGGTCTTGCCCCCGGGCCCGGCGCACAGGTCGAGCCAGGCCCCGGAGGGCGCCTCGGGTCGGGTGAGTGCGAGGGCGACGAGCTGGGAGCCCTCGTCCTGTACGCGCGCGGTGCCGGCCCGGACCTCGGGAACGTCGAGCGGCGCACCGTGGTCGAGGTGGACGCCGAGGGGCGACAGCGGCGTCGGGGTGCCGAAGTCGCGGGTCACGGCATCCCGGTCGGCGAGGCCGGGGAGCACGCTCAGGCACACGGCGGCCGGGGTGTTGTCCGCCGCGAGCAGGGATTCGAGATCGGCAGCGTCGCGGCCGTGGGCGACGAGCGCCTGGCGCAGCGCCCGGACGATCCAGCCGGGGTGCGAGGTGGTGATCTCGAGGGCGCGGGTGGGATCGACGCCCTCGGTGACCGCCTCGATCCACTCCTCGCGGGTGCGCTCGGAGACGCGGCGGAGCACGGCGTTGACGAAGCCGCCGGCGCGCGGATCGTGGTGGGCCTTGACGACGCCGACGGTCTCCGAGACCGCGGCGTGGTCGGCGACCCGCATGTTCAGCAGCTGGTGAGCGCCCATCCGCATCGCGGCGCGCACGGGCGGGTCGATGTCGGCGGCCGGGCGGCCGGCGGCCACGGTGATGACGGCGTCGTAGAAGCCGATCCCGCGAAGAGTGCCGTAGGTGAGCTCGGTCGCGAGCGCGGCGTCGGGGCCCTCGAGGCGGGTGCGGGCGATCTTGCCGGGCAGGAGCAGGTTGGCGTAGGCGTCGTTGAGCTCGACGTCGCGGAGCACCTCCCACGCGAGCGTGCGGGGCATGTTCGCGCGCGGCGGACGGGGTCCTCGGCGATCGGCGCCGCGGGGGCC
>ENA-OOKA01000410-OOKA01000410.1-human-skin-metagenome-genome-assembly--contig:-NODE-410-length-11408-cov-5.476438_pt1 | contig 11408 bp, 11 predicted proteins | sample MGYA00248825_ERZ500995 | MGnify/ENA primary metagenome ERZ500995 (study PRJEB25958, sample SAMN03398540) | human skin metagenome | study: EMG produced TPA metagenomics assembly of the Human Skin...
TCCCGAGACCGATCCCGCGAAGACCCAGTCCCCGCCCACCCGCATCGTCTGATCGCAATCCCTCGCCGAGGCGGCTCTGCCGGGCCGTCAGTACGGAAGTCCCGTGAACCGGTCGATCCTCGGGTGCTTCGGCTTGACCGGTTCGACGATGCGGGAGGTCGCACACGCGGTGAGGATACCGGCTGGCAGGCCGAAGACGAGCAGGAACAGCACCGCAGGTCCATCTACGCCTGTGAATCTCCACGAGCCGCCGCTAGACCAGAGCAAGAAGGCGACGACGGAAGCGATAGCTGATGCGTACCCGAGCCCGAAGCAGAAGAGCACCGCGCTCCATCGGTGCCGCAGTCTGGGCACGACGAGGCGCACGACGATGTCGGCCGGTATGCCCATGAAGAAGCCGAAGGTGGCTCCGATCCCAACGAGCCAAGCGACCATGACGATGCTGCCGAGCGACTCGGCCCCGTACAAGATGGCGACAGAGAGTCCGATCGTCCCGCCGATCCCCGCGGTGAGGAGCACGAACCACCAGATCGGGAGCCGCTTACGGAATACCGAAGTCATACCGACACTCTCTCACGGCCACAGCCGAGCTCCCGAGCCCGCGAGTCAGCGCCCCCGAGGGGGATCCGAGTCGAAGAACGGCCAGATCTCGAACCGGATCCTCCTCGCAGAGCCACGCTCCACGCACTACAGGCTCGCGGAGCCGCGCCACCGGCACTGCAGGCTCGCCGACTGTGCGCACCCGCGCCCTGGGCAGGCACATCGCTTGAGCAGACCGGCCTACTTGTAGAAGCCCTCGCGAAGGTTGATGCCGTACTCGACCCACGCCTTGAGCGCGGCGAGCATCCCGGTCCAGCCCATCGAGTTGCCGAAGGCGCCCTCGGCTCCCCCGACGGTCGTCTTCCACGCCTTCTCGGTGATCGTCACCAGGGTCCGGGTCCCGTCGTCGACGGGAGTGAACTCGAAGGTCGTCTCCGTCTTCGGCGCGGTCGTGTGCCCGTTGCCCTCCCACGCGATGACGATCCGCTCATCGGGCACGGCCTCGATGACGTCGACGGGGAAGCGGCCCGGAAAGTCCGCGAAGTCCCAGCTCACCTCGACTCCCGTCTCGAGGCGCCCGCGGGCGCCGCCCGTCGTGAAGTACTTCGAGAGCTGCTCAGGATCGGCGACGGCCTCATAGGTTTCGTGCGGCGTCTTCGAGATGTACCCGGTGACGGTGAAGGAGAGCTCCTCCAGCTGCGCACTCTTGTCGTTCTGCTCATCATTCATGTGATATTTTTATCACATGTCGAGTGAGAAGGGAACAGGTGCGCAGTCGGAAGGTTACGGCTCGGACGCCGATGCCCGCGACGACGCCGTGTTCAAGGCGCTCGCGAACGCCACCCGCCGCCGCATCCTCGACCTCCTCCGAGCAGAACCGATGACGACAGGCGCCGTCGCCGAGGCGTTCCCCGAACTCGACCGCACCACCGTGCTCCAGCACATCCGCGTCCTCGAACGCGCCGAACTGCTCACCGGCCGCAGGGTCGGCAAGACGCGCGTGCTCGCGCTCGCACCGCTGCCGATCAAGCGCATCCACGACCGCTGGATCGGCGACTACGCACGGGCGGCCGTCGACATGCTCGCGATGCTCGACGATGAGGGGACCGCGACCAGCCCCGACTGAGACTGCCCGGCTCGGCCGAGCACGGCGGTCATGCTCGGGGTCGCTCAACTGATCGGTCAGGCACCGCCGTCCTCGCGCGCTGGCCGATCGCAGCACCCGCGGTCAGCGGCTCGTTCGACGGTTCACCGCGAGCCACGAGACGAGACCGGCGAGGACGAGCACTCCCGTGCACAGCAGGAACGTCGCCGTGTCCCCGAGGTAGGTGAACCCGAGTCCCCCGGTGACGCCGGCGATGCCGAGGCCGATGTCGAAGCTCATGTTCCATGCGACGCTCGCCCGCCCAGGTGTCCGGGCGGTGATGAAGGCCATGACGAGGCTCGCCGACTGCAGGGTGCCGAGCCCGAGGCCGACGATCGCCATCGCGATCCCGAGCACGACTCCCGCCCCGCTGACCGCGGTGACGGTGAGCCCGATGGCGGCCATCCCGACGCCGAGGAGGCTCAGGCCCAGCGGTGAGCGCGCATCGGCGACGGCGCCGGCGGCGAACCTGCCGATGACCGAGCACACCTGCATGATGAGGATGTAGACCGCAGGATGGGCGACGTCGCGGCCCGGCCCGAACCCGACGATGAGGCCGAAGGTGATCATGCCGACGAGGAACGGGGCGAGCATGATGAGCAGGCGCAGCGCACCCTGACCGCGCGGCTGCGATGGCGACTCGACCGCCCCCGCGGACTCGGCCGCCCCCGCAGGTTCGACGGCCGACTCGACGGCCTCCGCGGGCTCGTTGTCCTCGGCGCGAGGCACTGTCCCGCCGGGTGGATCGGCCCGCGGCACCGTCCCGCCGCCCACCTCGTCGCCGGGCACCGCCTCGGCGGGCGAGGAGGGGTGAGTACGCCCGGGCAGGAAGCGCACGAGCGTCGGCACCGCAAGCAGAAGCGTCCCGCACGCGATGAGCCGGAACGACCGCTCGGGAACGACGCCGATGAGCCACAGCCCGACCGGTGCCCCGATGGCCGCGGCGAGCGAGGTCACCCCGCCGAAGATCCCCAGCGCCCGACCGAGCCTGTCCGCCGACACGGTCCCCGGCACCGCGGCATTGGCGAGGACGACGAAGAGCCCGAAGCCCATGCCCCCGCTGATCCCGGCGAGGACGAGACTGAGCAGAGGAGGACCGACGACGAGCCCGAGCACCTGACCGAGCAGCTGCAGACCGAGGGCGACGAGGAGGGCCGCCCGCATCCCGAGCCGCTCCCCCAGCCTCGGGGCGAACGGCTGGACGGCGATGACGCCGACCATCATCGTTGTCAGCGCCGCCCCGCCGGTGACGGTCGAGAGGCCGTCGGCGACGCCGATCGAGACCATCGTCGAATAGCTGAGGAAGAACCCGGAGAATCCGAACATCGCCGACCACACCAACCCCAACAGCGCGGGGGTCAGGGTGCGAGCGTCATCGGATCGGAGTGCCATAGTCGGACCTTACCGCCCATCCTCGCCGAGGCGGCCCCACGTCTCACATCGCCCGAGGTCAAGTGCCCTTCCGCGCATGCTCAGAGGCCTCCCGCCCGTGGTCAGGAGCGCTCCCGTCCGTGGTCGATCCCGGATCCGCTGCCGTTCACCGAGGGGCCCTCGACGTTCTGTAGAATCGCGGCATGACCTCGTCGCAGCATCCCGAGAACGCGTCCTCCGGCCTCATCGACACAGGTTTCGTCCTCCGCTTCGAACCGCTCTACGAACTCTCCGACCTCGAAGCCGAGATCTTCGACGACATCGCCCCGAAGGTCGTGCGCAGGGAGGGCTACAAGCGCAAGAACTTTCTCAAGGTCGTCGAATGGAAGGCCGTGGCCGTGCTGCCGACCGCCCAAGAGCTCTCCGGCGACGACATTGACTATGTCACCGGGGTCGCCCTCGACGACGACACCCCGAACCATCTGCGCCTGCCCTTCCTCAAGGTCCTGCCCGGGGTCGGCAATCCCCTCGCCAGCGCCCTGCTCACCGTCTTCGACCCGAAGAAGTACTCGATCCTCGACTCCCGCGCCGTCGGGGTCCTCCACGGCCACGGTCTCCTCGAGACCCCCAACCCGAGCAGGGTCGACTACACGGCTTACCGGAAGCTCATGAAGTCCCTCGCCAAAGGGGCGAACTGCGCCCCGCTCGACCTCTACCGGGCTCTCATCGCCTACTCCCGCCAGCCGCAGGGCTGATAGGAGCGCAGGATTGACACGGCTGGCCGACGGCACGGGCCAGCGCACGATTCGAGGCGCGGCTGGCCGACGGCACGGAACACTGCAGGGCCCGAGGCGCGCTCAGAGGACGCCCTGCTCGGCGAGCGCCGGGACGACGCGATCACGAGTGAGCGGGGCGAACTGCCGCTCGGCGGTGTCGGCGGGCATCGGATCGTAGGGGAACCAGCCTGCCGCAGCGATCTCCGCCTGATGGCTGATCTCGTCGATGCTCAGCCCAACCGGAAGACCCTCGTAGCGGAACACATCGCCGATGACCCGGTGATCGGCTTCGTTCGCAGCCGCTGCGGTGAACGTGCCCACGGGGATGAGCCTCTCCGGGTCGAGGTCGAGCCCGAGCTCCTCGGCGATCTCCCGGATGATCGTCGCCTCAGGGCTCTCGCCGGTCTCGGGCTTGCCGCCGGGGAGCATGAACGACGTGGTACCGGTCTTGCGCACCATGAGGATCTCGGGTCGTTCGGGATGGGTGAGAACGAGGGCGCTGACGCGGATGTCCTTCATCGGTTCCTTTCGGGCTCAGGTGGTGCGGGCTTCGTCGCGGGGTTCGGCACGGTCGCGGGCGGGCGAGGTTTCGGCACGGCCGCGGGCTGGCCGGGTTCGGGCAGGGTCGCGGGCGACCCGAGCGCAGGATTGTCAGTTCGGCCAGACCCCGGAGGCACCTCGGCGGTGGGAGCCGATGAGGTGCGTGTCCACCATACCGATGGCCTCCATGAGGGCGTACATCGTCGTCGGTCCGACGAAGCGGAATCCCCGATTCTTCAGCGCCTTCGACAGGGCCACGGACTCCGGTGCGGTGGTCGGCACCTCGGCGACCGTCGCCGGCCGGGGAGTGTCCTCGGGCTGGAAGCCCCAGATGAAGTCGACGATCCCGCCGTCGGCGCGCAGGTCGACGATCGCCCGCGCATTGCCGATGCACGCCTCGATCTTCCCGCGGTGGCGGATGATGCCGGGGTCGGTGAGCAGCGCTTCGATCTCGGTCTCGCCGAAGCCGGCGACCGCCTCGGCGTCGAAGCCTGCGAACACCTCACGGAAACGCTCACGTTTGCGCAGAATCGTCAGCCATGAGAGCCCCGCCTGGAAGCCCTCGAGGCTGAGCCGCTCGAAGAGCCCGGACTCGTCACGGACCGGCAGACCCCATTCGGTGTCGTAGTACGTCAGCAGCAGCGGATCGCCGTAGGCCCACGGGGTGCGGGCGAGGCCGTCCTCGCCGACGACGGGACCGCCACGAGTCGCAGTGCCGTCCACAGCAGTGTCATCCACACTTGCGCCTCCGCCGGAGGCCGCGCCTTCGCCGTCAGTCGTCGTGGTCGCCGAACGCTCCGCCATCCTCAGTCCAGTCCCCTCAGTCCGTTCCGCCGGTGATGTTCTCCTGCATCTGGAGGAACTCGACGTGGCGTTCGTACTTGTCGAGGACGTCGTCGATGAGCTGGTCCTTCGTGTAGCCCATGATGTCGTAGCCCTGACCGGCACCGCCGTCGAGGTAGACCTCCATCCGGTAGTAGTCCTCCGTCCCGCGCGGGACCCGCCCGCCGAACGAGGGCACACTGACCTTGTGCGGCCACACCTGGTAGCGGAACGGGTACTGTCCCTCTCCGTCGACCTCGAGTTCGACGAGATCGCCGTTCTCGTCGAAACGGCCCTCCGAATCGACGCGTCCGCAGCGCGCGGAGATGCCGCGCTCCCGCATCTCCGCGGCGATCTCGGCAAGCGTCGGCAGGAGGACGTTCTGCTCGTAGTCGCGGACCTTGCTGCCGCTGGGGAACGCGAGGACGCGGGAGAGCTGCTTCTTCCACGTCTCGTGTCCGCGGGTCGACCGGCGGGCGAGCGAACCGGAGAGGCTCTGCTCGACGCTGTCGACGCGGTTGCCCTCGACCCGCAGCGCCTTGTAGAGGCCGATCATGACGAGGATGATGACGAAGGCGAACGGCAGGCCCATGATCACCGTCGCGCTCTGCAGGGCGCCGATGCCGCCGACGATGAGCATCGCGACGGTGAGCGCGCCGGTGAGCACGGCCCAGAAGATCCGCAGACTCGCCCGCCCGTCGTCCTGCGGGGTGGGCAGGAACGAGGAGAGGTTGGCCATGACCAGGGCAGCGGAGTCCGCTGAGGTGACGTAGAAGAGCAGCGCCGTCATCGTCGCGAGCGCAGCGATGACGATGAACGCCGGATACTGGGCGAGGAGTTCGTAGAAGCCGCCCTCCGGGTTGAGCATCGTCTGCTCCCCGAACTCGCGGTTGCCGCCGCGGATGATGTCGAGAGCGGAGTTCCCGTAGATCGAGATCCACATGAAGATGTAGATGAACGGGATCGTCAGGGTGCCGATGACGAACTGACGGATCGTGCGTCCGCGCGAGATGCGGGCGAGGAAGAGGCCGACGAACGACGCCCAGGCGATCCACCAGGCCCAGAAGAACAGGGTCCAGTCGGTCATCCATGTTCCCGTGTCCTCGAAGGCGAAGGTCTGCCCGACCATGTTCGGGAAGAGGCGGACGAAGTCGGCGACATTGAGGACGAAGGCATTGAGGAGGAACTTCGTGTTCCCGGCCACGAGCACCCAGATGCTCAGCGCGATCGCGGCGAAGACGTTGAGCAGGGAGAGGAACTTGATGCCCTTGTCGACGCCGGAGACCGCCGAGAGTGTCGCGACGCCGACACCGACGACGACGATGGCGACCTGCGCGGCGGTGCTCACGGGTAGACCGACGATGACGCCCAGGCCAACGTTGACCATGACGACGCCGATGCCGAGCGAGGTCGCCACGCCGAAGATCGTCCCGAGGAGGGCGGCGAAGTCGACGGTGTCGCCGAGGGCGCCCTGGACGCGCTTGCCGAAGATCGGGGCGAGCGCCGAGCGGATCGCCAGGGGCATGTTCATCCGGTAGGCGAAGTACGCGAGGGCGATGCCCATGAGTGCGTAGAGCCCCCAACCGCTGAGCCCGTAGTGGAAGAGCGTCCACACGGTGGCCTCACGGGCCGCATCGACGGTCTCGGATTCCGTGCTCGGCGGCTGGAGGTACTGCGTGACGGGTTCGGCGACGGCGAAGAACATGAGGTCGGTGCTGATGCCGGCGGCGAAGAGCATCGCCGCCCACGGCAGCAGGCCGAACTCCGGCTTCGAGTGTTCGGGGCCGAGCTTCGTCGAGCCGTAGCGGGAGGCGGCGAGGTAGATGACGAAGACGAGGACGACGGCGACGAGGAGGACGTAGAACCAGCCGAACCAGTCCGAGGTCCACCCGACGACGGCACCGAGGACCGCCTGCGCGTTGGCCGGGGCGAAGAACGCCCAGACGGTGATGGCCAGGGTGCCGACCGCCGCCGAGATGAAGACGCGCTTGTTCACGGGCGGCAGCCGCTTCGCCCTGCCCTTCGCGTCGTCCGTGGATTGCTGCGTCTGTGCTGACATCTGCTCGCTCCCTCGTCCGGCGCTGGAGCGCCCCGACATGTCGTTGATCTCAGTGCTCTGGCCCATCGAAGCACCCTGACCGGGCGCTGGGGTGGGAACCGCCTGCGTCTTCGTGGGCACCCAACGATGCAGGCTACCATATCGTAGTTTTCAGTAGCCCTCCCTGCCGTGACGCGCCTGAGTCCGCTCGGAGCCGCAGCGGAGTCTCAGAGGGAGACGAGGAGGAGGGCGAGCGCCATGACGACTCCCGACCCGAGGAACGTGATGAATGTGTAGCCGAGGATGTCGCGCATCTTCAGCCCGGCGATCGCGAGCACCGGCAGCGCCCAGAACGGCTGGAGCATGTTCGTCCACTGATCGCCGTAGGACACGGCCATGATCGCGATCGACGGATCGACGCCGAGCTGGTTGGCCGCGTCGAGCATGATCGGGCCCTGGACGGCGAACTGTCCCCCGCCGGAGGGGACGAAGAAGTTGACGAGCCCGGCCGAGAGCAGGGCGAGGACGCCGAAGGAGACGGGGGTGGCGATCGAGACGAATGCATCGGAGAAGACGGCGATGAGTCCGGTTCCGCTCATGATGCCGAGGATGCCGGCGTAGAGCGGGAACTGGAGGAGGATCTCTCCGACGTTCGAGGCCGCGTACTTCGTCAGGTGGATGAGTTCGAAGGGGTTCTTCACCAGCAGGAGGATGAGCGCGAGGAACGACCAGTTGACGATGTCGAGGGTGAGTCCGCCGCCCTGGGCGAAGTGGACGACGAGATAGGCGACGAGGGCGAGACCGAGGACGAGGGTGAGGACGCGGGAGGCGTCGATCCGGTCGGCGGGGGTGAGCACCTCCTCGGCGAAGGAGGACCGGGTCGTCGGATCGACGGCCTCGGGCATCTCGAAGACCGTGGCCCCGCCTTTGGGGGCGATGAGATAGAAGAGGAGGCTGCAGACGATGAGGACGCCGAGGATGGCGAGCAGGTTCCAGGTGGAGAAGATCGTCTCGCTCACCGGCACGATCTCCCCGCCGAGGGATTCGGCGAGGAACGAGTCCGGGGTCGCTGCGGTGAGCGGACCCGACCCGGAATAGCCCATGTGCCACACGACCATGCCCGAGTAGCCGGCGGCGACGAGGAGGGGGAAGTGGACTTTGATCCCGCGCTGCCTGGCCTGCACGGCGACCTCACGGGCGAGCAGCGCGCCGACGACGAGACCGAGACCCCACGTGATGAGGCTGGCGATCGCCGCGACGAGGAAGACGAAGACGTAGGCGAACGCCGGACTGCCGGGCACCTGGGCGAGGCGGGAGAGCAGCGCCTGGACGGGGCCGGTGTTCGCGAGGATGTGGCCGAGGAGGAGGATGAGGCACATCTGGGTCATGAACTCGAGGAGACCCGAGAGGCCCACACCCCAGCTGGTGACGACCTCGAGCGGACTCGCCCCGGTGAGGACGAAGGCGAGGACGGCGACGATGAGGGTGAGGACGATGGCGAAGGTGAGAGCCGAGGGGATCCACCGTTCGAGGAACCGGTTGATCGGGCGCATCACCCCTGAGGAGGCGGCGGCGTTGATCTGCGACGACGGAGTGGGGGCCGGCATGGGAACCTCCTGCTGGGAAAGTGCTGTGCGTCACATCAGGATACAGTGAGGGCGTCGTCCGCGGTTGCGGACGACGCCCCCTTGTGGCCGAGTCTGAGTGGCCGGGTCTGAGTGTCCGGATGCCGGTGGTCAGCTGTCCTTCTGGAAGACGAGCTGCTTGTTGACGAACTCGTCCATCGCCAGGGGGCCGAGCTCACGGCCGACGCCGGAGCGCTTGACGCCGCCGAAGGGCAGGTATTCGCGGGATCCCTCGGGCGAATTGATGAAGACCATGCCGGAGTCGATCTGCGCCCCGACCCGCTCGGCTCGCTCGACGTCGCCGGAGAAGACCGCGGCGCCGAGGCCGAACGGGGTGTCGTTGGCGAGCTCGACCGCCTCCTCCTCGCTGCCGACCCGGAAGACGATGACGGCGGGGCCGAAGAGCTCCTCGTAGTAGCCGCGCATGCCCTTCTCGACGTCGGCGAGGACGACGGGTTCGACGTAGGCTCCACCCCCGTCGTACTTCTTCCCGCCGGCGAGCAGGGTCGCGCCCTGGCTGACGGTGTCCTGGACCTGCTCGATGAATCTGTCGGCGGCGGCGACCGAGGACAGCGGGGACAGGCGCGAGCCCTCCTCCCCGGGCACCTCCGGGGTGGCCTTCTTCGCCGCCTCGGTGATCGAGGTGAGGAACTCGTCGTAGACGTCGTCCATGACGATCATCCGCTTCGGCGAGTTGCAGGCCTGGCCCGTGTTGCCCATCCGGGTGTTGAAGAACGTCTTCGCGCTCTTCGCGACATCGGCGGTGTCGAGGAGGATGTAGGGGTCGGAGCCGCCGAGTTCGAGGACGACCTTCTTGAGGTTCTTCCCCGCCTCGGCGGCCACCGCGGCACCGGCCCTCTCCGACCCGGTCAGGGACACACCCTGGTTGCGGGGGTCGGGGAGGATGATGTCGGCGACCTGCTCGTTGCTCGCGTAGATGTTGATGTACGCGCCCTCGGGCAGACCCGCCTCACGGAAGATCTCCTCCATGATCTGCGCCGAGCGCGGACACTGCGGGGCGTGCTTGAGGAGGATCGTGTTCCCGAGCGCGAGGTTCGGGGCGGCGAAGCGGGCGACCTGGTAGTAGGGGAAGTTCCACGGCATGATGCCGAGCAGGGAGCCCACGGGCTTGCGCCGGATCCACGCGGTCCCATCCTCGGGTCCGCGCAGCGGTTCGTCGGCCATGAACGCCTCGGCGTTGTCGGCGAAGTACCGGTAGATGTTCGAGCTCAGGGCCACCTCGCCCTTGCCCTCGGGCACCGCCTTGCCCATCTCGAGCTTGATCACCTCGGCGAGCTCCTCGGCGCGGTCGGCGTAGATGTCGGCGACCCGGGTGAGCAGTGCGGCACGCTCGGCGACCGGGGTCCGGCTCCACTCCGCGAACGCCGTCGACGACCGGTCGAGGGCGGCGAGGATCTCCGCATCGGAGGCGGTGGGGAACTCTTCGACGACCTCACCGGTCGCCGGGTCGGTCACACGGTAGATGGTGGACATGACTCTCCTCGTCTCTGCTGTCAGCCTGTTCTCCTCTCACGCTATGGCCGATCCCCTGCCGCGGCAATTCCCGCACCCTCCCAATTCCCTGACCCTTCTGCTCTTCCCACACGGCGCGCGACTGCTAGGTTGTGGTCATGACTGCAGTGAGAGAACTCGTCGAGCGCTACTACACGACCGTCGACGCCGGCGATCCCGTCGCCACCGCGGCACTCTTCGCCGCCGATGCCAGCTACGACCGCCCCGGCTATCCGACGATGGTCGGCCAGGCGATCACGGACTTCTACCTCGGGGAGCGGGTCATCGAATCCGGGGCCCACGAGCTCGGCGAGATCCTCGTCGAAGGCGCGCATGCCGCCAGTCGCGGGGTCTTCGCCGGGCGCCTCAAGGACGGATCGGAGACCCGGGTCGGATTCGCCGACTTCTTCCGCTTCGACGAGCAGGGGCTCATCAGCACACGGACGACGTACTTCTACCAGGCCGCCGTCTGAGGCTCACTCCTCCTGGCCGCGCGCAGTGAGCACGGCGCGTTGGATGCGGTCGCGTTCGGCCGCGTCCTCTGTGCTCGGGCTCGTCCCGTAGGCGTCCTCGACCTGCCCGAACACCTCCTCCAGCGCCTCGTCCCCGAGTTCGAGCGGCAACGGTTCGAGACCGGTGAGGGAGGGACCGATGTGGGCCATGAATCCGCGGATCCCCGCCTCTCCCCCGCCGAGGTGCATGCCAGCGAACTGCCCCACCGCCGCCCACCGCAGCCCGAGTGAGTTCCGCATCACCGCATCGAGTTCGCCCGCCGTGACGACCCCGTTCTCGACGAGGGCGATCGCCTCCTTCATCAGCGCAGCCTGCAGACGGTTGCCGACGAAGCCCGGCACCTCGCGGCGCAGCACCACCGGCTCCCGCCCGCAGCTGCGGTAGAACCCGACGGTACGGGCGACCGTGTCCGCGCTCGTGGTCGGCGCGGGAACGACCTCGACGAGCGGCATGAGGTGGGGCGGGTTGAAGGGGTGGCCGACGATGACCCGGGCGGCCGCCTCAGCGGGGAGATCCGCTGCGAGGTG
>ENA-OOKA01000411-OOKA01000411.1-human-skin-metagenome-genome-assembly--contig:-NODE-411-length-11407-cov-5.607206_pt1 | contig 11407 bp, 7 predicted proteins | sample MGYA00248825_ERZ500995 | MGnify/ENA primary metagenome ERZ500995 (study PRJEB25958, sample SAMN03398540) | human skin metagenome | study: EMG produced TPA metagenomics assembly of the Human Skin...
GCCGGCGAAGGCGGACACGAGCAGGAGGAACCAGACGCTGGTAGCCATGCCCATGAGCACCATAAAAATGGCGGAACCGACCAGGCCGATGAGGATGAGTGGCTTGCGGCCGTGGATATCGGACCACCTGCCCGAAAATTGCAAGACGATGGCGTTCCCAGCGGCGAAGACTGCTAGTGCAAGGCCGGATGCCGCGGCGCCATTGTGGAAGATAGAGGCGGCAAAAAGAGGCAAGACGGATACGCGTACGCCCATATTGATCCAGCCATGCGCAAAGTTGGAAGTTAACACCGCACGATAGGCGGTATCGCCCCAGGCTTCCTGCAGGCGCATGGGCGGCAGTTTATCCCTATTGGCCTGTTTGTGGTTGACGCGGGGCATTTGCCACCAAACAACGAATGCGGCGAGTGCAACACCCACCCCGTAGATGAAAAATGGCCAACGAAAGCCCAGGAAGGACAGGCTGGCGCCAAGAACCGGGCCAGCAACATTACCTAGCAGGAAGGCTGTGGCATAGGTGGCAGAACACTTGCCGCGAATCGACGGCGGGGACATGCGCACGATAAGGCCCATGGCCGAGACCGTGAACATGGTCGAACCTATGCCGGCCAGCGCACGCAGGGCCACGATGTGCCAGTAGCTTTGGGCAATGGAAACGAGTCCTGTGGTTACCGCGACTGTCATGAGCCCGATGAGGTAGACACGGCGTGAACCAACGCGATCCACCAAGGAGCCGGACATCGGCGCGAAAAGGAGGCGGGAGGCGGCGAAGATGGAAACCACCAAGCCCGCGGCGGCCATAGAGACATCGAAGCTCACCACAAACTGCGGCAAGAGCGGAGCGATGAGACCATATCCCAACGCGATGATGAATGCGGCGGTGACCATAACCCAGATCTCGCGTGGAATGTGCGGTTTTTGTTCTGGGCTTATTTCCCCACTCTGCGTATTCATCATATCGGCTGCAACTCTAATCCTTCAGTTACGGGAAAGCCATTTTCGATCGCTGGTCGAACTCGTGTTCTACTTGTGAAGGCTTGTGTCCGCACGGGATCCTAAGGTGATGGCCATGTACAAAGCACTAAAGAACTTTCCCCAGTCCACCCCGATGTTCCTCCCACGTTCCGCTAGCGAGATTGCCGCGGACCTGCTTTACCACGAATACGACACCATCAAGTCCATTACCGCTATCATGCACCACCCACGTTCCCTGGCGCGCCCAACTCCCACCTGGCGTCCACCACTCAAGCAGCTGCCCACCGCTGCGGGTGGACCGGGCGGAGACTACTGCATGAGCATTACCCGCCACCGCGTGGGTTCGCGCGTAAAGGCCCGGGTGCGTGGCTTTGGGCAAGACCGCATTCCCGGATACCTCATCACCATCCGCATAACCGAAAACTTTGGCCAGCCGGTGGACCCTGCCGTGGCCGAAGGCTGGGTACGCACGCTTGTGCCGACGGAGATGGTGGATGCTGTTCACGAGGTCTCTCGCGGCCCCAATGCCACCTATGTGTGGCTAGTGGATAGCTCTTATCAGCCCGTCCGCTCCCCCGAGTCGCTATTCGTCGGCTTGACCCAAGCCGCCTAAGCGGTCGCGGGCTGTTTTGTTTGCTTCCCCGGCACATCCGGTGCTGCATGCGGGTCAGGCGCGTAAAGGATCTTTCTCAAGACCTGGCGATTGAAGGTCACTGTGTAGTGTCGAGCTATTGCCTTGGGCATAAAACGCAGGATCACGCAGGCGATGAGAACGGTAAAGACCTTATCCAAGACGTCAGAGGTTAGGCCCTGCAGGATGATGGCTAGGCGCTCATCTTGAAAGATCAGCTCATAGAACTTGGTAAGGTTTTGCGGGCCCTGGCGGGGTCGCCCGCCGAACGAAAAGATCAGGACATATACGCTCATCACGCCGGAGCCGATGCCCATACCGAGGCCGGAAAAAATGATCGACGAGAGCCGATTAAATACCCCGCGGCGGGCCATCAAACCCACGGCGGCGCCGATAAAGATGCCCACAGGAGCAAAGGCGAGATCATAGGCAAAGTACACTCCTCCCAACACCGTGGTGGTCAAGCCCGTGGCCATGCCCAGCACAGGACCGGCGATGATTGCCACGATGGAGGTGCCCACGGCATCGAAGAACAACGGGACTTGCGAGCGCACCGTCAACGAGCCCAGCAATAAATTTATCGAGGCACCGAAGATGGGATACAAGAGGATGCAATTGGGCACCAACCCATACTGCGAGGTGTATAACAGCACCGCAGCCACCAAGAGCAGCACCCAGACGCTGGCGGTCAGATAAGACTCAAAGGTCACGGTCACCGTGGAGTACACGCCAAGGACGGTGCAAAACCACGCGGCAAGCGAGAGTGCTACGGCGACAACGACAAGGACGAATCGCCACGTAGTATCGCGGTTCACTGCCATGGGTTTTCTACTCCTCATAAGGTTTGGCCTGGGGCGGACTTTCAGTCCCAGGCCGGGAACCTTCTAAAGCCTAGTTGCCGGCGCGTGAAAGTAGCAAGACAATAAGGAATATATAATCTATACCCCTACCTGCAATGATGCTTTGAAAAAGAGAAAGGCCCAGCCCCACCGCAAGAAGACGGTGAGCTGGGCTATGGGAGGCAGGGTTTACTTTTCTTCAGCTGCTTCGGCCTCGGATTCATCGTCCATGTCGGCATCATCGGTGTCGAAGTAGTCCTCCTCTTCGTCCCCGTCATCCTCACCGAAGATGTCGTAGACGTCCGGTTCTTCATAGTCTTCATCATCGAAGGATACGAGCTGCGCTTCCCAGTCCAAAGCTTGCTCAGAGACAAGACCTAGGACGTCGAAGAGGCGATCGAAATCGGTATAGGTACCAAGCTCGAGGGCCTCGGCAGGAACCTCCACGATGGGGACATCATCAAAGTCGGCGTTATCAAAGAGGGCGAGGCGGTCGGCCTCATCGAGATCCTCATCCTCTTCATCAACTTCCCAGGCGAGGGTGACTGCCTCATCTTCCATGTCATCTAGATCGTCTTCGTCGAAGTCGAAAGCGAGGAAGCGGACGATGGCAGAAGGGACACCGTCAATGGTTTCCACAAGCACACGCAGTTCCGAGTCATTGGCTACTTCAGCCACGACAAGGTGCGGGTTGAGCTCATCTTGGGAAAATTCTAATTCCGCAATGCGTTCATCGGTGCCCTCCAGCAGGTCGCGCAGGACGGTGACCACCTGGTCGGTAGCGATGTGGCGGGACACCGCCTCCACGGCATCGTCTACAGAGAAGGCGACGGAGACAAGGACTGCCTCAAATTCCTCATCGTCTTCATCAACATCCGCCGCGGCAATGTAGACGTTCGCGGCGGGGAGAAGCGGATCGATTTCAATAAATTGGATTTCCAGATCAGAGGTGATTGGAACGAACATGACGTCATCATTGACGCGGGACTCGATGCCCTCGGCATCCAATGCAGAAGCAATATCTTCGAAAAAGCTCATGGTGGTTTAAAATCCATCCTTCGGAAGCAGAGGTCCCCACGGTAGGCAAGCCGCCGCCCGCGGTCACTGTGGAGTCTACCGCTATTCCCACCCGGATGGTTGGAAGCCCAAAGATTTCACCAGCTCTGGGCGCCCACTTCCCCACTCCAACATGTGGTATCCCTCCCACGCTTGCCGCTTGAGCTCGTGCGGGGCGTTTTCAATATAGGCTTCCGCGTCGAAGATCATGGTGGCCCGCTGCTTGAGCCCGTAGCGCGGCCAGCTCATCTTCGGGCGGCCACCGTGGATAAAGGCGGACCAATGCTGCTGCATGGTGGCGGTAAGTTCTTCCATCTCCGCGCGCGAGCCCCAATTAGTAAGGAAGGACGCGCGCGAAGAATGTGGGTCACCAAAGACGTTGCCCAGCTCCATCGAGTGCATGGCGCCTAGGCCCAGCCACTTAAGTACGGCAGAGGCGAAGTCGAAGCGGTACATCCACGTCGGTGCCACCTGCGCGTGGGCGGCGGCGATGCGGGTGGAGGGTGCCCAAAAGAGGGCGTCGGCAAGCAGGTGCGCAAAGTCCTCCCGGGCCACCGCGCCGTCATAGGCAGCGACGACCTCGGGGGCGTGCTGGGGATCGAAGGAAGCCAGAAGGCGCAAGGCGGCGCGCTCACGGGAGCTTTGGCGCTGGAAGAGGAATTTGCCAAAGCTAGCCTCGTCCGAGTTCGTGCCGATGAGCAGCGGAATCTGATGCTGGTGACCATTCTCAAAGGCGGCGATGGGGTGTTCTGGAATAAGCTCCTCATCCACCGTGGGCGCATAGCAAGAATTAAGGTGAATGAGCTCGCCAGCCCGCCACATCATGGACTGGCCGGAGCGCACCAAATCAGCAAAGTTTTCCTGCCGCAGATCCTCTACCGAGGTGCGGCGCGGCAAGGCCAACCGGTGAACCAGCTCGCGCGCCCACAAGGTGGATTGAGCCCGGGAGTGAATCATGGCGATCGGCGGGGACTGGGCGATAGCGCGATGGAATAGGCCCTCCGCGGGCGGGCTCGTCATCAAGGTCAATACGGCCGCACCGCCGGCAGACTCGCCCATGAGGGTGACAGAGTCAGGGTCACCGCCAAAGGCGACGATATTATCGCGCACCCACTGCAATGCCAAGATCTGGTCAGCCACCGCTGGGTTGGCACTGCAGTCGCCGCCTAGGCTGCGCAGGTCCAAATAGCCCAAAGAGTTAAGGCGGAAATTGATGGATACGTAGACCACGTCCATGCGGGTGGCTAGCTCGAAACCACGAAGCATGAGCATATGGGACGACCCCATAATGAAGCTGCCGCCGTGCAGGTAGACCACCACGGGAAGCTTCTCTTCAGTGCGCGGGCGCACGATGTCGAGGTGCAGGCAGTCCTCAGAGCCGATAATGCGGTCGGTCCAGGAGTACGTGGGCTGCGGGGCCGGCGGGCCGAACTGACTGCAATCGCGCACGCCCTCCCACGCCGGCGCGGGCTGCGGGGCGCGGAAGCGATTGTCCCCAGCGGTGGTATCTCCAAACGGGATACCGCGCCACGTCAACACCGGCCCGGCGCTAATGGGGCGATCGGGGCGCAGATCCTCTTCAATAACACCGCGTACCCAACCTGAGGTGGTACGCACCGTCAGCTCATCTGCCAGGGCGTTTCGAGCTTCCTCGTAGGCGCGGCGGGCGCGTTCGGGCGCCTGCTCCGCCTTCAGTCGCGCCGCCGCGGAGGACTCCTCCGGGAAGACATCCCCGGAATCGCGGTAATTCTCGTGCGGCCTAACCATGTCCACTAGCTTAGGTGGCCTGCACGCCCAAGGCGATCTGATTGCGGCGCGGCGGCACATTAATACAGCCTTTACTATGCTGGGCACGGATAAGTTTTAGCGAAAGAGAAGGACACATGGGTTTATTCACTAAAGATCAAAAGGACAACTCCACCGAGGTGGATACCGTCGATACCTATGACATCGATCCGGAGGACAGCAACCGCTTTACCTCTGCCCTGCTCAACTCTTTGGACCGCGCGGTATCGATACAATCTGGCGTCATCATCAAGTATGTCGAGAGCCTGAAAAAGCGCAATAAGGGCGCAAGCCCACAGAAGCTGCAGGAGCTCATTGACAAGCACTTCCTTAATATCACCTCCGGTACCGGTGCGGCCGCAGGTGCGTCCGCCGCCATCCCGGGTGTTGGTTTGGTAACCGGCGCTGCCACTATCGCTGGCGAGTCCGTGGTTTTCTTAGAGGCCGCAGCTTGGTACATCTTGGCTTCTGCCTACCTGCGTGGCGATGACATCAAGTCCCCCGAGCGCCGCCGCGCCCTTGTACTCGTCGTGCTCACCGGCTCGAAGGGGTCCGCTTTGGTGGATACCTTCGTGGGCGATCTCAATAGCGTGGCGGGCATGCGCTCGGCCGCTAGCCTCTCCCGCTTCTCCGGCCCGACGCTGTCTGGCATCAACGGCCGCCTGACCAAGCTTTTTACCAAACAAGTCACCAAACGCCTCAAGTGGGCGTGGGTAAGCAAACTGATGCCCATGGGCATTGGCGCGGTATTAGGCACCACCGCCAATCGCAAGCTGGCCAAGCAGGTCATCGAGCACGCCGGCGAGCAGCTTTCCCCCCTTACCTAAGGCTAGGGGTAGCTAGTAACCGGAAAGTGGGGCTATTGATACCCCTAACATAGTGAGTTTAGGGGTATGCCCCGTATCATGTAGGCAGACTCTTTGGCGGGTGACGTATGCGCTCGTACAAAGGCCGCACTAAAGTCGAATAAACGACCATTTTAAAGCAGAGAAATGAGGCGAATACCTGCCGTGAGCACATCGAATATCTTCGGCCCCAATGCGTGGCTGATAGACGAGCAGTTCCAGCAGTACTCCAAGGACCCGAGCTCCGTAGATAAGGAGTGGCGCGACTACTTCGAGGCAAACGGCGCGCCTAAGTCTAAGGCCCCAGCCAAGGAGGCCGCGAAGCCGTCTAAGCCAGCCGCGAAGAAGACTGAGGGTACTACTACCGCCCGCAAGCAGGAGGTCCGCGAAACCAACGTGGATAAGTCCGTGTCCAAGGCACAGGAGAAGTCCGCTAAGGCACAGCAGTCCGTGAAGAAGTCTGAGTCCCCGCTGGACCATATTGCGGACTACAAGGGCGGCGAAGAGCGCCAGCTCAAGGGCATGTTCAAGGCCATTGCTAAGAACATGGAAGAGTCCCTGGAGATTCCTACCGCTACCACCGTGCGCGATATGCCGGTCAAGCTCATGTGGGAAAACCGCTCCATGATCAATGACCACCTCAAGCGCACCCGCGGTGGCAAGATCTCCTTTACCCACATCATCGGCTACGCCATGGTTAAGGCCGTACAGCTGCACCCTGACATGAACGTGCGCTACGAGGAAAAGGATGGCAAGCCTTATGTCATCCAGCCGGAGCACATTAACCTGGGTCTGGCCATTGACCTGCCGCAGAAGGATGGCTCCCGCGCGTTGGTCGTCGCCGCCATCAAGGAGTGCGAGACCAAGTCCTTCTCCGAGTTTGTTGAGGCCTACGAGGACATCGTTACCCGTTCTCGCAAGAACAAGCTCACCATGGATGACTTCTCTGGTGTGACCATTAACCTCACCAACCCAGGCGGCATCGGCACCCGCCACTCCATCGCCCGCCTGACTAAGGGCGCCGGCTCCATCATCGGCGTGGGCTCCATGGATTACCCGGCCGAGTTCGCCGGTGCTTCCGCGGACCGCTTGGCAGACCTGGGCGTCGGCCGCCTGGTTACCCTGACCTCCACCTACGACCACCGCGTCATCCAGGGTGCAGAGTCCGGCGAATTCTTGCGCACCATCGGCCAGCTGCTTGTCGACGGCGCGTTCTGGGACGACCTCTTCTCCTCCATGGGCGTGCCTTATGAGCCATTCCGTTGGGCACAGGACGTGCCGAACTCCGGCGTGGACAAGAACACCCGCGTCATGCAGCTCATCGAGTCCTACCGCTCCCGCGGCCACCTGCTGGCCGATACCAACCCGCTGGGTTGGGTACAGCCCGGCCTGCCTAACCCGGATCACCGCGACCTCGACATCGCGACCCACGGCCTGACCATTTGGGATCTGGACCGCACCTTCAACGTCGGTGGCTTTGGCGGCAAGGAGCAGATGACTCTGCGCGAGGTGCTGTCTCGCCTGCGCGCCGCCTATACCTTGAAGGTCGGCTCCGAGTACACCCACATTCTGGACCGCGATGAGCGCGGCTGGCTGCAGGACCGCCTCGAGGCGGGCATGCCGAAGCCCACCAATGCGGAGCAGAAATACATCCTGCAGAAGGTCAATGCCGCCGAGGCATTCGAGAACTTCCTGCAGACCAAGTACGTAGGTCAGAAGCGCTTCTCCCTCGAGGGCGCTGAGACCCTCATTCCGCTGCTGGATTCCATCATCGATACCGCTGCCGGCCAGGATTTGGACGAGGTCGTCATCGGCATGCCGCACCGCGGCCGCCTGAACGTTCTCTTCAATATCGTGGGCAAGCCGCTGGCCGATATCTTCGGCGAGTTCGACGGCAACTACAAGGGCGGCCAGCTCGGCGGCTCCGGTGACGTTAAGTACCACTTGGGTTCCGAGGGCCACCACCTCCAGATGTTCGGCGATGGCGAAATCAAGGTCACCCTTGCCGCCAACCCGTCCCACCTCGAGGCCGTAGACCCAGTGATGGAAGGCATCGCGCGCGCTAAGCAGGACATTTTGGACAAAGGCCCAGAGGGCCACACCGTTGTTCCGGTCATGCTCCATGGTGATGCTTCCTTCACCGGCCTGGGCATTGTTCAGGAGACCATCAACCTGTCCCAGCTGCGCGGTTACACCAACGGCGGCACCGTCCACATCGTGGTCAATAACCAGGTGGGCTTCACCACTACCCCGGATTCCGGCCGTTCCACCCATTACGCCACCGATTTGGCCAAGGGCTTCGACTGCCCGGTCTTCCACGTCAATGGCGATGACCCAGAGGCAGTTGTCTGGGTGGGCCAGATGGCTGCCGAGTACCGCCGCCAGTTTGGCAAGGATGTCTTCATCGACCTCATGGTCTACCGCCTGCGCGGTCACAATGAGGCCGATGACCCATCGATGACTCAGCCAGAGCTTTACTCTGTCATCGACGAGCACAAGGCAGTGCGCGAGCGCTACACCAACGACCTCATCGGCCGTGGTGACCTCTCCGCCGAAGACGCCGAAGCAGCCGCACGCGACTTCCACGATCAGATGGAGTCCGTCTTTGCTGAGCACAAGGAAGCTGGCAAGGCTCGCCCGAAGGAGCAGACTGGCATCACCTCCTCCCAGGAGCTCACCCGCGGCCTGGATACCTCCATCACCGCCGAGGAACTCGCCGAGCTGGGTGCCGCCTATGGCAACCCACCAGAGGACTTCGAGTACCACAAGCGTGTGGGCAAGGTAGCCAAGGATCGCGAGAAGTCCTCTCGTGAGGGCGGAATCGACTGGGGCTGGGGCGAACTCATCGCCTTCGGTTCCCTGGCCGGCGAGGGCAAGGTCGTCCGCCTGGCTGGTGAGGATTCCCGCCGCGGCACCTTCACCCAGCGCCACGCCGTCACCTTCGACCCGCGCAACGGCAACGAGTACAACCCGATGCACGCCATCGCCACCTCCAAGGGCAACGGCGGCAAGTTCATGGTTTATAACTCCGCGCTGACCGAGTACGCCGGCATGGGCTTCGAGTACGGCTACACCGTGGGCAACCCAGACGCCCTCGTGGCGTGGGAGGCACAGTTCGGTGACTTCGCCAACGGCGCCCAGACCATCATCGACGAGTACATCTCCTCCGGTGAGGCCAAGTGGGGCCAGCTGTCCAGCCTGGTGCTCCTCCTGCCACACGGCTACGAGGGCCAGGGCCCGGACCACTCCTCCGCCCGCATCGAGCGCTACCTGCAGCTGTGCGCTGAGGGTTCCATGACCGTGGCTCAGCCTTCCACCCCGGCTAACCACTTCCACCTGCTGCGCCGCCAGGCACTCGGTGAGATGAAGCGTCCATTGGTTGTCTTCACCCCGAAGTCCATGCTGCGCAACAAGGCGGCCACCTCCGCCGTGGAAGACTTCACCGAGGTCAAGCGCTTCCAGTCCGTAATCAACGATCCGAACTACGTTGACGTTGACGGCAAGAAGGTCGGCGATACCGATAAGGTCAAGACCATCATGCTGGTCTCCGGCAAGCTGTACTGGGATCTGGAGAAGAAGCGCGAGGCCGACGGCCGCGATGACATCGCCATCGTCCGCGTGGAGATGCTTCACCCGATTCCGTTCAACCGCCTGCGCGAGGCATTTGAGGCTTACCCGAATGCCACCCAGATTCGCTTCGTACAGGACGAGCCGGCCAACCAGGGTCCATGGCCGTTCTACAATGAGCACCTGCGCACCCTGATCCCAGATATGCCTGAGATGGTTCGCGTTTCCCGCCGTGCCCAGTCCTCGACTGCTACCGGCAATGCCAAGGTGCACCAGATTGAGCAGAAGAACCTGCTGGAAGAGGCTTTTGACATCTAGAGCTCTTCGAATTGTTTAAACCCCAGTGAGGACTCTGAACTGCTCCCCATTAGTTGGACTGAGAAATCAGTTACCTACTAGTGGGGAGCAGTTGTATGCGTGAACGTAGTTCGTTGTCGGCGGGACAGCGGGAAGAATTGGTGGCTCTTTTCGAGCAGGGTTGTAGTTATTGGGCTGCAGCTCATCATGTTGGTGTTGGTGTTTACCCAGTCCGTGCTTTGTTTCGTCGGTTCTTGCTCCATGGCAAGCTATGTCTTGTGGAAAAGCCTTCAAAGCAGCAGTACTCCTTCGAGATCAAAAAGGAAGTTGTCCAACGCCATCTAGCTGGCGAGTCGAAGATGGATCTGGCCCGTGAGTTTGGTCTGTCATCGGATCAAGTGGTCGGATATTGGTCGCGAAAATGGCGCACAGGCGGTGATGACGCGTTAAAGCTGAAACCGAAGGGCAGGCCTAAAGGTTCAGCTAAGCCGAAGGTGCTTACTGAAGAGGATAAGCTGCGTCGCGAAAACGAACGGTTGCGGGCTGAAAATGCTTATTTAAAAAAATTGCGGGACTTGAGGAACCAGGGACACGCCTGAAAGCCCAGGCGATCGTCATCCTCAAGTCACAACACCGCTTGGCAGATCTCCTCGCAGCGGCAGATATGCCGCGGGCGACATTCTTCTACCATCAAAAGCGACTCGATAAGCCGGATAAACATGCTGCGGTAAAGCAAGCAATCCTGGAAAGTTTCGAGGCCAACAAGCATCGCTACGGCTACCGGCGAGTGTTGCTGGACTTGCGCAACAAGGGCTGGGTGGTCAACCACAAACTCGTCTACAAGCTCATGCACCAGATGGGTCTTCGGGCCAAAATCCGTCAGCGCAGGCCTTATATTTCCTACACAGGAACTATAAGTCGCATTGCTGACAATAAGCTTGCCCGTAAATTCACTCCAGACAAGCCCAACACTGTCTTTGTCAGCGACGTTACCGAATTTAGGGTTGCAGGCCGCAAAGTGTATTTGTCGCCGGTAATGGATCTCTTCGACCGCTGTATTGTCGCTCACACCGTGGCTACATCACCGTCGATAGCGTTTACCGCCGAATCACTAACAAAGGCGATTGCAGCCTGTGCGCCGAAGCCTGGATGGATGATGCACACCGACCAAGGCATCCAGTACCAGCATTCAACCTGGCGTAATTTAATCCACGACAACGGCGGTGTTCAGTCAATGTCGCGTAAAGCTAATTGTTACGACAACGCAGTAATGGAGAACTTTTTCGGACACTTAAAAACCGAGATGTACCACGGAGAAGTTTTTGGAACCGTCGAGGAATTCACCCAAGCTGTCGAAGACTACATCCAGTGGTACAACACCGAACGCATCCAACAACGACTCAAGGGCCTGA
>ENA-OOKA01000412-OOKA01000412.1-human-skin-metagenome-genome-assembly--contig:-NODE-412-length-11369-cov-6.586000_pt1 | contig 11369 bp, 8 predicted proteins | sample MGYA00248825_ERZ500995 | MGnify/ENA primary metagenome ERZ500995 (study PRJEB25958, sample SAMN03398540) | human skin metagenome | study: EMG produced TPA metagenomics assembly of the Human Skin...
GACGTCCCCGAGCTCGAGCACGTCGCCGTCCGCGGCGTCCTCGGCCGGCTCCCCCCCCACCTCAAGGGTGAGGATGATCCGCACCGGCGCCCCGCCCTCGGCGCCCGCCGCGACGGCGTGCCGCCACCGGCCGAGATGACGACGAGGTAGGGTCGCCCCATACGCCTACCCCTCCACGGGCAGCGCAGCCCCGGCCCGGTGGCCGGTCGGTACGGGGCGTCCGCGGAGGCCGATCCGGCCGGGACCTCCACCATGTCTTCCACCCCGCGCTGGTCGCCCGGCGACCAGGTGACCTGGACCTACTACACCCCGCAGCACCCCACCCGCACCGTCCGCCCCGGCACCGTCGTGCTCGACGACGACCGCGGCGTGGTGGTGTGGATCGCCCCCGGCACCGAAGTGCTGCTGCCCGTGCTCGAGTCCGGGGCGGCGCTGCGCCGCGCCGGCGACGAGGGCATGTTCACCGCACCCCGCGTGCAGTCCAAGCAGCTCTGGACCGGCAACGGGATCCTCATGATCGGCCTGCCCGACAAGCCCTACTCGATCTGGCTGTTCTACAAGGACGACGGCACGCTGGGCTGCTACTACGTCAACCTCGAGACCCCCTACGAGCGGACCGAGGAGGGCGTGCGCACCCGCGACCTGGTGCTCGACCTCGTGGTCCTGCCGCGCCGCGACTGGCACTACAAGGACGAGGACGAGCTCGAGGGCGCCGAGCGCACCGGCTACTTCAGCCCCGAGGAGGTCGAGGGGATCCGCGCCGCCGGCCTTGACGCCGAGCAGCACATCGCCGAGTGGACCTACCCCTTCTCCGCCGGCTACGAGTACTTCTTCCCGGACCCCACCTGGGAGCTGCCGCGGCTGCCCGAGCACTACAGCTGGGACCTGGACCTGACCCGACGCTGAGCGCAGGGGCCGGGCCCGGTGGCAGGATGGCCCCATGTCCTCAGAGAACCTCACCCGGGACGAGGCGCGCCGCCGCGCCTCCTTCCTCAGCACCGACGCCTACGAGATCCGGCTGGACCTCACCACCGACGAGCGGACCTTCCGCACGGAGACCACGCTGCGCTTCGACGCCGCGGAGGCGCAGGAGACCTTCCTCGACCTGATCGCCGAGGAGGTCCACGAGATCGAGCTCAACGGGGAACTCCTGCCCGATCCCGGCTCCCACTTCGACGGCGCCCGCGTCCGCCTGCCCGCCCTCGCCGAGGGCGCGAACACCGTGCGCGTCCTGGCCACCGGCCGGTACATGAACACCGGCGAGGGCCTGCACCGCTTCGTCGACCCCGTCGACGACGAGGTGTACCTCTACACCCAGTTCGAGGTCTCCGACGCCCGGCGCATGTTCGCCTGCTTCGAGCAGCCCGACCTCAAGGCGACGTACCAGCTCACCGTCACCGCGCCCGACCACTGGCGCGTCATCTCCAACTCCCCCACACCGGAGCCGACGGTCGCGGGCGAAGGCACGGCGACCTGGGCCTTCTCCCCCACCGAGCGGATCTCCACCTATCTCGTCGCGCTGATCGCCGGCAACTACCAGGGCGGGACCGGCGAGGTGACCGCGCGCGACGGCCGCACGATCCCGATGGGCGTCTTCGCCCGCGCCTCGCTGGCCGAGCACGTCGACGCCCAGAACGTCATCGATGTGACGAAGGCCGGCATCGACTTCTACGAGCAGGCCTTCGACCAGGACTTCCCGTTCCGCAAGTACGACCAGGTCTTCGTGCCCGAGTACAACATGGGCGCGATGGAGAACCCCGGCGCGATCACCTACGTCGAGTCCTACGTCTTCCGCTCCGATGTCGCCGACGCGGTGCGCGAGCGGCGCGACCTCACCATCCTCCACGAGCTCGCCCACATGTGGTTCGGGGACCTGGTGACCATGCGCTGGTGGGACGACCTGTGGCTGAACGAGTCCTTCGCCGAGTACGCCTCCACCCTCGCCAGCGCCGAGGTGACCCGCTGGGACGACGCCTGGACCACCTTCGCGCTGTCGGAGAAGAGCTGGGCCTACCAGCAGGACCAGCTGCCCTCCACCCACCCGATCGTCGCCGACATGGTCGACCTCGAGGCCGTCGAGACGAACTTCGACGGCATCACCTACGCCAAGGGCGCCTCCGTGCTGCGCCAGCTGGTCGCCTACGTCGGCCGGGAGGAGTTCTTCGCCGGCGTGCGCGCCTACTTCGCGAAGCATGCCTGGGGGAACACCGAGCTGAGCGATCTGCTCACCGAGCTCGAGGCCACCAGCGGCCGCGACCTGACCCGCTGGGCGCAGCTGTGGCTGCAGCGCTCCGGGGTCAACACCCTCGCCCCCGTGATAGAGCACGACGCCGACGGCGCCGTCTCCCGCTTCGCGATCCGGCAGACCGCCCCGGCGGAGCACCCGGTGCTGCGCCCGCACCGTCTGCAGGTGGGCGGCTTCTCCCTGCAGGACGGGAAGCTGGTGCGCACCGAGACGCTCGAGCTCGACGTCGACGGGGAGCTCACCGAGGTGCCCGAGCTCGCCGGGCGCCGCGCCGACCTCTGGCTGCTCAACGACGGCGACCTGACCTACACGAAGGTGCGCCTGGACGCCGACTCCCTCGCCGTCGCGATGGAGCATCTGCGCGATCTCGAGGACCCGCTGGCGCGCACCCTGCTGTGGTCCGCCGCCTGGGACATGGTGCGCGACGCCGAGCTGCCCAGCCGCCGCTTCCAGCAGCTGGTGCTCGCGAACCTCACCGGAGAGAGCTCCTCCTCCGTGGTCCGCACCCTGCTCCAGCAGCTCGAGTCCGTCGCGGGCCCCTACGCCGCCGCGGAGGAGCGCGCCGGTCGCACCGAGCAGGCGGCCGACGCCGTCTGGGCCCTCGCCCAGGAGGCCGAGGCCGGCTCCGACACGCAGCTGCAGCTGCTGGAGAGCTTCGCGCGCCTGGCCCGCACCACCGAGCACCGCAGCACCCTCGAGGGGCTGCTCGGCGGAGGCATCGCCCTGCCCGGCCGCGAGATCGACACCGATCTGCGCTGGAAGCTCGTGATCTCCCTGGCCGTGCTCGGCGGGATCGACGCCGCCGGCATCGACGAGCAGCTCGCGGCCGACGACACCCAGTCCGGCCGCAAGCACGCCCTCACCGCCCGTGCCGCGCTGCCCACCGAGGTCGCCAAGGCCAAGGCGTGGCGCCGCACGGTCGAGAAGGACACGCTGGCCAACGAGTCGGTCACCGCGGTGGTGCAGGGCTTCCGCCGCGTCACCGACGAGACGCTGATCGCCCCGTACCGTCCGCGCTACTTCGAGGAGATCTCCCGGATCTGGGCGGAGCGCTCGAACGAGATCGCGACCCGCCTGGTCTCCGGCTACTTCCCGCACTCCTACGGCGGGCAGGGCGTGCTGGAGGCCGCGGACCAGTGGCTCGCCGACTCCGAGGACGCGCCCTTCGGCCTGCGCCGCATCATCATCGAGGGCCGCGACACCGTCGCCCGCCAGGAGCGGGTGCGCGCCGCGGACGTCGAGTGAGCCGACGGTGACGAGCCTCGCCCCGTCCGGACCATGACGGCCCCGGCGGGGCGAGGATATCGTCGAGGACATGCCTGACGACTTCCCTCCCGACCTCGGCCCCCTGCTCGCGACGCCCTCCACGGACGAGGCGCTGAGCCTCGCCGACCAGCTGCTCCAGTGGCTCGCCACCAGCGGCGTGAAGATCGTCGTGATCCTCGTGGCGGCCACCGTCCTCAGCCTGGTGGCCGGCTGGCTGCTGCGCCGCTTCTTCACCACGATGGTGCAGTCCGGCTCCCGGATCTCGAACGCGGCGAGCACCGTCATCAAGCGCGATCCCCGCTCGCAGAAGGCCGCCCAGGCACGTCGCGAGCAGCGCGCCGAGACCCTCTCGAACGTCGCCCGCAACGTGGCCCGCGCCGTGATCTGGGCGATCGCGTTCATGATGATCCTCTCCGAGATCGGCGTGAACATCGCCCCGGTCATCGCGAGCCTCGGCGTCGTCGGCCTCGCCGCCGGCATCGGCGCGCAGACGATCATCAAGGACGTCGTCGCGGGCATCGTCATGCTCTTCGAGGACATCGTCGCCGTCGGCGACTGGGTGGACCTCGAGTACGCCGAGGGCACCGTCGAGTCGATCAACCTGCGCGCCACCCAGGTGCGCGGTATGGACGGCGTGCTGTGGACGGTGCGCAACGGCGAGATCATCCGCGTGGGCAACTACGCGCGCGGCTTCTCCAACGCCGTGGTCACCCTCGACATCGACGCCGGCGCCGACGATGAGACGGTCACGAGGATCCTCGAGCAGGTCACCGCTGATCTCCGGTCCGACCCGCAGTGGAAGGAGCTGATCCTCGCCCCGGCGGACATCAGCGGCATCCTCGACGTCGACGGCAACCGCTACCAGCGCCGCGTCGTGGTGCAGACCGTCCCCGGCCAGCAGTGGGGCGTCGAGCGGGAGCTGCGGGCACGGATCCGCGCCGGCTTCGCCTCCGCACACGTCGCCTTCGCCCTGCCCCGCTTCGTCGAAGCTGGCAAGTGACCCCCGCCCGCCCCTGAACAGACGGAGCACGACCATGACCACTCCCGCAGGCCGCTCGCCCGAGCAGCAGAGCTTCTACGACGCCGTCGGCGGCGCGCCGACCTTCGCCCGGCTCGTCGAGCGGTTCTACGAGGGCGTCGCCGAGGACCCGCTGCTGCGCCCGATGTACCCCGAGGAGGACCTCACCGGGGCGAAGCACCGCCTGGAGACCTTCCTCGCCCAGTACTGGGGCGGGCCGAAGACCTACGGCGCCGAGCGCGGGCATCCGCGGCTGCGGATCCGCCACGCCCCCTTTCCCGTCTCGCCCTCGGCGCGGGACGCCTGGCTGCGCCACATGCGCGTCGCGGTCGATGAGCTCGAGCTCGCGCCGCTGCACGAGCAGACGCTGTGGGACTACCTCGAGCGGGCCGCCCACTCGATGCTCAACACCGTCGATGGCGGCGAGGCGCCCGCGGCCGGGCAGCAGGTCCCCGACCGGCTCTCCTGAGCCGGCCGGGGTGCGCTCCCCGGGGCCATGATCCCGTGGCGGATCAGTCCCGGAAGGTCAGCGGCTCGCCCGTGAAGGCGCGCAGCGACTCGCGGGCCTCCTGCTCGAGGCGGACCGGGGAGCCGGTCTCCGCGTCCACCAGCACCATGACGGTGCGGGCGCGGGCGTAGGGCGCCCTGCCCTCGGGATCGTCGCGGGTGAGGACGAGATAATCCGCGGTCAGGCTCGCCCCGCCGATGCGGGAGAGCCACAGCCGCACCACCACGCCGTCGCGGCGGTGGCCGAGCTGACGGACGTACTCGATGCGCTGAGAAGCGATGACTGTCGCGATGGCGGCGTCCTCGGTACCGGCGCCGCTGACCGGCAGGGCGGCGGGCGGCTGCTGCGCCCCGAGCGCGAGCTGATCGGGCGCGGGCTGCCAGAAGGCGGCGATGCGGGCCTCCTCGAGCAGGCGCACCATGGCGGCGTTGTTCACGTGCCCGTAGGCGTCCAGGTCGGTCCAGCGCACGGGGACGGGCACGTCCAGCGGTGCGGGGTGCTCGGGCGTGGCGTCGGTGGTGATCGAGAACTGCATGATGCTCATGCTAGTTCGCCGGACCGGCACGGCCTGCCCAGTACGATCGGGGCATGACCGCCTCGAACCCCGACCACGCGCGCATCGCCGCGGGCCTCGTCGACCTCCTGGACCTCCGCCCCGTCGACGCCGCGGGGGCGGCATCCTCCCCCACCGCCATCGCCGTCTACGAGGGGGACTCCTCCCCGCAGCCCGGCGGTCACGTCTTCGGCGGCCAGGTGATGGGCCAGGCCGTCACCGCGGTGGGCCGCACCGCCCCGGAGGGCCGTCGGATCCATTCGATGTACTCCTACTTCCTCGCCCCGGGCGATCCCGCGCACCCGATCCGCTTCGAGGTCGACGCGCTGCGCGACGGCGGCTCCTTCTCCGTCCGACGCGTGCTCGCGACCCAGCCCGGCCGCACCGAGGAGGAGGGCGAGCGCACGATCCTCGCCATGACCGCCTCGTTCCAGGAGGAGCAGGAGGGGCTCGAGCACGCCGAGCACGCCCCCGAGGCCCCGGACCCCGAGGGGCTGCCGACGACCGCCGAGGTGCTCGCGGGCATCGAGCACCCGGTCGCCGAGTACTGGTCCACGCAGCGGCCGATCGACATCCGCCACGTCACCGACCCGATCTACCTGCGGCCCGACGCGAACGGCGGCACGATCGACGCGCAGATGGTGTGGATGCGCACCCTCGCCCCGGTGGACGCGGATCCGCTGCTGCACGACGCGATCCTCGCCTTCGCCAGCGACTACACGCCCTTCGAGCCGATCCTGCGCAAGCAGGGCCTGAGCTGGATGACGCCCGGTCTGAAGATGGCGACCATCGATCACGCGATCTGGTGGCACCGCCACGTGCGGGCCGACGAGTGGCTGCTGTACGTCCAGCGCTCCCCCTCCGCCTCGGGCGGGCGCGGCCTCACCCACGGGCAGATCTTCGACCGGTCCGGGGAGCTCGTCGCGACGGTCACGCAGGAGGGCATGATCCGCGCGCCGCGCCGGGGCTGATCCGCCCCGGCTGATCGGGCTGGGCCGTGATCCGTCGGGCTGTGATCCGGCGGGGCCGTGATCCGGCGGAGCTGCGATCCGTCGGTCCCGCCACCGGTCAGGACATGACCGTGCGGGCGGCCTCCTGGGCGCGGGGCAGCGCCTCCTCCGCCGTGGTGTCGCCGCGGAACACCTCGGCGATGATCGCGAGGGCCTCGCCGGTCGCCTCCGCGGAGCGGGCCCCGTGCTCGGGGAGGGCCGGCTCCTGCGGCACCTCCACCGCGGAGACGTCCACGCCGACCCCCGCCCAGCTCTCCTCCCAGGCGCCGCGCAGGTCGCGGTGCGCGGGGATTCCGAGTCGGTTCTCGGCCAGCGGGCGCTGCCCCTCGACCGAGCCGAGCCAGCCCAGCAGCCTCCCGATCGCCGCGGCGCGGTCCTCGTCGTCGGGATCGACGCCGGCGGCCGCGACGGAGTGCACCAGCGGACGGGCGCCCTCGGGCCCCGAGACCACCGGGTGCAGGGTCCACTCGAAGGCGCCGTCGATCTCCTCGACGAGGGTGTGGAGGTCGTAGGTGCCGGTCTGCAGCAGCCCCAGCCGCCCGCCGACGAAGAGGTCCCGGCAGCGGCCGGGCTCCTCGAGGGTCTCGGCCGCGGCGGGCGCGAGATGGGAGGAGGCGAGGTCGGCGAGGTACTGGATCGCGGCGACGCCCTGCTCGGTGGCGAGGGTGACGGCGCCCTCCTCGTCCTGCCAGGCCCCGCCCTGCCCGGCGAGGAACGGGCCGAGCACCGAGGAGCGGTCGGGATGGGCGCTGAAGCCGTGGGTGGTGCGGGCGGCGGGGTCGAAGCCCTCGTCCCCGGGATGGCGGCCCTCCCCGTCGGCGGTGAGGGCGGTGGCGAGCTCCCGCAGCGGATCGGAGCCCGCGCCGGGGTCGAACACCAGCGCGGAGGCGTCCCCGCCCGCGGCGGCGACGAGGCCCTGGTTCGCGATCAGCAGGCTCTGGTCGTAGTACTGGGGCACGCCCCACAGCGTCTCGTCGATCCGGTGGAGGTCGGTGGCGACCTGCTCCCAGGCGGAGCTGTCGCGCCCGACGATCTCGCCGACGTCCAGCAGCACCTCCGCGGCCTGGGTCTCGGCGAGATGGGCGGTGTTCATCCACAGCACATCGGGCAGGGTGCCGCCGGCGACGTCGAGCGGCAGCTGGGTCCAGTAGTCGTCCCAGCTCAGCACCTCGAGCTCGACCTCGATGCCGCTGTCCGCGGTGAACGCGGCCAGCGACTCCTCGTAGGCGGCGCCGGCCGCCTCGCTCCACACCCGCATCCGCAGCCGGTCGCCGTCCTCGAGCTCGGCCGGGCCGCCGCGGGAGCAGCCGGAGAGGGCCCCGACCCCGGCCAGTCCCGTCGCGGCGGCGGTGAGCAGGAGCTGTCGACGGGTCGGCACGGGTTCGGGGCCTCTCTGACGGGTGCGTGGGGCGGGGAGCCTCAGGCGGTGGTCACCAGCCCGAGCTCGGCGCGGGAGGACAGCACCGGATGCTGCGGGGTGACCCGCACGGTGAAGCCCACCCGGCCGGGGGCGGCGAGGGCGAAGCGGGCGGCGAAGCGCCCGTCGTCCCCGCGTCGCAGCGGGATCAGCTGCGGATCGATGATCTCATCCCCGTCGGCGACCTCTCCCAGGACCGCCTCGACCAGCACGTCCTCGTCCGCGAGGCCGGCGAGGTCGACCTCGGCCGAGAGGGTGACCTCGGCGCCGGTCGCCACCCGGTCCCCGGTCGTGCCCTCGAGGCGCACATCGCGCACGGCGATCTGCGACCACACCTGGCTGACACGGGCCTTCCACTCGGTGAACGCCCCGGCCAGCGCGGGATCCGCAGCGAAGGCGCCCGCGGCACGAGCGGCCGGGAGGTAGAGGTCGGTGACGTAGTCGCGCACCATCCGGGCGGCGGTGATCTGCGGGGCGATCCGCACCAGGGAGGAGCGGACCTTCGTCATCCAGCCGCGCTGCATCCCGCGCGCGTCGCGCTCGTAGAACAGCGGCGCGATCTCCTGCTCGAGGATCTCGTACAGCGCCCCGGCCTCGATCCGGTCGCGCTCGACCTGGTCGGCGACGTCCGCGGTCGGGATCGTCCACCCGGCCGCCTCGTCCTTCATCTCGTCCCACCAGCCATCGGAGATCGAGAAGGTCAGACCGCCGTTGAGCACGGCCTTCATGCCCGAGGTGCCGGAGGCCTCCTCGGGGCGGACAGGATTGTTCAGCCACACGTCGGCGCCGGCGATCAGCACCGAGGCCATGCGGATGTCGTAGTCGGGCAGGAACACGATTCGGTGGCGCACTCCGTGGTCGTCGGCGAACTGCACCAGCTGCTGGAGGAACTCCTTGCCGGGGCGGTCGGCCGGGTGGGACTTGCCCGCCACGATGATCTGGACCGGACGCTCCTCGTCCAGCAGGATCCGCTTGAGGCGCTCGGGATCCGAGAGCATCAGCGTCAGCCGCTTGTAGGTCGAGACGCGGCGGGCGAAGCCGATGGTCAGGACGCCCGGGTCGAGGATGTGGTCGGTCCAGGCGAGCTCGGCCTCGTCGGCCCCGCGGCGCAGCCAGGAGTCCTTCACGTGCTTGCGCGCCATCGCCACGAGGTCCGCGCGCAGCGCGTCCCGGGTGGAGGTGAGCTCGTGGTCCGTGAGGGCCGACAGCGCGCTCCAGTCCGACATGGAGGAGATGTCGACGTCGCCGAGCGCCTTCTTGTACAGGTCGTCCATGTGGGCGGAGGTCCAGGTGCGGCGGTGCACGCCGTTGGTGACCGAGCCGATCGGGACCTCGGGCACGTCGAATCCCGGATACAGGTTCTGGAACATGGCGCGGGAGACGGCGCCGTGGAGCTTCGCGACGCCGTTGGAGCGCTGGGCGATGCGGAAGCCGAGCTGGGCCATGTTGAAGATGTCGCCGCCCTCCTCGATGCCGAGCGCGAGCGCGGCCTCGACCGGGAGGGAGGGGATCAGGCGGGAGAGCCCGTTCTCGTCGGCGTCGAGGTAGCCGCGCAGCTGCGAGGCATCGAAGCGGTCGATGCCGGCGGGCACCGGGGTGTGGGTGGTGAAGACGGTGCCGGCGCGCACCTCGGCGACGGCCTCGGAGAACCCGGCACCGGCCTCGATCAGGCGACCCACGCGCTCCAGCCCGGAGAACCCGGCGTGGCCCTCGTTGAGGTGGAAGACGGTGGGGGCCGGTCCGCCGGTGACGCGGGCGTACTCCTGCAGGGCGCGGACGCCGCCGATGCCCAGGACGATCTCCTGGACGATGCGGTGCTCGTGGTCGCCGCCGTAGAGGCGGTCGGTGATCTGGCGGGCGGACTCGTCGTTGCCCTCGACGTTCGTGTCCAGCAGCAGCAGCGCGACCCGGCCCACCTGGGCCTTCCACACGGCGATCGCCACGTCGCGGCCGCCCGGGAGGGTCACGCGCACGGTGAGCTGGGTGCCGTCCTGCTCGAGGACGGGCTCGACGGGGAGGTCGGCGGGGTCGTTGAGGCGGTACTCCTCCTGCTGCCAGCCGTTGCGATCCAGGGACTGGGAGAAGTAGCCCCACTGGTAGAGCAGGCCGATGGCGGTCAGGGGGACGCCGAGGTCCGAGGCGGACTTCAGGTGGTCGCCGGCGAGGATGCCGAGGCCGCCGGAGTAGATCGGCAGGGTGGGGGTGATCCCGAACTCCATGGAGAAGTACGCGATCGAGGAGCCCTGGCCGGTGCCCTGCTCGCCCGGGACGGCGCGCTGGAACCAGCGGCCGGAGTCGAGATAGGTGCGCAGGTCCCCGACCTCGGAGCGCATCCGTGTGAGGAAGGACTCGTCCCGCGCCGCCTCGGCCAGGCGCCCGGCGGGCACCATGGGCAGCATCGCGAAGGGGTTCTCGCCGCTGTCGACGAAGGCCTGCGGGTCCAGGCTGCGGAACAGGTCGACGGTCTGTCGACGCCAGGACCAGCGCAGGTTCAGCGCGAGATCGCGCAGGGGGGCGAGGGCATCCGGGAGCTCGGAGGCGACGGTGATCGTGGAGATCGGCTTCATGGCCACCAAGATACCCGAGCCGGGCCTCCTTCTTGCAATGGTCTTGCGTGTCGGGATCACCGAAGACCGGGAGAACTTCTGGACCCTCACCAGCACTGTTGGGGCACCTCCAATTCATCCGCGCGAGTGGCCGTTACGATCTGTCAACTCCCTTGCAAGAACTTTCAGCGATCTCCGCTCCCCTCCTCCTCCCCCACTCGTCCCCGTTCCGCGCGCTCTGCTCCCGAGACGGCGCTCCTGCCTGCCACAATGGGGATCGGCACCGTGGGGGCGGTGCCGTCGACGAGAGCACAGCGCATGGAGGGGCCCGGATGGTCAGCGAGGCAGCGACCGGGGACGTCATGGATCTTCCCGGGATCCCGGAGGACACGATCGATCTCGGGGAGCGGCTCGATCCGGTGCGGACCCTCCTGCGGCGCACCGCGGGCGGGGACCGTCGCGCAGCCGGTGCGCTGCTGGACGTGCTCGGGCCGCGGATCCACGGTCTCGCGGTCCACGTGACCGGCTCCGCCGCCCGTGCCTCGGCCCTCACCGTCAGCGTGCTGCGCTCCTGCCTGCGCGATGCTGCCGAGCTCGCCGCGAGCGGCCTGCCCGGCGAGGCGGCGGTGCTGGACCGGGCCCGACGCGCGGCGCTCGCGACCCGTCCCAGCGGCGATGTCCGCTCGCTGGTCTCCCCCGCCGCCGCGAACGACCGCACCCGTGACCGACGGGAGGTGGACGTGCTGCGGGTCCTGCTCGGCCTCCCGCTGCCCCAGCGCGCCCTCGTCGAGTCCGCCGCGCAGGGC
>ENA-OOKA01000413-OOKA01000413.1-human-skin-metagenome-genome-assembly--contig:-NODE-413-length-11369-cov-6.577957_pt1 | contig 11369 bp, 8 predicted proteins | sample MGYA00248825_ERZ500995 | MGnify/ENA primary metagenome ERZ500995 (study PRJEB25958, sample SAMN03398540) | human skin metagenome | study: EMG produced TPA metagenomics assembly of the Human Skin...
CGCGGCGACCTCGGGCGGCTCGGACGGCATCGGCGGCGCGTCGGGCATCGGCGGCGCGACGGGCCCCGGATCCTCCGCACGGAGCGGGGGTGCCTCGTCGGTGACCGACTCCGCCGAGCGCTCAGCACCGCGGTCCGCAGGATCGGCGTCCCTCTCCGGGGAGAGTGCAGGGTCCACCGCCTCGGTTGCATCATCAGGATCGTGGCCGTCGGAAGTGTCGCGATCGGAGAGTCCGTTCCCGGAGTCCTCACCGGTCGTCGTCTCATCGCGGGCTTCGACATCGACTTCGGCGAGGTCGTGAACGCCGAGATCGACCTCGGGCACCCCGTCGTTGACCGGCTCGACCGTCTCTGTCGTCACCGCGTCGACGTAGGTGTCCTCGACGACCGCGCCGCCCGTGATCCGCACGTCCCCGGTCGCCGAGGCGGCACCGCCGGTGCTCGTCGCCTCGCCGACGAAGAGGGTGCGAGTGACCGTCGTTCCCCTCGCCGAGGTGGTCGTGCCGTCCCGCCCGGACTCCCCCGAGTCCGTGGCCGAGTCTGCGGCGGTCGGTCCGGTGGCCTTCGGTGCGGTCTCGGTGACGTCGTTCGGTGCTTCGACACTCGGTTCGACGAAGCCGCCGGCGTCGGGCACCATCTCGGCGATCTCGGCCTGACGCGGTTCGACCGATTCGGTCGACACCGCATCGACCATGACGACCTGCGGGTCCCCGTCGGCGGTGACGTCTCCGGGCTCGCCACGCTCAGTTGTATCGGAACCGTCACCGGTCTGCGCAACGGCGTCGCCGTCGGCAACCGCTGCGTCGGAGTCCTCAGCGCGGTTCTCCCTCTGCGCGGGTGTCTCACTAGCAGAGTCAGTTCCAGTGGAGGATTTCGCGTCGCTCGTTCGCGATCCATCGGTGGCATCGTCGACGGTGGCGGCGGACGAACCGGCACCTTCGTTGCGCGGGCGCTCGTCGTCGGCCGAGGACGCAACTGCCGCACCGGCGACTCCGGCCGCACCGACGACCCCGGCGGCGCCGGCGACGAATGCCGCACCGCCTGTCCTCGAATCGTCGACACCATCGGTCGGCTCAGCCGGGTCGTCTGCGGCATCGCCGCGAGCACCATCATCGCTCTCCGGCGCTGAACCCAAGCCGACCGAGTCCACGTCCGCCGGCTCAGCGCCGTCCGTCGACGCCGACTTCACAGTGTCAGAGCCAGACTTCGCGGTGCCCGCGTCCGACTTTGCAGCCTCCGAGTCCGTCGTCGCGGCACCCGAGCCCGACGAATCCGACTCGACGGTGCTCGACGCTGACGGAGACCCACCAGCTTTGTCGGACGGCGCCGGCTCGTCGACGTCGGCGGCCTCTCGCTCCTCGGCGGAACCGCCGGTGGCATCGACCTCGCGCGATTCGTCGGAAGCCACGTCGGCGTCACCGTCGGCACTCGGGTCTGAGGACGAACCAGCGTCCGCACCGGCATCGGTCGCCGGCACACTGAGCTCCGCCTCGGTGGGGTCATCGGTCGAGCGCGCCGGCCTGCCCTTGAGGATGAGGGTGAGCGTCGCGAGCGGCACGGACAGCCAGTTCGGGCGGTTGCGCAGCTCGGTGACGACCTCGACGAGGAGCCGGTCGATGAGCGCTGCCCGCAACACGGGATCGTTCAGCCCGATGCTCTCACCGCGTGCCCGCGAGTACCCGCTGAGCAGGGAGTTCTGCACCTGGGAGGCCCAGAGGTACTCGGGCGAATCGTAGATGGCCCGCAGCGCGGCCGGGTCGTTGCCGAAGCCGTTGACGACGAGCCCGCCGTCCTCCGCATTGAGTGCCTCGGTGCGCTGGAGCCGCGCGAATCCGGCGGCGTAGTCGACGCTGCGCAGCAGGGCCACGAGGTCGAGGGCGATGGGCTTCGGATCGGAGTTCGACGAGTCGGTGAACTTGACGACCTGGTAGCCCTCGCTCGGCGAGCTGACGACGTGGTCGAGGGTGAGCTCGCCGTGGATCTTCTGCAGCCGCCCGATCGAATCGAGCGAGCGCAGCCGGTTCCGGTGCTGCTTGAGCTCGGGAACGAGGGAGTCGAGGGCGAGCGGGGCCCGACCGAGCGCCCAGTCGATGCGCTCGATCCACTTGTCGACGAACTGCTTCGTCGGCTCACCGGCACCCTCGACGATGCCGAACTCGGCAGCCATGTCGGAGTGGAGTTCGCCGATCCGGCGCCCCATCTCCGCGGCATGCGCGTTGTATCCGCCGATCGACCCGGAGTCGACGCCGACGACGATGTCGACGGCCTCCCGCCAGGCCGGTTCGGCCTCGACGTCGGCCTGGGAGAGGAGCGCCATCGGCGCCTCCATCTCCGTGACCTCGAACATGTCGTACCAGCGGCCCGAGCTCCACCCGATGACCTCGGGAACGCTGCGCGATCCCGCCTCGGTGAGGAGGACGGGGATCGTCAGCGACGACGGCATCCCGTTCTCGAGCACTCGGAAGAAGCTCAGCTCCACCGGTTCGTACTCGTCGTGGATGATCACCGTCGACTTGTTCGCCCCGGAGTCGGCGACCTCGATCGGGCGGATCGGCACGTCGATCTCGTCCTTGACCTCCGACGACGACGGTGCGGTCGTCGGCTTCGGTGGGACCGCCTCGGCGCCGGATCCCTGAGGTTCAGACCCCACCGTCGCCGAGGCGGGGGCCGGGACCGTCTCCCGGGTCCGACCTCGGGTCGGCAGTTCGGAACGGTCACGGCTGTGGCGCAGTGACTCCGTGCTCAGCTGGCCGCCGTCGAAGACCTTGCGCTTGGTGATCGCGTCGGCCAGGAGGTTGACGAAGACGGGATCGGCGGCACCGTCGTAGACGAAGACACGGCCGAGCGCGAGGTCATCGACGGTGCCGATGAGCGCGTGGCGGAGGTGGAGGTCCTCGGCGCCGCGGAAGGACAGGGGGATGTTGAGGCGGCGCAGGGTCGGCCCGTCGCCGACGGAGATGACCGTGACGAGTCCCGAGAACCCGCCGAGCTCCTCGGCGGTGAAGGTGAAGGCGCGGGCCACCGACATCGGGGTGATGTCGGGGTCGACTCCGAAGTCAGCAGCCAGCTTCGGGAACCACGACTGCCGGGGAATCCAGCGGGCTAGGAGCTGCTCGAGCTCACTGCTGATGGCCATGTCGCCTCCTTGAAGGGATTACGGGCATCTTCCATCCAATCATGATATTGCCGTCTCACCTCTGAGGGCGCACCCGAAACCGCCCAAGTCCCCATGTGCCCGGCGGGACTGCGCGGGTTGCAGCCGACCGGCCGGCGAGGGGTCGGCCGCCTCGGCGGGGACGGTCGCAACACGTCGGCGGGGAAGGGCGCACCGCCTCGGCGAGAAGGGGTCGCAGAGTGACCCGCGGGTCTGCGATGCGGGACAGTTTGCCGAATGGCAAGACGGAGGGCGCACAATGGTGATGTGTTGAGAACAGACGAATCACCCCAGCAGCAGACACTCGCGCACGAGGTCGAAGCGGCCGCTGCGCGAATCGCCGACTCCGTGATCACGTCTCCGCTCCAGATTTCGGAGCGGCTCTCCGCCGCGACCGGGGCCACGGTCTACCTCAAGCGCGAAGACCTCCAGCCCGTGCGGTCGTACAAGATCCGCGGCGCCTTCAACTTCATGCTCCAGCTCGACGAGGACGAACGCGCCCGCGGCGTCGTCTGCGCCTCGGCGGGCAACCACGCACAGGGCTTCGCGCTCGCGTGCAGGCAGCTCGAGATCCGGGGGACGATCTTCGTCCCCAAGACGACGCCGAAGCAGAAGGTCGAGCGCATCCGCCACTTCGGCGGGGAATGGGCGACGATCGAGATCTCCGGGTCGACCTATGACGACGCCTCGGCGCTCGCGCACCGGTTCGCCGACCGCAATGACGCCCTCCTCGTCTCCGCGTTCGACGACCGCCGCACGATCGCCGGGCAGGGCACCGTGGCCGTCGACATCGCAGGTCAGCTCGAGACGCACCCCGACGCCATCATCGTGCCCGTCGGGGGAGGCGGCGTCATCGCCGGGATCGCCGCCTACGCGGCTGAGCACATGCCGAACACGAAGATCATCGGCGCCGAACCCGCCGGTGCCGCCTCGATGATCGCCGCACTCAAGGCCGGGCACCCCGTCACCTTGGACAACATCGACCGGTTCGCCGACGGCACCGCCGTGAGACGCGCCGGCAACATCACCTACGAGATCGTCTCCGACCTCGGCGTCGACGTCCGGCCCGTGGCCGAAGGGGCCGTGGCCTCCGAGATGCTCCAGATGTATCAGGTCGACGGCATCATCGCCGAACCCTCCGGGGCGCTGGCCTCGGCCGCAGTCGGGGCCGCGGGGTCAGGCAGGCCGATCGTCGTCGAACCCGGGGCGACGGTCGTGTGCCTCGTCTCGGGCGGGAACAACGATTTCTCCCGCTACCCGGAGATCCTCGAGCGCTCGCTCGTCCACGAAGGCCTCAAGCACTACTTCATCGTCGACTTCCCGCAGGAGCCGGGAGCGCTGCGCCGTTTCCTCAATGAGATCCTCGGACCCGACGACGACATCGCGCTCTTCGAGTACGTCAAGCGCTCCGACCGGGAGACGGGACCGGCGTTCGTCGGCATCCAGCTCGGCGCCGCCGAGGATCTGCCCGGCCTCCTCGAGCGGATGGAGTCCTCGCAGATCGAGATCGAGCGCGTCCACCAGAACTCCCCGCTGTTCCGGCTCTTCGCGTAGGCAGGATCCGACTCGCGGCCGCCGCTGCGCGATGCCCGGACTGCTGCGTCAGCGCTCGGCTGCCCGCACTGCTGCGTCAGCGCGTGGCCGCCAGCACCGCCGCGAGTCCTGCCCGGACGTCATCGACGAAGAAGTCCGGCATCTCGAGCGACGGGAAGTGACCGCCCCTGACCGGCTCGCGCCATCGCACGATCTGGCGGTACCGCTGTGCGGCCCACGGGCGCGGGCACTTCGAGGAGACGTCGACCGGGTACATCGTCATCGCCGCGGGTACGTCGACGCGCAGCTGCGGATCGAGCGAATCGTGGCTCTCGGCGTAGATCCGCGCCGCCGAGGCACCCGTCCGCGTCAGCCAGTAGAGGGTGACATTGTCGAGGACCCGGTCGCGCGGGATCGTCTCGAACGGACTGTCGTCGGTGTCCGACCACTCGGCGAACTTGTCGAGGATCCACGCGAGCAGGCCGACCGGTGAGTCGACGAGCCCGTAGCCGACCGTCTGCGGGCTTGTCGCCTGCGCCTTCGCATACCCCGCACGGGCGAGCCAGAAGTCGCGGTGGTCCTCGACCCAGCTCCGCTCGGCGTCGGTGAGGCCTTCGATGCTGAGCCCGGGCGGCGCCTCGGCGAACGTCGAGTGGATCCCGATGACGTGCTCGGGGAACCGGCCGCCGAGGATCGTTGTGACCACTCCGCCCCAGACCCCGCCGTGGGCGAGGAAGCGATCGTAACCGAGGCGGGACATGAGCTCGACCCACGCCGAGGCGATCGCCTCCGTTCCCCACCCCGTCGCGGTCGGGCGATCGCTGAAGCCGAACCCCGGCAGCGAGGGCGCGACGACGTGGAAGGCCGGAGCGCCGCGGTCGCTGGGATCGGCGAGCGCGTCGATGATGTCGACGAACTCGGCGACGCTGCCCGGCCAGCCGTGGGTGATGACGAGCGGCACGGCGTCGGGACGGGGAGAACGATGATGGAGGAAGTGGATGCCGAGGCCGTCGATGTCCGTGCGGAACTGGCCGATCTTGTCGAGCCGCGACTCGAAGCTGCGCCAGTCGTAGCCGTCCTGCCAGTACGCGACCAGCTCCGTGAGATCGGCGAGGGGGACGCCCTGCGCCCACCGATCGGCGCCGGTGGCCGCCGGGTCGGTCGGTTCCCGTTCGGGCAGTCGGGCTGCCGTCAGTCGGGCCCGCAGGTCGTCTAGGTCGGCATCGAACGCCGGTGCCGAGAAGGGCTGCACTTCGGCTGTACTCGGAGCAGTGGTGCAGTGGAGAGACATGAGACCTCCCGAACATCGCGGTCTGCCGCCGGATTCATCGGTGAACCAGCTAAGACGGTTCTATCACGGTGGTGGCGTCGGCACAACCGTCGACAGAAGACGGTGCCGCAGAGCAGGCGGCGCCCACGCAGTTAGGGTGTTCGCATGAGTGAGGGACGACTGGACTTCCGGCTCGGCGCCATTCTGGCGACGAGCTTCACCGGCACACTCTCGGAACGCCGGGGCGATCGAATCGAGCGCATTCCCACTCCCGACCGCCTGCTCGCGTGGCTCTCGATCTCCGGTCTCGACGTCGAGACGTGCACGGACGACGAACTCGACCTCGCCCGCGAGCTGCGGGAGGCCATCCACCTCGCCGCCACCGCCGCAGCACTCGGGGACCTGCTTCCCGCCTCGGCGCTCGCGACGATCAACGACCGGAGCCGGGCCGGTCACGCTGCACCCGTGCTCCTGGGCAGCGGTGAGCGCGAGTGGGTGCTCGGACCCCCGGCCACGGTGGCCGACGCCTTGAGCGTCATCGCCGCCGATGCGATCTCCATCCTCTCCGGGGAGCGGGGCGGCAGGCTCGCACTCTGCGCGTCCCCCACGTGTCGGGCCGCCTTCTTCGACACGAGCCGCAGCCGCAGCCGCCGCTGGTGCGATATGAACACGTGCGGCAATCGGGAGAAGAAGGCACGGTTCAAGGCTCGTCATCGTCCGCCGTCGGAGGCGGGTGCCGCCGGCGACCCGAGGTGAGGCGCCCACCCACGATTCGCTCATCGGATTCACTGCAGGTGCCCCTGTCGCTGTCCGCTCCACGGACTAGAGTGGTCTCATGCGCGCCATCACGATTCCCGCCCCGGGTGATCCCGAGTCCCTGAAGCTGACCGAAGTGCCCTCTCCCGAGATCGCGCCCGACGAAGTCCTCGTCGCAGTCCACGCCGCCGGGGTGAATCGTGCCGACCTCCTCCAGCGCCAGGGCTTCTACAACCCGCCGCCCGGCGCCACCGACATCCCCGGGCTCGAGATCTCCGGGACGATCACCGCCCTCGGCGCCGAGGTGACCGGGTGGAACGTCGGCGACCGGGTGGCAGCCCTCCTCTCCGGCGGCGGTTACGCCGAGGAGGTCGCCGTCCCCGCGGCCCAGCTCCTGCCGGTGCCCGACACCTACGACCTCACCGCCGCGGCCGCCCTGCCCGAGGTGCTCGCCACCGTCTACTCGAACGTCGTCGGCCGCGGGCGCATCCGCATCGGCGAGTGGCTCCTCGTCCACGGCGGCGGATCCGGGATCGGCACCGCCGCGATCCAGGTCGCGAACCTCCTCGGCGTGAAGATCGTCGTCACCGTCGGCTCCGAGGAGAAGGCGGCGTTCTGCCGCGACCTCGGCGCCGACGCCGTCATCAACTACCGCACCGAGGACTTCGCCGAACGCGTCCACGAGATCTGCGTCCACCCCGACGGCACGACGGGGGCCGACGTCATCCTCGACATCATCGGAGCGAAGTACCTCGAACGCAACATCCGCGCACTGCGGACCGACGGCCGCCTCGTCATCATCGGCCTCCAGGGCGGGACGACCGCCGAACTCGACCTCAGCACCCTGCTCACGGGCCGGAAGACGATCACCGCGACGACCCTGCGCGCCCGCCCCGCCGAACAGAAGGCCACGATCATCGCCGAGGTGGGCGACCAGCTCTGGCCGGCCGTGATCTCAGGGGACATCCGCCCGATCATCTTCGACACCGTCCCCCTCGCCGAGGCGGCCCGCGCCCACCGCATCCTCGAGGACGGCGCGAACATCGGCAAGGTCCTCCTCACGGTCGACGGCACCGCCGCCGGGGGCGCAGGGACCGCCGCAGCCACGGGCGGCCACGGGACCCAGCCACGAGGGGAAGAAGGAATGCGACCATGACCGAGCGTCCGACGTCCGCTGAGAACGACCGGCCCGCCGAGGCGGTGCCACCGACCGAATCCCCCGCCGAGGCGGTGCAGCCCTTCCCGTCCCCCGCCGACCCTGCCGGCCCCGACGACGGGCAGTCGACAACGGCCACCCGACCGGCTGCCGACGCACCGGCAACCGCGGACAAGGCGGGCGAACCGACCCCGGTCGACCCCACCACAGCCCAGCCGGCATCGGCCGACGCGGTCCAGCCGCCGTCGCCCCAGCCTCCTGCCCCGGACAGCGCCGAGGCGGCCGACCGTGCCGGAGCCGACGAGGACGATGAGGAACCCGACATCTCCTCGCCCGCGAAGGTCATGCGCATCGGCACGATGGTCAAGCAGCTCCTCGAAGAGGTCCGCGGCACCGAGCTCGACGAGAAGGGCCGCGAACGCCTCGCACAGATCCACCGTCAGGCGATCGACGACCTCGAGGACGGGATCTCCGCGGAGCTCGTCGCCGAGCTCGACCGCTTCGCCCGCCCCTTCGACTCGACCGACGGCCCGCCCTCGGCCTCCGAGCTGCGCGTCGCCCAGGCTCAGCTCGTCGGCTGGCTCGAAGGCCTCTTCCACGGCATCCAGACCGCGATCATGGCGCAGCAGGCCATGGCCCAGCAGGACGGCGGCGGACGCGGTCGGATTCCGGGGATCGTACCTCCCGGCGCGGGCGGTCCCGGCACGACTGCCGGACCCGAGTCCGAGGAGGACAGACGCAGAACCGGCAACTATCTGTGAAGAAGCTCCTCTCCTTCCGCTCCCGCGGACCCGACAAGCGCTTCGGCACCGGGCTGTGGCGGCACAACCACGACCGCTTCCTCCGCGCCGTCGACCGCTACTACGCCACTGCCGTCGCGATCCACGAGGCCGCCCCCTCTGCCACCGGCACGGACGAACCCGGGCCCGCCGGGATCGGCACGGTCGATGCCGACCAGGCGGCCGCCTCGGCGAGGGAGCTCATCATGACCGGCACCCATCGGCTCAACGACCTGGCCACCCGGATCGATGAGCTCACCGAGCGACTCCACGCCCGCTGGCCGATCGAGGACCAGGTCGTGCCCGGGCACGTCCGGGTGGAGGTCGGGGACACCCCTGAGGTCCTCACGCGGGCGTCGGCGAAGGTCGCCGAGGCGGTGCTCGCCGCCTCGATGGTCCGCGCGGAGACCGCCCAAGGACCCGCTCTGTCCTCGGCCGCCGCCGCGACCGACCGCTACATCTCCGACGCCGCCGACCTCCTCGACCGCGCCCAGCGGACCATCGCCGAGGCGGAGAGCCGATGAGCGGGCACCGCCGACTGCCCGTGGACTTCGACCTCGGGCTCGTCGCCAGCGACATCGACGGGACGCTGCTGCTCGACTGGCAGCCGATCTCCGAGGCGACGATCGACGCGATCCACCGCTGCCAGCGCGAGGGCATCCCCTTCGTCCTCGTCACCGGTCGACCGATCCGCTGGCTTGCCCCGATCGCCGAACAGATCCCCGACCTCGGCCGGGTCGTGTGCCTCAACGGCGCCGTCGTCTACGACATCGCCTCCGAATCCGTCGTCGACGCCCACACCCTCGGCCACGCCGAGGTGGTCGAGATCGTCTCTGCGATCTCCGGCGAGCACCCCGAAGCGCACTTCGCCTTCGAGACCCTCACCGGGCTCTTCATCGACGACGGCTTCGCAACACGCTCTCCGCGGGACGCCACCGTCATCGGAGACATCAGTGAGATCGCCGACCGCGACGTCGTCAAGATCCTCGTCAGCCTCGGCACCGAGGACTCCGCCGCCCTCCACGATCTCCTCGGCCCGCTCGTCACCCGCTCATGCCACGCGACGTTCTCCGACCCCGTCAACGGCCTCGTCGAACTCGCACCCCGCGGAATCACCAAGGCGAAGACGCTCGAGTCGGTGTGCGACCACCTCGGCGTGGGGCAGGAGCAGGTGATGGCCTTCGGGGACATGCCCAACGACGTCGAGATGCTCTCCTGGGCCGGGCACGGAGTGGCGATGGGCAACGCCCTCGACATCGTCAAGGAGTCCGCGGACGCCGTGACCGATGCGGTCGAGGACGACGGCGTCGCCCACTATCTCACGGCGATGCTCGACGCCCTGCCCGCCCGCTGACCTCTTCTCTCGGCAGCCCTACGGGCGGGTCTGGGTCGACCCCTCGGTGTCGAGCACAGCCGGATCGAGATCGAAGTGGTCGACGAGGGCGACCGCGAGGCCGTCGTCCTCGACGGGGTCGGTGACGACGCTCGCGAGGACCTTGAGCTCGTCCTTCGCCTGCCCCATGACGATCGCGTGGGCGGCCCACTCGATCATCTCGATGTCATTGAGTCCGTCGCCAGCAGCGACGGTGAGCGCATGGTCGATGCCGAGCTCGTCCTCGACGAGGGCGAGGCCGCTGGCCTTCGACACTCCGTCCGGGGCGATGTCGAGCCAGTTGCTCCATCCCACCGAGTAGCTCACCTCGTGGAGTCCGAGACGGTCGACCGCGGCGGCGAACTCCTCCGCAGTGCCGTTGACGTCGCGCATGACGATGCGGGTCGCCCGCTTCTCCAGCAGCTCGTCGAAGGGCACGATGTCGAGGGTGTCGGACTCGGCGAGCTCACCGGGCGGGAACGCCCCGGAGGCCCAGCGGTGGAGGTCAGGATCCTCGACGAGGAAGAGGGCACCCGGCAGGACCTCGCGCATCCGTTCGAGAGCCGCGCGGGGATCGAACGAGACGACGTTGTGCATCTCCCAGCCCAACGGCAGCGAGGGATCGAGCCTGACGACGACCGAGCCGTTCGAGCACACGACGTAGCCTTCGGTCAGGCCGAGGGCGTGGACGAGCTCGAGCGCACCCGGCAGGGCACGGCCGGTCGAGATGACGAGGTGGTGACCCGCCTCGGCGAGGTCGAGGAGCACCCGTCGCACCGTTTCCGACAGGGTGCCGTCGTAGTCGATGATCGTGCCGTCGACGTCGAGCGCGATGAGGTGTGCGGGCAATGGTTCTCCTTGACCGGCAGGGGCTGCGCTGCTCAGAATCGCGGACCCTCCGGTCCCTGAGCAGTCATTCCGCCGAGGTAGGGGCGCAGGGCTTCGGGGACCGTGACCGATCCGTCCGCCTGCTGATGGTTCTCGAGGATCGCCACGAGCCACCGGGTGTTCGCCATCGTGCCGTTGAGCGTGGCGACCGGACGCGTGGCACCGTCGTGGCGTTCGCGGATCTGCAGGCGCCGGGCCTGGAACGTCGTGCAGTTCGACGTCGAGGTGAGCTCGCGGTAGGTCTCCTGCGTCGGCACCCAGGCTTCGCAGTCGTACTTCCGTGCCGCGGAATCGCCGAGGTCGCCGGCGGCGACGTCGATGACCCGGTACGGCAGCTCGCACAGCTGGAGCATCTTCTCCTGCAGGGAGAGCATGCGCTCGTGCTCGGCCTCGGCGTCCTCGACCTCGACGTAGGAGAACATCTCGACCTTCTGGAACTGGTGGACGCGGATGATGCCGCGG
>ENA-OOKA01000416-OOKA01000416.1-human-skin-metagenome-genome-assembly--contig:-NODE-416-length-11304-cov-5.682727_pt1 | contig 11304 bp, 10 predicted proteins | sample MGYA00248825_ERZ500995 | MGnify/ENA primary metagenome ERZ500995 (study PRJEB25958, sample SAMN03398540) | human skin metagenome | study: EMG produced TPA metagenomics assembly of the Human Skin...
CCGAACCACTCCGCGGCCGGGAGCGACCGATCCCGCACCGCCACCGGCTCGCCGCGCGTGAACGCCCGCGTGCCGCCGAAGCGGAAGCGCACCCCGACCACTCCCCCGACCCCGGTCTGGACGACGTCGAAGCGGCCCCGGGTGACGGGGCCCGTGACCCAGGTGCCGCCGCCGTCGGCCCCCGCGCGCCGGACGCCGCCCCATTCGCGGGTCAGGTGGATAGCGGGCTCGTCGAGGGTTGCGGCGCGGTGGACCTCTCCGGGCTCGAGGTCCCAGCTCACGGACCAGTAGCGGTCCACCCAGCGGCGCAGGTCCGGGGCGGGCAGGGCGTGGTCGTAGCGGGCACGGCGCAGGAACTCCTCGGGACGCAGCACATGGCCGTACATGTGCGGGTGGGAATCGTGCGGGTGGGATCGCGCGCCGGTCGGTCCCGTCGCGTTCGTCCTATCCCGGGGCCGGTCATGGGGGCAGTGTGGCAGGCATGACGACGACGCACCCCGACTCCGCCTCCGATTCCGCCCCTGACCGCGCGCAGGCCGCCGTCGCGCGCCTGGCGATGATCACCCTCGATGCGCTCGAGACCGAGCCGCTGGCGCGGTTCTGGTCGGAGGTGCTCGGCTGGCCGATCGTGCACCTCGAGAAGGAGTACGCGATGCTCGCCGGCCCCTCGCATGCGCTCGGCAGGGGCTGAGCGGTCAGCGCACCTCGCTCGCGAGCTGGGCGTAGCTCATCCCGTCGAGCCAGCGTCCGCTGCGGTGGAGGGACTCCTCACGGAAGGTGCCCTCGAGGCGCATGCCGATCTTCTCCATGACGCGGCGGGAGGCGAGGTTCTCGGCGAAGCAGGAGGCCTCGACGCGGCGCACGCCGAGCCCGTCCACGGCGATGTCGCGCAGCGCGGCGGCGAAGGCGGTGCCGAGTCCGCGGCCCTGCACGGCCGGGTCGAGCACCCAGCCGATCTCGGCCTGCTGCCCGGCGGCCTGCTCGCGCATGTCGGCCTGGGACCAGGCATCCTGCCGCTCGATCTTCCCGGCGGCGACGATCCGGCCGTCCCGGAGGCCGACGACGCAGGGGTCGAGGGTGCGGTCCCACCACTCCTGATGGTCGGCGAGGGTAGGGCTGAGGGTGGTGGTCCATTCCTGCACCTCGGGCAGGCCGTACCACGGCCACACCGCCTCGGCGTCCTCGCTGTAGCCGCGGCGGAGGGTGAGCAGGTCGGTGTGCAGCGGCCAGTCGAGCTCGTCGAGGGTGCGCGTCATCGCGCCAGGGTACGCGGGGCGGGCACGCGGGTGCGCGGCGTGAGGTGACTGGACGAGCGGGGTCAGAAGGGCGGTGGGCCGCAGCCGTCGCGGGGGTCGAGGCCGGGCGGGCCGGGGTCGTCGCCGCCGGTGTCGGGGCGGGACCAGTACTCCAGGAGATGCTCGCCCCAGCGCTGCTCCTCGATCGCGTCGAGTCGCTCCTGCGGTGATTCGTCGAGCGCGCCGCTGTGCAGGATCGCCTCGAACTCGAGATCCGCCTCGTACTGCTCCCAGGCGCGGCGGAGCTGCTGGCCGAGCTCACGGGTGACGAGGTCGCCGTCGGGCCTGGAGTCACAGACGGCGAGCTCGCCGATCCTCCACCGGGTCACGCCGGTGGTCTCGTCCCGGACCGGGTCGAGGAGGCCTGCGGTCTTCATGCGGTGGTGGCGGCGGCAGAGGCGGTGCAGGTTCTCGATCGTGGTGGGGCCGCCGCGGGCGGGGTGCTCGAGGTCGAACTCCTCGATGTGGTCGCTCTCGCCGACGGTCATGACGTTGGAGTCGCAGCTGGGGACGGCGCAGACGGGGTCGATGAGGCGCAGGTTCTCGGCCATCGCGCGGCTGACCCGGTAGGTCCTCGAGGCGGCGGGGGCGTAGCCGCCCCTGGCCGGGTCGGCGAGGACGCGTTCGAAGGCCGGCGCCTTCGCGGCGAGCTCGCGGGCCATGCGCGCGGGGATCGGGATGGTGCCGTCGAGCGTCGCGGGCGCATGCGAGCGGCCCAGCAGGGTCAGGATCGGCACCACGACGGAGATCCGGAAGGCGGGCTCGGGCACCTCGACGCCGCCGGTCGCGAGCGGGGAGCGTGTCATCACCGCGTAGCGCAGCGCGGGAAGCGGCATGGGCCGGCCCTCGCGGGCGACGTCGCCGTCGAGGTCGAAGGGGATCGGCGCTCCGGTCTCGAGCGCCTGGCGCTGAGCGTCCTGGACGGCGCGGGCGGCGCCGTCGAGACGGCGGCCGAGCGCGAGGAGCTCGGGGATCGGGCCGACGACGGTGAGGCAGCCGGTGCCATCGCCGTCCGGGGACGGGGTGAGGTGGACGGCGCGCTGCTCACCGGGCGTCTCCTGCACGGCGGCGCGGCCGAACCAGTCGATCAGCAGACGCAGCTCGCGGTAGAAGCGCTCGACGTCGATCGCGTCGAGCTGCCAGGCTGCGACCCGTTCGTCGACCTGGCGGCGCTGGTGGGAGGTCAGGCGCAGCACGCTGCGCAGCAGCCACTCGAACCAGTCCACCGGCAGCTCCCCGGCGCCGACACGGGCGAAGCAGGCGGGCAGGTCGGTGACGGCGACGTGCGCGTCGCGCAGCCGCACCTCGCCCCGGCCGAGCTTCGTGCGCAGGCCCGCTGCGACGGCGAGTGCGTGCAGGGCCTTCTCGTCGTCCTCGTCCTCCTCGGTCCAGAGGGAGGCGAGGTCCTGCATCTCGGCGACGTAGAAGGCGGCCTGCTGCTCGCGGCGCCGGCGGTAGATGCGCAGCACCGTCTCCGCCTCGGCGGTGCGGGGTGCGACGTCGGCGCGCTCGACGAGGGACTGCGGGGTCAGGGGCCGGCGGGCCCGCACGGGGCGGCGCGGAGGCTCGCCCGGGCGGACGGTGGCGGCAGGGATGGAGGCAACAGGGACGTTGGGGCGGGCAGATGCGGCGCGCGGCGGGACGTCGAGGCGTGGGTCGTCTTCCATTGCTCCTCCTCCCCCGCGTCGTGATGAGCGTTCTTCGTCGACCGCTCCGTGATTCTCATTCTACGACCAATATCCGACATTCTCCAGAGGTGCCGTCATCTTGCCCTAATTTGTGGATAACCGGGATGCGGGGAGGAAACTTCGCACCAAATGCACAGTCATTCCACATCGTGTGGATACTCGCGGGTCACCTGCGCAGATCAGGGTCGGCGTGCGTGAAGCACGAGCGTCGTGCTCTCCACCCCGCGAATGCCCCACCTCGCCACTCGCGTCCCACCAGGACGAATTCTTGCCTCCTGCCGGAATACACAAATGTGCGACGGGCGCAAGGGGCGGTCCTGAATTGTGGATGGAGCTCTGCCGGACCGAGAAGTGCGGGCAGATCGATGTGGACGGAGTGCAGGTGCGCCTCGAGGCGCGGCCGACGAGAGCCGAGGCGACTGCGGGCGTGATGCCGGGGCGCGGGAGACGGGAGCGTCGCGATCCCGACGGGGCGGCGGTCAGCCCGCGGCCTCATCCTCGACCAGCGGCCCTCCGAACTGCAGCACGGTCTCGCCGTAGGTCTTCGTGCCGTCATCGGCCCAGCCGTCGGGCCACTCGACGGGGCGGCTGCGGGAGGAGCGCTCGAGGACGACCAGGGCGTCATCGGTGAGCGCGGGGCGGAGCGTCACGAGGAGCTGCTCGAGCTCGTCGGTGGAGACGTCGTAGGGCGGGTCGAGGAAGACGAGGGTCGCGCCGTGTCCGCCGAGGCCCGCGGCGACGGCGCGGGCCTTCCCGGCGCGCACGTCGACCCGGTCGGAGAGTCCGAGGTCCGCGACGGTGCGGCGCAGCTGGCGGGCCGTCGGCCCGTGGACCTCGACCAGGACCGCGTGGGCGGCGCCGCGGGAGAGGGACTCGAGGGCGAGTGCGCCGGTGCCCGCATACAGGTCGAGCACCCGGGCACCCGCGAGCGCGTCCCAGCCGTCGAGGCGGCTGAACAGGGCCTCGCGCACGCGGTCCGAGGTGGGCCGGGTGCCCTTCCCGGGCGGACCGGGGATGGTGCGCCCTCCGAGAGCGCCGGAGATGATCCGCGGCATGTCAGCTCCTCTCCACGTCGGGGTCGGCATCGCGCAGCCGCGCGGCGACGGCGGCGGCCAGCTCGGGATGGCCGTCGAGCTCGGGGTCCTCGGCGACGAGCGCGAAGGCGTCCTCGCGGGCGGCCTCGATCCAGCGGGCGTCGCGCAGCACGTCGAGGTGCTTCAGCGTGCGCTGCAAGCCGGACTGCTCCTCCCCCACCAGGTCGCCGGCGCCGCGGCGGCGCAGGTCGAGCTCGGCCAGGGCGAAGCCGTCGGGCGCATCGGCGATCGCGCGCAGGTGCCGCGAGTGCACCTCGTCCACGACCGCGCTGGTGTCGAAGAAGGCGATGCCGGGATGCTCGCCGCGGCCCACGCGGCCGCGCAGCTGGTGCAGCTGGGAGACGCCGAAGCGCTCCGCGTCCAGCACGATCATCACCGAGGCGTTGGGGATGTCGACCCCGACCTCGATCACCGTGGTGGAGACGAGCAGGTCGAGCTCGCCGCGCACCATCTGCTCCATGATCTGCTGCTTCTCCTCGCCGCTGAGCCGGCCGTGGAGCACGCCGATGCGGGCGTCCGCGAGCTCGGGGCGGGAGGCGAGACGCTCGGCGGTCTGGACGACGCCGCGGGCGGGGTCGAGGGCGGGGGTCTTCTCCTTGCCGTTCTCGTCGAGGACGGGCTGCGCGGGGGTGTCGTCGGCCTCGTCCTCGTCGATCCGGGCGCAGACGACGAAGACCTGTCGGCCCGCGCGGATCTCCTCGCCGGCGCGCTGCCACATGCGCTGCTCCCAGGCGGGGAGCTTCTCGTGGACCACGAAGCTCTCGACGCCGGCGCGGCGGCCGGGACTCTCGGCGAGGGTGAGCACGTCGAGGTCGCCGACGGTCGCGAGCGCCGCGGTGCGCGGGATCGGGGTCGCGGTCATGACCACGACATGCGGGCTCATCCCCTGCGGGCCCTTGGCGCGCAGCCGCCGACGGTGGTCGACGCCGAAGCGGTGCTGCTCGTCGATGACGACGAGGCCGAGGGAGGCGAACTCGACGCCCTCGGTGAGCAGGGCGTGGGTGCCGACCACGATCCCGGCCTGGCCGGAGGTCACGTCGAGCAGGGCCTCGCGGCGCGCGGAGGTGCGCTGAGAGCCGGTGAGCAGGCGCACCCGGGTCGCCTCAGGCGCACCGTCGAGCTGGCCGGCGCGGCCGAGCTCGCCGAGGAGCTCGAGCACGGTGCGGTGGTGCTGCTCGGCGAGGACCTCGGTGGGGGCGAGCATCACCGCCTGGTGGCCGGAGTCGACGGCGCGGAGCATGGCGCGCAGGGCGATGACGGTCTTGCCGGAGCCGACGTCGCCCTGGAGGAGGGCGCTGGTGGGGTGGCCGTTGCCGATGCGCTCGGCGAGCAGGTCGCCGATCTCGCGCTGGCCGTCGGTGAGGGAGAAGGGCAGGCGCTCGTCGAAGAGCTGCTGGAGCGGGCCCTCGGCGCGCAGCTGCGGGGCAGGGGTGCGCTCGTCCTGGGCGCGGCGCTGGGCGAAGATCGCCTGGAGGACGAAGGCCTCCTCGAAGCGGAGATGGGCCATGCCACGGCGGGTGTCGTCCAGGGTCAGCGGTGTGTGGACGAGACGGGCAGCCTCGGCGAGGTCGGGCAGGCTCCGGCGACGCAGGATCTCCGCGGGGACGGCGCTGGTGGCGGAGCCGGCGAACTCGAGGCCCTTCTCCATCGCGGAGCGCATCGTCGCGAGCGAGATGTTCTGCTTCAGGGGGTAGACGGGGCGGGGACGCTGCGCCCAGGCGCGGCCCTCCTCCGTGTCCTCGACGGCCTCGAAGTCGGGATGGGTGAGCTGGAGGCCGCCGCGGTAGTCGTCCCGGCCCACCGCGCCGTGCACGCCGATGGTGGCGCCGACGGGAAGGCGCTTCGCGTACCACTCGACGTGGTGCTGCTTGGCAAGGAAGAAGGTCAGCGGCAGCTCGTCCGAGCCGTCGGAGACAGTGGCCTCGACGATGAAGCCGTAGCGCGACCTCATCTGCCGCGAGCGGAACGACTCGACCTGCACGATGGCGCTGACCTCCTGCCCCTCGGAGATCTCACGCAGGGAGCGCAACGGGGCGGGCTCGACGTAGCGGCGCGGGACGAAGCGGAGCATGGCGTCGAGATCGCGCACGCCGAAGGAGGCCATCGCCTTGGACTCCTTGGAGACCAGCAGCTCCGTCAGCGGCATGGAGCCGCGCGTGGTGCTGGTCTTCCTGGCCATCGTGGCGACCCCTTCCATCCCGGTAGAGTGCTGGTGCGGTGCCCATCGTGCCATTGCCCTGCGACATCGTGAGGGACTCCACAGGACTGTGGATGGGCCCTCCTCTTCAGGCGCCGGGGCATCTGGGCTATGATTCCGTGGTTGCCCTGACCGCCGGGGGCTCGCACCTCCGTGCTCACCCAGGTCACCGACCCCGCCGTTCCGGCGCGGGGGCTGGAGCGGGCACCGCGATCAGAACATCGACGTACCAGGAGACGACAGTGGCTGCTTCCACGTGTGACATCTGCGCCAAGAGCCCGCGCTTCGGCAAGGCCGTGTCCCACTCGCACCGCCGCACCTCGCGTCGCTGGAACCCGAACATCCAGTCGGTCCGCACTGTGATCAACGGCACCAGCAAGCGCGTGAACGTGTGCACCTCCTGCCTCAAGGCAGGCAAGGTCAGCACGCTCGGTGCCTGAGCGAGACCGCAAGGACTCAATTCCACGAGAGCCCCCACCCGATCGGGTGGGGGCTCTCGTGCGTCCGGGCCGGGGGTCGGACAGCTCAGCGCACGACGTCGGCGACCTGGGCGAGCAGGGCGGCGCAGCGCTCCTCCTCGCCAGTGCGGTGCAGGTGCGCCGCGGTGAAGAAGACCTCGTGGACGAGGTGCGCGCGGCGGCGCTCGAGGACGGGGCCGACGGGCTCGGACGGCTCCCCCGAGCGGCGTGAGCGCTCGGCGAGGTAGTGGGCGGTCTGGTCCCGCAGCAGATCGTCGTCCAGGGCGGCGTACCAGGGCTCAGCGGTGATCGGGCCGCCGATGAAGGCGAGGTCCCGGGCGGGATCGCCCCGCTGCGCCCATTCCCAGTCGACGAAACGCACCGTGCCGTCGTCGTCGACGAGCAGGTTCGCGGCTGCGGGGTCGCCGTGGAGGAGGACGGGGGTGACGGCCCGGAAGGCCGTGCCCGTGCGCTCCTGATGGCGGCGCACCGCGGGCCAGAGGTCGGCGAGGACCTGCGCCGCCTCTGGTTCGTTCTCGCGCCACCAGGCGTGGGCGAGATCCGCGGCGCCGACGGGGTCGGGGCGGCCGGGGTCGGACAGTCCGGCCTGGTCGCCGGCGTGGTGGAGATGGGCGAGGCTCGTCGCGAGGGCGCGCAGCAGGTAACGGTCCGCCCAGTCCGCGGCGGGCAGCACGCGGCCGGGGACGCGGGTGGTGACCGTCCAGGCTTGCGGGTCCTCTGTCGTGGGCTGGTGGACGGCGACGGGTGCGGCAGCGAGTCCGGTGGGAACCCGGCCGAGTATCTCGTGCTCCGCCTCGAGGGACTGCGGCAGCTCGTCGAGGGGCTTGTGTGGGATGCGGACGACGAGCTCCCGCTCCCCGCGGCGCAGCAGATGGGCGGTGAAGGACTCGCCGCGGCCGAGGGGCTCGAGGCGTATCTCCCCCTTCGCCCCGTTCCACCATCCCGAGTGGTGCCGGGCGAGATCGAGCAGGGCGTCATAGTCCATGTCAGCATTCTCCTCCTCCGCGCCCGGGTAGCGTCGTCGCCATGACCGCCCCCGCACCGACCATCCTCGCCACCAGCGCCGGGTACCGCCCGCACCCCCGCCTGCGCTTCGGCTTCGGTCCGATGATGGCGATGGCCGTCGAACTCGGCCGCGAGCGGACACGGGCCGCCGACGGTCCGCCCCGGCTGTGCAACATCGGCACCGCGAGCGGTGACGACAAGGGCTTCCAGCGCGCCATGGAGGAGGCGGCGCGGGAGGCCGGCTACGTGCTGCACCACCTGAGCTTGTTCTCCCAGCCGAACGTCGAGGACATCGAGGAGTACCTGCGCGGCTTCGACGTGATCTGGGTGAACGGCGGCTCCGTGGTCAATCTGCTCGCCGTGTGGCGGGCGCACGGGCTGGACCGGATCCTGCACCGCCTCTGGCAGGACGGGGTGGTGCTCGCCGGGATCTCCGCAGGATCGATCTGCTGGTTTGAGGGCGGGGTCACCGACTCCTTCGGCCCCGACTTGCAGCCGGTCGCCGACTCCCTGGGCTTCCTGCCCGGCGCGAACGGCGTGCACATGGACTCCGAGGAGGGGCGTCGGCCGCTGCTGCGTCGCCTCGTGGGCGAGGGCGTGCTCGGCCCGGCGCTGTGCACCGACGACGGCACGGGGCTGCTGTTCCGCGGCACGGAGCTCATCGAGGCTGTCTCGGAGGTCGAGGGCGCCCGGGTCACGCGCATCGAGCGCGGGACGAGCGGCGAGGTCGTGGAGACGGACCTGCCGGTGCGCCTGCTGGACTGAGGCTCAGGGCACGTCGCGCAGCGCCGCAGTGATCCCGTTCGGGATCTCGACGAGGCGCACGACGTCGACCTCTTCGCAGTCCAGAGTCGCCAACAGCGGCGAGGTGTGCGGGTCGGTGGGGTGGTTGTCGAGGTCGAGGGTCGTCACGCCGGCGCCCCGGAGATCCTCGAGCCATGCCGCGAGGCAGAGCGCGACGTCGGCGCGGGCCGACGGGGCGGCGGCGTCGACCGCCTCGAGGGCACCCTCGCGCGCGGGGCCGACGGGCTCGTCGTAGAGGTCCGCGAGGGCGGTGATCCGGCCGTCGCGGACGACGGCCCAGGAGTGCTCGTGCACGGCACCCTCCGCGAACTCCACGCCGACGACGGGACGGATCGCCTCGCGCGGAGCCGTGGGCGACCAGCTGGCGTGCTGCCAGAGGTATCTGTCCGCCAGGGCGTCGATCAGCTGCTCACGGGGCAGGTCGGTCCAGGGGACGACGCGAGCGGCGCCGTCGTGACCCTCCCGCACCGCGGCGCACCAGCGAGCGGTGCGTTCCGCGGCGACGTCGAGACGCAGGATCGGCACCTCGAGGTAGGTCACCGCGCCCAGGGCGCGCAGGAAGAGATCCCGCTCCGACCCCGGCACCACCTTGTCACTCAGCGGATTCTTGCTGTAACGCCCGAGTTCGCGCATGAGCGCTGTGCCATGGCCACGGCGGCGGTGCGCCTCAGCGATCTCGATCTCGACCATGTCGCGCACGGGGTGGACGGGGTTGGGGCCGATGCGGCCCACGCCGGCAACCTCCCCGTCGACCTCCAGCACCAGGGCGCGGAAGCCCGCCCGCCACCGGTCCGGCTTCAGCCAGCTGAAGCGGTGGCCGTCGCGTGCGACGTCGGCCTCGGTGGCGGGGCGGGACCTCCGCGCCGGGGAGGTCACTCCGCCGCGGCGCCCGCGAAGGTGGCGGTATCGATGACGGCGCGGAAGCGGACGTCGCCGGCGACCACGCGCTCGTAGGTCGCGTCGGCCTCGTCGACCGAGATCGTCTCGATCTTCGCGGCGATGCCGTGCTCGGCGCAGAAGTCGAGCATCTCCTGGGTCTCGGCGATGCCGCCGATGTTGGAGCCGGCGAGCACCTTGCCGCCGCCGATCAGCGAGCCGAAGCTCAGCGCCTGCTTCTCCGGCGGGAGGCCGACGACGGCCATGACGCCGCGCGGGGCGAGCAGTCGCAGGTAGCGGTCCACGGGGATGTCGGCGCTGATCGTGTTGAGGATCAGGTCGAACTCGCCGCGGTGAGCGCTGAAGAAGTCCTCGTCGGAGGTGGCAAGCACGCGCTTCGCGCCGAGGGCGAGGGCGTCCTCCTCCTTGCGCAGGGTGCGGGTGAGGACGGTGACCTCGGCGCCCATGGCGGCGGCGATCTGCACGCCCATGTGGCCGAGCCCGCCCAGGCCCAGCACGGCGACGCGCTTGGCGCGGCCGGAGACCTGCTCACCGGCGCCCCAGCGGCGCAGCGGGGAGTAGGTGGTGATGCCGGCGCACAGCAGCGGTGCGGCCTGGTCGAAGGGGATCTCGTCCGGGATCCTCAGCACGAAGCGCTCGTTGACGACGACCTTCTCGGCGTAGCCGCCCTGGGTGATGGTGCCGTCGACGTCCTCCGCGTTGTAGGTGCCGACGTTGCCGTTCAGGCAGTTCTGCTCCTGGTCGGCGAGGCACTCCTCGCACGTCCCGCAGGAGTTCACGAGGCAGCCGACGCCCACGCGGTCGCCGACCTTCCAGTCGGTGACGTCGCTGCCGACGGCGGAGACGGTGCCGGCGATCTCGTGGCCGACGGTGAGCGGGAAGTGCGCCTCGCCCCACTCGTTGCGGATGGTGTGGATGTCGCTGTGGCAGATGCCGGCGGCCTCGATGTCGATGACCACGTCGTCCGGACGGGGGTCGCGGCGCTCGATCGTGGTGACGCGGAACGGCTGGTCCGGGCCGGTCTTCTGCAGGGCCTTGACGGTGATCGGCATGGTGGTGGTGCTCCTCCGTGGCGTGCGGGTCGGGCGCGGTCGCGCCGCCGGCCAGCCTAATCCCGGAGGGGCGCGGCGTGCTCAGGCGAAGTGGTCGAAGCCCTCGCCGGGGATCGGGGTGCCGTCGAGGGTCACGGCCGGGCCGTCCCCCGCCTCGTGGAGCCGGCCGATGGAGCGGAAGCCGGTCGGCACCTCGCCCGGGGCGAAGGCGGCGAGCATCGCGTGCTCCTCGGCGCCGTGGAGGACCCAGGCCCAGGGGTCCTCGCCGAGATCGTCGGCGAGGGCGGCGAGGGCCTCGGCATCCGGGGCGAGGGCGGCGCGGTCGAGGTCGATCCGCACCCGCGAGGCGGCGGCGAGGCGGCCGCCGTCGCGGACCAGCCCGTCGGAGAGATCCATCATGGCGTGCGCGGTGCGGCCGGCACCCCAGCCGAGGGACAGGTCGACCTCGGGGGCGTCGTGGTGGCGGACGAGATCGGCGGCGTCGGGGGTGGTGATGTCCTCCAGCGAGATCGAGCCGGCGGCGTCGACGTGGATCTTCCCGCCGAGGACCAGGGCGAGACCGGCGGCGGAGCGGCCCAGGCGCTCCGTGCCGATCGCGAGCACGTCGCCGGGGCGGGCGCCGGAGCGCAGCACGGTCTCCTCCAGCGCGCGCCGCTCGACCGCCGTGATCTGTGAGGGAGCCGCCACGACCACGCGGGGGCGGTTCAGCCAGCTCGAGGTCAACCGCGGCCTGCCGGCGCCGATGCTGGTGCGCCATTTCACCCGGGCGGGCAACGAGTGGGAGGTGGCGCCG
>ENA-OOKA01000417-OOKA01000417.1-human-skin-metagenome-genome-assembly--contig:-NODE-417-length-11304-cov-5.094408_pt1 | contig 11304 bp, 10 predicted proteins | sample MGYA00248825_ERZ500995 | MGnify/ENA primary metagenome ERZ500995 (study PRJEB25958, sample SAMN03398540) | human skin metagenome | study: EMG produced TPA metagenomics assembly of the Human Skin...
GGCGCTTGCGGTCAATACGCACGCCAACGGTGTCGCGCTTGTCGACGTCGAACTCCAACCATGCACCGCGGGAAGGAATAACCTTCACGGAGTGCAGCGGACGCTCGGTGGACTTATCGATCGAGCGATCGAAGTACACGCCCGGGGAGCGCACCAGCTGAGAGACGACGACGCGCTCGGTACCGTTCACGATGAACGTGCCCATATCCGTCATGATCGGGAAATCGCCGATGAAGACGGTCTGCGACTTAATCTCTTGGGTGTCGTTATTAATAAACTCTGCGGTCACGTACAGCGGCGCGGAGTAGTTGATGTCCTTTTCCTTGCACTCATCCACGGTGTTTTTCACCGGTTCAAAGCGCGGCTCCGACAAGGACAGGGACATATTGCCCGAGTAGTCCTCAATCGGCGAGAGCTCTTCGAGGATGTCCTCGAGGCCGCTCGTTACGCGGGCATCATCGCCACGCGCAGCCTGCTCGCGCTCGCGCCATTCCGGCGAGCCGACGAGCCAAGCAAAAGAATCAAGTTGTACGTCAAGGAGACCCGGCAGGGCGATGGGCTCGCTAATTTTTGCAAACGAGTATCGCTTCGGGGCTCCGGGGATATTGGCCACTGACTTGGTCTGGCGGGAGACTGCCAAGATGGGTCCTTCCAGCACCTCACGCGGATTGCCTGCTCGCCCTGGCCGACGAGCCGCAAAACCGCTGGTAATTCTAGCATTCGGTCTGCTGTGGAGTGTCTGGGTTCAGAATGCACAAAATCACCTTGTCAAGTCGGTTTTGCCATCACCGGCCTGAAAGGCTAAATGTGCACCGAAGATCCAGATTCCAGCGCAACGAAACAGCTTATAGGAAAAGACCTACCATGTAAAGACACACCACTCTTGGGGCGTGTCGCTACCGCGCTAGGGGGCAAGCTCGTGCTCGCCGCGGCGCTAACGCGTCCACACCGCGCAACTCCGCGCGGTAACCAGTGAGCACCCTACCACTAAAATCTCTCTATACCGCAACCCTGCCGGCGATTGAGGCTCCTAGCTGCTCTTTTAGCGGCTCACCGGCACCGCGCTTCCACCGTTGTGCGCGTGGTGGCCGCGCCGGCGGGCATGCTTATTCTTTCCGCCAAATAGCCCCAGTGCGCCAATGATTCCGAGCAGGGCCAAGACCACGCCGAGGCCGATTGCAATCCACCGAATAATCTCCGCTACGTGGTCGCGCGGGAAGTCCTTCGCCTCCTCCAGCAGTGCCGATTGATCCTCCTCAGAAGTAGAGCCATTAAAGACGAAGGCGCGCTCGCGGCCCACTCCCTCACGGTCCGCGTAGTAGTCATCGATATCCATATCCATGCCCACTACCAGGCCGGTTTGTTGGTCCACGTAAAAGTCGCGGCTGCCGGAGTGGGTCAGGTAGCCCTGTTCCTCTCCGCCGTCCTCCTTAGGCAGGCTGGTGGTATTGCCATCGGCTGCGTAGAGCTGTGCCACATTCGTCGGCTCAATCTCTTGGTGATAACGGTAGACCGTGCGACCGTCCATCGTCATCTCTTCTTCAAAGACCGCATCGACGGCCTTTCGCAGCGTCGGGTCAAAGACTGGGTAATTGGTCTTTTCCGCATCGGCGGGAAACTTCAGCCAGTAGCCATCTACCGTCACCGTGTCCGAAGGCGTAGCAAGCGTATGGCTAAGCCGAGCCTCCCCCATAGCCTCACCACTCAGGCGGTCCACCGGGTAGGTCCACACTTGGGCCTGGCTCAAGTCGTTTAAGCCTTCGCCCTCGCCGCGCATACGCGTCTCACCGATGCGCAAGGTGGCCTTCTCCTTATCAGAAGGATCCTGGATATCCATGTTGAGTTGGTAGGTCATGGGACCCGAATAGGGCTTGGCGCCATCCTTAGACAGCTGCTGTGAGTCCGCGGAATCATCGTGCAATGTCCAGGTGCTGTTTTTCAGGTTGAGCGGCAGCCGCGGGGAGAAATCCAAAAATGCCGGCGCCACAACACCAGCGGCGAGCAACGCGACACCGAGGCCTAGGAGCAGGACGGAAAAAATGCGGGACTTGGGCAGCATGGGGGCTAATTCTACAGCCCTTGGCGGAAATTCCTGGTTTCTACAGGCCACCCCGCCGTGCCGGATTGATTTCTAAGCAGTGTGCTTATTCCAAGCAACGATACTGCTAATATCCGTGGTTTGGCGCGCGCACCAAAGATCAAACTCTTCCTGCAGTCCCAGCCAAAACTCCGCCGAATTGCCAAAATAGGCAGAGAGACGAAGCGCCATTTCCGCACTAATCCCAATGCGTCCACGGACCAGCTTTGAAATTTGGGATTTGGAGCTAAAAATATCCCTGGCTAAGCGGTATTGAGTAAGTCCGAGCGGCTCCAGAAACTCCTCGCGCAGAACCTCCCCAGGGTGTGGAAAGGATATGATATCCGAAGCTTCCTCTCCCTCATTTGTGTTAGTCGATGAAGTCAACGTCCACAGCTCCTTTCCCTGTCCATCGAAAGACTACTCTCCACTGCGCGTTAACGCGGATGGAATAAAATCCGTTCCACTGCCCTTTCAGCCTCTCCAAACGATTTGCTGGTGGAATCCTTAAATCAGCTAGGGAAACGGACCGGTCAATCATGATGAGTTTGCGGCGCAGGATCTTCCACAGTTCAGGAGGTACATACCTTGGTGCCTTACCATCTGCGTGAAAGCGCTCTAAGCTATCCCTCCTAAACTCCACAACGCCATGGCGTCATACTTTGACACTATTGCCCATTGCTGCACTCCACGCACTACGCTCGCAAACACAAAACGAGGAAATCCCCAGCTCCCACCGCGCGGAGCGGCAGAAGTGGGGATTTGAAAGCGGAAAGCTCAGTGAAATTACTTGAGCTCGACGGAAGCGCCAGCCTCTTCCAGCTTGGTCTTAGCAGCCTCAGCGTCGTCCTTGGAAGCGCCCTCGAGGATAGCCTTAGGAGCACCCTCGACCATTTCCTTAGCTTCCTTCAGGCCCAGGCCGGAGACGATCTCGCGGACAGCCTTAATAACGCCAATCTTCTTAGCGCCAGCGTCGGTCAGAACGACGTCGAACTCGGTCTTCTCCTCAGCGGCACCAGCGCCGCCCTCAGCCGGAGCGCCAGCTGCAACAGCAGCAACCGGAGCAGCAGCCTCAACGTCGAATACCTCTTCAAATTCCTTAACGAACTCGGACAGTTCGATGAGGGTCATTTCCTTGAAAGCTTCAATGAGCTCGTCCTTGGTGAGCTTAGCCATGATGGCAAGTCCTTTCTGTGTTGTGTGTGCGCTGCGCGTGTTTTATGCCGCGCACACGGTGTTGTAATTGTGCGTCTTTTGTGACGACTTAAGCTTCTGCTTCCTTCTTGTCCTGCAGGGCTGCGACGGTACGTACAGCCTTGGTTGCAGGAGCGTTGAAGAGAGCGGCTGCCTTCGCCATAGAACCCTTCATAGCGCCAGCCAGCTTTGCGAGGGTGGTCTCGCGGTTGTCCAGCTTGGCGATGGCCTCAACCTGGTCGGCAGACAGTGCGTTGCCGTCCATGTAGCCACCCTTGATGATGAGTGCCTTGTTGTCATCAGCGAACTTGGTGATGACCTTCGCAGCATCCACTGCCTCGCCCTTGATGAACGCAATTGCGGTCGGGCCAGTCAGCAAATCATCAAGACCTTCGATGCCAGCTTCCTTGGCAGCGATCTTGAAAAGGGTGTTCTTGGCGACGGAGTATTCAACGTCAAAGCCCAGATCGTTACGCAGCTCCTGCAGCTGGGATACGGTCAGGCCGCGGTACTCGGTCAATACAACAGAGTTAGCGCCAGCCAGCTTCTCCTTCAGCTCTGCCAGGTCTGCAGTGTTCTTTGGGTTTGCCATTGTCTCTCGCCTCCTTCCAAAACATCTCTTTTATTATTCCGCCGGGACCTTCCTTATTTCGGTTACCCGAAATAACAAAAGCCCCGTGCAAGAGCACAGGGCGCGCGACATAAGAGAATGCCGCGAATAATCGCAAAGTGTCTCCTGCGTGGGCCGCCTCCTAGGATGGAGAACCTTCGATCCAAATGGATGACCAACGGTCTTCGGTGAACTTTGACTCGGCCGTGAAGTGGCCGTTCAAACTTCGTGGAAAACACTACCTCCCCACCCGCGGTTTCTCCAAATCGCCGTTTCCGCCGCGTAGGATGGCCGCCATGACCAGCCTGATGTGGTTTCGCGATGACCTGCGCCTGCACGATAACCAGGCCCTTTCCCGCGCGGCCGAGGCCGCCGCGCTTGGCGACGCCCCCTTGGTCGCCGTCGTCCTCGACGAGCCTGCCTATCCCGGCACCCGCCCACTGGGCGGCGCGAGCACGTGGTGGCGCGAGCGTTCCCTCTACGCCCTCGCCCGCGACCTTGCCGGCCGCGGCGTAGAACTCATTCGCGCCGCCGGCGATGCCCGCGTGGAAATCCCCCGCCTAGCCGCAGAACTGGGTGCCACCACCGTCACGTGGACCCGCCGCTACCACGGCCCCTTGCGCGAGGTCGATGCGAGCGTCAAGGAAACCCTAACCTCCCAGGGCATCACCGCGACGTCCTCGCCCGGCTTCACCCTGGTGGAGCCCTGGGAGGTCACCAATGGCCAGGGCCAGCCCTATAAGGTCTTTACTCCCTTCTCCAAGGCCGCCGCCTCCCAGGTGGCGGGAGATGAACCGGAGGGGGTGCCGGAGATGGGGGCGTCGGCAAGCAGTGCATCTGCCTGGCCCCAGCCCACCGAACCGGCATGGGCGGCATCGCTGGCCGAGCACTGGACGCCCGGCGAGGCCGGCGCGCGCGAGCGACTAGCCCAGCTGGACCTGGCCAACTATGCCGAGGAGCGCGATATCCCCGCGCTCAATGCCACCTCCCTACTCTCGCCCCACCTGCGCTTTGGCGAGGTCTCCCCGCGCGAGGTGTGGTTCGCCGCGGCCGAGGAGCCAGAGGCCGCCAAGTTCCACTCCGAGCTGCTGTGGCGCGACTTTGCCTGGCACCGCCTCTACCACCTGCCCAATCTCGCCACCGAGAACGTGCGGGAGAAATTCGACCGCTTCGACTGGTCCTGGGATGACCCGCGACTCAAGGACTGGCAGGCCGGCGCTACCGGCATTCCGCTTGTCGACGCCGGAATGCGCGAACTATGGGCCACCGGGTACATGCACAATCGCGTGCGCATGGTGGTGGGCTCCTTCCTCACCAAGAACCTGGGCATCCACTGGCGCCTGGGCGAGGAATGGTTCTGGGACACGTTGGTGGACGCCGATGCCGCCTCCAACCCGTTTAATTGGCAGTGGGTGGCCGGCTGCGGCGATGACGCCGCGCCCTTCTTCCGCATCTTCAACCCCGAAACGCAGGCCCAGCGCTTCGACCCCGACGGCGAGTACGTGCGCCGCTGGGCACCGGCGCTGTCCGCCCCGCCCATCGTGGACCTGCAGGAATCGCGCCAAGCTGCCCTCGATGCCTATGCGGAGATCAAGGACTAAGCCGGCGGAAAAGGTGGACGTAAAGGTCTACCATGGGGCCAATGATGAGCCCTAGGATTCATTCTCAAGCGCATCCGCCCATTGGCAACACCCCACTCATGCGTGTGGAGGCGATTAGTCCCCGGCCGGATGTCCACCTCTATCTCAAACTCGAACAATTCAACCTCGGCGGTTCTGCAAAAGACCGGACGGCACGAGCCCTTATCCAGGCGGCGCTTGCAGCCGGCGATATCCGCCCGGGTTCGACGCTGGTGGAATCTTCCTCCGGCAACCTGGGCATGGCTCTAGCTCGCCAGGCCCCGCTGCAAGGAATGAAGTTCCATTGCGTGGTGGATCCGCGGGTCAACGCCTCCACGGTGGCTACCATGCGGGCCTACGGCGCACACGTGGAATTGCTCGACCACCCCGATCCAGAAACCGGCGATTGGCTCACCGCCCGCCGCACCCGCGTGGCCGAGCTTTTGGAAGAGATCCCTGATTCTTTCAACCTCAACCAGTACTCCAATGAAGCCGCCTTCCACGCCCACGCGGAAGGCACCATGGCGGAGATTCTGGACCAACTCGGCCAAGCGCCCAGTCATCTGCTCGTGGCCATGAGCACCACCGGAACCCTTGGCGGCTGCGTACGCAAGCTCTCTGAGATCGGCGCCGACACCCACACAATCGGCGTTGATGCGGAAGGCTCCGTGCTTTTTGGTGGTGAGCGCGGTACCCGCATGTTGCCTGGCTATGGCGCCGGAATCGTCACCGAGTTATCCACCAAGTTTTCGCCTTCTTCCGTGGAGCGGGTTCCGGATCTCGATGCCATCGTTGCCGCCCGCCAACTCGCCCAAGCAGAGGGCCTGCTGCCTGGCGCTTCCGGCGGCGCCGTCATCGCCGCCTTCCAGCGCCTCGCGCCCTCCCTGCCGGCAGGGGCCGAAGTGGTTGCCGTGCTGCACGACGCCGGCCAGCCTTACCTCGACACCATCTATAACGATTCCTGGGTGTGCGAAAACTTTGACATTTCGCCCGCTGAACTTGCCGCGCGCATCGAGGGGTCGGCGCAGTGACTTCTTCTCGTCCTGCCCGCCGCATTGCCATCATTGGAGGTGGACCGCGTGGACTTTGGGCCGTCGAGGAGCTCCTCGAGCGCGCCCGCGTTCCACTCGATGTCACCGTCTTTGATCCCTACCCCGCCGGTGCGGGCGCCGTCTACCGTCCGCAGCAGCCGCCGCAGTGGCGCCTCAACGTCAACTGCGCCATCGTCACCACTGCCCACGATAGTTTCAACGCCTGGCGCCCCCGCCACGGTGAAGACACCACCGATGCCTTCCCGCCGCGGGCCCAGGTGGGCCAATTCCTCGCCGATACCTGGTCCGCAGCAGTGCGCCGCGCGCCGGCCCACGTTCGCATCCGGCACCTGCCGCACCGCGTGACCGCGGTAAGCGCCGACGGAGAAGGTTTCATGGTCGATGGCTCCCCCTTCGACGAGGTCCTAGTCTGTACCGGCCACGACCATCTCCACGCTGGTTCTTTGGCCTATGAGGCCTCCTGCGTACCGGTCACCGGTCTCTACTTCGGTGCCGATCTCCCCAGCTCCGCACGGCGGATCGGCGTACGCGGTGCTGCCTTGAGCTTCATCGATGTGTGCCTGCTGTATGGCGATACCGCCGAAACCATCTACCCGGTTAGCCGCAGCGGGCGCTTCATGGAGGTAAAGCCCTCCCCAGAGACACCGCTGCCGGAGGTATCACCGCGGTGGCGGCAGGCCTGCGCGCATATCGACAACGCTGCGGAGCTGCGTGAGATCCTCATCGGGGCTGCAGGCGAGTTCGGTGACTTCTCAACTGCGGACCTCGCCTCAGTTATCGACGGTCAGGATTTCACTGGCGATGCCGTCGCTGAGCTCGAGGCTTCCCTACGTGCGGCCGAAGGTACCGGTCCGCTCACCCCGGCCGCGGCCGTGGGCGCAGCGTTTCGTGGGGTATTCCAAGAATGCGTCGATTGGCACAAGGTGCATGGCCCCATGCCCGGCTTTCGCGAGCTTTCACGCACCCTTGAGCGCGTGGCTTTTGGTCCGCCACCGGTCACAGCTAGGCGTCTGCTCGAGTTGATCCACTCCGGTGTGGTGAATACCGACTACCTAGGCATGCCTGGGCAGATAGATTCTTGGCGGGAAAAGGGCGGCGTGGACCTGCTTATCGACGCCACCGTTGCTCCCCAAGCCACCCCCTCCCCCTTCCACGACGTTGCTGGCGTGGTGGAAATTGGCCGGATGAATGAGCTCTCCCTGCCCGGCCATGACTCCCTTAACCGTTCCGTGCACGATGACATCCCCCGCTGGGCGGAGAAAGTAGGAAACCCATGACCACCCCTCCCGTTGCCCCACTGCCGGTCCACGGCACCGTCCCGCTGCGTGCCCGATGGGAGCAGTGGATGCAAGAGCTCGTGGAGAACCCGCAAGAAGTTAGCGCGTTCACCTCGCGCTATGGATCTCCGGTGAACGTGCTTAATCCCGCGCCACTGCGCCACAATGCCCAAGAGCTACTGGATGCCGGTGCTTCGCACGACGTGAAAACTCGGGTATTTTTCGCTCGCAAAGCCAATAAGGCGCTGTGCTTTGTCGATGCCGCTCGCGAAAGTGGACTCGGCGTAGATGTAGCCAGTGAGAACGAGCTACGCCAAGTACTCGAGCGCGATGTAGCCCCAGAGCGCATCATCCTCAGCGCGGCTATCAAAACCGATGGTTTGCTCCGCCTCGCGATTTCCCGTGGCGTTACTATCTCGTGCGATTCTCGCGCAGAATGCGGCCGCATCGCCGCCATCGCGCGAGCTTTAGAAACCACCGCCCGCGTAGCGCCACGCCTTGCTCCAGATCCAGACGCCTTACCACCGACCCGCTTCGGGGAAAGGCTACCTGCCTGGCAAAAAGCGGAGTGGCCCACGGAGCTTCGTGCCGTGGGCGTCCACGTCCACCTGCATGGCTATAGCGAGGCCGACCGCCGAACCGCCCTTGCAGAGGCAATTGCTCTAGTCGAGCACCTACGCGCACTGAACCAACCCGCTAATTTCATCGATATCGGCGGCGGCGTGCCCATGAGCTATTTAGAATCCCGCGAGCAGTGGGAAAACTACACAGCGCGTATCTCCGCGCAACGCGCTGGTACCGGCGCCCCCTTTACCTGGAAATCGGATCCGCTCTCCAATACTTACCCCTTCTGGCAGGAACCGACGCGCGGTCAGTGGCTGAACCAACTTCTCTCCGGTGAGGTCCCCGGCTACGGCAACGCCGGTGGTGCCCTGCGCGAGCGGGACATCGCCCTCCATCTAGAACCGGGCCGCAGCCTCCTCGACGGCTGTGGTGTCATCCTCGCCGAGGTGAGCTTTCTCAAAGAGCGTTCTGATGGCCTGCCCCTTATCGGTGTGGCGATGAATCGCACGCAGTGCCGGACCGCCGCGGATGACATCCTGCTAGACCCCCTCCTCGTGCCTACGGCCGGTTCAGCAAAGGAGGTCTCCCGCGAGCCACGTACCGGCTTTGTAGTCGGTGCCTACTGCATTGAAGACGAGGTTATTCTGCGCCGCGAACTGGACTTCCCGGAGGGCATTGCCGTAGGAGATACCCTCGCCATTCCCAACACGGCCGGATATTTTATGCACATCCTCGAGTCTGCTTCGCACCAGATTCCCTTGGCTCGAAACGTCTACTACGACGGCGGCGAGTGGGTACCAGACGATATTGACGCCACATAACTACTAGTGGCTCGAGATATAGAAAAAGGGCTTCGAGGAATTGCTTCGAAGCCCTTTAGCCTTAAACGCAGTGCGTCAGAACTGCTTAAGCGGTGTAATCCTTGACCACGGAACCGTCAACCGGGATGCCCGGGCCGGAGGTGGTGGAGATGGTAGCGCGCTTGATGTAGATGCCCTTAGCGGAAGAAGGCTTCAGGCGCTGGATCTCATCCATGAGGGCGCCGTAGTTCTCAGCCAGCTTCTCGGCATCGAAGGAAGCCTTGCCGATGATGGCGTGCAGGTTAGCAGCCTTATCAACGCGGAAGGAGATCTTGCCGCCCTTAACCTCAGAGATTGCCTTAGCAACGTCTGCGGTAACGGTGCCGGTCTTCGGGTTCGGCATCAGACCACGTGGGCCCAGGACGCGGGCAACGCGGCCAACCTTGGCCATCTGATCCGGGGTAGCGATAGCAACGTCGAAGTCGATGTTGCCCTCGTTGATCTGCTCGATCAGTTCAGCGGTGCCGACGATGTCAGCGCCAGCTTCCTGAGCGGCGGTAGCCTTCTCGCCTTCTGCGAAGACAGCAACGCGAACGTCCTTACCGGTGCCGTTAGGCAGGGAAACGGTGCCGCGAACCAGCTGGTCAGCCTTGCGCGGGTCAACGCCCAAACGGAAGACAACATCAACGGTGGCGTCGAAGTTCTTGGAGGAGGTCTCCTTGGCCAGCTTGGTGGCCTCGATCGGGCGGTACAGGCGGGACTTATCTACCAGTTCCGCAGCGGCCTTATAAGCCTTAGACTTGGTGCTCATTTAACAATTCCTTTTCTGGATTGGTGTGGTGTTCGGCGGGCCGTAGCTGGCCCTACCACATAAAGTTTTTACTTCTCCGGTGCGCCATCAACGGTGATGCCCATGGAGCGGGCGGTACCGGCGATGATGCGAGCGCCGTTCTCGATGTCACGTGCGTTCAGGTCCGCAAACTTGGTCTCTGCGATTTCCTTGCACTGGTCCCAAGACACAGAGCCGACCTTGTCGGTGTGTGGAACGCCGGAGCCCTTCTTGATGCCAGCGGCCTTCAGCAGCAGCTTAGCTGCCGGCGGGGTCTTCAGCTTGAAGTCGAAGGAACGGTCCTCGTAGACGGTGATCTCAACCGGAACCACGTTGCCACGCTGGTTCTCGGTAGCGGCGTTATAAGCCTTGCAGAACTCCATGATGTTGACGCCGTGGGCACCCAGTGCCGGGCCAACTGGCGGTGCCGGGTTAGCGGCGCCTGCCTCGATCTGCAGCTTGATGAAGCCAGATACCTTCTTCTTAGGAGCCATCGAATTACCTCTTTCCTGTGTTACCGGGATAGCCGCCACGATGAATAACGGGATCCCGTCCGGATGCTCACCTTCAGTGGGCCACCGGAGGATGAAACGTTTTCTTATACGCACGCCAAAGGCGCACGGCGTTCCAGTTTAGAACACCGTGCGCCCTGCACAAAATCATTTTTAGGAGATGCGCTCGATCTCGGTCGGCGACAACTCCACTGGGGTCTCGCGGCCAAAGATGGATACCAGTCCCTGCATCTTGCCGGTCTCTGGGTCGATCTCGGAAATGGTGGCGGAGACTGCGGCCAGCGGGCCGGACAGGATGGTCACTGCCTCGCCTACCTCGAAGTCGTGGGCGTACTTCTTTGCCACTTCCTTTTCTGGCATGGCCACGACCTGCTCGCCCTCAGCCTCATTCGGGGCGGCATCGCCCTTGGTGGACGGTGCTTCGTTCGGCATCAGGAATTTAGCCACATCGCGGGTCTTAACCGGGGTGGCGTTGCCCTCATTGCCCACAAAGGAGGTCACGCCAGGGGTTTCGCGGATGACGGACCATGCGGCGTCGTTAAGCTCAGCGCGAACCAAGACATAGCCCGGCAGCAGCTTGCGCTTCACAATCTTCTTCTTGCCGTCCTTGTTCTCGAGCACCTGCTCAATAGGAACGACAACCTCAAAGATAGAGTCCTCAACCTCGAGGGTCTGAGCACGCATGTCCAGGTTGGTCTTTACCTTGTTTTCGTAGCCGGAGTAGCACTGAATGATGTACCACTGGCCCGGCTGCTTCTTCAGCTCGCGGG
>ENA-OOKA01000418-OOKA01000418.1-human-skin-metagenome-genome-assembly--contig:-NODE-418-length-11272-cov-11.366230_pt1 | contig 11272 bp, 7 predicted proteins | sample MGYA00248825_ERZ500995 | MGnify/ENA primary metagenome ERZ500995 (study PRJEB25958, sample SAMN03398540) | human skin metagenome | study: EMG produced TPA metagenomics assembly of the Human Skin...
CGTTAACCCAACACGCGTTCCAGGCGTGCGCCATAGGCCGCTAGGCGAATCCTCCTCGGCTGCACGGTCGCACCGCAGGGCGCGAACATGCAGGGACCATCCTAGACCATGCGCACCCGACGGTGGAAATCCTCGGGATGGGAAGCAGGGTTTCACAGCGCCCGCACCGGTCCGATACACTCTTCGACAGCCCCTCGTGCGGCGTCATCTTGAGGAACTCCCCCAGGGCCGGAAGGCAGCAAGGGCACTTGAGCTCTGACGGGTGCACGAGGGGTCTTCTCATGCCCGGATCGCACCCGGAACTCAGTCATCCACCGCACCGACTCCGCCGCTCAGGACGTCGGAGCCCGTCGCTACAGTGTCCGTGTGACGACCGCCCTGTACCGCCGCTACCGCCCTGAGACGTTCGAGGACGTCATCGGTCAGTCCCATGTGACCGAGCCGCTGATGACCGCGCTGCGCAAGAACAAGGTGAACCACGCCTACCTGTTCTCCGGTCCGAGAGGCTGCGGCAAGACCACCTCGGCGCGCATCCTGGCGCGCTGCCTCAACTGCGCTCAGGGCCCCACGCCCACGCCCTGCGGGCAGTGCGAGTCCTGCCGCGATCTGGCCCGCGACGGCGCCGGCTCCCTGGACGTCATCGAGATGGACGCCGCCTCCCACGGCGGCGTGGACGACGCCCGCCAGCTGCGCGAGCGCGCCACGTTCGCCCCGGTCCGGGACCGGTACAAGATCTTCATCATCGACGAGGCCCACATGGTCACGCGCGACGGCTTCAACGCGCTGCTGAAGATCGTCGAGGAGCCCCCGGAGCACATCAAGTTCATCTTCGCCACCACGGAGCCGAACAAGGTCCTGCCGACCATCCGCTCCCGCACGCACCACTACCCGTTCCGCCTGGTCCCGCCCGAGCCGCTCATGGAGTACCTCAGCGCCCTGTGCGAGCAGGAGGGCGTGGGCGTGGAGCCCGGCGTGCAGGCCATGGTGGTCCGCGCCGGCGGCGGCTCCGTGCGCGACTCCCTTTCCGTGCTGGATCAGCTCATGGCCGGCACCGACCAGGATCAGATCAGCTACGACCTGGCCAGCTCGCTGCTCGGCTACACCCATGGGGCCCTTCTCGACGACGTCGTCGACGCCTTCGCCTCCGGCGACGCCGCCACGGTGTTCCGCGCCGTCGACCGCGTGATCCAGACAGGACAGGATCCGCGGCGGTTCGTGGAGGATCTGCTCGAGCGCTTCCGCGACCTCGTGATCGTGGACGCCGTGCCGGAGAACGCGGGCAACATCCTCCACGGGACCCCGGAGGACCAGATCGCCCGCCTGCGCAATCAGGCGCATCAGATGGGCGCCTCGGAGCTCTCGCGCTGCGCGGACATCACCAACGAGGCGCTGACCGAGATGGTGGGGGCCACCTCCCCGCAGCTGCACCTGGAGCTGCTGTGCGCCCGGCTGCTGCTGCCCTCGGCGGAGAACACCACCCGCGGAGTCGGCGTGCGCGTGGATCGCCTCGAGCGACGCCTGAACATCGGGCGCACGGGCGCTCCCACCGGGCCCCTGGTGGATGTGCCGCAGGAGCAGGCCTCCTCCGGCGCCCCGCAGCAGGCACCGGCTCCTCAGCCCGAGCCGTCCCGGCCTGTCCAGCCCGCTGCCGAGGACACCGACGCGCACAGCGGCTCCACCCCCGCAGGGGAGCATGACACTGCCTCCGAGGCTCCTGCCCCGGCCCAGCCCGAGGTGCAGGAATCGGATCCGCTCGCTGCGGCCGAAGGCGGCTTCGGGAAGTTCCGCGGTCGCCAGCCGGAGACTCGCGGCGAGTCGTCCGGATCCTCGGGGAACTCTGCGCCCGCGCAGGATGGCCCCCAGTCGGTGTCCCAGCTGTCAGGGTCTCAGCAGTCGGGGCCACGGCGCGCCGAGGCGCAGCCACAGGCTCCCCAGCAGCCTGCCGGCGCCCCGGATCAGACGCCTCAGCGTCCGCCGCACGCGGATGAGTCCGCCTCCCGCGGCCCCGCCAGCGGCGGCGAGATCGACATGATCCGCAGCTCCTGGACCGAGATCATCTCGGCCCTGGCGGAGATCCATCGCGTCTCGTGGATGACCACCATGCGCGGAACCCCCATCGCCTTCGACGGCTCCGTCCTGCAGCTGATGTTCGATGCCGAGGGCGACCGCAAGAACTTCCCGCGCTTCGAGCCGAACCTGGTCCAGGCGATCCAGCAGGTCATCGGCGTGACCTGCCGCGTGGAGGCCGTCGGTCCCGGAGGGGGGACCCGGCATGACTCCGGCGGACCTCGAGGCGCAGCTCCGCAGGGGTCCGGCTCGAGCGGGCCGGGCGGCGTCGGCCCCAGCACTGCCGGTCCGGGCGGATCCGCCCCCGGCGCTCCGGGCTCCGCCGGGCCCCGCGGCGCAGGACCCGGCGGACCGAGCTCGAACGGGCCCGGTGGTCCGGGCCGCCCGAGCGCGAACGCGCAGACCGAGTCCGGGCAGCAGGGCCCCGAGCAGCGCGGCTCGGGACGAAGCACTCCAGCACAGCACGGCGGCGAGCCGCGGGGCAGACCCAGCGATGACCGGGAGGAAGCGCAGCATGACGGGGGCCGGGCGACCGGCCCTCGGCCGTTCCCCGCCCAGGGTCAGCGACCGCCCCAGCGCGAGCAGCCGTCTCAGCGCGCTGAACCCCGACGGCAGCCCGGCAGCCTGACCCCGCAGGACGAGGCCCCTCAGGAGGAGGCCGAGCAGTCGGCCCCTCAGCAGGACGACTCCGCCGAGGTGACGACCTGGGCTGTGGCGTCGATCCCCACCTCGGATCCGGTGGAGGCCGCCCCTGCCGGACCCGATGGTCCCGCCCAGGGCACCGAGCCCGAGGTTCCCGAGGCCCCGGCAGATCCGGCTCCCACGGGAGCTGCCCCGACACCGGCCGGACCGGAGGAGAGCACCCGCCAGGACTCGGCCTCTGAGGCGTCGCAGGAGGCGGCCTCAGCCCCGCCGTCGGCGCAGTCCCCGGAGCAGACTCGGCCGGAGCCCGAGAGCGCACCGCTGTCCACGCAGGACGCCCGCGCCGCGTGGGCGGAATCCGTCGAGCCGTTCTCGCCCTCGCAGGACCCCCAGGAGCCGTCAGCCTCCCAGCCGCCGCCAGCGGCCCGGGAGCAGGCAGCACCGCGCGAACAGGCCCCTCCCCACCAGCCGGCCGAGAACCGGGACCAGGCTGCACCCCGGCGGCAGCCACAGAGGTCGGCTCAGCGTCGGCGCGGCGAGGACCCGTCGCCGGATCCGATCGTGCCCGCCAGCCCGTACGACGACATCCCCTGGCCGGATGAGGCTCCCCCCGAGGAGGAGCCGCCCTTCGAGGACCCCGGCTACCGCGGGGCACCGTCGCGCGCGGCGGCCGGCTCCGGCGCGGGGCACGGCGCGGACACGGATCCGCAGCACACCTCCGGCGGACCGGCAGCGCAGACGCTCTCGCCGTCCGTCGAGCCCGGCGAGCCGACCTCCCAGCAGGACTCCGCCCGCCCCGGGTCCTTCCGCACGCCGGCACAGACCCCGGGCCACTCCGCAGAGCCCGTCTCGGAGCAGCCGCCGCAGGACCTTCCATCGGAGGAGCAGTCCCCGCAGCAGCCGCCCCAGGAGGATGCCCCGCCGGAGCAGTGGCGCCCCTCTGCAGGAGCACGCTCGGCGTCCGCTCCCTCGGGCGCCGCAGCGGGCGGAGCCGCAGCGCCTTCATCGGGATCGGCAGCGCCCGCTGCGCCGCGCAAGCAGAGCTTCCGGGAGCGCCACGCGGCACATTTCGCCGCCGCTGAGCGCAGCGCCGAGCCGAGCCGGGCTGCGTCGTCGGCCCCGGACCTAGACTCGGAGGCGACGTTCTCGCCCAGCGAGGACGACGAGGCCGTGGAGAACACGGACCAGAGCACGCGGGCGCTGATCGAGCGCATCCTCGGCGGGCGGCTGCTGGAGGAGATCCCGCATCAGAGCGGCATCTGAGCTTCCGTCGTCCCTCCTGGAGCGCACCCGCCCCATCGAAACCGTCGAAACGAGTGATCCGTGTACGAAGGCGCAGTCCAGGACCTGATCGATGAGCTCGGTCGCCTGCCCGGTGTGGGCCCCAAGTCCGCCCAGCGCATCGCCTTCTTCCTGCTCGATGCCGAGCGCTCGGACGTCCAGTCGCTGGCCGATGCCCTGATCGCGGTCAAGGAGCGGGTCCAGCACTGCGAGACCTGCGGCAACGTCTCCGAGCAGGAGCAGTGCAGCATCTGCCGCGATCCGCGTCGCGACCGCACCGTCATCTGCGTGGTCGAGGAGTCCAAGGACGTCATGGCCATCGAGCGCACCCGAGCGTTCCGCGGGCTGTACCACGTGCTCGGCGGCTCCATCAATCCGATCGGCGGCGTCGGCCCTGATCAGCTGCGGATCCGCGAGCTCATGACCCGGCTCTCGGACGAGACCGTCCAGGAGATCGTCCTGGCCACCGACCCGAACCTCGAGGGCGAGGCGACCGCCACCTACCTGGCGCGCATGCTGCGGACCCTGGGCATCACGGTGACCCGCCTGGCCTCGGGGCTGCCCGTGGGCGGAGACCTGGAGTACGCGGACGAGGTCACGCTGGGCCGGGCGTTCGAGGGCCGTACCGCGGTCAGCTGAGCTGGCCGATAGACTGGGACGAATGCCGCCGAGGAGCCTCGGCAGACAAGCAGCCAGAACCAGCCGGGGGTGCCAGAACAGATGAGCCTGATCGTGCAGAAGTTCGGCGGATCGTCGGTCGCAGACGCGGCCAGCATCCGTCGAGTGGCACGTCGCGTGGTGGAGACCCGAGATGCCGGCAACGACGTCGTCGTGGTGGTCTCCGCCATGGGCGACACCACCGACGAGCTGATCGACCTGGCCAACGAGGTGGCGCCCAAGCCGCCCGCCCGTGAGATGGACATGCTCCTGACCTCCGGCGAGCGGATCTCCATGTCCCTGCTGGCCATGGCGGTGAGCGCCTACGGCGCACCGGCCCAGTCCTTCACGGGCTCGCAGGCCGGCATGATCACGGACGGCGACCACGGGGCGGCCTCGCTCGTGGAGGTCAATCCCGAGCGCATCCGCGAGTCCCTGGACCAGGGCAACATCGCGATCGTCGCCGGCTTCCAGGGCGTGCACCGGGCCACCAAGGACATCACCACGCTGGGCCGCGGCGGCTCGGACACCACGGCCGTGGCCCTGGCGGCCGCGCTCGACGCCGACGTCTGCGAGATCTACTCGGACGTGGACGGCGTCTTCACCGCGGATCCGCGCATCGCACCCAAGGCGCACAAGCTCGAGGAGATCTCCTCCGAGGAGATGCTGGAGATGGCGGCCAACGGCGCCAAGATCCTGCACCTGCGCTGCGTCGAGTACGCCCGCCGCTTCGGCGTGAAGCTGCACGTCCGCTCATCCTTCACCCACCACGAGGGCACCTGGGTCATCCCCAGCCCCGATGACACGACCGTCTCTGTGCACACCCAGGAGATCCCCTTGGAACAGCCGCTGATCGCAGGAATCGCCCACGACCGCACCCAGGCCAAGATCACCGTCGTCGGCGTCCCCGACCGCCCCGGGATCGCCTCCGGCATCTTCCGGCTCCTGGCCGATGCCAAGGTCAACGTGGACATGATCGTGCAGAACGTCTCAGTCTCGGACGAGAAGACCACGGACCTGTCCGTGACGATCCCGGAGACCCAGGGCGATCTGGCCATGTCCATGCTGCGCGCGGCCGAGGAGAAGATCGGCTACGCGAGCCTCGAGTACAACGACCAGGTCGGCAAGCTCTCCCTGGTCGGGGCGGGCATGAAGTCCAACCCGGGCGTGTCCTTCACGTTCTTCGACGCCCTGGCCGAGCACGACATCAACATCGACATGATCTCCACCTCTGAGGTGCGGATCTCCGTGGTGACCGCCGCCGACCGCCTGGACGAGGCCGTGCGCGCCGTCCACTCAGCCTTCGGTCTGGACTCCCAGCAGGACGCCGCCGTCTACGGCGGCACCGGGCGCTGAGCCCAGCATCTGCGCAGTGACCGCGACGGGCCCTCGCACCCCGGGGACCAGCATGCCCGCTGATTCCCGTGGCCGGCTGCTGGGCGCCGTGGAGGTGCTCGAGCCCCAGCAGTGGCACGCCCGACAGGCCGCTCACCTGCAGCGGGTCAGCCCCTGGACGGAGCCTTTCCGCGAGCGCCGCAGCCAGCAGCTCAAGCACCCGGTGGACGACTTCCTGTTCACCTACTACTCGCACTCCCCCGGCCGCCTGGAGCGCTGGCATCCTGGCCCGGGCGTCGTGCTGCTGGACGCCGCGGAGATGGCCGAGCAGCGCTACTGGCGCACCGTGACCGCGACGGAGGCCGAGGCCCTCGGCCTGAGCGCCGACGACGGTGCTGCGACCGTCGACGTCGCCGCATTCCTGGAATCGCGCGGACGCGCGGTCGAGTTCGTGGACATGCTCGTGCGGCGCACGGCCTCGAGAGCCGGGCAGTTCGGGTGCTTCGGGATGCATGAATGGGCCATGGCCTACAACGCCCGCGTGCACGGAGTGCGCCACGAGCAGCTGCCGCTGCGACTGGGCGCGGAGGGCACCGACGCCGTGGTGCAGGCCGAACGGCTGCGGTGCACCCACATCGACGCCTTCCGCTTCTTCGTCCCGGAGGCCGCCCCGCTCAACGAGCTGCAGCCCACCCGCGAGACCCAGCGGGACCTGGAGCAGCCCGGCTGCCTGCACGCGACCATGGACCTCTACAAGTGGGCGTACAAGCTGGCCCCAGCGGTGGCCTCCGAGCTGATCGCCGACTGCTTCGAGCTCGCGCTGGAGGTCCGGGCCACGGACATGGAGGCCTCCCCGTACGACCTCTCGGAATGGGGCTACGGCGTGGTCGCCGTGGAGACCCCGGAGGGCAAGGCGGAGTACGTGCGCCGTCAGCGCTCCTTCGCCCAGCGCGCGGCCCCGCTGCGGGAGCGCCTCCTGGAGACCACCTCCTGGCTGCTGGCGGCACGCGAGCACGTGCCGGCTCCGCAGGCGCAGGGGCCCAGCACGCACCGCGCCGACGCACCCGGCGGCCCCGGGCCCGCCGCCCCAGGAGAGCTCGCATGACCACGATCCGCCTGCTCGAGGCCTCCGCCGTGGCCCGGCCCGGGGACTTCGTGACCCTGCGCGCCGGCGGCGCAGCGCTGCTCGTGGCGCGCGACGATCAGGGGCTGCACGTCCTGCACAACATCTGCCCGCACCAGGGCGCGACCGTCTGCCGCGCCGCCTCGGGCCGGGCCGAGAGCTTCGAGTGCCCCAATCACTACTGGGTCTTCTCCCCCGACGGCACGTTCGAGGGATCCCGCCTGGCCCTGGCTCTCGGGCGGCAGGCCCCTCCGGATCCGGCCAAGGACCTGCGGCGGGTGCCGCACCAGCTGGTCGAGGGCTGGATCGAGATCGAGGACCCCTCCGGAGGCTGAGCGCTCAGCGCAGCGTCAGCACCGGGCAGGAGGCCTCGAGCAGGATGCGCTGGGCGCTCGAGCCCAGGAAGAGCTTCATCAGCGGCGAGCGGCGCCGCACCGCCAGCACGATCAGCGCGGCGGCGTGGTCCTCAGCGAGCTCGAGCACCTGATCGGCCACGCCGTCGCCGGCGCGCTGGATCTCGAACTCGATCCCAGCCTCCAGGATCGGGCGGGAGAGCTCCTTGATGCGCTGGATCATCTCCGGCTCGGCAGTCGGCCCCGCCGTCATGTCGTGGGCGTAGTGCACCACTCGCAGCGCGGCCCCCAGATGCTGCGCGGCATCGATGCCCGCCTGCAGGACCGCCGGGGAGGAGTCCGACCGGTGAGCCAGCACGACCGTGCGCTCGGCCCGGTCGATGCCCTCGGAGGAGGACACTCTCAGCGAGGGCTGCGGCGCATCCGGTGCGCTGCGCGAGTAGAGATCTGCCATGGTCCTGCTCCTGTTCGTGCGATGTGTCTGAAGGGCCTGCGAGGACGCTGCGTCCGAGACCCGCACGGGCTCGGGCGCAGCATGGGACTCGGGCCGGGCGGCGGCCCCGGAGCCATGCTGCGGCTCAGCCGAAGGCGATGACGCCCACGAGGATGCCCACCGCGAGCATCGCCAGCGAGACGCACAGAGCCCGCCACAGCACCTTCTTGTGGTGATCGCCCAGCTCCACGCCTGCCAGGGAGACCAGCAGCAGGATGGCCGGGACGAGTGGGGACTGCAGGTGCACGGGCTGGCCCGTGATGGAGGCCCGCGCCATGTCGGCCGAGGAGATGCCGTAGTGCGAGGCGGTCTCGGTGAGCACCGGGAGGATGCCGTAGTAGAAGGCGTCGTTGCTCATGAAGAACGTCATGGGGATCGACAGCACTCCCGTGATGCCCGCCAGGTACGGCCCCCAGGAGGCGGGGATGACGTCCACGAGCCACTGCGCCATGTCATCGACCATGCCGGTGCCGCTCATGACGCCGGTCAGCACGCCGGCGGCCATGACCATGGCGACCACGGTGATGACCGACGACGCATGCGAGGCCAGCTCCTCGTGCTGCTCGCGCACCGTGCGGAAGTTGACCATCAGGGCCACGACGGTGCCGAGCATGAACAGGTAGGCCAGGGGCATGATGTCGATCACCAGCAGGACCATGATCACGACGGTCAGCGCCAGGTTGAACCACAGCAGGTGCGGACGCAGCGTGGGGCGGTTCGGGTCCAGGGCGGTCTCCGCCAGCGACGTGCCGGTCGAGCTTGCCTGGGGCTCCTCGCTCGTCTGGTTGATGACGAGGGCGCGGGTGGCCGGACCGCCCGTCGACCCGGCGGAGGCGGCGGCGACCGAGCCGCCGGCCCCGCGGGCCCACTGCACGCCGGCGGCGGTGAGGCGGCGCCGCTCGGAGAGCCCCATGAACCAGGCGAAGCCCAGCGCCAGCAGCAGGCCGACGATCAGCGACGGGACCATGGGCGCGAAGATCTCGTTGGGGTCCAGCTGCAGCGCCGAGGCCGCACGGGCGGTCGGCCCGCCCCACGGCACGATGTTCAGCGTGCCGTTGATCAGGCCGGCCACGCAGGTCAGCACCACCGGCGACATCTCGAGCCGGCGGTAGATCGGCAGCATGGCAGCGGTCACCACGATGAACGTCGTGGAGCCGTCGCCGTCCAGGGAGACCGCGCCGGTGAGCAGGGCCGTGCCCATGACCACGCGCAGCGGGTCATGGCCGGCCAGCCGCAGGATGACGTCCACGAGCCGGTCGAACAGGCCCACGTCGATCATGATGCCGAAGTAGATGATGGCGAACAGCAGCAGCGCCGCCGTGGAGGACATCGAGGCGATGGCCTCCATGACCATGTCGCCGATGCCCAGGCCCGCTCCGGCGAAGAGGCCGAAGATCGTGGGGACCAGGATCAGCGCCAGGATGGGCGAGAGCTTCTTGGTCATGATCAGCGTCATGAAGACGACGATCATGGCGAAGCCGAGGATGACGGTCACCGGGGCTCCTCCTTCTGCTGGCGTGCTGCGCAGCGCTCGGTGCGGCCCGACCCAGTGGGGTCGGATGTGATGCTCGTTGCACCGTAGGGATCGCCGCGGCGACCTGGCGCGGTTGTGCGCACAGACCGCGTTCTTCTCATTGCCCGCCTTCTGCGCATTGTGCTCGCAGGTGTGCCGCGCACTACGCTGGGCCCATGCCGCGACAGCCCCGATCCTTCGCGCAACGGGTGCTCGTCTCGCAGCTGGGCGTGATCGTGCTGGTCCTGGCACTGTCCGCGACCACCTCGGCCTGGCTGGGATCGCGCGCTGTTGCCGAGACCAATGCCACGCATGCGCTGTCCACAGCACGCACCCTGGCCGAGGACCCCCAGCTGCGCCAGGAGGTCACGGAGGCCTCCGCCCAGGACCGTCTGGACGTCGAGGTGCTGCGCGAGGGCCCCGTGCAGGCCCAGGCCGAGCAGGTGCGCCGCCGCGCCCAGGTCGAGTTCGTGGTGGTCGCCGACATCCACGGCACCCGCCTCTCCCATCCGGACCCCGCCGAGATCGGCCAGCACCTGTCCACCTCCCCCGATCGCGCGCTGGCCGGCGAGGAGGACGTGTACCAGCAGACGGGCACGCTCGGCTCCACGGTGCGCGCCAAGGTGCCGGTCTACTCGAGCGAGGACGACGGCAGCGTGGTCGGCCTGGTCTCCGTGGGGATCAGCTCCTCGGTGCAGGGCGCCGACATCCGCCGCGAGATCCTCGCGGCGGGACTCGTGGCCGCTGCGGCCCTGGGCATCGGCGCTGCGGTCTCCCTGGCGCTGGTGCGGCGGCTCGAGCGGGCGACCCTGGGCGTGGGCCCCGAGGAGCTCGCGGACATGGCCCGCCACCAGGAGGCCGTGCTCCAGGGGCTCGACGACGGCGTGCTCGGCTTCTCGCCCTCCGGGGCCGTGACGCTGTCCAATGCGCGCGCTCGCAGCATGCTCGGGTGGGCGGAGCAGGACGGGCCGGTCCCCGAGCCGATCGCCCGGGGCGCGCATCGGGCCATCGACGCCGCCCATGCCGGGGATCTGAGCCCCGTGCGCGGGCGGCACCGCGTGGGCGATCGCATCCTGCTGATCACCACGGTGCCCGTGCGCCGCGGAGCGGTGGAGATGGGGGCCGTGGTGACGCTGCAGGACGAGACGCAGATCCTCACCATGGGCCGGCAGCTGGAGTCGGTCACGGCCATGGCCCAGGCGCTGCGGACCCAGCGCCACGAGTTCGCCAATCGCCTGCACACCGTGCTGGGGCTGGTGGGCACGGGGGCCGGCGAGGAGGCCGGCGACTACCTGCGCCGCATCCTGCGCTCCGGGCCGATCGCCGCCCCGGTCGAGGGCATCGAGGCCCTCGAGGACCCCTATCTGCGAGCGCTGCTGGAGGCCAAGGGGACGCTCAGCGCGGAGGCCGGCGTCCTGCTGCGGGTCTCGCCGGAGTCGCTCGTGCTCAGCCCGCTGGCCGAGCCGGAGGATGTCACGATGATCCTGGGCAACCTCATCGACAACGCCGTGCGGGCCGTGGTGGATGCTCCGCGCTCCACGACCGCCGCCGAGGACCTCCCCGAGCAGCTGCAGGGCATCGTCGAGGTCCACCTGCTCAGCGCGGGGCAGGACCTCCACGCGACCGTCGCCGACTCGGGCCCGGGCCTGGACGCGGCGGCGGACACCGGCATCCTGTTCGCCGAAGGGGTCACCGGCCGCCCGGGGGCACAGGAACCCGCCCCCGCAGACCCCGAGGCCGGAGCACAGGAGCCGGACGAGGCCCACGGCCACGGCATCGGCCTGGCCCTGTGCCGCCGGGTGGCCCGA
>ENA-OOKA01000419-OOKA01000419.1-human-skin-metagenome-genome-assembly--contig:-NODE-419-length-11263-cov-6.731174_pt1 | contig 11263 bp, 12 predicted proteins | sample MGYA00248825_ERZ500995 | MGnify/ENA primary metagenome ERZ500995 (study PRJEB25958, sample SAMN03398540) | human skin metagenome | study: EMG produced TPA metagenomics assembly of the Human Skin...
AGGCGGTCGTCGCGGCGCTCGGCCGGGCCGCCGGTCCCGCCGGTCGGGAGGCGCCGCGGCTGCTCACCGACCGGGCGCTCTACGAGAGCGGCATCGAGGACTGGCTCGAAGTCATCCGCACGATCCCCGCCGAAGCGCCCGGCGCGTACATCGTCGGCCACGAGCCCACGGTGAGCGCGGTCATCGGGCACCTGTGCCCGGGATTCGGGGTCCCCGAGCGATTCCGGCCGAGCTCCATCGCGGTGTTCGACCTCCCGTCCTGGGACGTCGAGCCGGGCGACTACCCGACTCCGGAGATCCGCTGCTTCAGGGACGCGTCGCGCGCCGGATGATCAGCGCTCCCCGGTGAGCGCGGACCACACCGCGTCCATCCGCCGGATGGTCAGCGCGGCGTCGGCGACCTCGACGAGGGCGGGCTTGGCGCAGAAGGCGATCCCGAATCCCGCCGCGCGGACCATGTCCGCGTCATTGGCGCCGTCGCCGATCGCCACCGTGCGCTCCGGATCGATGTCGAGCTGCTCGCACAGCACGCGGAGCTGATCGGCCTTCGCCTGCCGGTCGACGATCGGACCGTCGACCTCACCGGTGAGCCGACCGTCGGCGACGGCGAGGCGGTTCGCGCGCACCTCACCGATCCCGAGCTCGGCCGCCACCGGGACGACGACCTCGGCGAATCCGCCGGACACGAGCGCGACGACGCCGCCCGCGGACTGCACCGCCCGCACGAACTCCGGCACGCCCGCGGTGAGCGTGACCTGGCCGCGGACCTCAGTGAGCACGGTGTCCGGGAGACCGGCGAGCGCAGCGACCCGGGCCCGGAGGCTCGCCGCGAAGTCGAGCTCGCCGCGCATCGCCTCGTCGGTGATCCGGGCGACCTCGTCGCGGACCCCGGCGTGATCGGCGATGAGCTCGATGACCTCCTCGTTGAGGAACGTCGAGTCGACGTCCATGAGGACGAGCTGCGGCGGCTCCGCGGCGAGCGGTTCGGGGACGACGACGACATCGGCGTCGGGGTGAGCGGCTCGCAGCCGGTCGAGGGTGCCGTCGAGGTCGGCGGGGGCGACGAGCTCGCTCGTCACCGAGTAGTCGGCGCCGGCGGGGTGGAGGAGGCTGATCCTGTGCATGGGGCGATTCTACGGGCGTCCCCGGGTGTGCGTCTCAGCCGATCCCGTTGTCGCGGGTCACCGCGGTGACGACGGCCGCGGCCGCGGCATGGAGCCGGGCGAGGACCGCCCCGAACTCCGGGGGCTCGACCGTGGCCGGGGCGAGCACCGGGGACATGGCGTGGTGGATGTCGAGCGCTGCGTGGAGGACCGGGGCGTGCTCCGGTCGGCGGAGCAGGGCCGACAGCGCGGCGCGCGGGGCGTCGCCGCTCATGTCCGCCTGCCAGTCGCGCCACTGGAGATTGCGGAGGTGCGCGGGCGCCGCATCGCCGACGGCCTCGACGACCGCAAGGCCCTCCATGACGACCTCGCGCAGGGTGCGGGCGGCCTCGGGCACGGAGAGCGCGTCGAGCGGCGCGTAGGTCACCGGAGCGCACGCGAGCACGCGGAGGTTCGCCTCGCCGTCGAGGACGAGGACCGCATGGGCGGTCCCGCGCACCTCGCTCACCGCGACGGCGGTCGCCCGCGCGAGGGTCCTGCGATCGGCCCGGTCCACCCGCGGCACGGGGGAGGGGAACGTCGGGTGGAGGAGCGAGAGGCGCAGCCGGTCGACGCCGGCGGCGCGGAGCGCGGGGAGCAGGAGCAGCAGACCGGTCGGCGGATCGGAGGCGTACACGGCGTCCTCGAGGACGAGGGGGACCGGGAAACCGGAGTCGAGGAGCGCCTGTGCGCAGTCGTCGGGGGACAGCCTGCCGGCGAGGGCGGCATCGAGCGCGACCGTGGTGAGCAGCGTCGCGAGGGCGGTGTCCATGGCGGACAATCTAGCCCATCCGGGGACCTCGGCCCACTCGTCCTGACACCCCGGGCGCGCGCCCCTCCGATGCCCCGGGGCGGGGGTCCGGTGCGCTAGAGTCGGGTCTATGAGCGATGTGCTGGAGTTTGCAGACGTCCACGTCCGGAGGGGCACGAACTTCCTGCTCAGCGGGTTGTCCCTCGAGGTCTCCGAGGGCCAGCACTGGGTGGTCCTCGGCCCCAACGGCGCCGGCAAGACGACGTTCCTCGAGATCGCCTCGGGCCGGATGCATCCGACCTCGGGCCGCGTGCGGATCCTCGGCGAGCAGCTCGGCCGGGTCGACGTGTTCGAGCTCCGACCGCGCATCGGCTACACCTCGTCGGCGCTCGCCGCGCGCATCCCCGCCTCGGAGACCGTCACCGACATCATCCTCACCGCCGCCTACGGCGTGCTCGGCCGCTGGAACGAGGAGTACGACGAGCTCGACGTCGAGCGCGCCCACGACCTCCTCGCGGTGTTCGACGTCGAGCGCTTCGCCGACCGCCCCTTCGGCAGCCTGTCGGAGGGCGAGCGCAAGCGCGTGCAGATCGCCCGCTCGCTCATGACCGACCCCGAGCTCCTGCTCCTCGACGAGCCCGCCTCCGGGCTCGACCTCGGGGGGCGCGAGGAGCTCCTCCAGGCGCTCAGCGAGATCATCTCCGGCCGGTTCGCGCCGACGACGATCATGGTCACCCACCATGTCGAGGAGATCCCGCAGGGCATCACCCACGCGCTGCTTCTCAAGGACGGTGCGGCGGTCGCCGCCGGCGAGGTCTCCTCGACGCTCACCGCGGAGACCCTCAACCGGACCTTCGGCACCGACATCGAGCTCACGGTCGAGGCGGGTCGCTACTCCGCCCGGGCCCGCAGCTGAATGACGCTCCTCGAAGCCGCCCTCATCCTGCTCGCAGGGCTCGGGGCGGGCACGATCAACGCGATCGTCGGCTCCGGCACGCTCATCACGTTCCCCGCCCTCGTCGCCTTCGGTGTGCCGCCGGTGACGGCGACGATGAGCAATGCCGTGGGTCTCATCCCGGGGAACATCGCGTCCTCGTTCGGGTACCGGGAGGAGCTGCGCGGCCAGGGGAAGCGGCTGCTCCAGCTCGCTCCCGCCTCGATCGCCGGTGCGCTGCTCGGCGCCTACCTCCTCCTCACCCTGCCCGAGGACGCCTTCATCACCATCGTCCCGGTGCTCCTCGTGTTCGCCCTCGTCCTCGTCGTCGGCCAGCCCGCGCTCCAGCGCGCGCTCAAGGCGCGCAAGGCGAAGCGCGCGGACGCGGTGGGGGAGCAGCCGGAGCCCGGCCCGACCGGGCTCTCCGCCGGCAGGCTCGCCGCGGTCGTCCTCGCGGTGTTCCTCACCGCGGTGTACGGCGGCTACTTCGCCGCCGCACAGGGGATCATCCTCATCGCGCTCCTCGGCCTCCTGCTGCCCGAGCCGCTGCAGCGGCTCAACGGTGCGAAGAACGTCCTCGTCCTCGTCGTCAACTCGGTGGCCGCGGCGGTGTACATCATCGTCGGCTTCGACCGCATCGACTGGCTCGCTGTGCTCCTCATCGCCATCGGCTCGCTCATCGGCGGATACGTCGGAGCGCGCGTGGGCCGGCGATTCAGCCCCGTGCTCCTGCGGTCGGTCATCGTCGTGCTCGGCCTCGTCGCGCTGTGGCGCATCCTGCAGATGTGAGCGGCGCATGAACACCCCGCGCACGCAGGCGCCCACCGATGCCGAGGTGCTCGACCTCGCCGCGGCGGCCGGGATCGACACCGGCCGGATCCGCTTCCTCGACTCCGCCGACGACCCGGCGGTCGCCGACTACACCCGGCTCACCGACGTCCGGCTCCGCACCCTGCAGGAGCCGGAGCGCGGGCTGTTCATCGCGGAGAGCTCGAAGATCATCGATCGCGCGATCGCCGCCGGGCACGTCCCGCGGTCGTTCCTCATGACGCGGAAGTGGTTCCGCGCCCTCCTCCACCGCATCGCGGCGACGGAGGCACCGGTGTTCATCGGCGCGGACGCCGTGGTCGAGGAGCTCACCGGCTTCCATCTCCATCGCGGGGCGCTCGCCGCGATGCACCGACCGGTCCTCCCGGAACTCGAGGCGGTGCTCGCCGGCGCTCGGCGCATCGTCGTCGTCGAGGACATCGTCGACCACACGAACCTCGGGGCGATCTTCCGATCCGCCGCCGGCCTCGGCGTCGACGCGGTGCTCGTCAGCCCGCGCAGCGCCGACCCGCTCTACCGGCGTGCGATCCGGGTGTCCATGGGCACGGTGTTCCAGGTGCCGTGGACGCGGCTCGAGGCGTGGCCGGCCGACATCGATCGGCTCCATGCCGCAGGCTTCCACACCGCCGCGCTCGCGCTCGAGGACGATGCGGTCTCATTGCGGGAGTTCGCCGCCGGTGCACCTCCGCGCACCGCGCTCATCATGGGCACCGAGGGCGACGGCCTCCAGCGCCGGACGATCGCCGCCGCGCGCTCGCGGGTGCTCATTCCGATGGGCCACGGCGTCGACTCGCTCAACGTCGCCGCCGCCACCGCCGTCGCGTGCTACGCGCTGCAGCCCGCGGAGGACGAGAATCCGACGATGTCCGCCACCCCGACTCCCGGAGACGACGATGCAGAACCGACCGACTGAACCGACGGACCGGCGCGAGGTGACCGAACCTGACCTCGCCCGTGCTCTCGAGGCCGCGCGGATCACCGGGGAGGTCGGCACGCCGCGCGAGGGCAACCTCTCCCACATCCATCGGTTCCTCGCGCAGGAGACGCACTTCCACTTCGGGGTGCCTCTCACCCGCGACTGGGACTACGACACGGTGTTCGATCTCATGGTCGAACGGGTGGGCATCTCCGCCGACCGCGCCCACACCGCCGGCCAGGACACGATCTCGAGCGAGAAGTGCATCGCCGCGTCCGCGCGGTTCGCCTCGGTGCTCGGCGAGGTCGCCCGCGGCGGGGGGAGGATCCTCTTCGGCTCCGGGCACCCGGCCGGGATGGTGCCCGTGCACCAGGCGTTCGCCCGGGCCGCCGAGCGGGCCGGGGCCGACGTCGTCCGCGCAACCGGACCGATCACCGTCGACACCGATGGGGGAGACGTCAGGCACCTCGGCGGGGTGTGGGTCTGGCACCAGCACGGCGGCGTGCCGCACACCCACTCGCCCGAGCCGGTGGCGCACCTGCTCGCCGAGCTCGCCCGGCGCGGCGAGGCCCCGCCGGATCTCGTCGTCGCCGACCACGGCTGGGCCGGGTACGCCGGCGGTCGCGGGCTGCGGGCGATCGGCTTCGCCGACTGCAACGATCCGGCGCTCTTCGTCGCCGAGGCGCAGGGCCAGGTCGAGGTCGCGGTTCCCCTCGACGACGACGTCGAACCCCAGCTCTACCTCCCGCTCGTCGAGTTCGTGCTCGGTCGGGCGGGCCTGCCCGCCGACGGGATCGTGCTCTGAGTCAGACTTCGATCGCGAGGTCCTCGACCACCTCGGCCCCGGGGAGGCGCGCGACGTCGGCACCGGTGAGGATGACCTTCGAGCCCCGGATGCCGGAGCCGATGATGACCTCGGAGGCGGCGACGACGCGGGCGTCGACGAGGAGCCGGTAGCCGGCGGGGAGCCCGATCGGTCCGATGCCGCCGTACTCCATCCCGGATTCCTCGACCGCGCGGTCCATCGGCAGGAACGAGGCCTTGCGGACATCGAGGAGCTTCCTGACGCGCTTGTTGACGTCGGCCCGCGTGTGGGCGAGCACGAGGCACGCGGCGATGCGCTCCTCGCCCGCGCGGGTGCCGGCGACGAGCACGCAGTTCGCCGAGTGCTCCGGCCGCAGATCGTACGCCTCGGTGAGGGCGGCGGTGTCCGCGAGCTCGGGGTCGATGGGGAACACCTCGGCGGTGAGGTCGGCGGGGAGCGCGGCGAGCGCCTCGGCGGTGGGGCCGGCGACGAGGTCCGCGGTCTCGCGGGCGGGCACAGGGGTCACGGTCTCGGGGAGGATCGTCCACATCATGCGGTCCATCCTACGTCCGGGCGCGTCCCTGCTTCCGGGCGTGTCCGTGTTTCGCGACCGGGGAGCGAGTCGGGTAGAGTGGATCGTCGGTCCTCCGTGGACCGATCGAATTTTAGCACTGGCAGGCGGATGCGGATCCGCACCAGGGGCTCACAGGAATTCAACGCGAAGGACATTCATGAAGAAGGACATCCACCCGGAGTACGGCACCGTCGTGTTCAACGACCTCGCCTCCGGCACCAAGTTCCTCACCCGCTCCACCGTGAAGAGCGAGAAGACCATCGAGTGGGAGGACGGCAACACCTACCCGCTCATCGACGTCGAGATCTCCTCGGCCTCGCACCCCTTCTACACCGGCAAGCAGCGGATCCTCGACTCCGCCGGCCGCGTCGAGAAGTTCAAGGATCGCTACAAGGGCTTCGGCAAGCGCAAGTGACGCACGCCTGAGACAGAGCGTCCGAGACGACAGCGGAGGGCCCCGGGAGATGTTCCCGGGGCCCTCCGCTGTTCACTGCTCCGCGCGCGTGGGTGCTCAGTCGCGCGCGATGGTGATCGATCCGTGCGGGGAGCAGCGCGCGGCGGGGTGGAGCAGCGAGCGGACCCCGGTCGCGTTCTCGATCGCACCGGCGATGCCGTGGGCGACGATCTCCTTGGCACGGCCGACCGCGTCGGGCACGGACAGCCCGGTCGCGATGCCGGCGGCGATCGCCGAGGCGAAGGAGCACCCGGCGCCGTTGACAAGGTGGTCGTTGGCCTTCTTCGCCCTGAACACCGTGACGTCCGAGCCGTCGAAGAGCACGTCCACGGCGTCCTCGCCCGCGAGCCGGGCGCCGCCCTTGACGACGACGTTCGCCGCGCCCATCGCGTGGATCGCCCGCGCGGCCTCGATCATGGCATCGACGCTCGTGAGCTCGTCGGAGCCGGTGAGCGTCGCGGCCTCCTCGAGGTTCGGGGTGATGACCGTGGCGAGCGGGACGAGGTTCTCGACGAAGAGATCCTTGAGATCGACCATGGTGCCCACCCCCTTGCACACGAGCACCGGATCGAAGACGTAGGGCAGGTGGTTGTCGCGGAGGCGCTCGGCGAGGACGAGGGCGGACTCCACCGAACCGAGCATGCCCGACTTGATGACATCGAAGTCGTGGACGGCCAGCGCGGAGTCGAGCTGGCGGTTGACAACCTCGGGCTCCATGAACTCGATGACGTGGCCGAAGGAGTCCTCCGGGTCGAAGGTGACGATGCACGTCACCGCGGCAGTGCCGAAAACGCCGTACTCCTCGAACATCTTGAGGTCGGCGGCGATTCCGGCGCCTCCCGAGACATCGGAGCCGGCGACGGTGAGAGCGCGAGGGGTCATGTGGGGGTCCTTCCGTGGTGGGTGGGCGCAGCGCGCGGTTTCGGCCGCTGGGTGCGGTTCTCTGCGATCGCCCTACTCTACTCCGCTGCGGGCGGTCCGGCGAGGCGACGCCGGGGCGGGCTCACGTCCCGCCGGGGAATCCGAGCTGGCGCCATGCCTCGTAGACCGCGATCGAGGCGGCGTTCGCGAGGTTGAGGGAGCGCCGGGAGGGCTGCATCGGGATGCGGACGGCGAGGTCGACGTGGTCGTCGGCGAGCACCTCGGCGGGCAGCCCGACCGACTCGCGGCCGAACAGGAGGACGTCGTCGGAGGCGTACTCGACCTCATGGAAGCGGGTGTCGGTCTGTGCGGTGAAGGCGATGACGCGGCGGTCGCCGAGCGTCGCCCACAGGTCGTCGAGGTCGGGATGGACGGTGACGTGGGCGAGGTCGTGGTAGTCGAGTCCGGCGCGGCGGAGCTTGGCGTCGGAGAGGTCGAAGCCGAGCGGCTCGACGAGATGGAGGTGCGCCCCGGTGACCGCGGCGAGTCGGATCGCATTGCCGGTGTTGCCCGGGATCTCGGGGGTACAGAACACGATGCTCAGGTTCATCACGGAGCAAGTGTAGTGCGCGGCGGCCCGGGTGCGCCCGCCGACGACGTCACAGCGGGGACGTCACAGCGGGGACGCGGATCGGGATGGCGCCGGGCGGGAGCTGAGGGCTTCGACCGTAATAGAACAGGGGCGATCAGCCGTGTCAGTGGGTGGCGATAGCGTGATGACATGACGACGGTGACGGAGATGGGAACGATGACTGCGGGGTCGGAAGCGACGGCAGCGGCGATGACAACGACGACGGGGATTGCGATGGCCGACCCTGTTGGCACGGGCGATCCGACCGGTGCCCGCAGACCGGGCGGCCCGCACGGAGGTGGTCGTGCGCAGGGTCCGGCCGGTGTGCATCGACCGGACGGTGCGGAACCGGAGGAGAGTGCGGCGCTCGGGCGTGATTCCGGCGGCGGCGCGGTGCAGGAGGGACCGGAGCGCACCGAGCTCGTCGCAGAGGTGCGCCGCGCCGCGGCCCGGATCGCCCAGTGCCAGGCGGGCTTCATCGCGCTGCTCGATCGCATCGAGCAGGAGCGGGCGTGGGAGGGGTGGGTCGGCATCCGGAGCTTCGCGCACTGGGTGGCGTACGCGTGCGAGATGACGCCCCACACCGCTCGCGAGTACATCCGAGTGGCGCGCGGACTGCGCGAGCTCCCCGAGGTGGCCCGGCTGTTCGGGGAGGGGCGCGTGTCGTACTCGAAGGTGCGGGAGATCACCCGCCTCGCCGGTCGGATCGATGCGGACGAGGCCGCCCGGATGTGTCGGTACGCCACCTCGGCCCAGCTCTCACGCATGGTCTCCACCTATCGCCGGATCGCACCGGACCCGGAGCAGGATGTGCGGTCGCTGCCCGGTGATGTGCTCCGGGTCGAACCGCTGCCCGGCGATCGGGCGCGGATCGTCATCGAGCTCCCCGAGCCGGAGGCGGCCGAACTGCTCGCGCTCGTCGAAGCGGCGGTCGATCGCACGGTGAGAGCTGGCGCCGGGGAGGCCGGTGCCGAGAGTGATGGTGACGGCGAGCAGGTGGCTCCTGCGGAACCGATCTCGCGCGTCGACCGACTCCTCGATCTCGTGCGGCGGGGAGCGCGGAGCCCGGGTGAGGGCGGGGCGCCCTCCCGCCGCGCCGAGGTCTACGTCCACGCCGCGGTCGGGACCGTGGCCGCAGCGGGAAGCGGAGCCGAGGGAACGGGGCCGAAAGCTGCGAAGCCGGTGACCGAAAGGGCGGGTGCCGAAGAGTTGACGGTCGATGCGGCGGCGGGGACCCGCGCGACGGTCGAAGTGCCCGAGGGCGAGGGACCCGTGGGTGAGGCGCCCGATACCGCCTACATCGAGGGGTACGGGCCGGTGTCCGCCGCCGTCGTCGGACGGATGGTCTGCTCCGCGCCACTGGTCGGAGCGCTGCTCGACGGATCGGGCGATGTGCTCGCGCTGGGGCGGACGCGGCGGCTCGCCTCCCACCGGCAGCGCCGCGCACTCGCCATCCGGGACGTCGGCTGCCAGTTCCCCGGGTGCTCTCGCACCCGTCTGCTCGAAGCGCACCACATCCGACCGTGGTCCGCGGGTGGGAGCACGGACGTCGACGGCATGCTCCTCCTGTGCCGCTCGCATCACATCGCGGTCCACGAGCATGCCGTGGTCATCACCCGGGCGGTGCCGTCCTCGCCCCCGTCCATGGATGCGGCATCTGCGGCACCTTCCGCATCCGCGGCCCCTTCTGCATCTGCGGCGGCGAGGCGCTTCGTCTTCACGGTCGACGGTGCGGACCTCATGCCGGAGCCGAGTGCCGGGAGCGATGTCGCGGTCTTCGAGAGCGCCTGGTTCCGCTGGTCGGACGCGTACCGGATCCGGTCCGGTGAGCGGTCCGCCGGAACACTCCAGCAAGCCTCCGAGAATCAGGGCCCCGATGCCGTGGAGCCGGATCGCATCCGCACCCTCGGCGGGGGAGAGGGCTTCGACCTGGGCGAGTGCGTCCGCTGGATCTTCGACGCGGCCCGCCTCCTGGCAGAAGGGCAGGCCGAGGGGGAGGCTGAGGGACATATCGAGGGGCATGTCGAGGAGGGTGAAGCGGCGCACCGGGCTGCATGAGGAGTCGCGCCGCGGGAATGTCGTGCTGCGGGCTCCCTCGGTACTCCAGGGCGCCCATCGCTCTGCTGCGCTCAGCGTTCCTGCACTCCCTTGCACTAAGCGCTCCTGCACCCCCTGCGCTCTGCACTCTGCGCTGCGGCCTCGCCCGTTCGCCGTTCCTATCCGGAATCCGTGGATGCCTCCGGTCGTGGTCCCGCCGACGCGCGTCGGACACGTCCCCACGGGGACGTGCTCGACCTGCGCGGAGCGGATGATGCCCCCACGGGGCGGGGAGTGGGACGCGGGTCGGGGAGTGGAACGAGGGGGCTGGGAGATGCGGAGCGGGCGATGCCGTCGCGGGGGGCGGCCGCGGTGGTCGATCCGGCCGTTCGAACGGAGTGCTCACTCGGTCTGTTCGAACAGGGATTCGAACGGGTTTCGAATCCCGCTTGAATGATTAGAACTGACGTTCGATACTGGATGCATGTCCGCCGAACCCGCGCACTCGATGAGTGCGCTCACCGAACAGCTCACGCGCCTGCCGGGGATCCGGACGGCCTCCGAGCTGTTCGCGGGCTGTCCGCCGCATCCCGTCGACGCGCCTCTCGCCCCGCTCTTCCGGCGCGGAGGGCTGCCGCGCGGGGAGATCGTCGCCGTCACCGGCGAGCACGCGTTCTCCCTCGCGCTGGCCGCCTGCGCGGCCGCCACCCGGGAGCAGCTGTGGTGCGCGGCGCTCGGGATGGGGGAGCCGGCCGTCGCCGGGGTCGCGGACCTCGGGATCGACCTCGCGCACTTCGTCAGTCTCCGGACCCCGGCGCAGGACTGGCTGCGGGTGACCTCGATCCTCGTCGAATCCTTCGACATCCTCATCGTCCGCCCCGGCTTCGACGCCTCCCCGGGCGAGAGGCAGCGACTGCTGGCCAAGGTCCGCGAACGGCGGATGACCCTCATCACCCTCGAGGACGTCCCCGGCGCGGGGGAGCGCCTGCGCGTGGGCGGCCTCCGCTGGGAGGGGACCGATCACGGCAGCGGCCGCTTGGAGCAGTGCACGATCACCGTGCGCGCCGCACGCACCGGAACGCACACACTCCTCCTTCCCGCAGCCTCCGGCCGGGCCGAGCGTCCTGCCCCGGCGAGGGGGCCGGCCATGGGACCGGCGGCTGTGGTGCTCCCGGCCGACGCAGGCCCTCCGGAACCGAGGATCCGCAGTGTCGAGTGACCCTGATCCCGCGCCCGCCCCCGCACCTGACCCCGATCCTGCGACCGCCCCCGCACCTGCGTCCGCATCGGACCGGTCGGACTCCGTGCACCGCACTCTCGTGCTCGCGGT
>ENA-OOKA01000420-OOKA01000420.1-human-skin-metagenome-genome-assembly--contig:-NODE-420-length-11212-cov-4.301515_pt1 | contig 11212 bp, 6 predicted proteins | sample MGYA00248825_ERZ500995 | MGnify/ENA primary metagenome ERZ500995 (study PRJEB25958, sample SAMN03398540) | human skin metagenome | study: EMG produced TPA metagenomics assembly of the Human Skin...
CCGGCATCGTCACCGACTGGTTCGCCGCACACCGCGACGCATTGGCCGGCATCACCGCCGACACGAAGCCGAACGAGTTGATCGCAACTATCGGCGACGACTTGCTGGAGCGTTTCAAGCCGATGCCGCTGCTCGACCAATATCACGTCTACGAGCAGCTCATGACGTACTGGCACGACACCATGCATGACGACGTCTACCTGGTAATGGCCGACGGCTGGCTGAACGCCGCCAAGCCGCGCAAAACCATCGAGGACAAGGAGCGCAAGCTCTCCGAAACCCCCGACTTGGTTGTCGGATCGGGCCGGACCGCCACCAAGTACAAGATGGACCTCATCCCGCCCGCGCTCATTGTGGCGCGCTACTTCGCCGCCGATCAGGCCAGGGTGGACGAACTGACGGCCGCCGCCGAAGAAGCCACCCGCGCCGTCGAGGAATACATCGAAGAGCACGCCGCCGAAGACGGACTCCTCGCTGACGCCATGGACAACGACAAAATCTCCAAAGCGCTGGTCGCCGCACGATTGAAGGCGATCAAGACTGGCGGCGATCCCGACGAAATCAAGGCGCTGCAGCACGCCACGAAGCTGTACAACGCCGAAGCCTCGGCTAAGAAGGCGGTCAAGGACGCACAGGCGGATCTCGACCTCGCCACGCTCAGGAAGTACGGCGACCTGACTGAAGAAGACATCAAGACGCTCGTGCTCGACGATAAGTGGCAGACAACAGTTGTGCGTCGCGTCGCTGGCGAAGTCGAAGCCCTGACGCTTGACCTGGTTACACGGATTCAGCAGCTCGGAGAGCGATACGCCGAGACCGTGAGCGATCTCGACGCCGAACTGGAGGAACTCGAAGTGAAAGTAGCCAGCCACCTCGCTGCGATGGGGGTCGAATAGTGAAAGCGAGTACGCAGACGTCGTGGCGGACTTGGCGACTCGGAGATCTACTCAAATACGAGCAGCCCGGGCGGTACCTAGTTCGGTCGACGGACTACTCAGAACAAGGTAAATATCCGGTCTTGACAGCGGGTAAAACGTTCGTGCTCGGCTATACCAACGAGCCGAACGGTGCCTACACGGATCACCCGGTGATCATCTTCGATGATTTCACCACAGCCTCGAAGTACGTTGACTTTGACTTCAAGGCTAAGTCCTCCGCGATGAAGATGCTGACCGCTCGAGCTGGCGCGGCAGACCTGCGCTTCGTATACGAACGAATGCAGTTAATTAGGTATCCGATCTTCGATCACAAGCGACGCTGGATCGCGGAATTCAGCAAACTTGAGATCGAGGCCCCGGAGCTTGTCGAGCAGACCGCCATCGCGGAAGTTGCTAACGATCTGACGGATCATATTGCAGCCCTCGAACGCCTCATCGCCAAGAAGCAGGCGATCAAGCAGGGCATGATGCAGCAACTCCTCACCGGCCGCACCCGCCTACCAGGGTTCAGCGAGCCGTGGACGGAAACGCGGCTAGGGACACTCGGGAGGTGCATTCGGGGAGTTGGGTACGATCCGGACACGGACCTGTTTTCTGGCGATCGACCATTCACCGCCAGGCTGTTGCGCTCGAACAATGTGCAGAACGGCCGTATCGATCGGAGCGGGCTTCAGTTTGTGCACGAACGCCGTGTGTCTGACGCGCAGCTTCTCAAGTCGGGAGACATCGTCATCTGCATGGCCAACGGAAGCCGCGCGCTGGTCGGTAAGGCTGCGATGTTCGAGGAATCGAACGGTGGACCGCGCTACACGTTCGGCGCTTTTATGGGTGCGTTCCGCACATACAGCTCAGTCGCTGTCCCGAGGTTTGTTGCCGAGATGATGGGTACACACGCATTCAGGAACTGGTTGGATATCATCTTGTCAGGCTCAAGCATCAACAACCTGCGACCAGGGGACGTCGAGGGCTTCGCTGCACAGATGCCCGGCCGTGCTGAGCAGCTCGCAATCGCTGAGGTGCTCGCTAATGCCGCTGCCGAGATCGACATATTGCGCAATCGTCTCACTAAGGCTCGCGCCATCAAGGCCGGCATGATGCAGCAGCTCCTCACCGGCCGCACCCGGTTGCCCGTGGAGGTTGCGTCATGAGTGATGTAGGACAGATTGAACGAAAGACCCAGAACCGTGTGGTCGCGCTGTTTCGCGACCGGCTCGGCTACGAGTACCTGGGCAACTGGGAATACCGCGAGCACAACGCCAACGTCGAGACCGAGCTGCTGACGCAGAACCTGCGGGCTCGCGGTTACGACGACAACTTGATCAACCGCGCTCTCGACCAGCTCGGCAAGGCCGCGTCGGTCGGTGCCGGCCACGATCTGTATGAGGCAAACAAGGATGTCTACGGGCTGCTGCGCTACGGCGTGAAGGTTCGCCCTGGTGTGGGCGAGCAGACCGAGACTGTCTGGCTGATCGACTGGAAGAACCCCGAGGCCAATCATTTCGTGGTTGTCGAAGAGGTCACCGTCGCCGGGCAGCACACCAAGCGCCCCGATGTGGTGCTCTACGTCAACGGCCTGGCCCTCGCCACGCTGGAACTCAAACGCTCCAAAGTCGCTGTCTCCGAAGGAATCCGGCAGACGATCGGCAATCAGAAGCCGGAGTTCATCCGCTCATTCTTCTCGACCGTGCAGTTCGTCTTCGCCGGCAACGATGTCGAGGGCCTGCGCTACGGCGTCATCGACACCCCGGAGAAGTACTGGCTGGAGTGGAAGGAACCCTCCGAGGTCGCTGATCCACTCGACCGGGCATTACTGCAGATGTGTAGCAAGCCGCGCCTGCTGGAACTGATTCACAACTTCATCGTCTTCGACGCGGGTATCAAGAAGGGTCCACGCCACAACCAGTACTTCGGCGTCAAAGCCGCCCAGGAGCGCATCGGCCGGCGTGAGGGCGGCATCATCTGGCACACCCAAGGATCAGGCAAGAGCCTGACGATGGTGTGGCTCGCCAAGTGGATTCGCGAGAACCAACCCGACGCGCGGGTGCTGCTGATCACCGACCGCACCGAACTCGACGAGCAGATCGAGAAGGTCTTCGGTGGCGTCAACGAGCAGATCTACCGCACCAAGAGCGGCGCCGACCTGATCAGCACGCTCAACGCCAGCGAGCAGTGGCTGATCTGCTCCCTGGTACACAAGTTCCGCGCCGCCGACAGCGACAGCGAGGACGACGGCAACACCGACGATGGGGCGACCGCCGACTTCATCAAAGAGCTACACGCCACCATCCCGAAGGACTTCAAGGCCAAGGGCAACATTTTCGTCTTCGTCGACGAAGCTCACCGCACCCAGTCCGGCAAGATGCACACGGCCATGAAGGCACTGCTGCCCGAGGCGATGTTCATCGGCTTCACCGGCACGCCACTCCTCAAGGCCGACAAAGCCACCAGCATTGAAACCTTCGGCTCGTTCATCCACACATACAAGTTCGACGAAGCCGTCGCCGACGGCGTCGTGCTCGACCTGCAGTACGAAGCCCGCAGCATCGACCAGCAGCTAACCAGTCCCGAGCAGGTCGACAAGTGGTTCGAGGTCAAAACCAAGGGCATGACCGACCTGTCTAAGGCCGAGCTGAAGAAGCGTTGGGGCACCATGCAGAAGGTCGTCTCCAGCGAGCCGCGTGCCAAACAGATCGTCAACGACATCCTGCTCGACATGGAGACCAAGCCCCGCCTGATGGACGGGCGCGGCAACGCCATGCTCGTGGGCTCCAGCATCTACCAGGCGTGCAAGTTCTACGAGATGTTCGTCGCGGCCGGCTTCAAAGGTAAGTGCGCCATTGTCACCAGCTACACGCCGAACGCCAGCGACATCGCCAAAGAAGACTCCGGTGCGGGCAAGACCGAGAAGATCCGCCAGCACGACATCTACCGCAAGATGCTGGCCGACTACTTCGACGAACCCGAAGACACCGCCGTGAACAAGGTCGAGGAGTTCGAGCAGGCCGTCAAGCGCCAGTTCATCGAGAATCCTGGCCAGATGCGGCTGCTGATCGTGGTCGACAAGCTGCTCACCGGCTTCGACGCCCCCTCGGCGACGTACCTGTACATCGACAAGAAGATGCGTGACCACGGCCTGTTCCAGGCCATCTGCCGGGTCAACCGTCTCGACGGTGACGACAAGGACTACGGCTACATCGTCGACTACCAAGACCTGTTCAACTCCATTGAAGACGCGGTAGGCGACTACACCTCCGGCGCGCTCGACGGCTACGAGAAGAAAGACATCGAAGGGCTCCTTTCGGATCGAATCGAGCAGGCCCGCGAGAATCTTGACGAGGCACTCGAACGCATTCGTGCCCTTGCCGAACCTGTTGCGCCGCCGAAGAACACGCTCCAGTATCAGCAATACTTCTGCGCTGCCGAGCAGGGCAACGCCGACCAACTCAAGGTGAACGAGCCGAAGCGTGTCGAGTTGTACAAGGCGGTTGCGGCCGTCACCCGTGCCTACGCCAACCTGGCCAACGACATGACCACCGCTGGCTACAGCCAGGCCGAGGCTACGGCGATCAAGGATGAGATCGCTCACTACGTCGACGTGCGCGCCGAAGTGAAGCTCGGGGCCGGTGAGAACATCGACTTCAAGCAGTACGAAGCCGGCATGCGCTTCCTGCTCGACACCTACATCCAGGCCGGGGCCTCTCAGGTCGTCTCCAACTTCGAAGACACCGGACTGATCGACCTGATCGTCACACTCGGCGCTGAAGCGATCGACAAGCTGCCCGAGGGGATCAAGAGCAACCCCGAAGCGGTCGCCGAGACGATCACCAACAACATGCGCAAGGTGATTATCGACGAGCACGCGATGAACCCCAAGTACTACGACAAGATGAGCCAACTGCTCGACGCCATCATCGAACAGCGCCGCCAGGAGGCCATCGACTACCAGGAATACCTGGCCAAGCTACTCGACGCGGCTAAGCAGCTCGGCACTAAGGAGTCTGACACTCAGTACCCCGACTGGGCAAACAACGGCGCCCGCCGTGCGCTGGTCGACTTCGGCTGGCCCGATCCGACCACGCCGATCCAGGTTGACACGGCGATCCTGACCAGCAAGCCGCACGACTGGGTGGGCAACACTATGAAGGAGAAGGTCGTCAAACGCGCCATCAGCCGCACACTGCCCGACGGGTTCGACCGACTCGATGAACTATTTGAACTGGTGAAGGCGCGCGATGAGTACCGCTAACGCCTACCTCACCGTCCGCGGCATCGACATCGATGTCATCTACAAGGACATCAAGAACCTGCACATCGGGGTCTATCCACCGATGGGCCGCGTTCGCGTTGCCGCACCCACACGACTCGACGACGATGCCGTGCGCCTGGCAGTCATCCAACGCCTGCCGTGGATCAAGCGGCAGCGCGACAAGCTGCGCTCCGCCGAGCGGCAGACCGAACGGGAGATGGTCACCGGCGAGTCACACTACGTGTGGGGTGTCCGTCGCCGGCTTAAGGTCGTCGAACGGCCAGGGCGGGCACATCTTGAGATCGACGGCGACCGACTCGTCCTGTACGTTCCCGCTGACACTTCGGTCGACAAACGCCGCGACCATCTCGACAAGTGGTACCGCGACCAACTTCGCCAAGAAGTCCCCGGCCTCATCGCCAAGTGGGAGCAGGCGCTCGGCGTGACCGTGCCGAAATGGACGATCCGGCGCATGAAGACCAAATGGGGTTCCTGCAACCGCGAGACTCGGCACATCTGGTTCAACGCCGAACTTGCCAAGAAGCACCCCGACTGCCTGGAGTACATCGTCGTCCATGAGATGACGCACTACTTCGAACGCAATCATGGAGAACGGTTCACGAAACTGATGGATCAGCACTTGCCTGATTGGCGGAGTAGGCGCGATCACCTCAATGCGGCGCCACTTGGCGCTGAGGAATGGTTGGATCGTGGCTAAACGCAATACACGGCAACTGACGACCACAATCATCCCTTGCGGGATAGGGAGATAAGCGGATGCGAGTTCGCACTCTTGAGATCGAGAACTTCCGTGGAGTCGTGTCCGGTCACGTTGAGTTTCAACAACACACATTGCTGGTCGGCGGGAATAACATCGGCAAGTCCACGGTCTGCGAAGCGCTTGAACTTGTGCTGGGACCGGAACGTCTCTACCGTCGTCCGGTCATCGATGAGCATGATTTCTACCGTGGTGACTATGCGGGAGAAGACGGCAGTTCCCGCGATATTCGCATTCGCGCTGTACTGACCGCACTTTCCGACGAACAGCAGCGCCGGTTCTTCCAGCATCTCCGACGCTGGGACGACACAACCCAAGCCTTCGTAGACGAGGAGCCGGACGGCCTTGAATCTGCAGATAGTGAGGGCGTGACGTGGGCCCTTCCCGTAATCTTCATTGGTCGATACGACCGGGAAGAGGACGATTTCATCGGTGACACCTTCTTCGACCACCCAGTACCTGAACTAGATGAACTCGATGATGAGGAACGTGCATCGCTCGGAGCTGGACGAGCCCAGTTTACTCGTGCACACAAGCGTCTGTGCGGATTTGTCTACCTTCGAGCGTTGCGCACAGGGTCGCGAGCCCTCAGTATGCAGAGAGGCTCCCTGCTTGACACCATCCTGAGACTTGGTGGCGACGGTGCCGCCGAGATGTGGAAGGACGCACTTAGCGCATTACGAGGTCTTGACCCCGCGATTGGGGAGATCGAACAGCTCAAGGCGATCCGAAAGAATATTCGTACGCGCCTTGGCAAATTCGTCAATTTGGCTCCCGGAGATGATTCGGCCGCCTTCTTCGCGTCGGACCTCACGCGTGAGCATTTGCGCGAGGTTGTACGGCTCTTTGTCGCAACCCAGCCGAGCAACCACTCGGTACCGTTCGCAAAACAGGGAACTGGTTCTATAAACCTGCTGGTCTTTGCCTTGCTTACAATTATCGCGGATCTCAAAGAGGAGAAGTCAGTCATCTTCGTGATGGAGGAGCCGGAGATTGCACTCCCTCCCCACACGCAGCGGCGCGTCACAAAGTTCGTCGTGCAGCAGATGGGGCAGTCAATTGTCACGTCACACTCACCCTATGTAATTGAAGAGTTTGATCCTGAGAACGTGGTGATTCTCTCTCGCTCCGGCGATGGTTTCTCGGGTGCACCTATCGACACTACGAGTATTAAGCCGAAGACGTACCGGACACAGCGCCGGCAGTTCGCAGAGGCTATTCTGAGCCGCGCCGTCTTCGTCCTCGAAGGGCAGACGGAAATGGTTGCTGTCCGCGCAGTCTCTTCTGCGCTAGAGCAGTTCCGAGACGATTACGCGCACATCGACCTCAGCGGCGTCTCCCTTTTCAACGCAGGAAACGACCGAGAGGTCCCGCGGTTCGCGCCGATATTCAAGGCTCTTGGTAAGCGCGTCTACGGCATGCGCGATAAGCTGAACGCACCCGATGCGGCAGACGCAGTCGAGAATATCAAGTCATTCGACGAGTTCTGGGAATCTCCAGAGTCCGGTGTCGAACAGATTCTTGTCAAGCAGGTTCCGACACGCGTACTGCGGAGCTTCCTCAACGAGGTGGTACAACGCGACGACTACCCGACGAGCCATCCCTACGTGGCCACTCAGGTTACCGACGATAACCTGGCCGCACTGGCAGCGAAGGTGTTGATGGCCCGCAAGGGCGATGCGTTCGGCTTCGGGTACACCGGCACGCTCATTGAACAGTGTCAAACCGAAGCTGATCTACCAGCCTTTATTCGTGATGCGCTTCTCACTATTGATGAGCAGCTCCGCGGCGAACCCGAGCTTGTGCTGGACGAAGAGAACGATCTCACGCAGCCTGACGCCGCAGAGCCTGAGGAGTAGACGGCACGTGGAGATACAGCTTTCCGGTACAGCTCAAGGCGCCCTGGGTCATGAATGCCCGGTCTTAGTGCTGGGTGGCCCCGGCTCAGGAAAGACCACGCTGTCGCTCTTGAAAGCGCAAGCTATGCTGACCACCTTGCAGCCTGGTCAACAGATATTATTCATCAGTTTCTCTCGCGCCGCCGTTCGACAGGTTGAGATCCGCTGCCGCGACATCTTGCGTTCGGAAGAGCGACGTCAAATCGTTGTCCGCACTTACCATGCATTTGCGATGGACATCCTGCGAGCGCATGGTCGCTTGCTTACTGGACATGCGCCGCGCATCATCTATCCCGGTGACGAGAACCTCTCCAAAGCAGTCTTCGAGGGAGACTGGGGAGCCGAAACAGAACGCCTGGCGCGCGACGAAGGTCGATACGTGTTCGGACAGTTCGCCGCAGCCGCTGCCCAACTGGTTGCTGGCAGTGCGGCGGTTGCATCCCTGCTTGCCAACAAGTACCCCGTAATCATCTTGGACGAATTTCAGGACACCGACGATTCGCAGTGGGCGCTGGTCAAGGCGCTGTCCGCACGGTCGGAGACCGTGTTTATGGCCGACCCCGATCAGCGTATCTTCGACTATGACGCACGCGTGGATCCGGAGCGCCTCAATCATCTGCGCGCCCACCTCGGCCCCGCCGAGTTTGATCTCAGCGGCGAGAACCATCGAAGTCCCGACGCTGGCATCCTGCAGTACGCCAACGCTGTGTTGACGAACCAACCGCTGCCAGACACCAAAGACGTAATCACGCGCGCATACTGGGCGAACGCTTTCGACGGGACCGTCCACGCTGGTGTGGTCTGGATGCTCGGCTCGCTTCGCAAGGCGGGTATCGCCCATCCCTCCGTCGTTGTACTCGCAAGGACGAATGCGCTCGTCGGAAAGCTGTCGACAATCCTGGGGCAAGAGCACAACTTCAACGGCCAGACAATCAAGCCTATCGAGCACGACGTACTCTGGGATGCGGACCTCACAGCGGCGGCCGCGTTGGTGGTGGCCTCTATTCTGGAATGGCCGAGTCGTCCGAAGGATGATGCGCTTAGCCAGACCTTCGATCGAATCGCCGATTACTTCGATGCGAAGAATGCCGCTAACGCGAGCAACGCCGCCCGACAGACCAGCGAACGATACCGAACTGCTGCAGAGCGAGCGCGCAGAGGTGAGACGCAACGGCTGACAAGCGTCAAGGCCCTCACTGCCTCATACGACAGCAAGATGGTGCTTCAGGGTGATCCTGCAAGGGACTGGCTGTACGCGCGTGATCTGCTGGCGGCCGGGAACGATTTGTCGGATCTGCTGGCCAACGCCAAGTTCGTCCGACTCTTCCGCGCAACTGATGAGATCGGAAGCCGTCTTGCCTCGGCATGGGATCTTCGCGGAAGTTACGGCCGCGCCATTGACCTGGTGCGCCGTGCGCTCGAGGCAGGCCGGCTTCAGTCCGACCAGCGTGACCCAGGCGGCTGCATGCTCATGACTATCCACAAAGCTAAGGGTAAGGAGTTCGATGGTGTCCTGCTCGTCGAAGGGCAATACCAGGGCAGCTTCTTCCGCGAAACGGACACAGGCGCGCAGCGAGCCGCATCCCGACGCCTGCTGCGGGTTGGCATTACGCGGGCGCGTCATCAGGTGGCGATCATCCGTCCGCGTGGCGCGATTCCATTGGGCGGTTTATGATCTCGTGTCGCTGCTTGCCAGTATTAGTCGCACATTCGCGTGCCCCATCCCAACTTCCGCCGCGATCGCCTCGGGCTTCATACCTTCGCCCCACAGCTCATGAACCCGAGCCACTTGTTCGGCCGTCATCTTGCGCCGCTGCGGCGGAACACCAGCCTTGCGCAAGATCATCCGGATCGAGTAGTCACTGACGCTGTATCGCTCGGCAAGCTGAGCAAGGCTCGTACCTCCTGCGACGTACGCAGCGACAATGACTTTCCGGTCTGCGTCATCGATTCTGCCAATCAGTCGTCGCCCCGTAGGTCGGGCCGGAAACGCAACCGGTTCACGTTCCCGCAAGGCAAGGCATCGCTCAAGGAGGGACGGCGCCTCCCGTATGCCTGAGTACCGTCCCAGTGTGTGCACCCCTTCGGCAGATCGCATCCACCGAACGATGGATGTCGCGCGGTCGCCGGTCGGCAGGCCGCATTCCTAGGGTGAAGACATGTTGAGAATCATCTTCCGCTCCGCAGTCGTCTGGGCGATCCTGGGACTCGCGTCCGGGGTCTACTGGCGCGAGGTCACCAAGTTCGCCGAGTACGACGGAGCCACCCAGCTGTCCACCGCTCACACCCACGCCCTGGCTCTGGGCATGACCATCCTGCTCGTCGTGCTGAGCATCGCGAAGGTCTTCGGAACCGCCGAGAAGCGCACGACGCTGTTCGTGATCCTGTGGAACGTCGGCGTCGGCCTGACGTTCGGAGTGATGATCGTCAAGGGCAGCTTCCAGGCCTTCGGCGTGGAGTTCGCCGCCTCACCGATGTGGTCGGGCATCGCCGGCCTCGGGCACATGATCACCGCCGGCGCGCTCGTGTTCCTCTTCGTCATCGTGCGGCGGGCGCTGAAGACCGCCGAGGTCCCCGAGGGCGTGGCCGTGTGACACGCTGGTCCGCCTCGCAGTGGCTGCGTCTGGGCCAGGCCGTGCTGTTCATCGGACTGCTCGGTCTGGCCACCGTGCTCGCCGTCGTCCGTGGGGCGGCGTGGCCCGTCGTGGCAGTCGCGGCCGTGGTGGGTGCGGTGTTCCTCGCGGGGCTCGTCCTGCATCCGCGGCTGGGTCGCGTCGGTCTGGCGACCTGGATCGGCGCGCTGTTCGCCGGGGTGGTGTTCCTCATCCTCCACGCCCCGGAGTTCCTCTGGGTCGCCTTCCCGCTCTGGCTGCTCGCGGCGGCGGTGCTGCCCCTGCTCACCGCCCTCGTGCTCACCGCGGTCACCCTGGCCGCCATCGTCACCGCCCTGGCGATGGGAGGCAACGAATCACCGGGCGCGGTGCTCGGGCCCCTGGTGGGCGCGTCCGTCGCGATCGGCATCGCGCGGGCGGCGCTGCGCTTCGAGTACGAGGCCGCCGAGCACGCCCGGCTGCTCGACGAGGTGCTCGCCGCCCAGGAGGCCACCGACCGGGCCCAGCGGGAGGCCGGTGTCCAGGCCGAGCGGGCCCGGCTCGCCCACGACATCCACGACACCCTGGCCCAGGGCTTCAGCTCGATCGTCCTGCTGGCCCGGGCGGCCCGACGTGCAGAGCACCGCGATCGCGAGGCGGAGCTGCTCGAGCAGATCGAGGCCACCGCCGCCGACCAGCTCGCCGAGGCCCGCCGGGTGGTGTACGCGCTGGCTCCGCCGGACGTCGCCGCCGGCGAGATC
>ENA-OOKA01000421-OOKA01000421.1-human-skin-metagenome-genome-assembly--contig:-NODE-421-length-11194-cov-8.588652_pt1 | contig 11194 bp, 9 predicted proteins | sample MGYA00248825_ERZ500995 | MGnify/ENA primary metagenome ERZ500995 (study PRJEB25958, sample SAMN03398540) | human skin metagenome | study: EMG produced TPA metagenomics assembly of the Human Skin...
CCGCCGCACTCGCCGCACCTGAAGCGCCGCCCGCGCCACCCGTCGGGTTGACCCCGAACCATTCGCCGCGCTGGTAGACGAGCCCCTCGTCCTGGGCGGCGTCGAACAGGGCCGCGAAGTCGGCCTCCTGGTCGCGGAACCGCGCCCACAGGAAGAACCCGCCCTGCGGCTCGATGATGTCGAGCTCGCCCGGCAGCTCGCGGTGCAGCGCATCGAGCAGCGCCCGGGCCTTCTGCGCGTACACCGCACCCGCGGCGGCATTGGCCTGCGCGTACTCGGGACGCCCCACGATCCGCTCGACGATGTCCTGGAGCACCCCGCTCGACTGCCCGTCGAGCCGGTTGCGGAGCTTGACGTACTGCTCCGCGAGCGCCGACGGGACGACGGTGTACCCCAGCCGCAGCGCCGGCCCGAGGGTCTTCGAGAAGGTGTTGACCCCGATCACGTGCTCACTGTCGCGGACCCACGCAGCTGCGGGCACCTCGGCCCCGGGGAAGGCGAGCTCCCGGTACGGGTCGTCGGCGAACACGGTGAACCCCCAGCGCTCGGCGAGCTCGGTGAGCCGCTGCGCCTTTTGGGCGGACAGCACCGCGCCGCCCGGATTGTGGAAGGTCGGCACCGTGAACACCGCCTGCGGACGTACCCCGGCGGCGAGGTGCGCCTCGAGCGCGTCGACGTCGAGACCGTCGGCCTGCACCCCGACGGGCACGACCCGCACGCCCGGCACGAGGTCGAGGACGCGGAGGAACAGCGGGAAGATCGGATCGTCGACGACGATCGTGTCCCCTGGATCCAGGGTGCCGAGCACCGCGAGTGCGAGGCCGTTGATGCCGCCGCTGGTGACGATGATCCGCTCGGGTGAGACGCCTTCGCGCTCGGCGAGGAGCGCGCGGAACGACGGCGTGCCCGCCGCCGGCACGTAGCCCAGCCGCGCACCGTAGCCGGGGGAGTCCATGAGCTCGTGGACGGCCTCGCGGTAGAGGTCGACCGGGAGGAGGGACCTGTCCGGATTGCCGCCGCCGAGGTCGATGCTGCCGGAGCCGACCCGGATCAGGCTGGCGTCCCCGAACCCCTGCCGGCCCGGCAGGCCGGAGAACAGAGAGCTGCCGCCGGGCAGCCGGGTGCGCGCGGGATCGGTGCCGGTGGGTGCGGTGCCGGCGGGTGAGGTGCTGTCGAGGTGGGTCATGGGTCTCCTAGTCGATGAATCTCTTCGCGATCCAGTTCCCGAGGAACTGGACGCACTGCACGAGCACGATGAGCACGATGATGATGAGCGCCATCACCGCCCAGTCGAACCGCTGGTAGCCGTAGGTGAGCGCGAGGTTGCCCAGGCCGCCGCCGCCCACCGCGCCGGCGACCGCGGTGGCGTCGATGAGTGAGATCGAGATGAAGGTGAGCGAGAGGAGCAGCGGGCCGAACGCCTCGCGCACGACGAAGCCGAAGAGGATGTGGAGGGGCTTGGCCCCCATCGCCTCGGCCGCCTCGACGACCCCCGGATCGACGGCCACGAGATTCGACTCCGCTACCCTCGCGATGCCCATGGCGCCGGCGATGGCGAGCGGGGGGATCGCCGCACTCGGCCCGATGCTCGTGCCGATGATCGCCCGCGTCACCGGAGTGAGCGCGACGAGCAGGATGATGAACGGGATGGGACGGAAGATGTTGACGACGAAGTTGAGGACGAAGTGGACCGCCCGGTTGCCGAGGATCTGGCCCGGCCGGGTGGCGAACAGGAAGATGCCGAGCGAGAGCCCGACGACGGCGGCGATGAGGAACGCCGCGGTGACCATGTAGAGCGTCTCGAAGAGCGCGTCGGCGACCTTGGGGACGACGGTTCCGAAGTCGATCACCAGCGGATCACCTCCGCCTGCGCACCGAGCTCGGCGACGAACGCCTCGACCGCCCGGTCTTCGCCGTAGAGGGCGAGGCTGAGCTGGCCGTAGGGGTGGTTCTTCACGCGCGCCACCCCGCCCTGGATGATCGAGAAGTCCACCGCGTGCGCGCGGGCGAGCCGCGACAGCACCGGGGTGCCGACGAGGGTGTCGTCGACGGTCACGGAGACCCGGTGGTCGGTGAACTCGCCGCGCAGCTGGGTCTTCTCCGCCTCGGTGAGCGCGGTCCGCGTGTAGGACTCGACGAGCCCGGCGGTCACCGGGTGCGCCGGCCGGGACAGGATCTGCTGGATCTCCCCGGTCTCCACGACCCGCCCGGCCGACAGGATCGCCACCCGGTCCGCGAGCCGGCTGACGACGTCCATCTCATGGGTGACGACGACGATGGTGATGCCGAATTCCTCGTTGACCGAGCGCAGCAGGGCGACGATGTCGCCGGTGGTCTGCGGGTCGAGCGCGCTCGTCGCCTCGTCGGACAGGAGGATCGAGGGCCGGTTGGCGATCGCGCGGGCGATCCCGACCCGCTGCTTCTGCCCGCCGGACAGCTGCCGGGGCTTGACGAACGCCTTGTCGCCGAGGCCCACGAAGTCGAGCAGCTCGCTCACGCGGGCGGAGATCTGCGCCTCCTTCATCCCCGCGAGCTGCAGGGGTACGGCGATGTTGCCGTACACCGTGCGCGAGTTCATGAGGTTGAACTGCTGGAACACCATACCGATGCCGTGGCGCAGCCGCCGCAGCCGGTCCCCGGTGACCCGGGCGAGGTCGACGCCGTCGACCTCGACCGTGCCCGAGGTGGGCCGCTCGAGCGCGTTGATCATCCGCAGCAGCGTCGACTTGCCGGCTCCCGAGCGGCCGATGAGCCCGAAGATCTCCCCGGCCCCGACCGACAGGTTGACGTCGTCGAGCGCGGCGGTGGTGGCACCCTGCTTCGTGGTGAAGGTCTTCGACACCCCCGACAGGACGATCCGGTCGGTGCCCGGATTCGCCGTTGTTCCCCCGGGCGTCCCGGCCGCCGCCGAGGCGCTGCTCCGGTCGCTCATGATTCGCGGGTCCGGTCGAGCTCCTCGAGCGCGTCGAGCAGGTCCTCGCGCGGCCGCTCGACGTAGGACGCCTGTCCGCGCTTCTCCTCGTTGAACGCATCGATGACCCGCTGATCGCGGTACGTCGCCTCGAGCTGCTCCCACACGGGCTCCTCGGCGCGGTCGGGCATCGTGGCGACGATGATCGTGTACGGGACCGAGGAGGCCGCTTCGGGGTCCTCGGCCTGGAGCGCATCGTCGACGGTGATGCCGAGCGCGGGGTCGAAGTCGTCGGTGCCGACGACGACGCCGTCCACGGACGGGTCCTCGTACGCGGTCTGCACGGATTCGTGGGCGAGCCGGGTGAACTCGATGTTCTTGGGGTTCGCGGTGATCTGCTCCTCGGTGGGGTAGAAGCCCTCCTCGTCGCTGATCTCGAGCAGTCCGGCGCTCTGCAGGATGAAGAGCGCGCGCGAGAAGTTCGACGGGTCGTCCGGCATCGCGATCCGCGCCCCGTCCGGGAGCTCCTCGACGTCGTCGACGGTGGAGGAGTACAGACCCCACTGGGAGATGTTCGTCGAGAACAGCGGCGTGATGTCGGAGTCGTTCTCGCGGTTGAAGGAGCTGAGCCACGCGATGTGCTGGAACGCGTTCGCGTCGACCTCGCCCTCGAGCAGAGCGGTGTTCGGCAGGTAGGGGTCGTCGAAGTTGATGAACTCGAGGTCGAGGCCGTTCTCCCGCCCGACCTCGACGATGGCGTCCTGGTAGTCGCTCTGCGCGGTGTCCCCGATCCGCAGCCTGGTGAGCTCGCCTGCCCCACCGGCACCCGCGGAGTCGCCCGAGCGCTGGGTGAGGACGAAGACGCCGACGGCCACGAGGGCGAGCACCGCGATGATCGCGGCGATGATCATGCCGCGGCGGCGTCCGGCGCGCTGCTGTGCGATCCGATCCTGGATGGCCGACTGCGTCGAGCTCGGGGAGCCGGCGGTGTCCGTCGAGCGGGGGGAGGAGGAGTTCATAGGAGTCCTTGGTGGCTGGGGCACCGGGTGCGTGCCCGGTGTGCCGATCGGGGGTGACCGGCGGACAGGGGTGCGCTCGCGGTGGCGGGAGGAGGGAGATCGGTGGCACCGGGGCCGTGGGCCGGGGTGTGCGGATGCGGCAGGGGTTCCGGTGGTCCGAACATGCTCGAACGCGGTCCGGACCCGGCCGGGGCGGGAGCGGTGAGGCTCCGCAGGCGCCCATGGGAGCGTCGATGCTCCGGGGCGCTCAGTCCGTCAACAGATGACGGTGGTGACGCGCATGAGGTCGATGTGGAGGCGCCGCCAGCACAGCGGGTCCAGAAGTCGCGTGGTCACCAGATGATTGAAGCCTGCCGGCGGAGCGGTGGTCAACTTCCGTCTCGCGATGCGGCTGGGCTGCCCCCTTCGACCGCGGGGCACGGCACTTCTGGCCGGGCTGCCCATCCACCCGACTGCGCAGTATCCGCCCATCCCGCGCACAACAGCGTGCAGCTCGGCGGATACCGCGCAGTACGGCGTGCGGTCATCACCCCTCGCCGCGCGGACCCCGATCGTCGCGCGGACCCTGATCGCCCCGATCATCGCGATCGTTGCGTTTTCGGCGGCTGGGCGGATCCTCGTCATCGGCGAGGCTGCCGGGGATCCATCCAGGACGGGCGGGATCCGAGGGGTCGGCCGTGAACCCGCCTGGGCCGGCGGCGGGCGAGCCCGGGCCGCCGAAGGCCAGGGTCGGGCCGAACCTCCGCTCGCCGTCGGCGACCGGGCCGAGCGCGTGTCCCACGCGGATGCCGAGGACGATCGAGGCGATCCCCATGAGGATGAGGAATGCGGCGACGAGCCAGAGCACCGACACGATCCCTGCCGCCGGATCGAACAGCAGGACGAGTCCGACGACGACCCCGAGGCCGCCGACGAGCAGGAGACCCCACCACAGCGGTCCGCCCAGGCGGCGCAGCGTGAGAGCGCCGAACACCGTGAGCGTCCCGAGGGCGAGCGCCCACAGCCCGGCGATGACCGCGATGACCCCGGCGGACTCGCGCGGCAGGAGGAGCACGATGACGCCGATGAGGAGCGCGAGGCCGCCGCGCAGGAGCGGCCAGGAGGACGTCGAGTGACCGCGCGCCCCGATCCACCGGGCGATCGCGATGAGTCCGTCGGCGATGAGCCACGCGGCGAGGAGGAGCACGAGCACGAGGAGCGCGATGTCCGGCCACACGGCCATGACGAGCCCGGCGAGCACCGAGAGCACGCCCTGGATGACGATCGTCGTGCGCATCCGGCGCAGTGCGGCAGCGGGATCGAACGGTGCGGACGGCGGGAGGGGAGTCATCCGATCACCTCGATCCGACGCAGCCGCAGGCCGGCGGGGTAGGCGTCGAGGGTATCGGGGAGCGCGGCCCGCCGGCCGGACATGTACGTCGCGAGGACCCGTCCCTCGGTGCCCCGTCCGAGCCCCGCGGCGAGCGCGGGATCATCCGGATCGAGCCCCAGCCGCCGTGCGGTCTGGCGCGCGACGGCGTTCGGTGAGTCGTAGAGCGCACGGGTGTGGGGGCGCCGGGCGCGGATCCGGTCCTCGACGAGGCCGTAGTGGGTGCAGCCGAGCACGATCGACTCGACATGATCCGGGGTGGCGGCGATCGCGGCATCGATCGCGGCGTCGACGGCGGCGAGCTCGGCGGAGTCGATGGCCTCGGCGAGGCCGGCGCACGCGACCGGATGCACCTCGGCGTCGGCGGCGAACTCCGCGATGAGACCGCGCTGGTACTCGCTCGCAGTGGTGGCCTTGGTGGCCCAGACCGCGAACGGCTCCCCGGCGTCCGCGGCGGACTTGATCGCCGGCACGGTGCCGATCACCGGGGTGCCGGGCTCGAGCGTCCGGCGGAGCGGAGCGAGCCCGTGGACGGACCCGGTGTTGCACGCGATGACGACGGCATCGGGCTCCCACGGGCTGAACACCTGGGCCGACTCGACGATCCGCTCCGCGACCACGGCGGCATCGAGCGCCCCGTAGGGCATCCAGTCGGGGTCCATGGAGAGGAGGAGGTCGGCGTGCGGCACGAGACGGTGGAAGGCTTCGGCGAAATCGACGAGGCCGAGGCCCGAGTCGATGAAACCGACGAGCGGGGTGCTGGGGCGTGTCATGACTCGTCCTTTCCGTGGACCCGGCGGCCGATGCCCTCGGGTGCGACGACAGCGGAACCGGAGCGGCCGGTGCGCGCGGCGGAGGATGCCGGCTCGGGTCTCACGCCGGTGCCGGGGGCAGGGGTGCGGCGGGTGCTCAGCAGCCGGGTGCTGCCCGGCCCGGACCTCGGCCGCGGATACGTGAAGGCGAGGATCCGCCGGAGATGCTCGAAGGTCAGTCCCCGCCGGAATTCCGGGGCGATGAGGAGGAGGCGGTCCGGGTAGGTCTCGGTGAAGTAGGCGTAGGTCACCGGGGCTGCGAGGTCGTCGTCGACCCACACGGCGCGCTCGTCCGGGTGCTCGGCGAGCCAGGCCTCGACGGCGTGCGCCTTCCACCAGCTCGCGGGATCCCCGGCGAAGCGGTTGTACGAGTCGTCGGGCATCGGGATGACCGGGTACGTGCCGCGGAATCCGAGAGTCGGTTCGAGCTCGGTGGTGCATCGGTCGGACCAGGTCGAGAGCCACACGAGGTCGAGCAGACGGGTCTCGACGAGGCGCTCGAGGCGCCGGATGACGGACGGACGGTAGTGGAGCTCGTAGTTCCAGGCGTGGGCCTTCCGGCGCCGTTCGCGGTAGAAGCGCGCTCCGGTGACGGGGAAGGAGTTGAGGACCCCGTCGACGTCGAGGAACAGGGTCGCCCGGCGCGCACGTCGGCGTGCGGAGTCCTCGTGTGTCATGGTGTGCGCTGTCAGGCCGGTGTTCGTGTCTCGTCCGTCCACCGGCGGGTCCGACCGCCGGTGCGGCACCGCGCCGCCTCCCTCGTCCCCCCAGGATATCGGGTCGGACTGAGAGGCCCGTGGCAGACTGGACGCATGAGTGAACTGCACCACATGAGCCTGCTCGACGTCCTCGCCGCCTTCCGGTCCCGGGAGCTCTCCCCGGTGGAGTACCTCGACCACCACATCGCCCGGATCGGTGCCCACGACGGATCGATCAATGCCGTGATGGACGTCATGGAGGAGTCGGCCGCACCTGCCGCGCGTCGGGCCGCCGAGGTCTATGCCGGGGCCGCGGACGACGAGCCCCTCCCCGCTCTGCTCGGGGTGCCGCTGCTCGTCAAGGAGCAGCACGACGTCGAGGGCTGCTCGGCGACCCGCGGTTCACGCGCGCGCGTCGGCCAGGTCGCACGGGCCGACAATCCGATCGTCGGGCGACTCCGCGGTGCCGGTGCGATCCCGTTCGCGCGTACCACCACGCCTGAGCTCTCGTGCGCGACCTTCACGCAGACCGCGGAATGGGGCGTCACTCGCAACCCGTTCAGTCCCGCGTACACCCCCGGTGGATCCTCGGGCGGTTCCGGGGCCGCGATCGCGGCCGGCTACGGTCCGCTCGCCACCGCCTCGGACATCGCCGGGTCGACACGCATCCCGGCCGCCTTCGGCGGGCTGCCGGGCTTCAAGTCCCCGTACGGCCGCACCCCCGGGCTCGCGCCGCTGAGCACCGACTGGTATCGCGGGGATCACGTGCTCGCCCGCTCGGTCGCCGACACCGCGCATGCGACGAACGTCATCGTCGGGCCCCATGCGGGCGACCACGCCACGATCGCCCCGGCCCACGTCCTGCCGACCGCCTTCGCCGGTGCGGCCGGCGTCGCGGGCATGCGGATCGCGGTGTCGCCCGACCTCGGCTGCTACGACGTCGATCCCGAGGTCCTCGACGGCTTCGGCGCTGTCGTCCGGGCGCTCGCGGATGCCGGGGCCGAGGTCGTCGAGGTGGATCCCGGACTCTCGCTCGACGACATCACCGATGCCTCGAGCGCGCACTACGGCCATCTCCTCGCTCTGCACATGACGCGCGTGTGCGGCGGTGACCTCGATCTGCTCGAGCCCTACTCCAAGAGGTTCGTCGAGTACACGCGGGACTTCGCGGAGCGGATCAGCCTGCTCGAGGCCGCCGACATCGAGACCCGGGTGCAGGCGCAGATCGCGCAGGCGATGGCCGGGTGCGATGCGCTCCTCACCCCCACCTCGGCGATCGCCGCGCTCGAGGCGGACAATGCGTACCTCGAGGCCGTCGAGCGCCCGGCCGGCCCGGTCGACTTCTACTGGCAGGCGCACATGACGATTCCGTTCAACATCGCAAACCGGTGCCCGGTTCTCGCGGTGCCCAGCGGCGTCGGCCCCACCGGCGTGCCGACGAGCGTGCAGATCGTCGGGCACCCCTTCGACGACGACACGGTGTTCACCATCGGTGCCGCAGTGGAGGAGCTGCTCCCGTTTCCGCGCAGCCCCCTCATGTGAGGGCGACCTCGGCTGCGCCCGGGAGGCGAGGAGACGCCCGCCTGTCGCACCGTCCGGCCGCGGGGCGGTGCGGCTCAGTCGTCCGCGTCGGCCATGTAGGTGCGGAGGTAGTCCTTGTCCTTCTCGCTGATCGGGGTGGGGCGCATGGTCTCCGGGTCGACGGTGACCATGACGTTGAGCGCCTCGAACACCACCGCGTCCTCCTGGATGCCCGTCGTGTGGATGGTGAAGGACGTGCTGCCCACGCGCGCGATGCGGAGCTCGAGTGTGAGCTCCGGGCCGTACATCACCGGCTTGCGGTAGTCGAGCTCCATCCGGACCGCGAGCTTCGGGGCGCTGATCGAGTCGCGTCCGCGCATCCCGACGAGCCAGTTGATCCGGCCCTCCTCGATGAGGGTGACGATCCGGCCGTTGTTGACGTGGCCGAGGATGTCCTGGTCGGACCAGCGGATCTCGGGACGGTGGATGAAGACTTCGGACACGGAGGTTCCTTTCGGTGATCGAGCACGCGGGCGGCATTCGCCCCGGGAGAATCATTGCCTCTCGAGCGCGGGACATCTAATCTTAAGCTAATCAATCATTCGGTAACCGCTTTGAATGCGGGACGTGCATCGTCGCGCGTCCCGCATCCGGACGGTCCGGGCGAGCGTGATCCGCTCGCCGTGATCATCGTCGGAAGGACGAATCGTGACACCCTCAGATCCCACCTCGACCTCTCAGCAGGGCTCGCCGGCGGGCGCCGCGGCAACCGGAGCCCTCAAGCCCCTCGCCGGCTTCCGGGTCGTCGACTTCGGCGGCATCGGGCCCGGTCCGTTCGCCGCGCTCGTCCTCGCCGACCTTGGCGCGGAGGTCATCCGCCTCCAGCGGCCGAGCGAGCTCGGCACACCCAACAGCCCGGTGCTCGACCGCGGCAAGAAGTCGATCGTCGTCGACCTCAAGAACCCCGAGGGCGTGGCGCTCGTCAAGACGCTCGTCGCCTCCGCCGACGCCTGCCTCGAGGGCTTCCGACCCGGCGTCGCCGAGCGCCTCGGCCTGGGACCCGCCGAGCTCATGGCGCAGAACCCCGCACTCGTCTACGGCCGGATCACCGGCTACGGCCAGACCGGGCCGCGCTCGCAGGTCGCCGGCCACGACATGAACTACATCGCCTCGTCCGGCGTCCTCCACCAGCTCGGCCGCGAGAGCGAGGGACCGCAGTTCCCGGCGAACCTCATCGGTGATTTCGGCGGCGGCGGCATGGTGCTCGCCATCGGCATGCTCGCCGCCCTCGTGCGCGCGAAGACGAGCGGCGAGGGGGCGGTCATCGACGCCGCGATGATCGACGGCGCGAACCTCCTGTGGGCGATGATGCACGGCTTCGCCGCCCAGGGCGCCTGGACCGAGGGGCGCGGGACGAACATGCTCGACTCCGGGGCGCCGTTCTACGACCGCTACGAGACGAAGGACGGGCAGTGGGTGTCCGTCGGCTGCATCGAGCCGCAGTTCTTCAAGGTGTTCATCGACGGTCTCGGCATCGAGGACCGGATGCCCGGCAAGTTCGGCACCTTCGACTACCGCAAGAAGGAGACCTGGCCGCAGATCCGCACGGCCTTCACCGAGGCGATCGCCTCGCGCACCCGCGACGAGCTCGTCGAGATCTTCGACGGCACGGACGCCTGCGTGTTCCCGATCCTCAGCTTCGACGAGGCGGAGGCCGACGTCCACAACACCGCCCGCTCGGTGTTCTACCGCGACGAGGACGGCGTCCGGCAGCCGGGCGTGGCCCCGCGCTTCGCCTCCGTCGGCGGTGCGACCTGGGCCGGCGGGGATTCCGACGGCGAGCCGTTCGAGCGGCCCGCCGCCGCACCGGCCACCGGTGAGCACACCGCCGAGGTGCTCCGCGCCGCGGGCGTGGACGATGCGGAGATCGACCGGCTCGTCGAAGCAGGAGTGATCGCCCGCCGAAACTGAGCGCGCGGGCACTCACCGCGAGACACCATCGAGAACTGCTGTGGCGCGCGAAACCTGTACAGGTTTCGCGCGCCACAGCAGGAAACGCGTGCATCTCGGTAGCCCGGTCCGGGCAAGTGGCCGGGAACGGGCCGCCGGTGGGCCGGTCGGCCGGTGACCCGATGGGCGCACCGGGACCGCGGTGCGGCGGTATGCTCGGTCCGCGGACCGACCCCGGCGCCGCTCGACCGTCTGACCCCACGGAATGGGCTGTGACCCGATGACTCCTGCCGCCCCGCGCGCCGCCTCGGCCGCGACCGCGTCCCCCCGCGCCTCCCGCTGGCCGGCGATCCTGTGCTGGATCGTCGTCATGCTCGAGGGGTTCGACCTCGTCGTGCTCGGCGCGGTCATCCCGACGCTGCTCGCCTCCGGCCACGTGGGCTTCACGGCTGAGTCTGCGACTGCGGTCGCCATGCTCAGCCTCGTCGGCGTGGGTGTGGGTGCGGCCGGGGTGGGCTTCCTCGCCGACCGGCTGGGGCGCCGGGTCGCGATCCTCACCTGCGTGGTCGTCTTCAGCATCTTCACCGTGCTCGTGCCGTTCGCACCGAACGTGCTGTGGTTCGCGGTGTTCCGGCTGCTTGCCGGGGTGGGGCTCGGTGCGGTCCTGCCGACCGCGCTGACCTACGTGGGCGAGTACTCCGGGTCCGGGAGCACCGCGCGGGCGACGACCCTGACGATGACCGGGTACCACACGGGTGCGGTGCTCGCGGCGCTGCTCGCCGTGCTCGCCGGTGCGGACTGGCAGCTGCTGTTCCTCGGCGGCGGGATCGTCGGCTTCCTCCTCCTGCCGGTGCTGTGGCTCAGGCTGCCGGAGTCCCCGGCCTTCCTCGCGGCCCGCGGGACCGGTGCCGCCG
>ENA-OOKA01000422-OOKA01000422.1-human-skin-metagenome-genome-assembly--contig:-NODE-422-length-11158-cov-7.153472_pt1 | contig 11158 bp, 9 predicted proteins | sample MGYA00248825_ERZ500995 | MGnify/ENA primary metagenome ERZ500995 (study PRJEB25958, sample SAMN03398540) | human skin metagenome | study: EMG produced TPA metagenomics assembly of the Human Skin...
GGGACACGGCGTGGCCCTCGTCGAACGGTGCGGCGGAGGCCATCTCAGTGCTCCAGCAGCCAGGTCAGCAGCGCCTTCTGGGCGTGCAGCCGGTTCTCCGCCTCGTCGAACACCACGGAGTGGGGTCCGTCGAGGAGCTCGGCGGTGATCTCCTGCCCGCGGTAGGCCGGCAGGCAGTGCATGACGAGCGCCTCGTTCGACAGCGCGTGGAGCGCGGCGTCGAGCCGGTAGGCGGCGAACGGCGATTCCTCCCCGGAGCGGCCGTCGTCGTCCTGGCCCATCGACACCCAGGTGTCGGTGACGAGCACGTCGGCACCGCGCGCGGCCTCCTGCGGGTCCTCGGTGACGAGCACGAAGCCGCCGGTGGTCGCAGCGAGCTCCTGCGCCTCGGCGAGCACACCCGGGTCCGGGTGGGAGCCGGCCGGGGCGGCGATCCGCACGTGCATGCCGGCGTTGGCCCCGGCGAGCGCATAGGAGTGCGCCATGTTGTTCGCGCCGTCGCCGAAGTAGGCGAGCGTGAGGCCCGAGAGCCCGTTGCCGGACCCGGTGTGCCGGTGCTCGCGGATGGTCTGGAGATCGGCGAGGAGCTGGCACGGGTGGTAGTCGTCGGACAGCGCGTTGACCACCGGGACCCGCGAGTGGGCTGCCATCTCCTCGAGTCCGGACTGCGCGTAGGTGCGCCACACGATCGCCGCGACTATGCGCTCGAGGACGCGGGCGGAGTCGGCGATCGACTCCTTGTGCCCGAGCTGCGACTCCCCGGGGTTGATGATGAGCGGCGAGCCGCCGAGCGCGGCGACGCCGGCGGAGAAGGACACCCGGGTGCGCGTCGAGGTCTTGTCGAAGATCACGGCGACGGTCTGCGGGCCGGCGAGCGGGCGGCGGGAGTACGGGTCGGCCTTGAGCGCGTCGGCGAGATCGAGGACCTCGCCGAGCTCGGCGGGGCTGAGATCGCTGTCCTTGAGGAAGTGGCGGGTCATGATGCGGTCCCTCCTGCGGTGTCGAGGATGCTGGGCAGGGCGTCGAGGAAGCGGTCGAGGTCCGCGTCGTCGATGATGAGCGCCGGGGCGATGCGGAGCCGGGTGTCGGTCACCGGATTGACGATGAAGCCGGCGTCGAGAGCGGCCTCGGCGACCGCCTTCGCATTCCCCGCGGTGAGCTCGGCCGCGCGCAGCAGACCGGCGCCGGAGACCTCGGACACGCCGTCGAGCGCGGCGAGCCGCGCGGCGAACCGGTCGCCGCGCTCGCGCACCCGGGCGAGCAGCCCGGCGGACTCGATCGTGGTGAGCACCGCGAGCCCGGCGGCGGTGGCGATCGGGTTGCCGCTGTAGGTCGAGCCGTGCTGGCCCGGCACGAGCAGGCCGGTGGTCTCCCGTCCGAAGGTCACGACCGCGCCGAGCGGGAGTCCGCCGCCGAGGCCCTTGGCGCACGTGACGACGTCGGGGACGATCCCCTCGCCGAGCTCGGGGTCCTGGAAGGCGAACCAGGAGCCGCAGCGCCCGATCCCGGTCTGCACCTCGTCGAGCACGAGGAGGGCACCGGCCTCGCGGGTCGCCTCGCGGGCGGCGGCGAGATAGCCGACGGGATGGCGGCGCACCCCGGCCTCGCCCTGGATCGGCTCGACGACGACGGCCGCGCAGGTCTCGTCGACCTCGCGGCGCAGCGCCTCGACATCGCCGTGGGGGACGTGGACGACGCCGGGCACGCCCGGGGCGAAGGGAGCGCGGAACGCCTCCTTGCTCGTCATCGCGAGCGCCCCCATGGTGCGGCCGTGGAAGCCGCCGTCGACGGCGACGATCTTCGACCGGCCGCCGCCGGCCACGCGCCGCGACATCTTGAGCGCCGCCTCGTTCGCCTCGGCGCCGGAGTTGCAGAAGTAGACGGCGGAGCCCTCCGGGGCCCCGGCGACGGAGAGGAGCTTCTCGGCGAGCGCGATCTGCGGCGGCGAGGCGAAGTAGTTCGACACCTGGCCGAGCGTCGCGACCTGGGTGGACACCGCTTCGACGAGGGCGGGATGGGCATGGCCGAGCGCGTTGACCGCGATCCCGCCGAGGAGATCGAGGTACTCCTTCCCGGACTCGTCCCACACGCGCACACCCTCGCCGCGCACGAGGAGGCGCTGCGGGCGGCCGAGCGCGGGCAGGATCGCCGCCGAGTGATGGGTGCGCCAGTCGGCACCGAAGCCGGTCGTCATGCGGTCTCCTCGGGGGTGTCGGGTCCGTCGTGGCCGTCGTGCATCGTCGCCTGCGGGCTGCCGGCGGCCTCGTGCACCATCGTGCCGATGCCCTGGGTGGTGAAGATCTCGAGGAGGATCGAGTGCGCCATCCGGCCGTCGACGATGTGCGCCTGGCGCACCCCGCTGTCGACCGCGTCGAGCGCCGCGGTCATCTTGGGGATCATCCCGGCGTCGAGGCGGGGCAGGAGCTCGCGCAGCTCGTCGGGAGTGATCTGCGAGATCAGGCTGTCCTTGTCCGGCCAGTCGCGGTAGAGGCCGGGCACGTCGGTGAGCATGAGGAGCTTGTCGGCGCGCATCTCCCGGGCGATCGCGGCGGCGGCGAGGTCGGCGTTGACGTTGAGCGGGGTGTCGGCCGCTCCCCCGAGCTCGGCGGCGATCGAGCAGATGACCGGCACCCGCCCGGCGTCGAGGAGCTCGTCGAGCACCTGCGTATTGACCTTCCGGATGTCGCCCACCCGGCCGAGGTCGACGGTCTCGCCGTCGACCACCGTGGTCGTCGGCACCGCGAGCAGCAGGTCGGCATCCTCCCCCGAGAGCCCGATCGCGGCGTCGCCGTTCATGTTGATGCGCGACACGATCTCGCGGTTCACCTGCCCGGCGAGCACCATGCGGATGACCTCGGCGGCCTCCGGGGAGGTGACGCGCTGGCCCCCGCGGAACTCGCTGGGGATCTGCAGGCGCTCGAGCATGCGGGTGATCTGCGGACCGCCGCCGTGGACGACGATCGGCCGGAGCCCGGCGAAGCGGAGGAACGCGATGTCGTCGGCGAACGCCTGCTGGAGCTCGTGCGAGACCATCGCGTTGCCGCCGTACTTGATGACGATCGTGGCACCGGCAAAGGTCTTGATCCACGGCAGCGCCTCGGTGAGGGTCTCGGCCTTGGCCTGGGCGCGCACGAGGCGCTCTGCGGGAGTGGGGTGATGGCGGGTCATGTCGAGTACGCGCTGTTCTCTTCGACGTAGTCGTGGGTGAGGTCCGAGGTGAGGATCGTGCCCTCGGCGGTGCCGGCGTGGAGATCGATCTCGACGACGACCCGGCGGTCGAACAGGACCTGGGACGGGTCCGCGCCGGGGGCCGACCCGACGCACACCGGAACGCCGTTGAACGTCACGTCGATCGCATCGGGCTCGAACTGCGCGTCCGTGGTGCCGACCTGCGCGACGACGCGGCCCCAGTTGGGGTCCTCCCCAAAGACCGCGGCCTTGAAGAGGTTCGAGCGGCCGACCGCCCGCGACACCTCGAGCGCCTGCTCCTCGGAGAAGGCGCCGCGCGTGGTGATGACGATGTCATGGTGAGCGCCCTCGGCGTCGACGTGGAGCTGCTCGGTGAGGTCCTGGCAGGCGTCGGTGAGCAGCGCGGTGAACTCCCCGAGGTCCGCACGGTGCCCGGAGGCTCCGGAGCTCATGAGGATCACCGTGTCGTTCGTCGACATGCAGCCGTCGGTGTCGAGCCGGTCGAAGGTGCGCGCGGTCGCGGAGCGCAGCGCCTCGTCGAGCTCAGCGGCGTCGAGCACCGCATCGGTGGTGATGACGACGAGCATCGTCGCGAGCCCCGGAGCGAGCATGCCCGCGCCCTTGGCCATCCCGCCGATCCGGTAGGCGGTGCCCTCGCGCTCGGTCGTCTTCGGCACGGTGTCGGTGGTCATGATCGCCTCGGCGGCGGCTGCGCCGCCGGCCGGCGTCTCCTGCGCGGCCTCGGCGAGCGCGGGCAGGCCGGTGAGGATCCGGTCGCGGAAGTCCTGTCCGCCCACGCCGATGAGACCGGTCGAGCACACGAGGACGTCGAGCGGGTCGATGCCGAGGAGCTCGGCGGTGCGCTCCGCGGTGGCGTGGGTGGTCTCGAAGCCGAAGGAGCCGGTGTAGCAGTTCGCTCCCCCGGAGTTGAGGACGACGGCGCGGGCGCGCCCGTCGGCGGAGGCCTGCTGGGACCACAGGACCGGGTTCGCCCGGCACCGGTTGGAGGTGTAGACGGCGGCGACGGCGTCGTGCTCCCCGGTGTTGTGGACGAGGGAGAGGTCGGGTTTGCCGCTGGGCTTGAGCCCGGCGGTCGAACCGGCGGCGGCGAAACCGCGGGGGTACGTCACGCTCATGGGGCGACTCCTTCGGTGGGCAGTGCGGTGGACTCCTCGAGTCCGAGAGCGAGGTGGGCGGACTGGAGCGCCTGGCCGGCGGTGCCGCGCACGAGGTTGTCGAGCGCGACGGACACGAGCACGGTGCCGGCGCGGGAGTCGACGGCCGTCTGGAGGTGCGCGGTGTTCGCCCCGGTCGTCGCCGCGGTGTGCGGCCACTGCCCCTCCGGGAGGAGGCGGACGAAGCGCTCCGCGGCGTAGGTGTCCGCGATGACCGCGCGGACGTCCTCGGTGCTCGCCTCCGCGGTGAGCGGCGCGCTCAGGGTCGCGAGGATCCCGCGGGACATCGGGACGAGGGTCGGGGTGAAGGAGATCCGGACGTCGGAGCCGACGGCCGGCTGGCCGAGCACCCCGGCGAGGTTCTGCTCGATCTCCGGGACGTGCCGGTGGGTGCCGGCGGTGCCGTACGGGGATGCGTCGCCGAGCACCTCGGCGGCGAGCAGGTGGGGCTTGAGCGCCTTGCCCGCGCCGGACACCCCGTTGGCGAGCACTGCGGTGAGCCGCCCGGGGTCGATGAGGCCGGCGGCGAGCAGCGGCTGGAGGCCGAGCGTCACGGCGGAGACGTTGCAGCCCGGGACCGCGATGCGGCGGGTGTCGCGGAGGAGCTCGCGCTGTCGCCCGCCGCCGGCGCGGAGGAGCTCGGGCAGCCCGTACGTCCACGTGCCCGGGTGCGCGGAGCCGTAGAACTGCTCCCAGGCGGCCGCGGATTCGAGGCGGTGGTCGGCGGCGAGATCGACGATGAGGGTGTCCGGCGAGGACTCGGCGAGCGCGGCGGCGATCTCCCCGGAGGCACCGTGCGGCAGGGCGAGGACGACGACGTCGTGTCCGGCGAGGACCTCGGCGGTCGATTCCTCCACGGTCATGTCGGCATAGGCGACGAGGTGCGGCTGGTGCTCGCCGAGCCGCGATCCCGCTGTCGAATGGCCGCACACGGTTGTAACGTGAAGGTCTGGATGCCCGCTCAGGAGGCGCAGGACCTCGCCCCCGGCGTACCCGGTGGCCCCTGAGACGGCGACAGTGAAACCCGACATATGCATAACGATACACCACACACGGTATTTATTCATGCCGTTGCCTGCGGCCGCCGCGGTCGCGGGAGAGGAGGCACTCCCATGCACGCTGTCCACGCCACCCGCAAGGGCGGACCCGAGGTCCTCGAATACGTCGAGCTGCCGGACCCCACTGCGGGTCCCGGTGAGCTGCTCGTCGCCGTCGAGGCCGCCGGCATCAACTTCATCGACACCTACCGCCGCTCGGGGATGTACCCGATGGAGTTCCCGCACATCGTCGGCGTCGAGGGCGCCGGGACGGTCGAGGCCGTCGGCGAGGGCGTCACCGGGTTCTCCCCCGGCAACCGGGTCGCCTGGCACGATGCGCCCGGCTCCTATGCGGAGAAGGTCGCCGTCCGCGCGGACATGGTCATGCGGGTGCCGGACGGGGTGTCCGCCGAGGCCGCGGCCGCGATCCCGCTCCAGGGACTCACCGCGCAGTACCTCGCGACGGGCTCGCACCGGATCGAGCCGGGCCAGACCGCGCTCGTCCACGCCGCCGCCGGCGGGGTGGGCCTGCTCCTCACCCAGATCATCGGGCACCTCGGCGGTCGGGTCATCGGCACGGTGGGCACCGAGGAGAAGGCGGAGCTCGCCCGGGCCGCCGGGGCCGACGAGGTGTTCCTCTACGGCGAGGGCGTCGACATCGCCGCACGGGTCCGCGAGCTCACCGACGGCGCCGGCGTCGACGTCGCCTACGACGGCGTCGGGAAGGACACCTTCGACGCCTCGCTCGCCTCCCTGAAGGTGCGCGGCTCGATGGTGCTGTTCGGTGCGGCCTCCGGTGCCGTGCCGCCCTTCGACATCCAGCGGCTCAACTCCTCCGGCGGGATCTTCCTGTCCCGACCGTCGCTCCAGTGGTTCGTCACCAACCCCGAGGAGCTCGCCGAGCGCTCGGCGATGCTCTTCGACGGCCTGGAGAACGGCTGGCTCGACTTCCGGGTCGGGTCGACCTTCCCGCTCGCCGAGGCCGCCGAGGCCCACCGCGCGCTCGAGGGGCGGCGGACCACCGGCAAGGTCGTCCTCCTGCCCTGAGCCAGTCCCGAATCCACCGGGGTCCGGGAGCGGACGCGACGAGAGGCCGATCGGTGCAGGTGCACCGACCGGCCTCTCCGCGTTCCGCGCGCGGGCGCGTCAGAGGAACGGGATCGAGAGTCCGAGGAGGACGAGCACCCCGCCGGACACGAGGTCCATGGCGAGCGCGCCGCGCCTGCCCTCGAGCCGGCGGCCGAGCCCGGCGGCGGTGGCGACGAGGAGGAGGGAGTAGAGCGCGAACACCGCGACGATGGTGAGGACGAGGACGGCGATGAGACCGACCCCCTGCTCGCTCGGGAGGAACGCGGGGAACAGCGCGAGGAAGAACATCCCGGTCTTCGGGTTCGTCAGGCTGCTGAGCAGTCCGACCGGGAACGGCGAGCGGCGGCGGTCGACGCCGCGGCCGCTCGTCGCGGTCTCGACGGACGGGTCGGTGGGGTCGAGGATGACCTCGCCGTCGGGAGCAGCGATCCCGGCATGGACCTCACCGCTCGTCGTCACGGGCACGAGGGCCGGAGCGGAAGCGGGGGCGCCCGGGGCCGCCGCAGTCTCCTGGGCACCGGCGCCGCCCGCTGCGACGAGCACCGCGCGGACGGAGGCGGTGCGGGAGCGGAGGGCGCGCTCCGCGGTCCAGACGCCCCACAGGGTGCGCACGCCGAGGAACGTCAGGTAGATGCCGCCGCACACCGCGAGGACGGTGCGCGCCGTCGGATGGCTCTGGAGCAGGGCGGCGATCCCGGACAGCGCGAGGATCGCCCACACGGTGATGCCGCACGCGGCCGCGGAGGCGTAGACGATCCCCCGGCGGAACGACTGCGCGCCGTAGCGGATGGTGAGGAAGGTGTCGGGCCCCGGCGTCACCGCGAGGATGAGCGCCGCTCCGAGGAAGGCGATGAACTCCGCGCCGGTCATGCGTCCGTGCGTCCTGCGTGCATGGGTGTAGGCCCTTTCGTCATGGGAGAGCGCCCGCACGGTCCGGCGGGCGCCCGGTCCAGGATGCACCGCCGCGACCATTCGCGTCCACCCGACGGTTCCTGATGATCATTCGGTTCTGACTTATGATCGTTCCATGCAGAATCTCCACCGCCTCCGGGTGTGGCGCGCGGTCGTCGCGAGCGGCTCCGTGCAGCAGGCCGCGCGCAATCTCGGGAACTCCCCCGCGACGGTGAGCCAGCACATCATCGCGCTCCAGCGCGAGGTCGCAGCCCCCCTCTACCGCCGGGACGGCCGCGGCATCGCCGTCACCGAGGCGGGGCACGCGCTCGCCGCCCGCTCCGAGGCCCTCCTCGCCGAGGCGGCCGACCTGCAGACGTTCGTCGACCGGCTCGCGGCGGGGCCGGCGACGCGGCTCACCCTCGGCAGCTTCTCCTCGGCGACGACGGTGTGGCTGCCCGATGTCCTCCGCGCCGCCCAGCTCCGCTTCCCCGGTCTCCACATGGAGATCCTCGCCAACGAGCCCGCACCGCCCGGCGAGCGCGCCTTCGCCGACATCGAGGTGCGCGCGGAGTCCGGTCTCGCAGATCCGGTGCGGATGCGCGGCCACGATCGCGACGAGCTCCTCGACGACGTGTACGTCGTCGTCACCGAGGCCGACCACCCGCTCGCGCAGGCCCCGGAGGTGCGGATGACCGAGCTCGCCGAGCACGCGCTCGTCGACCTCCATGTGCAGGGCAGCCCGTCCGGCGAGGTCATCGACGAGGCGGCCCGCGCGGCCGGGCTCGACCTCCGCTATGCGGCCGGCGCCGACGACCACCACGGAGTGCTCGCGATGGTCGCGGCGGGAATGGGGGTCACCGTGCTGCCGCTGCTCGCGACGCTCGACCTGCCCGCAGGGCTCGTCGTGCGCCCGCTCCTCGATCCCACACCCGTGCGCCGGATCGCCCTCCACGTCCGCCAGACGATGTCGGCCCTGCCCCACGTCGTATTCCTCCGCCGGGAGATCGGCCGGGTCGCCCGGGCCTACGCGGAGGACCTCGCCGCCCGGGGCCCGCAGGGGACGGCTATCTGAATCTGCGCTCGCGCAGCGCCGGGGCGAGGACGACCGCGGAGAGCACGAATCCGACGAGGAGCACCCACGCGCCGAAGTACGTGAACAGGCGCAGGTCCGGGGCGAGCGGCGGCCCGAAGTCCGCCGTCATCATCATCACGCCGCCGAGGATGAAGGCGGTGGCGATGATGACCTGGATGAACTGGTCGACCGTCGAGCGCACGAGGTTCTTGATGAGGTCGATGTTGAGACCGCTCGTGCCGATGTCGAGCGTGCCGTCCTGGAGGTGCTTGACCACCCGGCTGAGCTCGACCGGCAGGCTGGCGAGCACCGGCAGCGTCGACCCGACGTAGAGGGTGAGGTTCTCCGCCGACTCCGCGAGGTCGCGGGATTCGCGCATGAGCTCGTCCGCGTGCTCGCGGACCATGTCGAGGAGATCGATGGACGGGTCGAGGATCCGCAGGCTGCCCTCGAGGGTGCTGATGGCGCGGAAGGCGTTCGCGACGGCGGACGGCATCTCGAAGCCCTGCGCCATGACGAACTCGAGGAGCTCCCCGAACAGCGCCGAGGAGCCGGCGGGCATGCCGCCCTCGAACTGGAGCATGATCTGGCCGATGTCGCGCTGCATCGACCGCAGGTCGATGCCCACGGGAGTGCCGAAGATGTCGAGCACGGCGTTCATCGCGGCCTCGGAGTTCTGGTGCTCGAAGGCGAGGAGGAGCAGGGTGATGTCGCGCCGGTCGCGGCGATCGATCCGGCCGACGCTGCCGAAGTCGATGAGCCCGGCCCGGCCGGAGGTGTCGATCATGATGTTGCCGGCGTGCAGGTCGGCGTGGAAGATCCCCTTGATGAGCACCTGGCGGGCGACCATGAGGAAGAGGTCGCGGGCGATGTCTGCCCGCGCGATGTCCGACAGGCCCTCGAGCACGGGGCCGGCCTTGGCCAGCGGGACCCCGCGGATCCGTTCGAGGACGATGACCCGCTCACCGCTGAGCTCGGGATAGACCTGCGGGATCCGCACGACCGAGTCCTCGAGGTGAGACGTCGCGTTCCGCAGGGCGATGGTCTGCCGCAGCTCGCCGCGGTAGTCGAGCTCCTCGGCCAGGGTCTCGAGGAAGCCGCGGGCGATCGCGGTGACCCCGATCGAGCGCGCCCAGCCGGCGGTGCGCTCGAGCCGTTCGGCGAGCGTCATGACGATGTCGGAGTCCGCTCGCACCTGCCGGCGCAGCTTGGGGCGCTGGACTTTGACGACGACCTCGGTGCCGTCGAAGGCGACCGCGCGGTAAACCTGGGCGACCGAGGCGGCGGCGAGCGGCACGGTGTCGAACTCGGCGAACACCTCGTGGACGGGGCGCCCCCACGCGGATTCGAGCTCGGCGCGGATGTCCTCGAAGGGCACGGCGGGGACGTCGGACTGGAGCTTCGAGAACTCCTCGACGAACTCCGGCGGCACCATGTCGGCGCGGGTGGCGACGAACTGCCCGAGCTTGACGAAGGTCACCCCGGCGGCGGCGAACGCCTCCGCGGTGGTCTTCGCGATCTCGCGGGTGGACACGCGCAGCGTCGGGATCCGCGGACGCATGTACCGTGCGAGCCCGTACCGGAGGAGGATCCGCTGGATCTGGGAGAGCCGGCTCACCCGGCGGTACCACACCGGGACCCGCGAGGCGGACCGGAGGAGGTGGGTGAAGGAGCCGCTGGGGAGGACGAGCTCGATCGCGAGGAGGATCGCCATCTGGACGACGATGAGCCAGGCGAACACGAGGAGGAACACCATGACGGCGGGGAAGCTCATCTCGATCCACGGGATGTCCCCGCCCTGCGAGATGCCGAACATCTCGTAGGCCTGGAGGGTGATCGGCCACAGGGACATGCCGATGACGACGGAGACGACGGTGTTGCGGAGCGCCCCGGTGCCCACCGAGATCGTGCGCCGGACGAGCACGCCGACGACGACGGCGTTGAGCAGACCGAGCAGGATCGACCAGAGGATGTTCACAGGACCACCTGTCGTAATCGGGCTGTTCGCGGGCGGGCGGGTCGGTTCGGACCCAGCTTAGCCGTCCGCCTCAGGCGTCGCGGGGGTCGAGGTGGAGTCGGCGGGTGTGCTCCCCCAGCGCGTCCGCGCGGGCGGCGAGCGCGTCCGGGGTGTCGACGCCGGCGCGCACGTACCGGCCCGACCACGCGTCGAGGCCGCCCGCGGCGAGCGCGAGGGCGAGGTCGACGAGCTCCGCCGGGGAGGTCCAGTCGTCGCCGGTCCGCGCCGCGTGTATCGGCATGCCGTGGGTCATATCCGACTCGATGACGCCGGGCGACATCTCGAAGATCCGCAGGCCTGCGTCCCGTCCGTAGTGGTCGACGGAGTCGGCGATCCGGAACAGCGCGGCCTTCGACGCGGAGTACGCGGCATAGGCCGGGGTGCCGGCGGCGCCGGACCCGGAGTTGAGGTCGATGATCCGCACCGGCTCGCCGGTTGCGCGGGCGACCTCGAGCAGGTGCGGGACGAAGCGGTGGAGGACGAGCAGCGGACCGATGGTGTTCGTCTCGATCACGCGCACGAGGTCGGCCGGATCGGCCTCCCACAGGGGGCCCTCGCTCGACTCGATGACGCCGGCGTTGTTGACGAGCACCCCGAGGCGCCGGCCGCTCTCGGCCTCGAGCGCGGTCACCCGGTCGAGCAGCGCAGCGACGGAGTCGGGGTTGGCGACGTCGAGCGGCGCGCC
>ENA-OOKA01000423-OOKA01000423.1-human-skin-metagenome-genome-assembly--contig:-NODE-423-length-11133-cov-6.352591_pt1 | contig 11133 bp, 10 predicted proteins | sample MGYA00248825_ERZ500995 | MGnify/ENA primary metagenome ERZ500995 (study PRJEB25958, sample SAMN03398540) | human skin metagenome | study: EMG produced TPA metagenomics assembly of the Human Skin...
GGCCGACGGCACGCCCGCACCGCGCACCGCGCTGCGCGCCCTGGAGCCGGTCGGGGCCGGGGGTGGCGGTCTCGGCGCTCTCAGGTCCGCGGTCTCCGCCCACGCGGGAGCGCTTGCGACCGCCGGGGCCATCGCCGCCGCGGTCGGCGGCGGCATGGTGCTGCTGGACCTTACGAGCGTGAGCGGCCCGGTGCTGGGCACTGCGGCGACCTGGACCGACGAGGCTGAGCCCGAGGACGGCGAGGGGGCCGCGGCCGGCCAGGCGCAGGACGATGCCGTGACGACCGCCTCCCCGTCCTCCCAGGGTGGCACGGGAACGGCGGGGGCAACGCCCGCCACGGCCGACGGCACCACGACCCCGGTGCAGGTCCCTGCGGTCGGCGAGGACCAGGCAGGCGCCACGACGACCGCGGCCGGGACCGCTGGCGAGGATCCCGCCCTGCCCGACTCGCCGACCGGTCTCGCACCGTCCGGGGCGGGGCAGGAGACCGGCGACCCCGACGTGCCGCAGGCCCCGACGGGCGATGCGCGCGAGGACGGTGCGGCGGGCGCGACCGATTCCCCGGACGCCGCCGACGGTGACGGCCCGACCGGGGGCTCCGCGACGGGCGGCACTCCGACGAGCGACCCCACGACCGGTGAGCCGCCGACCGGCGATGCCCCGATGGACGGTTCCTCGAGCGGCGAGACGCCTACGGACGGCTCCCCGACGGGCGGCGGCACGACGGACGACCCGGAGAAGGACCCGGAGACCCGCCCCACCCCGCCGGATCGTCCCGCGCAGGTCCCGCTGCCGGGCCTGCCCCGGCCGACCCTCCCGCCCGGGGACACGGACCCCGAGATCGTGGTCGGCGAGGGCGCCGCCGGCGGGCCCGGCGGCGACACCTCGGCGGAGGGCACTACCGTCCAGGACGGCTCCGGGGGTGGCACCGGCGGCAGCCGCGGGCAGATCATCATCAGGCCGATGCCGCCGCAGCAGGGGCCCCGTCCCGGGCCCATGCTGCCGCCGGCGTCCCAGGGCCCGGGAGTGCTGATACCGCTCCCGACCACGCCGCCCAGCGACTCCCCGCCGCCCAGCGACGGCGGCGGGGAGACCGGCGGCGGTGAGGCGCGCGTGGAGGGCTGAGCCGCGTCCGGCCCCGTCGGTCGAGCCCGTGCGAAGGACCGGTCCGGGCGCGCGGCGGCCTTCAGCCGGCGAGGCGGAGGATGGACAACGGCTGGGTGACCTCACGGACCTCGTCCTCGGTGACGCCGGGGGCGGGTGCGGACGAGTCCGTCGGCGGTGATGTCGAGGACGGCGAGCTCAGGAGGGCAGGGGTGCCCCGCCGCGTGAGGCCGGGTGCCCGTCGGACAGTAGCCGGGCGCTCGGCCGTCGGGGGCCGCGGACCCGGCATCGTCCCGGGCTTGCCCCGTCGGCCCGGGTGTGAACCAATAGACGGCCGTGTCCCGCGTCGTTCGCGCCGACGGATCGTCCGCCGACCGCCCGACACCGCGGGGCCGCCGTCGACAGCGGACCTCGAAGGAGAGCGGACATGCAGACGATCGACCTGCTGGTGATCGCGGCCTATCTGGTCGCCACCGCCTGGCTCGGCCTGAAGCTGAGCGGGAAGCAGACCGGGCTGAAGGACTACTTCCTGGGCGGGAGGGACCTGCCGTGGTGGGCGGTGTGCCTGTCCGTCGTCGCCACCGAGACGAGCGCCCTGACCGTCATCGGGATCCCGGTGATGAGCTACCTGGGCAACCTCTCGTACCTGCAGCTCGGGCTCGGCTACATCCTGGGCAGGGTGGTGGTCGCCTTCTTCATGCTGCCGCGCTACTACGACGGCGAGATGGTCACCGCCTACGCCTACCTCGGCAAGCGGTTCGGGACGAGCACCCAGACCACCGCGGGGGTCACCTTCCTGATCACCCGTCTGATGGCCGACGGGATCCGGGTGATCGCCGCGGCGATCCCCCTGAAGGTGATCCTCGACGGGCTGGGAGTGGACCTCTCCTACTTCGCGATCACGGTGATCCTCTCCGTGGTCACGATCCTCTACACCTTCATCGGCGGTATCACCGCCGTGGTGTGGGTGGACGTGGTGCAGATGCTGCTCTACGTGGTCGGCGGCCTGATCGCGATCATCATCGTGGTCTCGTCGATCGGCGCCGGCTGGCTGGGCGAGGCGGCCGAGGCCGGGAAGACCCAGGTCCTCGTGTGGTCCGGCAGCCCCCTCAGCGGCGATGACACCTTCCTGGTCTCCGTGCTCGGCGGCGCGGTGTTCGCGATGGCCTCGCACGGCTCCGACCAGCTGGTCGTCCAGCGCCTGCTCGCCTGCCGCTCGAAGGCCGAGGCGCAGAAGGCGATCATCGTCTCCGGCGTGGTGGTCACCGTGCAGTTCGGGATCTTCCTGCTGGTGGGGCTCGCACTGTGGGGCTGGTACGGCGCCACCGCCCCGGCGGAGCTGGGCCTGACCCGCGACGACGAGATCTTCCCCCTGTTCATCGTCGAGGAGATGCCCACGGGACTGTCCGGGCTGCTGCTCGCGGGGATCCTCGCCGCCGCGATGTCGACCCTCTCATCCTCGCTGTCCGCGCTGAGCTCCTCGACCGTCACCGACGTGGTCGCGAAGCTGCGCCGCACCCCGCTCAGCGACGCAGAGGGCCTGCGGATCGGCCGCTGGGCCACGATCTGCTGGGGCCTGGCCTTCATCGCCCCGGCCACGATCTTCCGCTCCGACGAGGGCAGCATCGTGGTGCTCGCCCTCGGCGTCGCCGGCATCACCTACGGCGGGCTGCTGGGCGCCTTCGTGCTCGGGATCGTGAACCGCAGGGCCCGGTCGGCCGACGCGAACATCGCCTTCGTGCTCGCCGTCGCGGTCAACGCCTTCTTCTTCGTGATGGAGAAGTACGTGATCGGCGAGGTGTGGGTCGCCTGGCAGTGGTACCCGCTGCTGGGCGTGCTCGTCACCCTCGCCGTCGGCGGCGCACTGTCGCTGCGGCACCGGGGTGCGCAGTCGCCGGAGACGGCGGGCAGCCTCCGGTCGTGAGGGGCATCGGCGTCGCGGGGACCGCGCCGGCGTCAGCCGTCCCGATCGGGCCGGGGAGCCGGTGACGCGTCCGGTGCCTCGTCACGACCGTGCCCGGGCGCGGCCTCCCGCACCCCGGGGATCGGGGTCGTGCCGGAGAACTCGGACGCGAGGGCGTCGACGCCGCGTTGAGGATGCGCTCGGTCGAGCAGCTGCTGCCGCCGCTCCCGGGTCGCGTCGGGGTCCAGGCCCAGGACCCGGGCACGATCGGAGGCGAGGTCGGGGTCGCTCTCTCCGTCGCGGTTGAACGACCACATCAGCATCGGGACGCCCAGGGGGAGCGGATGCCCGCCTCCCGTGTCATGCCGTCCGGTGTGCCAGGTGTGCCAGGTCTTCCCGTACGAGTTCACGAGCTCGGCCATCAGCTGCTGCTCCGCGAACGCCGGCAGGCCCGGAGCGATCAGCTGGCCGGAGAGGATCTCGTAGTTGTGCGGGTGCCAGTACCCGCGCTCCTCCTCGGGGAGGGTGTCGAACAGTGACTCCGAGACGATGTACTCGATGCCGATCAGATTCGCCTCGGAGGTGTTGCCGTCGAAGAGGACGCACTGGATGAGGTCGTCGTCGACGACCTTGCAGTAGTGATGGGCCTCCATCTGCATGTCCGGCGAGTCCTTCGCAGGATGGAAGCCGACGAGGTAGGCGTCGAACCCGCGCAGCGGGGCGGCGGACTGGAGGGCTCTGGCGCCGAGCTGGAGTGCGGCGAACTTCAGGCCCTTGGCGGTCCCCGGGGGACGCAGCGGTGGGGGCCGTTGCGGGATGCCGATGCCCATGGGCCCTCCTCTCCTCAGTCGTTCGGCTCGCCCTCGGCCTGGGAGGGCCGGCGGGAGCTCGGATCGTCGGGCTCGGTGCCGGACTGGGCGGCGTCGGCTTCCTCGGCGGCGCCGCTCGAGGGCTTCTCCTCGTCCTGCGCCTCGCCCTCCGCCTGGGAGGGGCGGGCCGGGTTCGGGTCGATGTGCTCGTGCTGGTTCTCGGTCATCGTGCTGACTCCTGTCGGTGTCGGGTGGTCGTGTCGGGCAGGAGCGGGGCGTTGTGGACGCGCGAGATCCGGTGCAGGCCCAGCAGCATCGCCCCCGAGCGGTGCCCGCTGGTCCTCAGCGCGTCGACATCGGGGGTGAGGCAGAGGGGGGACGGTAGGGAACCGGTCGGCCCGACCTCCGCGGGGTCTCTCGGAGTCGTGCGCTGTCTCGCACGCTACGCATGCACTCGGTCGCTGAGAAGGGTACGGACCGATCGGATCGTGACCGGGTCGGACGTGCGCAGGGAGGACCGGCGTGGCCGGCGAGTGGGCGCAGCCGGTCATCGACCCCGGGGGTCGCGAGCGTCCGTGCAGGTGATCGTGGAGAACGGGCTGCGTCATGGCGGATGTGCAGTAATCTTCAGCCACGGCGCCATGACACCGATCGCGGTCGGCGCCTGCAGCCAGGTCGTCGGCTGCCGCCTCGGCCCCGCGGGACCACAGATGAGGAGAACGATGTCTGCACAAGGATGCACGGTCGACAGTCCGGAGGCCCCGCGGCCGATCGCGAAAGGGTCGGGCGCCACGACGTCGGCGAGACCGGCAGGGGAGGAACCCCCCGAGATCCGCACCGGTGCTCGAGGACGCCGCGAGGAGATCATCGACGGCGCGGCGGAGATGTTCGCGGACCACGGCTATCACGGCTCCAGCCTGCGCGAGATCTCGAAGCACATCGGTATCTCGCACTCCGGGATGCTGCACCATTTCGACAGCAAGACCGCGCTGCTCGACGGCGTGATCGACCGGCTCGAGGAGCACGCCCAGAGCGCCCTCGACCGCGCTCCGGAGCTGCGCGCGAGCCGGCGTGCGCTGCTGCAGGGGCTGGTCGAGCTCTGGCACCCCGCTGCTCTTCCCATTCGTCTGCTCGCCACGCTGGACGCGGAATCCGTCAGCGAGGACCACCCCGGTCGCTACCGGATGGCGAGGCTGCGGAAGGTGCACGAGCACATCCTGGAGGACTGCTTCACGAGCTTCGCCGAGCAGGGCCTCCTGCGTGCCGGAACGGATCCGGCTTTCGCGGGCCGCGCCCTGTTCGCCCAGGTGCTCAACCTCGCCGTCCGTGAGAAGACCGTGCAGCAGCTGCAGCACCGCTCCCATGACGATGCGCCGCTGAAGGACCTGGCCATGCAGGTGGACATCTTCTTCCTCGAGAAGCAGCTCTCGGCCGACTGACGACGGTGTGCTCCTGGGCCGCCCTGCCCTCGAAGAGGTGACTCAGTGGTCGTCCCGATAGCGGTCGGAGAGGGCGCTCTCGTCGGCGCCGAGAGCATCGAGGGCGGAGCCCAGCCCGGACGGCATGTCGAGGCGCACCACCTGGTTCACCGCACCGAACCGGCCGAGGCGCAGCAGAACGCTGCCCGCCGTCCGATCCACCTCGACAGCGAGGAGCTCGCCGGTGGCGTCCTGGCCCACCAGGATCTCTCCCTCGTCGACCGAGTAGGGTTCGCCGGCACGCAGCTCGAGTTCATGCCTGCCGCATATCTCGTACTCGAAGCTCCCGGCGGGGTACCACGTCTGCGGTGGCGCCGTGCATCGACGGACCTCGCATCTGCGCGGGAACATCTCGGAGTTCTGGTGCTTGTGAAGTGTCATGAAGGCTTCCACTCTCCCCGGTCCAGAGGTCCGCGGACGTTCGGAAGGGTAGGCCTGCCTTCCGGCACGGGACGATGAGCGCCTGCGGTCAGCCCGTGTCGCGGTGCGGCAGGCCTCCCTGCTCCTCGGGCCTGAGCGCGCTGCCCATGGCGAAGGAGATCGGTGCCCACTCGCCGACGAACAGGCCCCAGCGGTCGGCCTGTGCGCGGGAGTTCTCGGCCTTCATCGCCGACATCCCCCATGTGGACGAGGGAGCGGCCGATGGAGACGAGGCCGGCGGCGTACATGTGGTTCGCCATCACGCCCACCTCCTCGAGGAGGCGATGTTCGGAATCTCGGTGTGTGCGTCCCACCCTGGCACGCTCGGGCCCCGACCAGAAGGGGCCGGACCGATCGTATGGATATCGAGCGTGCGGTCGCCCACGACGTGGCGCCCGATCCGGAACCGCATGCCGTCCGCGACCCTCGGGCACCCGCAGGAGCCGTCCTACGCGCGGAAGTGGTTCTCGGGGTAATCCGGGTCCAGGGACGAGACGAGCTCGTCCGCGAGATCGCGGAGCTTGACGTTGCGGTGGTTGGAGGCGTCCTTGAGGATGCGCATCGCCTCGGCGTGGGTGCAGCGGTTCTGGCCCATGATGATCCCCGCCGCGAGACTGATCACCGTGTGGGAGCTCATCGCCGCGTGCAGGTGGTGCTCGGCCTCACGATGAGAGGCCAGGCGGACGGCGAGACGCAGGGCGCCCGAGGCCCGGTCGACCTCCTGCTGGATGCTCGCGATCACGTCGGCCTCGAAATGGTGGGGCGCGGGGGAGTAGACGTTCAGGCCGGCCCAGGCATCGTCGTCCACCTCGAAAGGGACGCCGAGGATGGAGCGCACGCCCTGTTCCGCGGCCGCGGGGAGATAGTCCGGCCACCGCGTGTCCTCGCGCACGTCGCCCACCCTGATCACGGTGTCCTCCCGGATCGCCGTCATGCACGGCCCGTCGGTGAAGCTGTTCTGCAGCTCGTCGAGGGCTTGCGCCTCGAGCCCGGAGGCCGCGGCGGTGCTCGCCTTCCTCTTCCGCAGCAGAGTCACCGCGCACCACGCCGGGGCGTCGCCATCTGAGATCTCCCGAGCGAGCATCGCGGTGAAGTCCTCGAGGAACGCGGAGATGTCGTCGCTGTGCAGGAGAAGATCCTGGAGCTCCTGTCGATCCATCGCGACTACGTCATCGGTCATCTCGGCTCCGTTCTTGCCGTGCGGGTGATCCGTTCTTGCCGTGCGGGTGATCGGCCGTGGACCGGGGCGACCGACGATCTTGACATCAACGGTACCTTCGCGCGAGGCATACCCGCCCGGGGCGGCGCTGCAGGAGGAGCGAGAGGGTGCGCGAGCGGCCTGAGCGGGTTCGCCCGAGTGGTCAGCGCTCGCCGGACGATTCCTCTCTGCGGACAGTTCTCTCGGGGTGACCCGCACCGGATCGTGCACCACCGGCGCGCAGGACGCGTGGCGTCGAGCTGACCGCCGCGTGACGGCGTCGCCAGATCCTGACTGTCGGCCTCTTCTACGGCCACTACGGGATCGGCTGAGCCCTCCGGGCCCTGAGAGCACGCTGCGTCGGGAGTCGGGCGAGGCGTTGCGGGATCGTCCGACCGATGTTCGCCGCGATTCATCCTGCGTCCATGTGCGACGGAGACGGTGAAGGAGCACCCCTGCCCCCGACCGGGAGTCCCCATGCCCAGCGCGCCCACCGCCGCCCCCGTCAGCCGTCGCCGCCTGCTCCAGCTCAGCGGTGCCTCCGCCGCCATGATCGCGCTCGGCATCGACGCCCCCTCCGTCGAGGCCGCCCCGCCGCCGGGGACCGAGGGGATGTTCTCCCTCGGCGTCGCCTCCGGTGCCCCGCGCCCCGACGGGGCGGTGCTGTGGACCCGTCTGGCCCCCGCGCCGCTGGCCGAGGACGGTCACGGCGGGATGCCGCTGAAGGAGGTGACGGTGCGCTGGGAGGTCGCGACCGACGAGGGCTTCCGCGGCATCGTCGCCCACGGCCGGGCACTGGCCCAGCCCGGCCTCGCCCACTCCGTGCACCCGCGCGTCGAGGGGCTCGAGCCCGGCACTGAGCACTTCTACCGCTTCCGGGTGGGGCGCGAGCTCAGCCCCGTCGGCCGCTTCCGCACCCTGCCCGGTGCGGGCGAGACCCCGGAGTCGTTCTCCTTCGGGCTCGTCTCCTGCCAGGCCTGGTACCACGGACACTTCACCGCCCACCGCCATCTCGCGGCGGAGGAGGACCTCGACCTGGTCGTCTTCGTCGGCGACTACATCTACGAGTACGGCATCACGGAGACGAACCTGTGGCGCCAGGGGGCCGAGGTGGGCGAGGCGCACCGGGTCGAGATCGAGACGCTCGAGCAGTACCGCCTGCGCTACGCCCTGTTCAAGTCCGATCCGCACCTGCAGGCCGTCCACGCCCGCGCCGCGGCGGTCGCCGTCTGGGACGACCACGAGGTGCAGAACAACTACACCGGCCCCCTCTCCGACACCGGCATCGGCGAGGAGGACTTCGCCCACCGCATCGCGGTCGCCTATCGCGCGTTCTACGAGAACATGCCGCTGGACGTCGCCGCGCTGCCCGAGGGCCCGGACACCGACATCACCGCCGGCTTCGACGTCGGCACCCTCGCCCGCTTCTCCCTGCTGGACTCCCGCCAGTTCCGCGACGCGGAGCCGGCCGACGCCGCCGAGCAGCAGCGCGAGGACCGCACCATCCTCGGCGCCGCGCAGGAGGAGTGGGCCGGGGAGCGGCTCGCGAGCTCCGAGGCGACCTGGAACCTGCTCGCCAACGGCGTGGTGCTGGTGCCGATCAACGAGAAGAGCACCGACATGTGGGACGGCTATCCGGCGGCCCGCCGGCGCCTGCTCGCCCAGATGGCCCAGGCGCAGAACCCGGTGATGCTCACCGGCGACATCCACAAGCACGTCGCCGCCGAGATCCCCGCCGACCCCGACGACCCGGGCGAGGAGCGCCTCGGCGTGGAGCTGGTGTGCACCTCGATCGCCTCGGACGGGGACGGCGCCGAGGACGCCGGCACCCCCGAGACCTGGACCCGGCACGACTACGTGAAGCTCTACGACGGCAGGCGCGGCTACGTCCACGTGCGCCTCACCCCCGAGGAGATGGTCTCCAGCTTCCACGTGGTGGAGTGGATCGAGGCCGACGACACCGCCCCGAAGCAGCTCACCGCCCGCTTCACCACCCCCGCGGGCGAGCCCCGCCTGATCCCGGCCTGAGCCGGACGAAGGAGCACCGCCATGAGCCCGCGCCCCGCCCGCGTCACCGGCCTCGCCGGCGAGCCCGTCCTCGCCGCGATCTCCCTGACCTGGGACTCGCTCGGCTTCGACCCGCTGATCGACCACTACCGCATCTACGGCCTCCCCGGCGAGACGGCCCCCGACACGGCCGACGAGACCGCGCTGCTGGGCAAGACCGTCTACCCCCGCTTCCGGCACACCGGCCTGGACGTCGCGGGCGAGACCTGGACCTACGCGGTCCTCGCCGTCACCGACGCGGGGGAGCGGGGCGAGCCCTCCGCCCCGGTCACCGCCGCCTCCGAGCCCTCGGTCACCGCGACCGGGACCCCGGTCGCGACCATCGGCGACTTCGACGGCCGCACCCTCGAGCACCTCTTCGCCCCCAACTCGTACGCGCAGATCCCCGGGCGGTTCCCCGACGCGCTGATCGAGTACACGGCCGGGACCGACGCACCCAGCGAGGCCTGGCCCTACCTGCTGCCCGGACCGGGCGACGCCTGGGCCGGCGGCAAGCCCTACCGCGCCCGCTGGACCGTGACGCTCGATGGTGCGTCGCGCGAGGACCACGACCTGGCTCTCTGGCTCGTGGACACGACCCGCCTCGGAGGCCTGCTGCGCATCGCGGCGAACGGGGAACACATCACCGATCTCGAGCTGCCGATCGGAGCGACCCGCGGCTCCCGCGAGGGGGACGCGACGGTGCCCGGCACGCCGCTGCGCCGCGCCCTGCTCGAGCTGCCCGTCACGGCCGCCGCGCTGCAGGAGGGGCAGAACGTGATCGAGCTCGAGCTCGCCGAGGGCGGCTGGGTCGCCTGGGACGCGCTGGGGCTGTTCGCGCGGGGGTGAGCGCGGGCGGCGCGGGGCGTCGTCCGCTGCGTATCCGCTGCCGAGCGTCCGGCCCCTCTCACCGCAGCAGGATCAGCTGGCGCAGCCAGGGCACGTGCCCGCCCAGCAGCGCGACCGCGCCGTCGGCCAGCACGGCGAGGCCGGCCAGGGCGAGCACCACCGCCAGTACCGTCTGCAGCATCCGGCGGCGCGGCGAGAAGATCTCGAGCAGCCGCGCCACGATCTGCTCGTGGCGGCCGACGGCGGCGGCGACGATCATCGTCACCAGCGGCAGCTGGTAGACGAGGTTCCACACCACCAGCAGCGCGATCCGCAGCGTGAGGTGCTGCTCCTGGGACGCCAGCCCGACGGCGATCGTGAACGGCGGATCGGCCAGCGCGGTCCCGGCGAAGGCCACTCCGCCGAGGACCAGCGGGACGGCAGCCAGACGCGCCGGAGCTGCCCTCTTCTCGAGCGGGCCGTGCGGTCCGGGCGGTGCGAGGCGGCGCGGAACTGGTGCACGCCGAACCCGATCAGCGCCAGGCCCACGACCGCCTCGACCGCGCCGATCACGTCGTTCGACTCGAGCACGGGATGCAGCCAGCGTCCCAGCAGGGTCAGCAGCGGGTGCAGTACCAGCGTCGCCGCGACCACGACCGCGACGTACCCCGCGGCGAAGGCCAGCAGGTGACGCATCGTGCCGCCGCGCAGCAGCATCCCCATCGCGAGCACCCCGCCGAGCAGGTCCATCGTGACCACGGCGAGGCCGAGGAAGGCGAGGAGGCCGGCGAAGGTCATGGGGGAAGGCTATGTCGCAGAGGGATCCGGGACGAGACGGTGACCTGCAGGAGCGGGGTGGGGAGAGCCCGGGGTGCCGAGGCGACAGCGGCGGCAGGGCGCCCTCGACGCCCGGGTCTTCTCCCGAGGTGCACCGGAAGAGCTGGAGCGGGATCCGCAGTAGGATCCTTCCGCGCGGACAGTGTGACATCTGTCTGCTTCACCTCAGCAGGACGCGGCGCGCCTGCGGATGCTCATCATCAGGGGGAGACCATGCCTCGTCGGGCCACCGGCATTCGCTCGGTCACGGAGATCAGGAAGCGCTCGCTCCTGGCGGTCGCGCTCGCGGGCTCCAGCGTGCTCGCTGTCGGGGCGCTCACCGGGTTCGGCATCGCGGGCATGGGACCGCTGGCAGCGCTTGCCGGTCCCTCGGATCCCGGGAGCACGCCGGTTCCCCCTGCACGCGAGACGGTCACGAGCGGCACGCCGACGGCGCCCGTCGGCGTCTTCACGGTGATCCCTTCGGTGTGGCTGATGTTGCCGCCGACGAAGCGCATCGCCCCCTTGGC
>ENA-OOKA01000426-OOKA01000426.1-human-skin-metagenome-genome-assembly--contig:-NODE-426-length-11089-cov-4.018579_pt1 | contig 11089 bp, 10 predicted proteins | sample MGYA00248825_ERZ500995 | MGnify/ENA primary metagenome ERZ500995 (study PRJEB25958, sample SAMN03398540) | human skin metagenome | study: EMG produced TPA metagenomics assembly of the Human Skin...
AGGAATACGGCGACTTGCAGCGGCAGTTTACTTCCGACGTCTCCCATGAGCTGCGTACCCCATTGACCACCGTGCGCATGGCCGCGGACATGATTGAGGCCGAAAGCGATAGCTTGCCGCACGGCGCCCAGCGAGCTTCCCGCCTGATGTCGAGCGAGCTCGATCGTTTCGAGGAATTGCTCGCGGACCTGCTAGAGATTTCTCGCCACGATGCCGGCGTCGCGGACCTGTCTACCGCCGCCATTGATTTGCGCTCCTGCGTGGAGTCCGCCTATGGGCAAGTCGAGCATTTGGCTCGCGAGCTCGACGTGGAGGTTCAGCTCAACCTGCCGGATGAGCGCATCGCCGTCGAAGCCGATTCACGCCGCCTTGAGCGCATCTTGCGCAATCTTTTGGCCAATGCCATCGACCATTCGGAAGGCAATCCGGTGGTGGTGGATGTCGCCACCACAGAAACTGCGGTGGGCGTTACGGTTACAGACCATGGTGTGGGCTTGAAACCAGGCCAGGAGGAGCTGGTATTTAACCGCTTCTGGCGCGCGGATTCTTCCCGCAAACGCCACTCCGGAGGCACCGGCCTGGGGCTGGCTATCGCCCGCGAGGACGCCGTCTTGCACGGTGGCACGCTGGATGCCACCGGCTACGAGGGCTTTGGCTCGCGCTTCCGGCTCATTATTCCGCGCACTCCAAATACCGAGGTGGGAGAAGAACCCATCTCCGTGGAGATCCCTGGCGCACCCGTAAATAACACTACGGAGGGCGGCTCGTCGCCGGAATCGACCCCAGACGCCGGGGTTGAACTTCCAGAAGCGCAGGACTCTAGCACCGACAATCCGGGTGTCGAACCCGCCTCTGCTACGCCTGCCATTGCATCCGGGATGAGCTCACCGCGCGCCGAAAAGAGCGATAAGACTACCACTGGCCAGGCGGAGGGGGATGGCATCCTATGGCCCTCGGAACGAGAGCTCAACCGTGGTGCGGCCGCCCCAGATAGGCGCGCCTATAAGGCCCCGGACTTTGAGGGGAGGAGGAAGTGAGCGTGTTCAGCAGCAACTATTGCAAAACCGCGGTTTTTAGCACCGCAGCGGCAGTGCTTTTTGTCAGCGGTTGTTCCACTCTGCCGAGCAACACCGGGCCGCAGGTGGTCGGGACCTACCAACGGCAGGAAGACAGTCCTGGAGAAGTCATCGCACCGCAACCGGGCGATGACCCGGACCTGACCTTGCGCGATTTCTATCAGGCTTCGGCCGTGCCTGGAAATGACCACGAAGTCGCCCGTGGTTTTCTTACGGATACTGCCCGTGGTGCATGGGACGCCAGCGGCGATGTGATGGTGGTCGATAGCCTGGATATCGTTACCGCGCCCGCCAATAAACAAAGCTCGAAAGATAATGAACGTGCCTTTACAGTACGTGGCACTATTATCGGCCGCCTGAAATCCGGTGGCGCGTATGTCCCGGAAAATGAGGGCTATGAGGCAGTCATCTACATGAAGATGCAAGACGATAGGTGGCGCGTCGATGGACTGCCGGCCGGAGTGGTGATGGAGCGCAATGAGATGCGCAACCACTACGCCCCGCAATCGCTGTACTTCTATAAGCAGAGTAACGATGTGCTGGTTCCGGATCGTCGCTGGTTGTATAAGGGCGGCGAGCAATCGGAGTCGACGCTCATCACATTATTGATGGAAGGGCCTTCAGCCAGCATTGCCCCTGCCACCCGCCGCGCGGCGGCGGAGAACGTCACCTATGCCGGCTATGACCGCGAACAGGGCTACCAATTCGAAGGCCTGGTGGATCTGGACGCCCATGACCGCACGCTTTTTGCCGCCCAGTTGGTGTGGACACTTTCGGAAGCCGGTCATACCGGTCCCTTCAGGGTCAAGGCCGATGGCGGTGACCTGGTGGAAGGTATGGATAGCTTGAGCGTGGATGACTTTGCGGACTATAACCCGGAGGAAAGCAGCACCGCGTTGTCTAAGCTCTATGCCCTCAATGAGGGCAACCTGCTAGAAGTAGACGATGGCGTGGCCGAGCCGGTGAAATCCACGCTGGGCAGCAGCGGCGACGTGCAATCCGTGGATGTGGCCGATAGCGGCCTCGTTGCGGCTGTGCGCCGCAAATCTAATAACGAGTTCTCGCTGCAGATGGGCGAGCTCGATGGCCAGCTGCAGGATTCGGTGGATGGTCGCACGCTCGCACGGCCGACCTTTGAATACAACGGGCAAGCCGCGTGGACTGTGGTTGACGGAGATCGCATCGTGCGCGTGGTGCGCTCCAAGACCACGGGACGCATTTCTAAATCCGAGGTGGATGCCCGCAGCATTGACGATATTGAGGGCGAAATCTCCGTCATCCGCTTGTCCCATAGCGGTGCCCGCGTGGCCATGATTATCGATGGTCACGTGTATATCGCGGCGGTTGCTCAATCCAGCAGTGGCGATAAGCGCATCGTTAACGCCCGCGAGGTCGGCCCGGAAGTTTCCGGTTCGGCGCTATCGTTGGACTGGAATATGGATGGCTCGCTCATCGTTGGTACCTCCTCGAGCCAGTCACCCGTCTGGCGCATCGAGCAGGATGGTTCCTCGGCTTCGACCATGCCTACCGGTAATATCACCGCCCCCGTGGTGGCTGTAGCTTCCTCGCCCACCAAGCTTTTCATCACTGATTCTCACGCCATGCTTGAGCTACCTTCCACCGTGATGGATGAGACCAACTGGCGTGAGGTCTCCGGGCTGCAGGGCCGGCGTTCTTCCCCTATCGTTTCTAACTAGCCGTCGGAAGGCTTGTGCGGCTAAGGGGGAGGCAACACGATGAGCTTGGGGGAGCTTATTTTTCCGCGCGCGTGTGCTGGATGCGGCGCGCCGGGCGAGGTGTTGTGTGAACACTGCCGCGAGCACTTGCGGCACCCGCCCTACCTGGTAGCACGGCCCCGGCTGCTGGGGGCGCCCGTGTATGCCCTTGGCTCTTATTCCGATATTCGCCGCCGCATCATCATTGGCATGAAGGAGCGCGGCAACCAGCCGGTTCGCGAGTATGTCGGGGCCGTCTTTGCAGCTGGGCTGGCCTATCTGAGTGCCCGTGGTGATATCCCGCGCGAGTTCACCCTTGTTCCTGCGCCTACCCGTCCGCGCTCGGCGCGGGCGCGCGGGGGAGACCCTGTGGCCGCTGTGTGCCATACAGCGGCGCAGCTGCAGCGCGTGGGCGTGTGCGCGGCTCTTTCCATGGGGCAGTCCACCGCGGATCAGTCCGAGCTTAACGCGCAGGATAGGTGGGCTAACCTGCAGGGGCGAGTCCGCGTTCATGCTCCCATTGCTCGCGCCCCTGCGCTGCTTGCCGACGACGTCGTTACCACCGGCGCCACCCTAGCCGCGAGCATTGCTGCCCTGCAGGCCGCGGGCGTAGAAGTATGTGGAGCATTGGTCTTTGCGGATGCCTAGATAAGGGTGGGATCTACCCTCGAGGTAGGGGAGCGGAAAAAATTTCGCCCTGTCAGGTCATAACCAGTGATATCATGAGGAGTGTCACAGAGAGATAGTTACTGTGATTGATTCTAGTTCCCACTACTCAAGGGAGGCATCTCAATGTCCCAGCCAAACAAAGCTCAGGTAACGATTACGGGCCGCAATGTCGAGGTCCCCGAGCACTTCCAAGAGCGAGTTAATGACAAGCTGGCCAAGATTGAACGCCTTGACCCCACCCTGACCTTCTTCCACGTGGAGCTGCAGCACGAACCAAACCCGCGCCGTGACTCCGAAGCGGAGCGTCTTCAGATCACCGCTACGGGCAAGGGACATATCGCCCGCGCTGAAGCCAAGGAAGATTCCTTCTACGCAGCGCTCGAAACCGCCTTGGGCAAGATGGAGCGTTCCCTGCGCAAGGTGAAGGTGCGCCGCGAAAACGTCAAGAGCGGTCACCGCGCACAAAAGGGCACCGGCGAGATTGCTGCTGAGATGGTGGCCCAGGCTGAAGCGGAGCGCGCCAAGGAAGAGCGCTACGTTGACCCTTATGCTGAGACCGTGGAGGACGTTCGACCCGGCCAGATCGTGCGCACCAAGGAGCACCCGGCTACCCCGATGAGCGTGGATGATGCCTTGAGCGAGATGGAGCTGGTGGGCCACGACTTCTTCCTCTTTGTCAACGAGGAGAACAATAAGCCGTCCGTGGTCTACCGCCGCCACGCCTACGACTACGGCATTATCTCCCTGTCGGAAGACGCTGAAGCTTAAAGGAGCTCATACATCTCTTAGCTAACGACCCTGCTGCGAGTATGCAGCGGGGTCGAATGTGTGGTTAGGGGAGGGGGCGTCGGCAAGCAGGTTGCGGGGGATATACAGGCTGAACGGAGGCTGTCCGCCTGCCCTTTGTGCTAGGCGGGAGATGCTTTGTGAAAGCGAGTGAGTACAATAGCGACGAGTTAACTTTATTGTCGCGACTAGAAGGACTAACTAACCGTGTTTGGACTTTCCAAGCTGCTGCGCGCGGGCGAGGGCCGTACGGTCAAGCGCCTGGGCAAAATGGCAGACGACGTAATTGCCCTTGAGGATAAGTACGCGGAGCTTTCGGACGAAGAACTTAAGGCAAAGACCGATGAGTTCAAGACTCGTCTGAAAGACGGCGAAGAGATGAATGACATCTTGCTCGAGGCATTTGCCACCGTCCGCGAGGCTGCCTGGCGCGTCCTCGATCAAAAGCACTACCGCGTGCAGATCATGGGTGGCGCGGCCCTGCACTTCGGCAACGTTGCCGAGATGCGCACCGGTGAGGGCAAGACCCTGACCTCGCTCCTGCCTGCCTACCTCAATGCGCTTGAGGGCAAGGGCGTCCACATCGTGACCGTCAATGATTACTTGGCAAAGCGCGACGCGGAGATGATGGGCCGTGTCCACCGCTGGCTCGGCCTGTCCGTAGGCGTCATCCTGTCTGAGATGCGCCCACCAGAGCGCAAGGCTGCCTACGATTGCGACATTACTTACGGCACCAATAACGAGCTAGGTTTTGACTACCTGCGCGATAACATGGTGCGCTCCCTCAATGAAGTGGTGCAGCGCGGTCACAACTTCTGCATCGTGGACGAGGTTGACTCGATTCTTATCGATGAAGCCCGAACCCCGCTCATCATCTCCGGCCCAGTAGACGGTTCCTCCCAGTTCTACAGCGTCTTCGCCCAGCTGGCACCGCGCATGCGCGAAGGCATCCACTACGAGGTGGACCACAAAAAGCGCACCATCGGTGTGCTGGAAGAGGGCGTGGAATACGTAGAGGATCAGCTCGGCATCGATAACCTCTACGCCCCCGAGCACTCCCAGCTGGTGTCCTACCTGAACAACGCCTTAAAGGCCAAGGAACTTTTCACCCGCGATAAGGACTACATCGTCCGCAATGGTGAAGTCATGATCGTCGACAGCTTCACCGGCCGCGTGCTGGCCGGCCGCCGCTACAACGAAGGCATGCACCAGGCCATCGAGGCCAAGGAGCAGGTAGAGATCAAGAACGAGAACCAGACGCTGGCTACCGTTACCCTGCAAAACTACTTCCGCCTATATGAGAAGATCTCCGGCATGACCGGTACGGCAGAGACCGAAGCCGCCGAGTTGCATTCCATCTATGGCCTGGATGTAGTGCCGATTCCTACCAATAAGCCAAATCAGCGTGCGGACCACTCTGACCGAATTTACAAGACGCAGGAAGCCAAGTTCGCCGCCGTGGTGGACGATATTGCTGAGCATGTCGAGGCAGGTCAGCCAGTCCTGGTAGGTACCACCTCTGTGGAGCGTTCCGAGTACCTGTCCCAGCTGCTATCCAAGCGGGGAATCAAGCACAACGTGCTCAACGCTAAGCACCACGAGGAAGAGGGCCAGATCATTGCCCGTGCCGGCCGCCCCGGCACCGTAACCGTGGCTACCAACATGGCCGGCCGTGGTACCGATATCGTCCTTGGTGGTAACCCCGAGGTGATCCTCGATGAGAAGCTGCGCGATCGCGGCCTCGATCCATTCGAGGATGAGGAAAAGTACCAGGAGGCCTGGGAGGCAGAGATCGATGCCGAAAAGGAGCACTCCAAGAAGCTGGGTGACCAGGTCCGCGAGGCCGGCGGACTCTACGTGCTGGGTACCGAGCGCCACGAGTCGCGCCGCATTGATAACCAGCTGCGTGGTCGTACCGGCCGCCAGGGTGACCCGGGTGAGACCCGCTTCTACCTGTCCATGCGCGATGAGTTGATGGTGCGCTTCGTGGGACAGTCCATGGAGAATATGATGAACCGCCTCAATGTGCCGGACGATGTTCCAATCGAAGCCAAGATGGTCTCCAACTCCATTAAGGGCGCCCAGGCGCAGGTGGAGAACCAGAACTTTGAGATGCGTAAGAACGTTCTCAAGTACGACGAGGTGCTCAACGAACAGCGCAAGGTGGTCTACGCTACCCGCCACGATATCCTCGATGCCGGCGATATTCAGCACAATATCCGCGGCATGATTGATGACACCGTTTCCGCTTATGTCGCCGGCGCTACCGCCACCGGCTACGTGGAGGATTGGGACCTAGATGCGCTGTGGAACGCATTGGATTCCCTGTACGGTCCCACTATTTCTCACGAGGAACTGGTCGAAGGCTCCGAGTATGGTTCCCCAGGCGAGCTTTCCGCTGAGCAGCTTCGCGACGCTTTGGTAGAAGACGCCAATAACGAATATGACAAGCTCGAGGAATCTGTAACCGCAATTGGCGGCGAGCAGCAGATGCGCAATACCGAGCGCATGGTCATCCTGCCGATTATTGACCAAAAGTGGCGTGAGCACCTCTATGAGATGGACTACCTCAAGGAGGGCATTGGCCTGCGCGCGATGGCGCAGCGCGATCCGCTGGTGGAGTACCAGAAGGAGGGCGGCGAGATGTTCAATGCCATGAACGAAGGCGTCAAGGAAGAGACCGTTCGCCAGCTCTTTATGCTGCGCAAGCAGTTCAAGCAGCAGGAAGAGGAACAGGCCGGTGAGTCTTCGGGCGCTGCTAACAGCAACGGTGGAGATACCGTAGAGGCCTAAAACCCGGCGTCCTTTCTTAAACTCCGCCCCGCACCTGCTCTTAAAAGTGGGAGCGGGGCGGGTTTCTTTTTAGGGAAAAATGAGTAGAATATAAGAATCTTGTCCAATCTGCTTTTTTCCTGTGAGGAACTCCACTGACGATGCGTCGCCGTTCTTTGCGTCTAGGAATTACGACGCTTCTGTCTGCTACCTTGCTTGGTGGCGCCACCCCAGCCGTGGCGTATGAGATGCAGCGCGACTCCGCGTCCTCTCTGCGCATTATCTTGGACTCAGGCGAAAAACTAGAACAGGACAACGCGGCAGCGGCCATTTTGGCTATCGCTACCCAGCGTAAGGAAGCGTTGGTGGCAGATGGAATTTTGTCGCAGGAGAAAGCGGATGCTGCCTTTGACCATTATTTTGGCGCATCCCGGCTCAATACTGCGCGCGCCGATGGCAATATCTATGCCACACCGCTCGATTTCCCGTGGGAGCCCGAAGCGCGTCCACAATCGCGGGAAGGCAAGCAGTTCACCGAAGCTGCCGTGCTGGATTACCTTGACGTGCTGGGAGCCAACTATGCCCAGGCGGTGATTCGCGCCGAGCTGGGTGAATTCACCAAGGACCTGCCGCAGTCCACTGCAGGCAATGCAGCATCTTCTCCACAGTCACAGAGGCCCGCCACCGGGGATACAGGCTCCGCCTTCCCGGATGAGTTCCCGGATTACGCGTCAGCGCTGCGCGATATCGTCACTATCACCAAGCAGGTCAATGCTCCCTTGGAAAAGGCCGCAGCAACCCACCGTGATGTGAATACCGTACTCGCGGATGGCACTGCTGATGACAATGCCGGGCTATCCGTCCTGGAAGGTGGCCTGCTGACTACCGGTATTGCGGCGCTAGCAAGCGCTGCCGGAATTGGATGGTCCGCACTGAACTGGTCCGATATTCTTTCTCAACTCGGCCAATTTATTTCCTAGGCGGCGAGGCCCGTCCGCACAGCCTAGAGCAAGCGGAACGAGGTTAATCCCGTGTGACTGGCTGATCCTGTAAAAGCATGCTGCTGTTGACCTATATAAACAGAGCCGAAGTATTCGCCATTAGGGCGCGCGTGCAGGCTTGTCAATTGCAATCTGTCCGTGGTGTAGGGGCTGGGGCGTTGGCGCACCCACGAGCCAATATGCAGCCGGATTGCGTCCGAATAGCGCGCGGAATTGAGGTGAGCTAGCGGCCGATAGCCGGCAGCAACCTCGAGTGCGAAGATTACCCAGCCTTGGATGCGGTGTTGGGCGGCGACCTCCGCGGACGTCGGCAAGCGGCCGTAGCGCACGCGATGAGGCGCGAGGAAGAGTTTGAGGTGTGAGTAGCCAGGGATGGGCTCGTACATGATGGGGAAGTAGTGCTCCTGAATAAGGGCAGGAGGCGGACGCGTGATAATTGTCTCATGCCCGGCTCGCGGCCGCCATTTCTGAGGGTTTCCTGAAAGGGGTGGCCGCGAATGCGCGCGCGGTTCGCTATACTCTCGGGGAGTTAAAGAGAAAATCGTAACCAAAGGATTTAAGTACATGCGTGGTCTGATCGTTGACTATGTCGGCGTCCTCGACGGCACCGAAGAAGATAACCGTCGCTGGAAGGCGCTGCTGGCCGCCGCCAAGGCAAATGGCGCGGCAACCGCCATCCTCTCCAATGACCCGGGCGGTCCAGGCGCGGAGCACATTCGCGAGTGGGAGTACCGCGGAAACGTAGATGCAGTTATTCTCTCTGGTGAGGTTGGGGCGGAAAAGCCAGAGGTCGCCGCATTTCAGGCGGCCGCAGATGCCCTAGAGCTTCCGCTCAATGATTGCGTCATGGTTGATGATTCTATTCTCAACGTCCGCGCCGCCGTGGAAACCGGCATGGTGGGCTTTTTGTACACCAGCTTTGATCGCGTTTCCGTAGAAATCCAGGCTGTCTTCGATATTGAAGGTGAGTTTTAGTGGCTAAAGCCCGCGTCTACATTCCCGCAACCTACGCCATGCTGGCGGAATTGGAAGAGACTGGTTCCCTTTCTGCGCGTTCCGGCTGGGGTTTCATGGTGACCCCAGCGCTGCAGGATTTCTATACCGAGGGCGATGAAGAAGAGATTGCCTACTCGGCATTCCTCGAGGCATCTATGGCCTCTATGCGCCTTCTGGCCATCGGCGATGAAGAAAAGTTCCCGCATCGCCGCGTGGTCATCTCCGTGGACCTGGATGATTCTGTCATCACCCCGCGACCGGATATGGGCGAGCCGGTGGTAGAACTCCAGCCGGCGCAGTTTAGCAAAGACGATTTAGCGGCCATCCACGTGGATATTGCGGAATCCGAAGAAACCACCGCGAAGGCCATCGAGGCTATTGACACCGCAGACCTTGGCGATGAGGACGCGGAGCTGGCCGTGGGAGATGCACTGGATAAGTTTATGGCCTTTTATCATCCCAGCGAGCTGCCTTTCCTCGTAGAATTGCTCTAAAACTGAAGGAGAAAACATGACTCAGCGTTTCAAGAACCTGGCTGCAGCCACCGTTACCGCAGGCGTAGCCCTCATTTCCGCGCCAGCCGCTCTGGCGGCCGATACCACCCCGGCCGCAGCCGATGCCGTGCCCACCACCCCGTGGCTAGCATTGCTAGAGACCTCGTCCCAGGGCACCTGGGGCCAGATCCTCGATGTGGTCTTTGGCATCGTAGATGGCCTGCTAGGCGTTATCGCCGATACCGGCTTCCACCTTTAATTTTCCCAGTCCACGTTGGTGCGCAGGGCCTCAAGTAGGCCGCGCACCGCGTCGCGCCGCCGCGCACTGGCGGTATCCGGGGGGATACGCGCAGGGTCATCCAGCCCGCATTCTGGGTCCGCAGGCGGGCCCATATGCGTACAACCACGGGGGCAATCCTCGACGGCGGCCGCAAGATCTTCAAAAACGCCGAGCACGTCATCAGCATCAACATGTGCGAGGCCGAAGGAACGAATGCCGGGGGTATCGATAATCCAACCGCCAGAGTATGCATCATCGGCGGGGAGGGGAAGCGCTACCGATTGGGTAGAGGTATGCCTGCCTTTGCCTACGCCCGATACTTCCCCCGTCTCCCTATCCGCATCCGGAACCAGGCGGTTGACCAGGGTGGATTTGCCCACGCCGGAGTGGCCGATGAGCGCGGTGACGTGGCCATCGATGTGCTGGCGCACGGACTCGAGGCCGTCTTCGACGCCGGCTTTCACCACCGTGACATCAAGATCAGCAAACTCGGCCGCGAACGGCTCAGGATCCGTGAGATCTGTTTTAGTCAGGCACAAGATTGGGTGGATATTGCCCACGAAGGCGGCGATGAGGGCCCGCTCGACAAACCCGGAACGCGGTGGTGGATCGGCCACGGCGGTGACGATGAGCATTTGGTCCGCATTCGCCACCACGATGCGCTCGTAGGGGTCGGTGTCATCGGCGGTGCGCCGAAGAACGGAGGTGCGCTCTTCCAGCTTCACTATGCGCGCTAAGGTGTCTTTCTTTCCGGAAGTATCGCCCACGACACCAACGCGGTCGCCCACCTCGATGGCGGTGCGGCCGAGTTCGCGGGCGCGCATGGCGGTGACCCGTGGGCCGTCATCTAGCGCGACGCCCCAGCGCCCACGGTCTTTGGTGATGACCATGCCGAACTTGGCATTTTTATGTTTGGGGCGATCCTTGGTGCGCGGCCGCGAACCCTTGCCAGGGCGCACGCGCACATCGGATTCATCAAAGGAACCGAAACGCCTAGCCATTGCTCTCCTGTTGTTCGGGGTCCAGCATCGTCTCCCACATGCGGTCGAAGCCGGGAAGGGTCTTCGCCGTGGTAGAAATATCTTCGATCTCTATGCCCGGCACCTTCAGACCGAGGATGGCACCCGCGGTGGCCATGCGGTGGTCCGCATAGCACGGCCACTCGCCGCCGTGGAGAGGGGCGGGGTCGATGCGCAGGCCGTCGGCAAGCTCGGTGACCTTGCCGCCGAGGGCGTTGATATTATCCGCCAGCGCCTTCAAACGGTCGGTCTCGTGGCCGCGCAGGTGCGCAATGCCGGTA
>ENA-OOKA01000427-OOKA01000427.1-human-skin-metagenome-genome-assembly--contig:-NODE-427-length-11067-cov-6.077370_pt1 | contig 11067 bp, 10 predicted proteins | sample MGYA00248825_ERZ500995 | MGnify/ENA primary metagenome ERZ500995 (study PRJEB25958, sample SAMN03398540) | human skin metagenome | study: EMG produced TPA metagenomics assembly of the Human Skin...
CGGCCGCGTTAGCTCAGCGGCGGCCCTGCGACAGCTCAGCCGCGCCGCCTCAGCGGCGGCGGCGCGAGGTGCCGAAGATGCCGCGGGCGATCTCCCTGGCCGCAGTCCGGGTGAACTGCTTGAACGCGGAGGAGTTGACGACCTGCGAGAAGAGGTTCTCCTCCTCCTTCTTCTCGGGAGCCTTCGACTGCGACCGCGGTGCCGGATCCTCGGGGAACGGGACCTTGTCTGCCGAGCCTGCGGCCCCCGACTCGGCGCCTGCGGACCCCGACTCGGCGCCTGCTGTGCCCTGCCCGGCGGCCTTGTCCTCGGCCTCCTTCGCTGCGGCTCCGCCTTCGAGACGGGCGGTGAGGATCTCACGGGCGGACTCGTTGTCGATCGCAGTGCCGTACTTCTTCTGCTGCGGGGAAGCGGCCACGGCGGCACGGACCTCGTCCTCGCTCATCGGGCCGATCTTCGACTCCGGGGCGCGCATCCGGGTCGGGGCAACGGGAGTCGGGGCGCCGTCGGGATCCATGACGGTGACGACGGCTTCGCCGATGCCGAGCGAGGTGAGCAGCTCCTCGAGGTCGTAGCCGGACTTCGGGAAGGTCTGCACCGTGGCCTTGAGCGCCTTCTGGTCATTGGGCGTGTGCGCTCGCAGCTGGTGCTGGATCCGGGAGCCGAGCTGGGCGAGGACGTCCTCGGGGACGTCCTTCGGCGTCTGCGTGACGAAGAAGACGCCGACGCCCTTCGAGCGGATGAGCCGCACGGTCTGGGTCACCGACTCGAGGAACGCCTTCGACGCGTCGGCGAAGAGGAGGTGGGCCTCGTCGAAGAAGAAGACGAGGGAGGGCTTGTCCGCATCGCCGACCTCGGGCAGATCCTGGAAGAGGTCCGCGAGCAGCCACATGAGGAACGTCGAGAAGAGCGCGGGGGACTGGCTGAGCTTCTGCAGCTCGAGCACGGAGACGATGCCCGCGCCGTTCTCGTCGACGCGGAGCAGGTCGGCGGTGTCGAACTCGGGTTCGCCGAAGAAGACGTCGCCGCCCTGCGCGGAGAGTTCGGCGATCTTGCGGAGGATGACGCCGACGGTCGCCTTCGATGCCCCGCCGATGCCCTCGAGCTCCGCCTTGCCCTCGTCCGAGGTGAGGTAGGTGAGCACCGCCCGGAGGTCGGAGAGGTCGAGGAGCGCGAGACCGGCCTTGTCCGCGTAGTGGAAGACGAGGGAGAGGACCGATTCCTGGGTGTCGTTGAGTTCGAGGACCTTCGAGAGCAGGATGGGCCCGAACGAGGTCACGGTCGCCCGGATCGGAGTCCCGAGTCCGGAGTCGCCGAGGGTGTAGAACTCCGTCGGGTTCGCCTTCGGGTCCCACTCCTGACCGGCGGCCTCGAGGCGCTTGGTGAGCTTGTCCGAGGGCACCCCGGGCGCCCCGATGCCCGAGAGGTCGCCCTTGATGTCGGAGGCGAAGACGGGAACGCCCGCGCGGGAGAGCTGCTCGGCGAGGACCTGGAGGGTGACGGTCTTGCCGGTGCCGGTGGCCCCGGCGACGAGTCCGTGTCGGTTGAGCATCGAGAGTGGAATCGAGATGGGTACGTCCGGTGCCGGGGTCTCCCCGTCGAGCGCCACCCCCAGGTCGAGGGTGGCGCCGTCGAAGGTGTATCCGGTCTTGAGCGTGTCGATCGCCTCAGTCGTCATGGCCCAATCTTCGCACGAACTCCGCGTGGAGTCTCGTGTCCGGACCCAACTCCGGATGGAAGCTCGCGCCCCAGACGTCTCCCTGCCGGACGAGGACCGCGGTCCCGCCGTGGCGGGCGAGCACCTCGGCGCTTCCGGTGTCGACGATCTGCGGGGCACGGATGAACGTGCCGTCGAAATCCGGGGTCATCCCGGTGATCGTCAGGGGAGCGACGAACGACTCCCGCTGCCGACCGTAGGCGTTGCGGGCGACCGTGATGTCGAGCCCGCCGAGGCGGTCGAAGCCTGACAGCGAATCATCGGTGAGGCGGTCGGCGAGGAGGATGAGTCCGGCACAGGTGCCGAAGACCGGCAGACCGTCCCGGATCCTCTCGCCGAGGCGGCCGAAGAGTCCCGTGGGGGCGGCGAGCCTGACCATGGCGCTCGACTCCCCGCCGGGCAGGACGATCCCGTCGAGTCCGTCGAGGTGCTCGGGGCGGGTGACCTTGCGGGTCCCGACCCCCAGGGCGCCGAGCACGCTCAGGTGCTCGCGGAACGCTCCCTGGAGGGCGAGGACGCCGACCGTCACCATCCGCGCTCGGCGAGGCGGTGCGGGGCGGGGACGTCGGCGACGTTGATGCCGACCATGGCGTCGCCGAGACCGCGGGAGGCGGCGGCGACGGCGGCGGGATCGTCAAAGTGGGTCGTCGCCTCGACGATGGCCTTGGCGCGGGCCTCGGGGTTGCCGGACTTGAAGATGCCGGAGCCGACGAAGACGCCGTCGGCGCCGAGCTGCATCATCATCGCGGCATCGGCCGGGGTGGCGATGCCGCCGGCGACGAAGGTGACGACGGGGAGGCGGCCGAGGCTGGCGACCTGCTTGACGAGCTGGTACGGGGCGGCGATCTCCTTCGCTGCGACGTAGAGCTCGTCCTCGCTCTTGGCGCCGAGTGCCCGGATCTCGGAGTTGATCGTGCGCAGGTGGCGCATCGCCTCGGAGACGTCGCCGGTGCCGGCCTCACCCTTCGAGCGGATCATCGATGCGCCCTCCTGGATGCGGCGCAGCGCCTCGCCGAGGTTGGTCGCCCCGCAGACGAAGGGGACGGTGAAGACGGACTTGTCGATGTGGTTGACGTAGTCGGCGGGGGAGAGGACCTCGGACTCGTCGATGTAATCGACCCCGAGGCTCTCGAGGATCTGCGCCTCGACGAAGTGGCCGATGCGGGCCTTGGCCATGACGGGGATGGAGACGGCGTTGACGATCGAGTCGATGAGGTCGGGGTCGGACATCCGAGCGACACCGCCCTGGGCGCGGATGTCGGCGGGGACCCGCTCGAGGGCCATGACGGCGGAGGCACCGGCGGCCTCGGCGATGCGGGCCTGCTCCTCGTTGACGACGTCCATGATGACGCCGCCCTTGAGCATCTGGGCGAGTCCGGTGTTGAGCAGGGTCTGTGTCTCGGTCATTGCTGTGCCTTCGCTTCACTTCTGTCACCCGGATGCCCAGGGGGACGGGCACCCGTGGATGGGTGGGACAAGGGTTTGTCTGCACGTCGGTCGCCGACGCGTCCACTCCAGGCTAGAGCTCAATGTGGCCCATCGAGAGAGCCAGAATCCATTGAGAACTTTGGGCCAGTAGTGGGTAGCATGGGGGCATGCCCGCACTTCCGCGCTCGACCCGTGAGTCCCTCGGCATCGCACTCGACCACGACTCGCCGCTGCCCGACCAGATCGTCACCGGGATCCGGGACCTCGTCGCGCGCGGGGAACTGCGGCCGGGAGAGCCCGTGCCTGCGAGTCGGAAGCTCGCCGGCCACCTCGGCGTCTCCCGCGGGACGGTCGAGACCGCGTATGCCCAGCTCGCGGTCGAGGGCTACCTCCTCACGCGGGAACGGGCGGCGACGATCGTCGACCCCGACCTCCCGGCGGCTCTGCTGCGGCGGACGCAGGCCCCCGCACCGCCCACGGTGCCCCGGCGACCGCCTCGGCGACTCATCGATCTGCGCCCCGGTCACGGCGGCGACGACCCCTTGCGCGATCCCGCGTTCCGCAGGGCCTGGCGGGATGCTCTCGACGTCGACCCGGGCACGACCGATCCGCTCGGACAGCCGGGTGCCCGCTGGGCGATCGCCGATCATCTCCGCCTGCTCCGGGGGATGAGCGTCGACCCGCACGACCTCATCGTCACCAGCGGCTCGCGCGACGGACTGCGGCTGCTCTTCGCCTCGGGTCTGACCGGCCCGATCGGGGTGGAGAACCCCGGCTTCCCCGGGCTGCGACTGGCGATGTCCGACCGCGAGCTCATCCCCTTCGATGTCTCCACCGGACTCGACATCGGCCGGCTCTCGGACCTCGAGGGCCGGGTCGCGGCGATCGTCGTCACCCCGAACCACCAGTTCCCACATGGCACGACGATGCCGGTGAGCACGCGCATCGCGCTGCTGACGTGGGCGGCGGGGGCGGGGATCGTCGTCATCGAGGACGACTACGACAGTGAGGCACGGTTCCAGCGCACCGCGGTGCCCACGCTCTTCGATCTGGCCGGGTCGATGGAGCTCGACGTCGACCTCGTCCACATCGGCACCTTCTCGACCCTGCTGACCACCGCTGTCTCGACCGGGTACGTCGTCGCCCGCGGCGGGCGGTTCGGGACGGCGATGGCCGAGGTGCGTACGTCGTGGGGACCGGCGATCGCACCCGTGCTCCAGTCCGCGGTGGCCGGCTACCTCGAGTCGGGTGGCCTGCGGCGGCGCATCGCCCGGGGGCGTCGTCGTCTGCGGGCCGCCGAGGCGGTCGTCACCGAGGTCGGAACTCTGCCCGGACTCGTCCACGAAGGCAGGACGCTCGTCATCGAGACGAGCGCGCGGGAGGCGAGGAGGCTGCAGGGTGAGCTGCTCGAACGCGGAATCCGGGTGGCATCGCTCGCCGACGGCTGGAGCGGTGACAGCGCGGTCCGTCACGGCATCGTCCTCGCGCACTCGAACGTCGAGGCGAGCGTCCTGCGGCGAGTGCTCGGGGTGATCAGGGAGCTCGGCGACGACGGTGCATGACATGAGACCGGCGACGCTGCGCGGGTGGGCGGCGAGGCTGCCCCGGGTCAGGCCGCGGGGAACGACGGCGCTCTGAGGAGCCCGCCGCAGAGCCGATAGGATCGAAGCATGATCAAGCCCGTGTACGTCGTCGACGGAATCGTCAAGCTCCTCGCCGCGGTAGCCCTGCTCGTCTTCATGCCCGGGCTCCGGGACTTCTTCCTAGCCCCGACGTGGATCGTCATCACCGCGGCGGTCCTGCTCTTCCTCAGTTCGGCCACGGAGATCTCGTACGGCGTGAGCAAGGGTGCGAGAACCTACTTCTTGCACGTCATGCTCGCCGACTCGGCAGTCATCGTCGCGGTCTTCGTCGGAATCATCCTCGCCGCCGCGGAGAATCCTGCCGGCGGCTACATCCTCTTCGGCGTCCTCGCCCTCGTGTCGCTCGCGATCGCGATCGTCTTCACCACCGGCGCCAACGGCCCCGACTTCGCGGAAGAGGCCTGATCCGGCGCGCCTGTCTTACCCCAGACGCTCGGTCACTCACGCCCGTCGCGCACCCGAGGTCGTCGCCCACCCCGCTCACTCAAGGCGCAGCGCAGATCGCGGGGGTTCCTCGGCCGGCGATCCGCGCTCCGGCTTGACCGAGCGGCAGTGGCGGCTGGGCGCGCGGCGATCCGCGCTCCGCCTTGACCGAGATTGCGCGGCACGGTGGTGGCCTGCGATGAGTGGCACCCCACGGAGATCGGTCGCGCACATCCCTCACTCAAGGCGGAGCGCAGATCGCGGAGGTTCCTCGGCCGGCGATCCGCGCTCCGGCTTGACCGAGCGGAGGTGGCGGCTGGGCGCGTGGCGATCCGCGCTGCGCCTTGACCGAGCGGCGGTGACGGCTGGGCGCGCGGCGATCCGCGCTGCGCCTTGACCGAGGCGCGGTCGGCGCCCTGAGGAATCAGCGGTTGAAGGCGATCGCGGCCCGGTAGCCGGCGGGAACGCCCTCGACGAGGTCGTGGATGTCGACGTCGGGGTGCGGGGACTGCGGCGTCTCACCCGAGCCGATGTAGTCCATGCCGGGATCCCGAGCGAGACCGGTGCTCAGCGCCTTGAGGAATGCCTCCTTGCGCGCCCACACGCGCACGAAGGCCTCAGGCAGGTCCGCCTTGGCGAGGGATTCGAGCTCCTCGCGTTCCTGCGGATGGAGCAGCGTGAGCGCTTCGGCGGCGACGGCGTGGTCGGGCACGGCCTCGAGGTCGATGCCGACCGGATCCTCGGCGACGGTGATGAGGACGAGCCTGCGTGCCCGCGTGACCGAGAACTCGCCGTCGTCGATGCGTGGCTTTCCCGCCGAGTCGAGCCGGATCTCGATTGCCGCGGGGTCCTGGTCGAGGACCGACCCGAGGACGTGGCGGAGAACGACGCGGCCGGCCGCCCAGGTCAGAGCCGCCTCGGCGTCGAACTCTTTGGCATAGTTCTGCTCCTGCTCGGTGAGCACTGAGGCGATCGCCTCGTCGGTGCGCGCCCATGCGGCGGCTCCGGCGGTGTCGGCGAGGACGAACGTAGCGGGAAGATCGGTGGGGAGAACGGTGAAGTCGGGGTGCATCGGGCGGTTCAGCGGCCTGACCTCTCGATCTTCTTCAGGCGGCGGCTGAGCACGAAGATCCGCACCGAGCCGATGATGCCTGCCACGAAGATGCCGCCGATCGCCGCGAAGAGCATCGCGACGCCGAGGGGAAGCTGGAACTGCCAGCCGAAGTACTGGAAGTCGGCGGGCACGTTGTTCTGGAGGATGAAAATGAGGAGTAGGACGACGATGGCCGCGCCGAGGATGAGCGAGATCCACATGCCAGCGGACATTCCGCCGCGCTGCTCCTTGGTGCGCGAGGTCCCCGTCGGCGACTGCCCTGTCGGCGACTGTCCCGCGGGCGACCGCTCTATGGGCGCCTGGCCGGCCGGCGACTGTCCGGCAGGCGTCTGGGACTGGCCGAGCAGCGCATCGGTCTCGGCGAGCAGCTCTTCGGGCGTCTGGGAGCGTCCACGGGGGTCTTGAGAACTCATGGGCCCATCATAGATGCTGATGGGCCCATGAGTCAGTGGTGCGATGCGAGTCGCCGGTGTGCTGTGGCCTGCCTCAGACCTTCTCGCTCAGCGTCGCGACGATCCGGTTGAGGGTCTCGGACGGACGCATCGCCGCTTCGGTCTTCGCATCGTCGGGGTTGTAGTACCCGCCGAGGTCGACAGGCGAACCCTGGACGGCGAGCAGCTCGGAGGCGATCGTCTCGGCGTTCTCCTCGAGTTCGGCTGCGACCGGGGCGATCGCGGCGGCGAGCTCGGCGTCCTCGGTCTGCTTCGCCAGCTCCTGCGCCCAGTAGAGGGCGAGGTAGAAGTGACTGCCGCGGTTGTCGATCTCGCCGACCTTGCGCGAGGGCGATTTGTTCTCCTCGAGGAAGCGTCCCGTCGCGGCGTCGAGGGTGTCGGCGAGCACGCCGGCGCGGGCATTGCCGTGGACGTTGAACTCGTGGCGGAACGACTCGGCGAGGGCGAGGAATTCACCGAGCGAGTCCCACCGCAGGTGGTTCTCCTCGACGAGCTGCTGGACGTGCTTGGGTGCGGAACCGCCGGCACCCGTCTCGAAGAGTCCGCCGCCGGCGATGAGCGGGACGACGGAGAGCATCTTCGCCGAGGTGCCGAGCTCGAGGATCGGGAAGAGGTCCGTGTTGTAGTCGCGCAGGACGTTGCCGGTCACGGAGATCGTGTCCTTGCCCTCACGGATCCGGTCGATCGAGAACTGGGTCGCATCGACGGGGTTGAGGATCCGGATGTCGAGGCCCTCGGTGTCGTGATCGCCGAGGTACTCCTCGACCTTCGCCTTGAGGTTGCGGTCATGCGCGCGGGTCTCATCGAGCCAGAACACGGCGGGGGTGTTCGACAGGCGGGCCCGGGTGACGGCGAGCTTGACCCAGTCGCGGACGGGGATGTCCTTCGTCTGGCACGCGCGCCAGATGTCACCGGGGGCCACCTCGGTGCTCATGAGGACATCACCGGCGGAGTTGCGGACCTCGACGACGCCGGCCTGCTCGATCTCGAAGGTCTTGTCGTGGCTGCCGTACTCCTCGGCCTTCTGGGCCATGAGGCCGACGTTGGGGACGGTGCCCATCGTCGTCGGGTCGTAGGCGCCGTTGGCGCGGCAGTCGTCGATGACGGTCTGGTAGATCCCGGCGTAGGAGGAGTCGGGGATGACGGCCAGCGTGTCCTGGGTCTGGTCGTCCTTGTCCCACATCTTCCCGCCCACGCGGATCATCGCCGGCATCGAGGCGTCGACGATGACGTCGGAGGGCACGTGGAGGTTGGTGATGCCCTTCGCGGAGTTGACCATGGCGAGTGCCGGACCATCGGCGAGACCCTTCTCGATGCCGGCGCGGACACCCTCGGCCACCTCGGCGAGCAGCTCATCGAGGCCGGCGAGGATCGCGGCGAGGCCGTTGTCGGGGGTGAGCCCCGCCTCGGCGAGGGCGTCGCCGTACTCGGCGAAGACCTCGGGGAAGAACGCCTCGATGACGTGGCCGAAGAGGATGGGGTCGGAGACCTTCATCATCGTCGCCTTGAGGTGGACGGAGAAGAGGATCCCCTCGTCCTTGGCGCGCTGGATCTGCGCGCGGAGGAATTCGTCGAGGGCGGCGACGTTCATCTTCGTCGCATCGACGACCTCGCCGGCGAGCACGGGCAGGGAGTCCTTGAGGACGACCTCGTCGCCGGATTCGGTGACGAGCACGATGCTCAGCGTGTCATCGGCGTCCATGACGACGGACTGCTCGTTCGCGCGGAAGTCGTCGGCACCCATCGTCGCGACGTTCGTCTTCGAGTTCGGCGACCATTCGCCCATCGAGTGCGGGTGCTTCTTCGCGTAGTTCTTCACGGCCTCGGGTGCGCGGCGGTCGGAGTTGCCCTCGCGCAGCACCGGGTTGACGGCCGAACCCTTGACCTTGTCGTAGCGGGCCCTGACGTCCTTGTCCTCGTCCGTCTCGGGCTCCTCCGGGTAATCGGGGAGGTCGTAGCCCTGGGACTGCAGCTCGGCGATCGTGGCCTTGAGCTGGGGGACGGATGCGGAGATGTTGGGGAGCTTGATGATGTTCGCTGCCGGGGTCTTGGCGAGTTCGCCGAGCTCGGTCAGCGCGTCGGCGACCTGCTGGTCGGCGGGGAGACGATCGGCGAACTGGGCAAGCACACGGCCGGCCAGGGAGATGTCCCGGGTCTCGACGTCGACGCCCGCCGAGGTGGCGAAGGCTTCGATGATCGGCTTGAGTGAGTACGTCGCCAGCAGCGGCGCTTCATCGGTGCGCGTGTAAATGATTTTGGCCATGGTGATGGACTGCTCCGAATCGTCGTGGGGTTTGACCTCACCATCCTACCGTTTGGTCCCTTCGCCCCGTTCGGTCGTTCCGCCGAGGCGCTCGCGCCTGTGAGCGCGGTGACTCGCCCTCTCGCCGAGGTGGTCGGAGGCGTAAGTGCGATCGTGTGGTCCCAGCCCGGCTGGGCCCCCTCGCCGAGGCCGTCGGGCCCGCAGCGCGATCGCGGCCTCCCAGCGGGGTGCGTGCGCGGCAGCGACGGTAGAGTGTCGTCGGCACGCACGCGCGGGACCGCGCGGCAGCACGCAGGAATACGGCAGCACGCAGGAATACAGCACGCCGGGACTTGCGCGGCAGCAGACTCGACAGATGGGGGACCAGGTGGCCAAACTCTACTTCCGCTACGGGGCGATGAACTCGGGCAAGTCGACGGCGCTCCTCCAGGCCGCCTTCAACTACGAGGAGCGCGGCCAGCGGGTGCTCCTGGCCAAACCTGACATCGACACGAAGGGCGCCGACGAGATCGTCTCCCGCCTCGGCGTCACCCGCGCCGTCGACTTCCTCATCCCCGCAGGCGCCGATGTCGAGCTCATCTACCGCGAGCACGCCGACTACGTCGACCACGACGCCCTCATCGAATCGATCGACGCCCCCAAGGCCCCGGTCGCGTGCCTCCTCATCGACGAGGCGCAGTTCCTCGAACCCGAGCAGGTCGACTCGCTCATGCGCATCGCCACCGACGCCTCGGTGCCGGTGATGTGCTACGGCATCCGCACCGACTTCCGCACCCGCGCCTTCCCCGGCTCGGCGCGCCTGCTCGAGATCGCCCACACCCTCGAAGAGCTCAAGACCATCTGCCGCTGCGGGAGGAAGGCGATGTTCAACGGCCGCCTCGTCGACGGGCGGTTCATCTTCGACGGCGATCAGGTCGCCATCGACGGCAACGCCGTGACCTACGAATCGCTGTGTCCGCGCTGTTATCTGCGCTATTCCGACGGTAGGCTGTTGACGTGACCGGCGCTCCGGCGCGATCCCGTTGACCTGCGAGTTCACCTGCGACGACCGTCGACGCTCCAGCGAGGACTGTCGACGACCGCTGATCCCGACCCGACGAGCTGATCCCGACCCGACGATGAGGAGCCCTCATGCGCATCGCCCTGCACGCCTTCAACGACAACCCCGGATCTCCTGTCCTCGTCTTCGGCGATGCCCTCGGCACGCGCGTCTCGCTGTGGGCGGCCGTGGCCTCGCGCCTCGTCGATGACCACCAGATCTACCTCTCCGACCTGCCCGGACACACGTTCCCGGTGTCGAAGGAGGAGCTGAGCACCGACTTCACGATCTCCGACCTCGCCGCCGGCCTCGTTCAATCGCTCGAGGACCACGGCGTCGAGTCCTTCACGTACTGCGGTGCCTCGATCTCCGGCGGGATCGGTCTCACCCTCGCCCTCGAACACCCGCAGAAGCTCACCGGTCTCATCGCGTGTTCGACGGCGACGAAGTTCGGCACCGATGTTTCGTGGGCCGAACGGATCACCGAGGTCGAGAACGACGGCACGCAGTCCCTGCTGCCCGACACCGCCGACCGCTGGTTCGCCGCGGGCTTCCTCGAGGAGGACATCGCGACGGGGCCGGCAACGCTCACCGACCTCGCGACCATCGACGACGCCGCCTACATCGCCTGCTGCCGTGCGCTCGCGCTCTACGACCTCACCGGCAAGCTCGGCGCGATCACCACGCCGACGCTCTTCCTCGCCGGCTCGCAGGACCCCGGTTGCACGCCCGAGGCGATGGGGGAGATGCGCGACGCCGTCGACGGCTCAGAGCTCGCGGTCGTCCCCGACTCCGCGCATCTGCTCATGGCCGAGCACCCCGAGATCGTCGCCGACCGTATCCACTCGTTCCTCGCCTCCCGCTAAGGGCGACTGCTCAGCATCCTGAGCAGGGCGAGTACGCCGCTCGATAGCGCGTCGAACCCGCCCGATAGCGCGTCGACGCCGCCCGATAGCGCGTCGACGCCGCCCGATAGCGCGTCGACGTC
>ENA-OOKA01000428-OOKA01000428.1-human-skin-metagenome-genome-assembly--contig:-NODE-428-length-11053-cov-12.309238_pt1 | contig 11053 bp, 9 predicted proteins | sample MGYA00248825_ERZ500995 | MGnify/ENA primary metagenome ERZ500995 (study PRJEB25958, sample SAMN03398540) | human skin metagenome | study: EMG produced TPA metagenomics assembly of the Human Skin...
GTCACCGCCGGACTCACCTCGAGCCGACGGAGGTCCTCGACGGTGAAGACCGGCAGCGGCATGGGCTCATCGCCCTCGGGGACCTGATCCGCTGGCGAGCAGATGGGCCTTGTGGCCCTCTTTGCTTCAGCCCCAGGCTCGGCGTATTCGACATAGAGGTTCTGCCCCTGTGATCCATCGAGAAGGGTGCAGGACTCCCTCGCCTCGCACGCTTCGGCATTCGAACCTCCCGCGCAGAGGTCGACCAAGGAGTAGTTGCCGGGATCAGCCGAAGGTGTCGAACGATTCGCCCCTCCGGCAAGACGATCATCATAGTTGCTCTGAACGGCGAACTGGCGGAGCATTCTGTCGCGAAGCTCACCCTCTTCCTCGACCCAACTCCCTGCTTCACCCCCCACACCTATGTCTTGAACGGGAGGAGGCATGTCACTGCGAGATTGAGGCCTAGAAACCGAAGGGCTCGCCCCTCCACCATTCGATCGTATACGGATATCAACAGACCCCCCAAGTGCCTCTGCAGACGACGCGTATGATCCATTCGCGAAATTTCGTCCACCCCGTTCCCCGGGATCAGCTATCGCTTCCTTTGGGTCAAGAGCAGCTAGGGCCAGCGTGATTAGGCCGACGACCAACAGACCACGCACGAAGTCCTGGCTCACGCGGGTTCGTCCGTAGACAAAACATATACCCACCCGTCATCCGCATGAGCCATGTGGACATAAACCACACTGTCTTTGGGGTCAATGGGTGGATATTTTTCCTCAACCTCCCCATTCGGCCCCCAAACTGTCATCCCCTCATACCCATTACTTACACGCGGCGACGGGAATCCGTAAGAATTAACCGGCATATCCTTGTCGATGATATCCAATTCATCACGCCCTGCAGAGGCCCACCCCCCGCTTTCATAAATCGCGTCAATGTCGTCATATTCTTCGTAGCAATTGCCGCATTCTTCCGCGGTGATCTCCCGGATCAGAGTGGTGTCACCCGTCTGATAGGCATATGCGCGCGCGTCGGCCAGGTAGTCGAGGAAGGCCTGGGCCCCCTCGTACGACTCCTCATCGGCCAGGGCCGGCTTCTGGGGCTTGGGGACGTTCTGGGCAGGCCCGTCGGCGGATGCCTCCACGTACTCGCCATCGGCGCCCGGGGTCTTCTCGGCCGACGCCTCGGAGGAGGACGAGGAAGAGGCCGCCTCGGAGGCCGTGCTGCTGGAGGCGTCGGGGCCGTCGTCCGTCGGGGCGCAAGCTGTCAGCAGCACTGCTGCGACCATTGCGGTGGCAGGCAGGACGAGGGATCTCGCGGTCATCGGATGGCCTCCGGCTCGATGCCCCTGCAGTCTCAGGTGCATGACGACAAGTGTCGTGATCGTATGCCGCAGTCACAGCGTCACGACAGGGGGTCGTCGAGACCTGTGGATGACCCGGATGAACGTGCGTCACAGCAGGTCACGGGTCGAATCTTCATGAACAGTCACGGCAGAAATCCGTCGCCTGCACCCATCGACCCGAGGCCATGCGGACCGCTAAAGTGACCGGCGCGTAGATCTCTTCTCGCGCCCCTCAAGCATCTGATCCCGGGCACTCGCCCCGCTTGAACAGGACTGCCGTGCGCCTCTCTTCCCAGCCGTCATCGGCCTCGCGCGACGACGATGATTCGCTGCTGCGCCCCTGGCACAACAGCACGATCAACTCGTCGCGCCTGCTGCTGGCCCTCAAGGCGGCGCTGGCCTGCATGCTCGCCTACATGGTCGCTCCGTTCATGCCGGGCGTCGTGGCGCAGTACCCCTACTACGCCCCGCTGGGCGCGCTCGTGGCCATGTACCCGAGCCTCGCCGGCTCCCTGCGCACTGCAGGGCAGACACTGCTGGGGCTGGGCGTGGGCATGATCCTGGCCCTTCTGGTCCAGCTCACGCCGTGGCCGGTCGTCATCACCCTGTTCCCCGCCATCGCCCTCGGCGTCATCCTGGCGGGCGTCCGCAGGTTCGGGGCCGGGGCGGACTACATCCCCATCACCGCGCTGTTCGTGCTGGTGGTGGGCGGGCCCAACGCCGACAACTACTCCCTGGGCTACATCGTCCAGATGGCCACCGGCGCCACGATCGGGCTGATCGTGAACTACGTGGTGGCTCAGCCCGTCGACTTCCGCTCCGCGTCCCTGGAGCTGGGGCGGATCGAACGGCTGATGGTGTTCTACCTGCGCGACGTCGCCATGGAGGTCCGCACGCCCGGCTCCACCTCGCGCACCGACTGGGTGGAGGTCAACTACCAGCTCGCCTCGGTCGCCGCGGAGGTCCGCGGCGTCGTCGAAGCCACCGCCTCCACCGCCAAGGGCAACCCGCGCATGATGCTGCCCAACAAGAAGGGTCAGGACCCCGGTCTGGCCCGTCTGATCCGCGTGGAGCACGTCTCCTTCTACATGCGCGACCTCACCGACGCCCTGCGCAGGCTGTTCGCCGAGGACGGCTCCCACATGGTGGTCCCCGCCGACGTCTCCCGCGAGCTCGAGCGCACGCTGCGCGCCGTCGCCGAGGTCATGCGCGTGGCATGGAAGGTGGACACCGAGTCGTTCTCAACCATGACCACCTCCCTGTCGATCGTGCCGCTGAACCTGGACGACGAGGAGAAGGACGAGGTCCAGATCCTGGCCGCGCGGGCCCGTGCGCGGGTGAGCGATCTCTCGAACGTCCTGGAGGACCTCGAGATGCGCAACACCTGGGACCACTGGTGGCTGGTCACCGTGGGCACAGACCTGGAGCGCGTTCTGCAGGTGGTCACGACCCACGGCGCGTCGAACCCGCCGCCCAAGCCGCGCCGGTCGTTCCGACCGCGGCGCACTGCGCAGGGCAGTGGCACGCAGCACGAGCGGCGCCTGCGCTGATAGCGCGTCCGGCACCGGGTCTAGAGTGGGGCGCACTTCTCAGCACCAGGAGGCCCCCGTGCACCAGCCCCACCCCGCGGAGCCGGGATCTGCCGCACCCGAATGGGTGCCGCACCCCGACAATGCGGTGATCGCGCGCAGCGGTCTCGAGAACTTCGAGAGGGTCTACGGCCGCAGGCCGGAAGGCATCTGGCAGTCCCCGGGCCGCGCGAACCTCAACGGAGAGCACATCGACTTCCTGGGCGGGCGCTGCCTTCCGATGGCCCTGCCGTACGGAACGCTCGTGGCTGCAGCACCGCGCACCGACGGCCTCCTGCGCATGCGCACCCTGGAGCCCACGCTGGACGAGGGGATCGTCGAGGTCCGCGTGGAGGACATCGGCCCGGGCCGTCCCGAGGGCTGGACCGGCTACGTGGCCGGCGCTCTGTGGGGCCTGCACGAGGTCGCCGAGTGCACCCCCGGGATCAGCATCCCCGAGGGCTTCGGAGCCGACATGCTGATCCGCTCCACTCTTCCCGTGGGCGGCGGCCTGTCGTCCTCGGCCGCGCTGGAGTGCGCCTCGATCCTCGCCTTCGCGGGGATGATCACCGGCTCCGACGAGCACGACGACGCCCGCCGCGCAGCCCTGGCCCACGCCTGCATGATGGCGGAGGTCCGCGTGGTGGGTGCCAGCACCGGCGGACTGGATCAGACCGCGAGCCTGCGCTCCCACGCCGGCCAGGTGGTCTCCCTGGACTGCCGCGACTTCTCGATCACCTACCGCTCGGCCGACGCGCTGCTGGATGGGCACCGGCTGATCGGCGTGGACACGCGCACGCCGCACTGGCTCGGCGGGCACGAGTTCTCCTCCCGCCGCCTGGACGCCGAGGCAGCCGCCCGATTCCTGGGCGCCGACCGCCTGCGGGACCTCCTGCCGGAGACACCGTCCCAGGACGACGTCGAGACCGTCCTGCGACGCTGGGAGGATGCCGCGCCCACCGCCGAGCAGCTCGAGGGCCGCGACCCCGGCGACGCCTTCCGCCGCCTGCGCCACGCCCTCACGGAGATGCTGCGCTCCGAGCAGATCGACGCCCTGCTCGCCGGCGAGACGGGGGTTTCGGTCCCCTGCGCCGTCGGGCGGATCCTCACCAGCGGACACGCCTCCATGCGCGACGACGCCGAGGCCTCGTTCGCCGCCGCCGACCTCATCGTGGACACAGCGCTGTCCGCCGGCGCCGACGGCGCAAGGCTGATCGGCGGCGGCTTCGGCGGCTCGGTGCTCATGCTCGTCCCGGAGCGCAACGTGGAGGCCGTCACGCAGGCCGTGGCCGCAGCGGTCGTCCGGGCGCAGCTGCCCAGCGTCCGCTTCCTGGACCTCAGGCCCGCCGATTCGGGCCACGTGGTCTGCCGGGACTGCCTGGAGCTCGCCGGGATGGGCTGCAGCTGACACGCGGCGGCGCCACCGGTCCGGGGACCGACGGCGCCGAGCAGTGCGATCGAGCGATCAGCGGAGGTGGATCCGCTTCAGCTCCCCACCGGCGAAGGACTCCTCGATCTGCTCGAGCGAGCGGCCCTTGGTCTCGGGGACGAAGCGCCAGAAGAAGAACAGGCATGCCGCGCCCAGGGCCGCGAACAGGAAGAACGTCACCGTGATGCCGGTGGCCGAGACCACCTGCGGGAACAGCAGGGTCACTGTGGCGTTGGCCAGCCACATCATCAGCACCGAGATCCCGATGCCCGCCCCGCGGAATTTCAGCGGGAAGATCTCGGCCAGGATGATCCACGCGCCGAAGCCGATCGAGGCCTGCATGCAGCCCACGAACAGCACCACGAAGATCAGGATGAAGATCGCCCGCCCCAGCCCCTCGGGCAGCAGCAGGGCGCTCAGCCCGATCAGCAGATGCATGGACGTGATGCCCGTGAAGCCGAAGATCATCAGCCGGCGTCGTCCCACGCGGTCGATCAGGGCCATGCCGGTGAGCATGCCGATCACGGCGATCACGCCGTTGGCCACGTTGGCGATCAGGGCGGCCGAGGACGAGAAGCCCGCCTGCTCCAGCAGCAGCGTGCCGTAGTACATGACGGAGTTGATGCCGGAGAGCTGCTGGGACACGGCCACGCCGATGCCGATCAGCAGCACGCGGCGCACCCAGGGCTCGGTGCGCAGAGTCGCCAGCCCGCCCTCGTGCTCAGCCGCATCGCGAGCGGCCAGCTCCTCGACCTCCACGAGCTCTGCCTTGGCGCGCTCCGGAGTGCGGACCCGCTCCAAGACCTTCAGCGCGGCATCGCGGTCGCCCTGGGCCAGCAGCCAGCGCGGCGACTCCGGCATGCGCAGCATCCCGAAGAACAGCGCCAGCGCTGGCAGCGCGGCCACGGCCAGCATCACGCGCCAGTGCCCGGGGACCTCGTAGAACGCGCTGCCGATGATCGCGTTGATCAGGAACGCCAGCAGCTGACCGACCGCGATCATGACCTCGTTGCGCCCGGACATGGCCCCGCGGCGCTCGGTGGGGGCCATCTCCGAGAGGTAGACCGGCACGGTGACCGAGGCTCCGCCCACAGCCAGGCCCAGGACCACGCGGAAGGCCACCATGACACCGGCTGTCGGGGCGAGCACGCAACCCAGGGCGCCGACGAAGAAGAGGACCGCCATGGCCAGGATCGTGCGCCGACGTCCCCAGCGGTCCGAGCAGCGCCCGCCGATGATCGCGCCGACTGCGGCGCCGATCAGCAGCGACGACGTCACGACGCCCTGCTCCATCGGGGAGAGATCCAGCGCCCCAGGCTCCGACATGGGGCCCAGGGCGCCGTTGATCACGCCGGTGTCGTAGCCGAAGAGAAGGCCGCCGAAGGTCGCGATGACCACCAGCTTGTCCAGGAAGCGCGAATGCTTCCCGGACGTCAGGGGAGGCAGGCCTGTGCCCTGCGCCCGACCGGTTCGCACCTGACTCATTCTCAATCCTCCGCGACCTCGCGGAACCTCCATGTCCCGCGTCTTCGGAGACTGACACTAGCCCGATCCTCGAGATGGCACGCGCCGGGGCCGGTCCCTGCATGGCAGACGACGGCCGCGAACGAGCTTCCAACTCGCTCGCGGCCGTCGTCGTGACCGTGCGCCTTCTGCAGGCGCCCTGATCAGGAAGCGGAGATAGCCTCCGCGATCGGGGTGTCGCCGTCCACGAAGTTGATCTTGCGCCCGATCGTGGTGTCGTCCGACAGGACCGCATGGGCCACAGCGGCGACGTTCGCGCGCGAGGTGTCGGCGTTGTCCGGCTGCTGGCCCTCGGGCAGCACGGTGATCTTCCCGGAGGCGTCGTCGAGGGTCAGCATGCCCGGGCCCAGGATGGTCCAGCGCAGCGAGGACTTCTTCAGGTGCTCATCCGCCTGGGTCTTGCCCTCGGCATAGGCGAAGAAGTCGTCGGATTCGTCCACGCCGTGATCCGGACCGGCGCCCAGGTAGGACACCATCACGTACCGGCCCACGCCGGCCTTCTCGGCGGCGTCCATGGTGCGGATCGCGGCGTCGCGGTCCACCGCCCAGGTGCGCTCGGGGTCGCCGCCGCCGGCGCCGGCGGACCAGATGACGACGTCCACGCCCTCGAACTCGTCCGAGAGCTGCTCGGTGGACAGCTGCTGGACATCGAGGACCTTGGCGGTGGCCCCGGTCTGCTCGATGTCCTCGACCTGGTCCTGGCTGCGGATCCACGAGGTGACCTCGTCGCCCGCCTCGACCAGCAGGGGAGCCAGCCGCAGCGCGACCTTGCCGTGGCCGCCGATGATCGCGATGTTCGTCATGATCTGCTCCGTTTCCCGGGGGCGGTTCGAGACCCGTCCCCGTCCTCGAGTGATGCCTCCATCATGCCTCCGCCCCTCGCCGCGATGAAGGGTGTTCGCCGACGGCCGCACCACCCCTTCGCGAGCGTGACGTGCTCGGTCGTCATGTCCGTGCTCGAGTGCGGCATCAGGGGTGATCGGGCGGCAGGATAAGCGCATGTCCTCCCTCACCTCCCCCCGGACGTCGTCGGCCCCCGCCCGACGCCGCACCCTCGCCGCCCTCGCCCTGGCCGTCGGACTCGCCCTGAGCGCGTGCGTCGGACGGTGCACAGCCCTGCCGTCGGAAAGCACTCGTGTGTAGGCTCGGCGCCGTGACTGATCAGACGCATGACGATGCCCAGCTCGACGCCGTCCGCTCCGGCTACGCCTTCTCCGGACCAGCCCTGAACCTGGGGGCCGCGGTCTCCGGCGGCACCCCGGTCCCGGACGCGCAGGTCGGCCTGCCCCTGGGTTCCATGAACCGCCACGGGCTGATCGCGGGAGCCACCGGCACGGGCAAGACCAAGACCCTGCAGGCCATGGCGGAGCAGCTCTCGGAAGCCGGGGTCCCCGTCTTCCTCTCGGACATGAAGGGCGATCTCTCCGGGCTGGCGGCGGAGGGCCAGCCCAGCGACAAGATCACGGAGCGCGCCCGCAGCACCGGCCAGGAGTGGACTCCCACGGCCTCCCCGGTCGAGTTCCTGGCCCTTGGCGGCGAGGGCAGGGGCGTTCCGATCCGCACCACGGTGACGTCGTTCGGCCCGGTCCTGCTGTCCAAGGTCCTGGGTCTCAACGACACCCAGGAGTCCGCCCTGGGGCTGATCTTCCACTACGCCGACCAGGCCGGTCTGGCGCTGCTGGATCTCAAGGACCTGCGCGAGGTCATCATGCACCTGACCTCGGAGGAGGGGAAGGACGAGCTTCAGGGCATCGGCGGCGTCTCCAAGCAGACCGCCGGCGTGATCCTGCGGCAGCTGACCACGTTCGCCAACGGCGGCGCGGAGGTCTTCTTCGGCGAGCCCGAGTTCGACACCCGCGACCTGCTGCGCAAGGCAGAGGACGGCCGCGGCATCATCTCCTGCCTCGAGCTGCCGGGGGTGGCCAGCCGCCCCGAGCTGTTCTCCACGTTCCTGATGTGGCTGCTGGCGGACCTCTTCCAGGACCTGCCGGAGCTCGGCGATCCCGAGAAGCCGGAGCTGGTGTTCTTCCTCGACGAGGCCCACCTGCTCTTCGACAACGCCTCCAAGGCATTCCTGAGCGCGATCGAGCAGACGGTGCGCCTGATCCGCTCCAAGGGCGTGGGCATCTTCTTCGTGACCCAGACCCCCAAGGACGTGCCCGGCGACGTCCTGGGGCAGCTCGGCAACCGCGTCCAGCACGCGCTGCGCGCGTTCACCCCGGACGACGCCAAGGCCCTCAAGGCCACGGCTCGCACCTACCCCAAGTCCGAGTACGACCTCGAGGAGCTGCTGACCCAGCTGGGCACCGGCGAAGCGATCGTGACCGTGCTCTCCGAGACCGGCGCGCCCACCCCCGTGGCCTGGACTCGGATCCGCACGCCTCGCAGCCTCATGGCCACCGCCCCGGAGCAGGTCTTCGACTCGGTGATCTCGTCCTCGCAGCTGGCGCCGAAGTACTCGGAGGCCGTGGACCGCGAGTCCGCCTACGAGATCCTCACGGCCCGCCTGCAGAAGGGCCAGGACCAGGAGGCGCCTTCGTCTGAGGACGACGACCGTCCCGCCCGCGAGGCGAAGCCGCAGACGGAGCGCCGCGACGATGACCGTCACGACCGCGGCGACGGCGGCGGCTTCCTGGACAACCCCGCCGTCCGCTCGATGATGCGCTCGGCCGGCACCGTCCTGGGCCGGGAGATCACGCGCACGCTGTTCGGCACCGCGCGGCGGCGCCGCTGATCAGGAGGAGCCGTCGGCCTGCCCGGGCGTCGTGAGCTCTCCGTCGCTCACGCCGAACCGGCAGCTGGCGGCTCGCTGGGCGATGCCCGGGGCGTCCGCATCCTCCTCGAGCAGGATCAGCGTGTGAGTGCCATCGGCGACCTCGCCCAGGCGGGCTCTGCCGTCGTCGTCGACCCGTCCGCTGCCCTGCTGCCCCGGGCCTTCGAGCCACCACTGCGCCGGGCCCGGTGCACCCTCCTGCTCGGCGAGCACTGCCACCGCGCTGCCCTCATCGATCTCGAGCTCCTCGAGAGACAGCCCTCTCGACTGATCGAGCGCCGGATCGCTGATCACGCCGCCGCTCTCGCCGACGACGACCCGCGAGCTCGCCAGCCCGGAGATGCGGCCGGAGGAGTCCACGGACACCAGTCCGACCGCGTACTCGCCCTCCTCGAGAGCCTCGGTGTGCGCGATCCCGCCGGTGAGCACCTCGGTGCGCACGATCTCGCCGTCGTCCAGATCGGCGATGCGCACATGCACGCCAGGCGGCAGCTCGCGGAGAGGGATGTCGCCGTCGGGCGCGTCCTGCGCCTCGTCGGAGGGCTCGGTGCGCAGCGCCGAGCCCCCGATGCCAGCGGTCGTGATCGTGAGCTGATCGCTGTCCGAATCGGCCGTGACCTGGACGTCCATGGCTGCGGGCGACGAGCACTGCGCGCCCTGCCCGCCCGACGGCGAGCTGCTGCCCGCCGAGCATCCGCTCAGCATCATCGCGGCCGCCCCCGTGAGCGCCAGCACCGCTTGCCGCCCCGACCTTGTCACCGAACCGCCCCCCGCTGCTCCTGCCATGTCCCCCTACCGTCCTGCCGCGAAGTCCCGCAGTCTCTGTGAGCTGCTCAGCTGCAGCACGTGCTCGGACTCCTGGCCCTCGTAGAAGATGATGTCCATCTTCGCGACCCCCGGAGCAGCGATGGCAGCCACCAGGTCCCGCCGAGCCCTCTCGCCTTCGTCGCTGTAGATCCACTCCCAGACATCGGAGCACATCCGCGACGGCGCGGCGCCGGGCACGGAGAGCTCGATCCGCGATCTCGGCCCTCCTGGCCCGGGGATCGGCCGCACCAGCACCTGATCTGCCGGGGCATCGAGCTGCATGACCTGCCCCCGCAGAACCGCGATCAGCTCCTTCGACGCGCTGCCGAGCAGCGTGCCGACGGTCTCGACCCACACCGAGGCATGGGTGAGCAGGCGGGAGAACCGGCTGCGCTCGTCGAGGGCGTCGAACCACAGGCCGATGCTGCCGGGCCCCAGCTCCCTGTGCTCGACCTGCAGGCGCAGGCCCCTGACCGTGCGCTCGGCCTGCTGTGCATGGACCACGGCGTCGAAAGCTGCGGCGAAGATCCGGGCGATCCCGGCTCGGGAGCGCTCGATCGTGGCGGACTCCACGTGCGCCGGCTGCCCCTGCTGATCGAGCACGCGGATGCGCACTCGCCAGGCGGTGGGACTGTCGGTGAGGTAGGGGTCATCTGCACGCTGACCGGGAGTCATGGGCCGGGCCCTCCGGGTCTGGGACGACGGGGCCGCCGTCTGCGGCAGCTCATGAAGGGGTCCAGTCAGGGTATCCACCGGCCGCTGCAACAGGCTGCCCGGAGCCCTCGAAGGCCGTCCCCGCTAATGGCGACAGACGATCTCTGCCTTCTGTGTCCGCCCAATGGAGCCCAGATGAGAAGAGAGCCGCTCGGCGCCAGGCTCTGGCGTCGAACGGCTCTCTGTCTGTCCCCCTCCCGCACCGATTCGCTCCAGTTGGACGACGCACCACCACCGTCCTCCCGGTGCAGGAAGCTCCAGCGGCGCGAACCCTCCAGTCGACGCCGCTGCCCTCGTTGCCGAGGTGATGACTACTCAACACCGCGCACCTGAAGCAGTCCTGGACTCGACTTGCACCCCGGCGGGGGAAGCACTGGGGATTGCCTGAACACCGCATTCGGCTCCGATGTGATCGGCGGCACGGCCTCATCGCCGAATCGGAGGTGAATTCTTGCCCTCGGCCCTCCGCACCGTGTCCGACTCGTGTACCGTCGATACTAGTTGTCGTACGACCCCCGCTTTTGACGGGACCACTGCCGCGCACCCAGCGGTCGACGTAGTCCACTCGGATGTAGTCATGTGGAGCACGACGGCACGCGAGCACCGAGAGTCGGTGCTTCGCCACCGTTCCGGAAGGATCGACCAGAACAATGCAGACCGGCACCGTCAAGTGGTTCAACGCCGACAAGGGCTTCGGCTTCATCAGCCCCGATGACTCCCAGCAGGACGTCTTCGCTCACTTCTCCGCCATCAACGGCAACGGCTACCGTTCGCTCGAGGAGAACCAGCGCGTGGAGTTCGAGGTCCAGGAGGGCCCCAAGGGCCTCCAGGCCGCGAACATCACCGTGATCAACTGATCACCTGATACTTCGCTGAAGGCGCCCGGTGCGATCGCACCGGGCGCCTTC
>ENA-OOKA01000430-OOKA01000430.1-human-skin-metagenome-genome-assembly--contig:-NODE-430-length-10954-cov-7.870080_pt1 | contig 10954 bp, 7 predicted proteins | sample MGYA00248825_ERZ500995 | MGnify/ENA primary metagenome ERZ500995 (study PRJEB25958, sample SAMN03398540) | human skin metagenome | study: EMG produced TPA metagenomics assembly of the Human Skin...
GAGCCGCCGCCCTGAGCGAGATCGGGCTTGCCTCCGCCGCCGCCCCCGAGCTCGCCGCAGGCGACCTTGACGAGGTCGCCGGCCCGCAGCCCGGTGTCCCGGGCCGCCTCGGTGACGGCGATGACGACGCTCGGCTTGCCGGAGGCCACTCCCACCGCGGCGACGACCGCGGGCTCGGAGCCGAACCGGCTGCGGACGTCGAGCACGAAGGAGCGGACGTCCCCGGCCCCGGACACGTCGCCGAGCGCGGTGCCGGAGTAGGTCACCCCGCCGATCGGACGGGCGGCGTCGCGCGCCCCCTGGGCGGCCCCGAGGACCTTCTCCTGGTTGAGGGCGGCGATCGTGCGCTCGGCCTCCTTGATCCGGGCGAGCAGCGACTCGACGCGCCCGGGGACGTCGGTCCCGGGGACCTTGAGGAGGTCCGACAGCGACTGGAGGATGGTGCGCTCCCGGGCGAGCTCGCGGAAGGCAGACAGGCCCACCGAGGCCTCGATGCGGCGGGTGCCGGAGCCGACAGAGGCCTCGGAGATCACCGAGATCGGGCCGATCTCCGTGGTCCGCGACACGTGGGTGCCGCCGCACAGCTCGCGCGAGAACGGGCCGCCGATGTCGACGACGCGCACGACGGACGGGTACTTCTCCCCGAACAGCGCGAGGGCGCCGGAGCGCTTCGCGTCCTCGAACGGCAGGTGCTCGTAGCTCACCTCGAGGTTGTCGCGCACCGCGATGTTCGCCGCGTCCTCGATCTCGGCCCGCGCGGCCTGGCTCGGCGCCTCCGGGAACGAGTAGTCGAAGCGCATGTAGCCGGGCTGGTTGAGCGAGCCGGCCTGCACCGCGTTGGAGCCGAGGATCTCGCGGAGCGCGGCGTGCACGAGGTGGGTGGCGGAGTGCGCCTGGGCGGCGGCGAAGCGATGCCCGCCGTCGACCTCGGCGCGGACGTCGCGCCCGACCGCGATCTCGCCCTCGAGCACCTCGACGCGGTGGGCGGGCAGGCCCTTGATCGGGTTCTGGACGTCGACGACGCGCGCGGTGAAGCCGTCGCCGCGGATGATGCCGACGTCGGCCTTCTGGCCACCGGACTCGGCGTAGAACGGGCTGACGTCGAGCACGAGGTCGACGGTGTCGCCGACCCCGGCGGTGTCGACCGCGGTGCCGCCGGACACGAGCCCGCGGATCCGCGAGTCGGTGCTGAGGTTGTCGTAGCCGACGAACTCGGTCGGACCGGACTCGAGGAGCGCGGAGAAGGCGGACAGGTCCGCCTGCAGGCCGCCCTTCTTCGCCTTCGCGTCGGCCTTCGCGCGGGTGCGCTGCTCGGCCATGAGGGCCGCGAAGCCCTCCGCATCGACCTCGACGCCCTGCTCGGCGGCCATCTCGAGCGTCATGTCGATGGGGAAGCCGTGCGTGTCGTGGAGGGCGAAGGCGACGTCGCCGCCGATCGTCCCGCCGGAGCCGACCTTCTCCACCGCGTTCGTCAGCAGCTGGGTGCCGGACTCGAGCGTGCGGCGGAAGGCGGTCTCCTCGGCGTAGGCGATGCGCGAGATCCGGTCGAAGTCGGTGTCGAGCTCCGGGTACGACTCGGCCATGACGTCCTTGGACACCGGGAGCAGGTGCGGCAGCACCGACTCGCTCACGCCGAGCAGGTGCATCGCGCGCACCGCGCGGCGGAGCAGGCGGCGCAGGATGTATCCGCGCCCCTCGTTGCCGGGGCGCACCCCGTCGCCGATGATGACGAGGGCGGAGCGCACGTGGTCGGCGACGACGCGCATCCGGACGTCGTCAGCGTGGTCGGCGCCGTACTCCTTGCCGGCGAGGGCGCTCGCGGCGGCGATGACGGGGAAGACCTCGTCGATCTCGTACATGTTCTCGACGCCCTGCTTGAGGAAGGCGACGCGCTCGAGTCCCATGCCGGTGTCGATGTTCTTCGCCGGGAGGTCGCCGGCGATGTCGAAATCGACCTTCGACCGGACGGCGGACAGCGCGAACTCCATGAACACGAGGTTCCAGATCTCGATGTAGCGGTCCTCGTCGGCGACCGGTCCGCCCTCGGCGCCGTAGGCCGGGCCGCGGTCGTAGTAGATCTCCGAGCAGTAGCCGCCCGGTCCCGGCTGCCCGGTGTGCCAGAAGTTGTCCTCGCTGCCGCGGGTCTGGATCCGCTCGGCGGGGATCGAGGTGTTCGCGAGCCACAGGTCGATGGTCTCCGCGTCGTCGCGGTGCACCGTCGCCCACAGGCGATCGGGGTCGAAGCCGAGGCCGCCGGCGTCCTCGGGTGCGGTGAGCAGCTCCCACGCGAACCGGATGGCCCCCTCCTTGAAGTAGTCGCCGAAGGAGAAGTTGCCGTTCATCTGGAAGAACGTGCCGTGGCGGGTGGTCTGGCCGACCTCCTCGATGTCCTGGGTGCGCACGCACTTCTGCACGCTCGTCGCACGCTTCCACGGGGCGGGTTCGCGGCCGGTGAGGTAGGGGATGAACTGGACCATGCCCGCGATGTTGAACAGGATCGACGGGTCCGAGCTGATGACCGACGCCGAGGGCACCACCGCGTGGTCCTTGCCCTCGAAGTAGGCGAGCCAGCGCCGTCGGATCTCTGCTGTCTTCATTCCTGGCCTTTCGTCCCGCGGTGTCCGCAGGGGGTCGGGGCCCGCGCCGGGCGGGCGGTGCACGTCCTGGGCAAGTCTAGTGGAAATGACACCGCCTGAATGGCGACTGCCCGGCTCCCCGCAGGGGGCCGGGCAGTCGCCTGGGCGGTGTGCGCGATCAGCGCGAGTAGTGCTCGACCACGAGCTGCACGTCGCAGGTCACGGGGACCTCGTCGCGCTTGGGGCGACGGAGCAGGGTGGCCTGGAGCGACTCGAGATCGACCTTGAGGTAGCCCGGGACGGCCGGCAGGACGTCGCGGTGGGCACCGGCGGCGGACACCTGGAAGGGATCCATCTGCGCGGACTTCTCGTGGACGTGGATCATCTGGCCCTCCTTGACGCGGAAGGACGGACGGTCGACGCGCTGGCCGTCGACGCAGATGTGACGGTGCACGACGAACTGGCGGGCCTGCGCGATGGTGCGCGCGAAGCCGGCGCGGAGCACGAGGGCGTCGAGGCGCATCTCGAGGAGCTCGACGATGTTCTCACCGGTCAGACCCGGGAGGCGCTTGGCCTCCTTGTAGGTCTTGAGCATCTGGGCCTCGCGGATGCCGTACTGGGCGCGCAGGCGCTGCTTCTCCTTGAGGCGGACCGAGTAGTCGCTGTCGTTCCGACGGCGGGCACGGCCGTGCTCGCCGGGCGGGTAGGGGCGGCGCTCGAAGTACTTCTCGGCCTTCGGGGTCAGGGGCAGGCCGAGGGCGCGCGACAGGCGGACCTGGCGGCGATCACGTGCGGGTGCGGACATGGATGGGTGACCTTTCGGTTCGCAGTGTGTGCTCCGGGCGGATCCGCCGCGGGTGCGGGCGGTGCTCGACCGGGTCCGGAACGGCTGTTTCCCGGGCTGGGAAAGAGGGCGACCGGAGCGAGCGCTCCGGTGCCGACCGCCTTCTGGGTGCAGGCACAGCAATCGACCATTCTAGTGCGGTGCCGGGGCGCCGTCCAATCCGGTCAGTCCGCGAGCGGCGCGAGCTCCCCGAGCACCTCGTTGAGCGCCTCGGTGCTCGACGGATGCGTCCAGATCCCGTCGCGCAGGGCGTCGACGGTGACCCCGGCCCGCATCGCGAGCGCGAGGAGGTTGATGACCTCCTGGGAGTCGACGCACCACACCGTCGCACCGAGCAGCTCGCGGGTGTCCGGGTCGGCGACGACCTTGATCATCCCGGTCGGGTTGCCGAGGATCTTGGGGCGCGGCATCGCCGCGATCGCGGCGACGGGCTTCGCAGCGACGAGGACGCGCCGGCCCTCCTCGCGCGCCTGCTGCTCGTTGATGCCGACCCGCGACAGCGGCGGGGTGAGGAACATCGTGTTCGGCACCGCGACCCGGTCGCTGCGGCGCCGTTCGCCGGACCCGCTGAGCTGATCGGCGACGATCCGGTTGTCGTCGAGGGAGACGTAGGTGAACTGCGGCCCGCCGTTGATGTCGCCGACGGCGAAGACATGGTCGGCCGACACGCTGCGCAGGGTGTCGTCGACGCGGATGAAGCCGCGGTCGTCGACCTCGATGCCGGCCCGGTCGAGTCCGAGGTCCGCGGTCGTGGCGCTGCGTCCCACGGCGAGCAGGACGGCGTCGGCGGCGACGGTCCCGCCGTCCTCGGTGCGCACGTCGACCCCGTCGGCGGTCTCCTCGATCGCGCTCACGCCCGACCCGAGGCGGAAGGTCACGCCGGCGGACCCGAGGTGCTCGGCGACGCCGGCCGCGACGTCCTCGTCCTCCCGGGGCAGGATCCTCTCCCCCGGGTCGACGACGGTGACCTCGGCGCCGAATCCGGCGAACATCCCGGCGAACTCGAGCCCGATGTACCCGCCGCCGACGATGACCAGCCGCTCGGGGAAGGGATCGGCGTGCTGGAGTGTCGTCGAGTCGTACACCCGGGCAGAGTCGGCGCCGGGGATCGGCGGGGAGGCCGGCACGGTGCCGGTGTTGACGACGATCGTCCCCGCGACGATGCGCATCCGGTCCTCCCCCTGCGTCACCTCGACGGTGTGCGGATCGACGAACGCGGCCGTCCCCATGACGATCACCGCGTCGGGGGCCTCCTCGACGAGTTCGCGGTTCCGCGCGTTGAGCTTCCCGATGAGCGCATCGCGGGCCTCGACGGAGGTGGTGAACCAGTCGGCGGGCGCGGCGTCCTCGGGCCTCATGGCCGCCTGGTGGATGAGCGTCTTCGTCGGAACGCAGGCGACGTTGATGCACGTGCCGCCGATCATCGACTCCGACTGCTCGACGAGCGCGACCCGGGTGCCGCTGCTCCCGAGGCTCCGGGCGAGGGTCTTGCCGCCCTTGCCCCAGCCGATGACGAGGACGTCGACCTCGAGGGTCCGGGAGTCGGTGGTGGGTGCGGAAATCCGCTGTGCGGAATCCATGTCTCCACACTCTCACCGCGGCACGGGTGCGGCCAAACGCCGGGCACCGGTCCCGCGGGCGTCAGTCCTCGGGGCGGCCGAGGATCCGCCGCAGCGCGGTGAGCCGTTCGCCCATCCGCGACTCGGCGCCGTTCGTCGTCGGCTCGTAGTAGCGCGTTCCGGCGAGCGATTCCGGCAGGTACTCCTGCGGGGCGACGCCGTGCGGGTAGTCGTGGGCGTAGCGGTATCCCGCGCCGTGGCCGAGCGCCTCGGCCCCGGGGTAGTGCGCATCGCGCAGATGGAGGGGGACCTCGCCGGCCTTCCCGGCCCGGATGTCGGCGAGCGCCCGGTCGATCCCGAGGTAGGCGGCGTTCGACTTCGGCGCGCAGGCGAGATAGACGACGGCCTCCGCGAGCGGGATCCGCCCCTCGGGCATCCCGATCCGCTCGACGGCGGTCTGCGCGGCCACCGCGATCGGCAGCGCCTGCGGATCGGCCATGCCGATGTCCTCGGCGGCGGCGATCACCACCCGGCGGCTGATGAAGCGCGGGTCCTCCCCCGCGGCGATCATCCGGGCGAGGTAGTGGAGGGCGGCGTCGGGATCGGAGCCGCGGATCGACTTGATGAAGGCGGAGATCACGTCGTAGTGCTGGTCGCCGGCCCGGTCATAGCGGACGAGGGCGCGATCCGCGGCGTCGCCGACGTGATCGGCGGTGATGAGCGGGACGGACTCCTCGTCGTCCTCCCGAGCGGTGGCGCCGGCGATCGCGGCGGCGGCCTCGAGCACGGTGAGCGAGCGGCGGCCGTCGCCGGAGGCGAGCGCGATGATCGCCCGGCGCGCCGCGGGGTCGACCCGGTACGTGCCGGCGAGTCCGCGCTCGTGGTCGAGCGCCCGGTCGACGAGCACGCCGATCCCCTCGTCGGTGAGCGGGCGCAGGGTGAGGACGAGGGAGCGCGAGACGAGCGGGGCGATGACGGAGAACGACGGGTTCTCCGTCGTCGCGGCGATGAGGACGACGAGCCGGTTCTCCACCGCGGGGAGCAGCGCGTCCTGCTGGGCCTTGGAGAAGCGATGGATCTCGTCGAGGAAGAGGACCGTCGTGCGGCCGTGGAGGTCGCGGTCGTTCCGGGCCTGCTCGATGACGCGGCGCACGTCCTTGACCCCGGCGGTGATCGCCGAGAGCTCGACGAACCGCCGGTCCGAGGAGTGGGAGACGACGTGGGCGATCGTCGTCTTGCCGACCCCGGGAGGACCCCAGAGGAGCAGTGAGCTCGCCCCGGCCTTGTCGCCGGCGCGGGCGCCGACGAGCTGCCGGAGCGGCGAGCCGGGGAACGTCAGGTGGTCCTGCCCGACGATCTCCTCGATCGTGCGCGGCCGCATGCGCACCGCGAGCGGATCGAGGACCGACGAGGCGGGCGCCCCGGAGGAGTCCGGGACGCCCGCCTGGCTGAAGAGGTCGGTCATCCGTCCTCGGCCTCGGGGTCGAAGTCGACGCCCGCCTCTGCGCGCTGCTCGGGGGTGATCGGCGCCGGGGCGTCGGTGAGCGGGTCGTAGCCGCCCCCGGACTTGGGGAAGGCGATGACCTCGCGGATGGAGTCCGCCCCGGCGAGCAGGCTGACGATCCGGTCCCAGCCGAAGGCGATGCCGCCGTGGGGCGGGGCGCCGAAGCTGAACGCGTCGAGCAGGAAGCCGAACTTCTCGCGGGCCTCCTCCGCGCCGATGCCCATGACGTCGAAGACGCGCGCCTGCACGTCCGGGCGGTGGATGCGGATCGATCCGCCGCCGATCTCGTTGCCGTTGCACACGATGTCGTAGGCGTAGGCGAGGGCGGACCCGGGATCGGTGTCGAAGGTGTCCATGAACTCCGGCTTGGGCGCGGTGAACGCGTGGTGCACGGCGGTCCAGCTGCCGGAGCCCACCGCGACGTCGCCGGCCGCCTCTGCGTCGTCGGCGGACTCGAAGAGCGGAGCGTCGACGACCCACACGAACGACCAGGCGTCCTCGTCGATGAGGCCGGTGCGCGCTGCGATCTCGCGCCGCGCCGCGCCGAGCAGCGCGCGCGCCGCACCGGGGGTGTCGGCGGCGAAGAACACCGCGTCGCCGGGGTTCGCGCCGACGGCCGCGGCGAGCCCTGCCTTCTCCTCCTCGGAGATGTTCTTGGCGACCGGGCCGGTGAGCGTGCCGTCCTCCTGGATGAGCACGTAGGCGAGGCCCTTGGCCCCGCGCTGCTTGGCCCAGTCCTGCCAGCCGTCGAGCTGGCGGCGCGGCAGCGAGCCGCCGCCGGGGTACACCACGGCGCCGACGTAGGGGGCCTGGAACACGCGGAACGGGGTGTCGGCGAAGAACTCGGTGAGCTCGGTGAGCTCGAGTGCGAAGCGGAGGTCGGGCTTGTCGGTGCCGTAGCGCGCCATCGCCTCGTGGTAGGTGATCCGCGGGATCGGGGTGGTGATCTCGTGGCCGATGAGCTTCCACAGCGCGCCGAGGATCTCCTCGGCGAGCGCGATGACGTCGTCCTGCTCGACGAACGAGGCCTCGATGTCGAGCTGGGTGAACTCCGGCTGCCGGTCGGCCCGGAAGTCCTCATCGCGGTAGCACCGCGCGATCTGGTAGTAGCGCTCGAGGCCGGCGACCTGGAGGAGCTGCTTGAAGAGCTGCGGGGACTGCGGGAGGGCGTACCAGCTGCCCGGGCGCAGGCGGGCCGGCACGACGAAGTCGCGCGCGCCCTCCGGGGTGGAGCGGGTGAGCGTGGGCGTCTCGACCTCGAGGAAGCGGTGCTCGTCGAGCACCGCCCGGGCGGCGCGGTTGGCCGCGGAGCGGAGTCGGAGCGCGGCGGCGGGACCCGACCGGCGCAGGTCGAGGTAGCGGTACCGCAGGCGCGTCTCCTCCCCCACGTGTCCGGAGTCCTCGGCGTGGTCGGACACCTGGAACGGGAGCGCCGCAGCCGCGGCGAGCACCTCGACCTCGGTGTCGACGATCTCGATCTCACCGGTCGGCAGGTTGGGGTTGGCGTTGCCCTCCGGCCGTGCGGAGACCGTGCCGGTCGCCCTGATCACGGTCTCGTTGCGGAGCAGATCCGCGTCCTGTTCGCGCACGACCACCTGCACGATGCCCGAGGCGTCGCGCAGATCGATGAAGGCGACGCCGCCGTGATCCCGGCGCCGGTCGACCCAGCCGGTGAGGGTGACGGTGGAATCGACGTCCGAGGCACTCAGCGTGCCCGCCTCGTGGGTTCTCAGCACTGCGGTAGCTCCTTAGGATTGAATGGGTGTGCGCCAGAGACCCATGATAGACGCTGAGGCGGCCCGCCCGGACGACGCGGACGGGCCGACAGGAGGAGGACAGATGGCGATCGGGCACCGGGGCACCGGGTCGGAGCAGGCCCCGCACGATGCACCGGCGGGCACCGCCGGCGGGCACGAGCCGCCGACGAGCGCGCAGATCGACGTCGCCGCCGAGACCTTCCGCATGCTGTCCTCCTCGACCCGCCTGCTCATCATGTGGTTCCTCGTGCAGCGCGAGTCGGACGTCACCGGGCTCGCCGACGCCTCCGGTGCGAGCGTCCAGGCGGTGTCGCAGCATCTCGCGAAGCTCCGGCTCGCGGGACTCGTGTCGTCGCGCCGCGAGGGCCGCCGGATCGTCTACGTCGTCGACGACCCGCACGTGGTGACGATGGTGAGCGAGATCTTCGACCACATCGCCCCGGACGGCTCGCTTGCGCCCGATCCGGAGCCGCGCCCGGCAGGTCCGCTCAGCGCCCGGCGGTGACGGTGCGCACGGTCGGCCAGAGGTCCTCGGCCGGCGGGGTCCACAGCGCCGGATCGGCGCTCACCTGCTCCCCCGAGCGGATGTCCTTGACCTCGTGCCCGGTCTCCCCGTCGAGGAACCACACGTAGGGGATCCCCCGGCGCTCGGCGAACCGGATCTGCTTGCCGAAGCGGCTCGCCGCAGGCGCCACGTCGACCGGGATGCCCCGGGACCGGAGCCGCGAGGCGATGTCGACGGCGGCCTCCCGGCCCTCCTCCTCGGTGACGGCGACGAGCACCGCGGTCGGCACGCCCCGGGTCGCCTCGACCATCCGGTCGCGCCCGACGAGTCGGGACATCAGGCGGGACACGCCGAGCGACATCCCGACGCCGGGGAAGGTCCGCTTCCCGTTCGTCGCGAGCGAGTCGTAGCGTCCGCCGGACGCCACGGAGCCGAGCGCCTCGTGGCCGATGAGCTGCGTCTCGTAGACCGAGCCGGTGTAGTAGTCGAGGCCGCGCGCGATCTTGAGCTGGGCGACGACGGTACCGGGCTGTCGGCGGTGGGCGGCGTCGAGCAGCCGGGCGAGCGATTCGAGTCCCTCGTCGAGGAGCGGATCGCTCACGCCGAGCGCGGTGACCTCGTCGGCGAAGGCGCTCGTCGTGCTCTCGATCGCGGCGAACTCGAGGAGCCGGCGCTGCTGGCCCTCGTCCGCCCCGGCCTGCTCGGCGAGGAGCGCGGCCACCTTGGCCGGGCCGATCTTGTCGAGCTTGTCGATGCATCGGAGCACCGCGGTGATGTCGGTGAGCCCGATCCCGCGGGTGAAGCCCTCGATGAGCTTGCGGTTGTTCGCGAGGATGCGCACGCCGGGCACGCCGAGCTCCGCGAGCTCCCCGAACGCCTGGGCCATGACGAGCGGCACCTCGACCTCGAAGTGCTCGGCGAGGGTGTCCTCGGCGACGATGTCGATGTCGGCCTGGAGGAACTCGCGGTAGCGCCCGTCCTGGGGGCGCTCCCCGCGCCACACCGGCTGGATCTGATAGCGCTTGAACGGGAACGGCAGATGGCCGGCGTTCTCCACGACGTACCGGGCGAAGGGCACGGTGAGGTCGAAGTGGAGCCCGAGCGGGGTCTTCGCATCGCCGGGCTCGGCGTGGAGGCGCGAGACGGCGAACACCTCCTTGTCGATCTCGCCGTCCTTGGCGAGCGCGGTGATCGGCTCGACCGCGCGGGTGTGGATCGCGGCGAAGCCGTTGAGCTCGAAGGTGTGCTTGAGCAGGTCGATGACGCGCTCCTCGACGATCCGGTCGGCGGGCAGCCATTCCGGGAATCCCGAGAGTCGTGCGGCCTGGGCCATGTGCGGGGGTCTCCTTCTACAGGTACGGATTGGTGCGCAGCTCGTGCGACAGCCGGGTCACGGGGCCGTGACCGGGCAGCACCGGGGTGTCGGGGAGTCCGGAGATGTGCGTCAGGGTGCGCTCCATCGCCTGCGGGTCGCCCCCGGCGAGGTCCGTCCGGCCGATCGATCCGGCGAACAGGACGTCCCCGGTGAACAGCACCTCGGCGGCGTCCCCCTCTCCCCCGGGGTCCGTGACCCGCCACAGGGTCGAGCCCTCGGTGTGGCCGGGGGCGGGGTCCGGGGTGATGGTGAGCCCGGCGCGGGTGAACGGCTCCGTGCCGGTCACGGTGCGCGCCTCGGGAGCGGTCCACCTGCCGACGAGCGGGGCGACGACGGCGGCGAGCTGCGCCGACACCGTCGAGGCGGGATCGACGAGCCGGTAGTGGTCCGGCTCCCCGATGAGGACCTCGATCCCGGGGAACGCCGCGAGCAGGCCGGGCAGCCCGAGGATGTGATCCGGATGGCCGTGGGTGAGGAGCACGGCGACCGGCGTCCACTCGAACTCCGCGAGCACGCGCGCCAGGTCGGGGGCGCAGTCGAACCCCGCATCGACGAGGATGCATTCGCGCGGACCGGCGTCGCCGTCAGCGGCCACGGCATAGCAGTTGACGTCGAGCAGCTCGGCGCTCACGGCGGTGATCTCCATGGATGCCAGTCTAACGCGCCCCTCCCCGGGCCCAGCGTGGATATGCTGGGGGTGTTCTGCCCATCGTCGAGTGATCACCCGTGATTCGACCGACGCGAAGACAAGGTACCGAGATGACCGACGACTCCGCCCAGCACCCGCCCGCACCTGCACCCCGTCCCGGCCCGCGCCCGAGATCGGAAGAGCAC
>ENA-OOKA01000431-OOKA01000431.1-human-skin-metagenome-genome-assembly--contig:-NODE-431-length-10938-cov-6.907746_pt1 | contig 10938 bp, 11 predicted proteins | sample MGYA00248825_ERZ500995 | MGnify/ENA primary metagenome ERZ500995 (study PRJEB25958, sample SAMN03398540) | human skin metagenome | study: EMG produced TPA metagenomics assembly of the Human Skin...
GCTGCCGGTCGACGACGACCGCCGCCGGCCGGCCGGCCGCTGACGGCCGGCCACGCGGCGGGCCTTCTCGATGTAGGGGGCGAGCGCCTCGCGGAGCTTCTCCGCGTTCGCGTTCGACAGCTCGATCTCGTAGCTGTGCTGGTCGAGGGAGAAGCTCACGGTCTCCGCGGCGTCGGTGCCGTCGATGTCGTCAGTCAGGACGAGTTTCATCTCGCGTGCCATGGACAGGGTCCTTTCCGTATTCCGGATCGGCCCCGCGGGCCGGCTCCGTCGATTCCGCAGCGCCGTCCGGGCGCGCGTCGACGTCATCGTTCTCCGCATAGAAGCGATCCATTTCCCGCCGCTCGATGCTGTCCGCACGCACAACCGATCTGATGACATACCAGAAGAGAAGTCCCACGCAGATCGAGGGGAGGAGAACTTTGACGTATTCCATATCGAATCCTAACCGACGAATACCGACGATGCGAAAGAGCGGGCGAGAATATGATCTTGATTACACAGGAATTCGCGGGAATCGAAATTCCATTTCATCTGTCGAATCACTTCTCGAGCGGTTTGACGAGCGGGAAGAGCACCGTCTCCCGGATGCCCAGGCCGGTGAGCGCCATGAGCAGCCGGTCGATCCCCATGCCCATGCCGCCGTTCGGCGGCATGCCGTACTCCATCGCCATGAGGAACTCCTCGTCGACGGCCATCGCCTCGTCGTCGCCGCGGGCGGCGTCGCGGGCCTGCGCCTCGAAGCGCTCCCGCTGGATCACGGGGTCGATGAGCTCGGAGTATCCCGTGGCGAGCTCGAACCCGCGGACGTAGAGATCCCACTTCTCCACGACGCCCGGCTTGGACCGGTGCTCGCGGGTGAGCGGCGAGGTGTCGACCGGGAAGTCGACGACGAAGGTCGGTGCCCACAGGCGATCGGAGTAGAAGTGCTCCCACATCTCCTCGACGTATTTGCCGTGGCCGCGGAATACGCCCTCGAGATCGATCTCGAAACGCTCGGCGATTTCCGCGAGCTCGTCGACGGTGGTCTCCGGGGTGATCTGCTGCCCGACTTCCTCGGACAGCGAATCGTACATGCTCACGACCGCCCATTCGCCGCCGAAATCGTATTCGGTACCGTCGGACAGGGTGACCTGCATAGAACCGGTCGCGTCGCGGGCCGCATTCTGAATGAGCGTCTTCGTGAGATCAGCGATGGAATGATAATCGCCATATGCCTGATATGCCTCGAGCATGGCGAATTCCGGCGAATGCGTCGAATCGGCGCCCTCGTTGCGGAAATTGCGGTTGATCTCGAACACGTTGTCGAGACCGCCCACCACGGCGCGCTTGAGGAAGAGCTCCGGCGCGATCCGCAGGTACAGCTCCATGTCGTAGGCGTTCATGTGCGTGGTGAACGGACGGGCGGCGGCCCCGCCGTGGAGCGTCTGGAGCATCGGGGTCTCGATCTCCATGAAGCCCGACTCGTCGAAGGTGCGCCGCAGGGAGATCATGACGTCCGAGCGGAGCTTCACCGCCTGGCGCGCTGCATCGCGGGTGATGAGGTCGATGTAGCGCTGACGCACGCGGGTCTCGTCGGTGAGCTCGGTGTGGAGCGCGGGAAGCGGCCGGAGCGCCTTCGCCGCGAGCTTCCACTCCGTGGCCATGACCGACAGCTCGCCGCGCTTGGACTTGATGACCCGTCCGGTGAGGAACACGTGATCGCCGAGGTCGACGTCGGACTTCCACGCGTCGAGGCGGTCCTTGCCGACCTCCTTCTGCGAGAGCATGCCCTGGAGCCGGGTGCCGTCACCGGCCTGGAGGGTGACGAAGCAGAGCTTCCCGGTGTTGCGGAAGAACACGACGCGGCCGGCGACGGCGACGACGTCCTCGGTCTCCTCCCCATCCTCGAGGTCGGGGTGGGCGGCGCGCACCTCGGCCAGGGTGTGGGTGCGCGGCACCGCGACCGGGTACGGCTCGTCCCCCTCGGCGAGCAGCCGGGCGCGCTTGTCCTTGCGGATGCGAAGCTGTTCGGGATCGAGGTGGTCCGGGGCATCGGCCGAGGCGTCCTCGGCCTGGGCGGGAACGTGTTCTGGCATGATCCCAAGGCTACCGCCTGGCCCGGGCACGACAGGAATCGCCCAGCCCGGCCGCCGGGGGCGCGATCAGCTCTCGAGGAGCTCGATGATTCGCAGGGCGCGGGCGTCGTCGATCGTGCCGTTGCGCAGCGCCCGGGACACCGTGGCGCGCGCGAGCGCCCGGTAGGTGTCGTCGAGCTCTGTCGACCCGCTTTCCACCGCATGCTCGGCGAGGGCCGCGAGGTGGGCTGCCACGGTGTCGACATCGCCGCGGCTCACCGGCCCGGTGAGGGAGCCGGGCCCGGCCTGGAGGGTGTTGTCGACGCTCGCGCGCATGAGCGAGGCGAGGACCCGCGGGGCGTCCTCGATGCCGAGGCCGGCGAGCGCCTCGAGCGCCTGGGACAGGATCACCACCGTGTGGTTCGAGGCGTGGGCGATCGCCGCGTGGTAGAGCGGCCGGTCGGCCTCGGCGACGACGATCGGCTCGGCACCCATCTCGACGACGAGCGCCTGCCCGATCGGGAGCACGGTGCGCGCGGCGGTGACGGCGATCGTCGCCTCGCGCAGCCGGGCGAGGTCCATGCTCGTCCCGGTGAACGACAGCGAGGGGTGGAGCGCGATGGTGATCGCCCCGGCCCGCGCGGCGGGCTCGAGCACCTCGGTGCCGAAGCGGCCGGCGCAGTGGAGGACGATCTGCCCGGGCTTGAACCGGCCGAGGCGGGCGAGCCCGGACACGAGCTCGCCGAGCACGTCGTCGGTCACGGTGAAGAGGACGACCTCGGCACGCTCGACGACGGTCTCGATGTCGAGCACGGGGACGGCGGGGAGCATCGCCTCGGCCCGGTCGCGGCTCGCGTCGGAGGAGGCGGTGACGCCGACGATCGCATGGCCGGCCGCCCGCAGCGCGCGACCGATGACCGCGCCGACCTTGCCGCAGCCGATGACGCCGACTCCCAGCCGCGTCTCGTCCTCGTGGTTCATCGTCTCCCCTCCCTGGGCCCGCGCCCCGCGCGGGCCGGTCGCCCCCAGGCTACCCGGGTGGGCGCGGGACGCACCGGAGCGCCCGCCGGACGTCTGGGATGCACGTCCGGCGGGCGTTCCGAGTGGCTGCGGGCGGACGCTCCGATCAGTCCGCCGGTGCCGGGGCCTCGCCGCTCAGGCGTCGAGCAGCCAGTCGTTCGGCGCGAACAGCTCGTAGTGGACGTCCTTCGCATCGATCCCGCGCTCGGAGAGCTGAGAGCGGATGAACTGGAGGAAGCCGTTCGAGCCGCAGATGTAGACGCTCGCGCCCTCCGGCAGGTCGACCTCGCCGAGGTTCATGAAGCCCTCGCGGACCTCGCCGCGCAGCCCGGCATCCGGGGTCCCAGCGCCGTACCAGGTGATGGCCGAGCCGTTGGCCAGGCCATCGGCGTAGCCGGTGCGGGCGGCGGCGAAGGCGTCGACCTCGGCGGAGTCGTCGGCATGGAGTGCGACGACGGTCCGGTCCGAGGAGTCCGCAGCGAGGCGGTCGAGCATCCCGAGCATCGGGGTGACGCCGATGCCGGCGGAGATGAGGACGACGGGATTCGTCGCCTGGGCATCGAGCACGAGGTCGCCGGCGGGCAGCGTGACCTCGAGCGCGTCGCCTGCGTTGATCGTGTCGGCGAGCCAGTTGGACACCTCGCCGTCGGGCGCCTCGTCGACGCCCCGGACTCGCTTGACCGCGAAGGACAGCTCGCCGGACGCACCGCTGCCGCCGGTGACGAGCGAGTACTGCCGGAGCTGGCGCGCTCCGTCGGGCAGACGGGCACCGACCGACACGTACTGGCCCGGCAGGTGGCCGGGCAGGTCGGCCGACCCCTCGGCGGCCCGGACTGTGAAGTGGGTGATCTCTCCTGGCAGCTCCTTCCGGTCGACGACGGTGGTCTGCCGGAACACGTCGCCGGGTTCCACCTGTGCGGAGCGGTAGAGGTCGTACTCGAAGTCGGTGAGGACGTCGGCCATGAGCCAGTAGACGGAATCCCAGGCAGCGGCGACGTCGGGGGTGACGGTGTCCTCGCCGAGCACCTCGACGATCGCGGCGAAGAGGTTGTCGTGGACGATCTGATACTGGTCCTTGGTGATGCCGAGCGACACGTGCTTGTGCCCGATCCGCGAGAGCAGATTCACCGGGGCCGGGGCCTCCGGGTCGACGAGCATGGTGGCGAAGGTCGCGATCGAGGCGGCGAGCGCGCGCTGCTGGGCGCCCTGCTTCTGGTTGCCGCGGTTGAAGGTGTCGGCGATGAGCTCGGGGTGGGCCTCGAACATGCGGGAGTAGAAGTTCGGGGTGATCTCGTCGATCTTCGATCCGACGAGCGGCAGGGTCGCCCGGATGGTCTCCTCGTGCTCGGGGGTGAGCCCGATCGATTCGAGTTCCTTCTCGTCGAGGTAGAGGTCGGCAGTGCTCATGGATTCTCCTGTTCGGTGACGGGTGATGCGCCCGCCGCGGTGGTGCGGCGGGTCTGAGCGGTGCGGTGGAACGTCGAGGGGTCGTCGGCCGATGCACTCCCGCGCGGGGCGGAGAGCAGGGTGAGGAGGAAGGGCCCGGTGGGCGAGTCGACGAGTTCGCCGAGGGTCGCCTCGTCGAGGACGGCGAGGAACGCCTGCTCGGCGCGGTCGAGGAGATTCTTGAGGCGACAGCTCCCCCGGAGCGGGCAGGTCGAGCAGTCGACGACGCCGGCACCTTCGAGTTCGCGCACGACCGAGCCGACGGTCCGGGTACGACCCGCGGCAGTGAGGCTGAGGCCGCCGGAGCGGCCACGGCGGGATTCGACGACGTCGAGGGTTACGAGCCGGGAGACGATCTTGGCGAGGTGGGTCTCCGAGGCGTCGAGCGCCTGGGCCAATTCACCGGTGGTCATGCGCGCACCCGCCTCCGCGCTCGCGAGCATCATGAGCACGCGGAGCCCGAGATCGGTGAAGCGGGTGAGCTGCATGGCTCCACCGTATCCAAATCGGAGTGCTTAACTCCACTTTTAGGGAGTGAGCTGGGTCACACCCCGTCCGGCGGCGCGGGATCCACCGCGTCGCGGGTGAACCGGGTGCTGGGCCCGTCCGCCGCCCCGTCGGCGAGCCGACCGCCGGGCGCCTGTGAAGCGTCGCGGGCCCGGGGTTCTCCCTGCACCTCCGGCGACTCGTGGGCGAACCGACCGCCTTGCACCTCCGCGGCATCATCCGCTCCCGGCCCGCTGTGCGCGTCGATGGCGGCCCGCGCCCGCCGGGTGACCTCGGCGTGCTCGAAGAAGAACGCCTCGGCATCGGCCGCGTCGAGGTGGTGGACGCGCGGTTTGGCCGGTCCGGCGGTCGAGTGGAGGTCGACGCTCGCGAGTCCGAGCGCCCGCTGGACAGGTCCGGCGGACAGCCGCATCGACTGGACGCGGGCGTGGGGCACGCACACGACCTCGCGGCCGAGCCGCCCGTGCCGGATGACGAGCATGCTGCAGGTCGCAGCCCGCCCGTTCCGCTTATAGGTCAGCGGGTCGAGCCACTTCGAGGCCGGCGCCTGGCCGCGGAAGAGCGCCTCGGCGGCCTGCGCCTCGGCGTGTTCTCGGGACTCCGCGGCCTGCCCTTCCGCGTATCCGCGGGACTCCGCGTCCGATGCCGCACCGTGCTCTGCGGCCCGGCCATCCGGTGTCCCAGGATCCCCTGTGGTCCGCGCGAGGGCCGGGCTGCGGTCGGCGTACATCGCCTGGACCATGAGCGCCCTCCCGCTCACTCCGTGCGGCACCTCCGGATGCGGCAGCACGAGCCCGAGCATGAGCAGGCACTGGTCGAGGCTGCCGACCGGGAGCAGGGTCGTCGACTTCTTCTCCTCCTCGGCCTGCCCGGCGATCGTGTACTCCGCCCGCCACCAGTCGGTCATCCGCCACAGGAGCGGCTGGCTGAGCTTGACGGCCTGGATCCGGTCGAGCGGGATGATCCGCCGGGTCGTCGTGGTGAGCCCGTGGGTCACGGTGAGGCCGTCCTCGCTCACCGCCACGGAGAAGTTCGCCTCGTCCAGGGGCCTCTTGAGCACGACGAATCCGGCGGCGATGGCGGGGAAGACGCCGGCTGCGGTGGCCGCGACGGCCTGCCACAGGCCGAGCACGGCGAGCACGATGAGCGCGATGACGGCGCCGAACACGAACAGTGCGGTGATGATCGTCTCGGTCGAGAGGATGCCGGACAGGAGGACGGTGTGCGCGGGGATGCGGAGGATCCGGCCGTCGTCCTCCGCCCGGGCCCGCACGCGATAGGGAGCGAGCACCTCGGTGATCGTGCGGCTCAGGTCCTCGCCCACCCCGGCCGCCGTCGGCTCGATGCTCGCAAGGATGCGGCCGCCGAGGTTGGTAGCCGGGGTCCGATGCCCGGCACCTCGGGCGCGGGGCGCGCTCCCGGGGCCGGATGCGGCGTCGGCAGGGCGCGGGCCGGGGGCGGAACCGGCTGCCGCCTCGCGGCCGAGGTCGGTGTGCCCGCCCGCGGCCTGCCCATCCCCGAGGTGCGAGGGCGCACCAGCCGGTTTCGCCGTCCCGGCCGCCTCCGCGGCACGCAGGGTGCGGACGCGTTCGAGGAGCGCGTCGCGCAGCTCCTCGGCCCGGGCCCTGGCGAGGTACTCGAGATCGACGGACGAGCCCTTGCCCCCGGCGACGTCGAACCGCAGGGCGGCGAGGCCGAACAGCCGCGGGACGAGCGGCTGGTTGATGTCGATGGCCTGGACGCGGTCGAGGCGGGCGCTCCGGTGCTGGCGGTTGAGCAGGCCCTGCCGCAGGTAGATGGAATCGTCGTCGATGTGGAAGCCGGTGCGCCGCCAGATCAGCCAGTTGAGGACTGCGACGAGCGCGATGAAGCCGAGGATCCCGCCGACGATCCCGAGGAGGACGAGCGGGTGCTCGAGCAGCCAGCCCACCGGCCCGTCGGAGGCGGTCGCGGCACCGCTGATGATGTCCTGGAGGAACTGCTGGCTCTGGGCGAGGATCACACCGACCGATGCGACGATGAAGACCCAGCTCTTGAGCGCCGGGGTGAGCGGGTGGACCCGGCGCCAGGTGGTGAAGTCCGTGGAGGACCCGGTGGGGGCCGGACGCGGATCCTCGGGTCCGCGGTGCGGTATCGAACTCATTCCGATCACAGCCCCGCGAGGCGGGCCTCACCGCGGGCGGCAAGTGCATCGCGCAGACGGTCGGCCTCGGCTGCGGGGAGCCCGGGGATCGACGCATCGGTCGAGGCCGACGCGGTGTGGAGCTCGACGGTGGCGAGACCGAGCATCCGATCGATCGGTCCGGACTTGACGTCGACGAACTGCATGCGGCCGAACGGCACGACGGTCGTCGAGCGGAAGAGGATCCCGCGACGGATGAGCAGGTCGTCCGCGCGCTCCGCATAGCCGAGGCGGCGCACCTGCCGGACGATGACGATCGCGGTCCACACCGTGATGACGAGCGAGAGCCCGAGCCCGGCCCACATCCACGGCCGGAACCCGGCGAAGATCACGCCGAGCACGATGAGAGCGATGACGGTCGGGAGCATCCACAGGACGAGGCCCGCGAGGTGGGCCCACACGAGCTTGGAACTCACCGGGTTGAAGTCGATGCGCGGTGCTGGACCTGTGACCGAGGCGTCCGCGCCGGGCGGGGGCGCATGGCGCAGCCCCTGCTGGGGTGGCTGGGGCGGATGGAACGGCTGCGGGTGCGGATCGTGAGGGGAGGTCATGCGAGATCGGCTCCTGAGGGGTCGGTACCGCCGGTGTCGTCGGGCGGGAGGCGGCAGTCGGATTCGACGATGAGTCCGACGACCATGAGGATCGCGGAGGCCGCGACGGCCAGGAGCATCCCGAGGGCGGCACTCGCCCGCACCCCGCCGGCACTGATGAAGAGGTAGGCGGCAGCACCGAGGTACCAGCCGCTCAGCAGGGAGCCGGCGAGCGCGGCCGCCTTGGCGAGCATCGCGGTGCGAGCGGCGGCGACGTGGTCGATCTCGCGGGTGCGGTCCCCCTCGTTCCATTTCTTGATGGGGCGGCCGAGCAGGAGGAGGACGATCGAGAGCACGATCATGCCGAGGATCGCCGGCCACGGCAGACCTGGCAGCGCCTGACCCAGCGTCTCGCAGACGTAGTGGAAGGCGAGTGCGGCGATGAGGCCGATAACGCCCCAGGAGATCAACTGCTTCGTCGTCGTCTGCTTCATCGCGGCCCCGGATCCTCGGCATTCCGGTTCTGCCCCGGATCCTCTGCCTCCCGGGCCGGCGGCCACAGGACGTCCGACGTGCGTTCGATGCCGTCGGCATCGGCGGCGCGGGCGAGCGCATCGTCGAGGGTGAGCGTCTCCCCCGATCCGTCCAGGCCGTTCAGTCGCACCCGGGCGGCGGGCGCGATGTCGCGCCACGGGGCGAGGACGAAGGCGCGCTCGGCCGCCCGCGGATGGGGCAGTTCGAGGCGCGGGCGGGTCAGGCGCAGCTCGCGGTCCGGGTCGTCGGGGTCGAACCCGGCCGGGGTGCAGCGGATGAGGTCGATGTCGAGGGTGCGCGGACCCCAGCGCACCTCGCGGGTGCGGTGGCCGGCGATCTCGATGCCCTGGGCCACGCCGAGGAGTTCGGCCGGCGTGAGCGCGGTGTCGACGACGACGGCGGCGTTGAGGAAGTCGGGCTGCTCGACCCCGCCTACGGGCGCGGTGCGGTAGATGTGCGAGCCGGCGAGGACGGCGATGTGCGGGTGGCGGTCGAGGGCGGCGACCGCGCCGAGGAGTGCGGCGCGGGCGTCCCCGAGGTTCGCCCCGAGCGCGAGCACCGCGCACAGTCCGCCCGCGGCAGCCGCGTCGGGGCCGGCGGGAGCTGGTCCGGGCGCCGCAGATGCGGAATCGCCGGCAACGACGGCGTCGGACTCGACGGCCGCGCTCCTCCCGGCCGCCTCGGCATCCCAGCCCTCCCGCGTGCGGGTGACGGTGACGGACACGTCGTCGAAGGCGTGCGGGATCGGGGCCTGCGGTTTGTGGACGGTGACGGTGATCGCCGGGCAGTGGGCCAGGCAGCGCCGGGCGATCGCCTGCGCGACGGACTCGATGAGGTCGAACGGCTCCCCTTCGATGACGGCGACCGCCTCCTCGGCGAGCACTCCGTAGTCGACGGTGTCGGCGAGCGCGTCCCCGGTGCCGGCCGGTGCGAGGTCGAGCGGCACCTCGAGGTCGACGACGAACGCCTGCCCGTCCGCGCGCTCGTGGTCGAACACCCCGTGGTGTCCGCGGGCGCGCAGCCCGGTGAGCCGGATCCGGTCCATCAGGGATCCTCGGGCAGGGGCAGCGGGGGTGCGGTGGACGCATGGTCGGCGATCGCCTCGGCGACCTGCACGGCGATGCGCGAGGTCCGCGGATCGTGGACGCGCACCGCCCAGGCACCGGCCCGGGCGGCCATCGCGCTGAGTGCGGCGGTCGCGGCGTCCCGGTCCTCGTTCGTCACCCGGGAGGGATCCTGCGGGTCCAGGAGCGAGGCGAGGAACCGCTTGCGGGAGCCGGCGACCAGAAGGCGGAAGCCCATGTCGACGAGGGTGTCGAGACCTGCCATGAGCTGCCAGTTGTGCTCGGCGTCCTTGGAGAAGCCCAGGCCGGGATCGAGAATGATGTCGGCCTCGGCGACCCCGGCGGCGAGCGCGGCGTCGATGCGGGCGGAGAGTTCGGTGCGCACTTCGGCGACGACGTCGTCATAGGTGTATTCGGCGTGCGCGTCGGTGAGGAGGCCGCGCCAGTGCATGAGGATGACCGGGGCGCCGGTCTGCGCGGCGACGGCGAGCATCTCCGGCTCGGCCTGCCCGGCGGACACGTCGTTGATGATGTGCGCGCCGGCGTCGAGGGCGGCGCGGGCGACCTCGGCGCGCATGGTGTCGACGCTGATCACCGCGCCCTGCCGGGCGAGTTCCCGGGTGACGGGGACGACGCGGGCCATCTCCTCGTCGACCGGCACCCGCACGGAGCCGGGCCGGGTGGACTCGCCGCCGATGTCGATGATGTCGGCGCCGGCCTCGAGGAGGTCGATGCCGTGGGAGACGGCGGCGTCGAAGTCGAGCCAGTGCCCGCCGTCGGAGAACGAGTCCGCGGTGACGTTGAGGACGCCCATGATCTTCGTCCGCATCCGGCTCACCGTCCCAGGATCAGGCTCATGGCCTCCGCGCGGGAGGCGCCGTCGCGCAGCTGTCCGCGCACCGCCGAGGTGATCGTCGAGGCGCCGGTCTTCTGCACTCCGCGCATCGACATGCACAGGTGCTCGGCCTCGATGACGACGATGACGCCGGCCGGATGGAGGTGCTCGACCATGGCGTCGGCGATCTCCGCGGTGAGCCGCTCCTGCACCTGGGGGCGGCGGGCGTAGATCTCGACGAGCCGGGCGAGCTTGGACAGCCCGGTGACCTGCCCGTCCTTGCCGGGGATGTAGCCGATGTGGGCGACCCCGTGGAACGGCACGAGGTGGTGCTCGCACGTCGAGTACATCTCGATGTTGCGCACGAGGACCATCTCGTCGTAGCCGACGTCGAAGTGGACCCCGAGGACCTCGGAGGCGTCGCGGCCGATGCCGGAGAACGCCTCCTCGTAGGCGCGGGCGACGCGGGCGGGCGTGCCCTGCAGACCGCTCCGGTCCGGGTCCTCGCCGATGGCGGCGAGGATCTCCCGCACGGCGGCCTCGATGCGCGGCTGGTCGACCATGTCAGTGCACCGGTCCCTGCGGGCCGCCGGACGCGGGTCCCTGCGGACCGGGTCCCTGCTGGCCGGGTCCCTGCTGGCCGTCCGGTCCGAAGCCCGGCGGGTTCGCCGGCGGAGGCGTGGGACCCTGAGTGCCCGGAGGCGTCGGGCCGGGATGCGGAGGCAGCGTGCCGGGCCCGGCGGGGCCGGCGGGCGGCTGGGGG
>ENA-OOKA01000432-OOKA01000432.1-human-skin-metagenome-genome-assembly--contig:-NODE-432-length-10903-cov-6.292496_pt1 | contig 10903 bp, 9 predicted proteins | sample MGYA00248825_ERZ500995 | MGnify/ENA primary metagenome ERZ500995 (study PRJEB25958, sample SAMN03398540) | human skin metagenome | study: EMG produced TPA metagenomics assembly of the Human Skin...
GCGACGCCTTCAACATCCCGATCCTCACCTTCGTCGACGTCCCCGGCTTCCTGCCGGGCACCGACCAGGAGCTCGGCGGCATCATCCGCCGCGGCGCGAAGCTCATCTACGCCTACGGCGAGGCGACCGTCCCCCTCATCACGCTCATCACCCGCAAGGCCTACGGCGGAGCGTACTGCGTCATGGGGTCGAAGCAGCTCGGTGCGGACATCAACCTCGCGTGGCCCTCGGCGCAGATCGCCGTCATGGGTGCCCAGGGGGCGGCGAACATCGTCTACCGGCGCAAGCTCAAGGCCGCCGAGGAGGCCGGTGAGGACGTCGATGCGCTGCGCGACGAGCTCATCCAGGACTACGAGGACGCTCTGCTCAACCCGTACCTCGCCGCCGAGGAGGGCTACATCGACGCGGTCATCAAGCCGAGCGAGACGCGGGCCCGCATCGTCCGCTCGCTGCGGGCGCTGAAGAACAAGCACGTCGACGCTCCCGCGCGCAAGCACGGTAACATCCCCCTATGAGCGAGGATTCGACGCAGACCGCCGAGCAGAGCACGGCACCGAGCGACGGTGCCGTGTCCGAGGCGAGCACTGGGACGCCGGTGACTTCGGTCGAGGACCGCGCCGTGGTCCGCGCCGACGACGGTCAGCCGGTCAGCGATGAGATGGCCAGTGCGGCCGCGGTCGCCGCGGTCGTCGCGATCCGCCAGGTCGCTCTCGCCTACGCCGCCCACCAGGCCGAAGCGCTCGCCCAGGTCGAGACGACGAAGCACGACCGCGCCGGGTTCAATGCGCCCCGGCGCAACGTCCGCCGTCGCCTGCCCCAGACCTGGACGCAGCCGCTCGGTCGCTGAGGCCGGTCGGCGGGCGCTCAGTCGGTACCGGCGGTGAAGATCGCCCGCAATTCCGCGAAGAGCTCGTCAATGATGGGGTCCGGTTCGCCCTCGTCGCGGCGCAGCCGCATGAACGTCGCCTTGATCGCCATCATCGCCACCGCCGCGAGCACCTCGGCCCGGTAGGAGACCGCAGGCCAGTCCTCGGGGCAGCCGTTCGGGGTCCCCTCCCCCGCCGAGGCGGTCGTTGGGTCCCCGGCTGAGTCGACCGCGGCACTCGCCCCTTCCGTCGCCGAGGCGGTCGCTGAGTCGCGCGTGCCCGTGACGTCAGACTCTGCCGACCCGTCGGCTGCCGTCGCGTCGAGGCGGCGCTGGATCATCTCGCGGAACAGGCGCTCGTTGTTGCCCATCCGCGACATCTGCAGCTGCATGAGCTGAGGCTCCTGCTGGAGGACCCGGTGGTACTGGTGCATCTCCTCGCGGCGGCGCAGCCGGCTGCGGACGACTGCGGCGAGGAGTCCCTCGAGGTCGGCGACCATGTCCCCCGTCGGTCCGCCCGCCTCGAACTCGGCGATGACCGGCTGGTCCTCGTCGTCGAAGACGGTGTCGGAGCGCCCGAGCAGCGCCTCCTCTTTGTTCGCGAAGTAGTTGAAGAAGGTCCGCCGGGAGACTCCTGCGCGTTCGCAGATCGCCTCGATCGTCACATCGGCGTAACCGCTCTCGAGGGTGAGCTCGAGCGTGGCTCGGCGCAGCGCCCGCCCGCGTTCGCGCTTCTTCCGCTCGCGCAGGCCCTCCGGCCGGTCGGCTGCGGTCACGTCGGCTGCTGAAGACATGCCGACATTATTGCACTCCGTGCATTTTCATCTCAATCCCGTCTCGGCCCCGCGGCAACTGACGTCAGTAGCCGAGCTTCGCGTTCACGAGGACGGGAACCGCCTCGGCGGCCTCATCGGCGAGACCGAGGTCGATCTCGACGATCTCGAGCGTCTCCTCCCCGCCGAGGGAGACGACGACGTGCCCGTACGGGTCGGCGACGAGGCTGTGGCCGACTCCCGTGGGGCCCTTCGGGGGCACGTCGACCCCGCTGACTTCGGGATCGGCCTGGCCGAGGGCGACGACGAACATGTTCGAGTCGATCGCCCGGGCTCGAGCGAGCAGCTCCCACTGCTCGACCTTCCCCGGCCCCGCACCCCACGATGCGGAGACGATGGCGAGGCGAGCGCCTCGGCGGCTGAGTTCGGCGAAGAGCTTGGGGAAGCGGATGTCGTAGCAGATCGCGATCCCCACGGCCTCTCCGCCCAGGTCGACGACGGCCGGTTCCTCACCGGCTGCGACGGTGTCGGACTCCTTGAACCCGAAGGCATCGTAGAGGTGGATCTTCGCATACTCGGTGCGGGTGCCGTCGGGGGCGTAGACGGCGAGCAGGTTGACGACCTTGCCGCCGGAGACGGCGAACTCCCCGGCGATGACGGTGGTATCGGCATCGGCGGCCAGCACGGTAAGCGCCTCGCGCCAGCCCTGCGCCTCGGTCTCGGCGATCTCGCGCAGGCCGCGCCCGAACGCGGACATCGTCGCCTCGGGGAAGACGACGACGTCAGCGTCGGCCTCGGCGGCCCGGCGGGTGTAGTCGCGGACCTTCTCGAGGTTGGCCGCGACGTCGGTCGTCGTGTTGATCTGGGCGAGTGCGAGTCTCATCGCGATCCTCCTGCGGCGGACGGTCGGTGGGCTCTTCTCAGGCTACTCGGGTCCCGACCTCGGGTCACCCGCCGTCCGCACCACGGTCTGGCGGCCGAGGTCCGACGCCCGTCCGAGCGCAGGCGCGCCCGTCAGCCGATGAATTCTCGTCCCGGGCGTCCGCCCCGGCCGCGGCCGTGGACGATGGAGTAGACGCCCATCGCGACGACGACGAGTCCGGCACAGAGGAGGAACATCCCCCGACCGCCGGTGAGCGGCATGAGGGCGCCGAGGATGATCGGCCCGATCCCGGATCCGACGTCGAGGAGGAGGAAGAACGACGAGGTCGCCACCGGCACCCTGGCCATCTCGACGGACTTGACTGTGATCGTCTGGGCGCTGGGCATGAGCGAGCCGAAGCCGAGTCCGACGAGGACGCCGGCGATGACGATGCCGGTCATCGTCGGCCACAGGGCGATGAAGAGGTTGCCGGCGGCGTTGAGGGCGAGGACCGGATAGATGACGACGTTGTCGCCGTAGACGTCCTGGATCCGGCCGACGAAGAGGCGGGCGACGAGGGAGGCTGCGGCGAAGGCGACGAAGAACATCGAGGCGGCGGCGGGCACTCCGTTCTCGGCCGCGTACCCGGCGAGGAAGACGAGGGCGGCGGCGTAGGCGGTGCCGGCGATGAGCATGATCAGCCCGATGCGCAGACCGTCGCGGTCGACGAGCGTGCGGGGGTGGAGGTGCCACTTGGCGGCCCGCTGCTCGGGAGTGAGCTCCTGCTTCGGCAGGCGCAGGAGGAAGCAGAGGATGAGGGCGATGAGCGACATGAGCGCCGAGGCGAGGAAGAGAACCCCGAAGTCCCAGCGCTGGGGCAGGACGACGCCGAGGTAGGGCCCGAGGGCCGTCGACACCGTCGTCGCCGTGCCGAAGTAGCCGGTGCCCTCACCTCGGCGGGAGGCGGGGATGATCGACTGGATAGCCGTCATGATCGCCGTGTTCCCGGCTCCGAACGCGACGCCGTGGATGAGGCGGATGACGATGAGGAGGACGAGGCTGTCGGCGGCGATGTACGCGAGCGAGGCGAGGACGAAGACGGCCATGGAGATGACGAGCAGGGTCCGGCGGCCGATGAAGTCGAGGTACTTGCCGGTGAGGATGCGGGCGATGACGGCGCCGACGATGAAACCGGACGAGGCGAATCCGGCGGCGGCCTGGCCGGCGGAGAAGCGGGCGACCGCGTACCCGGCCATCGATGTCATGAGCAGGTAGAAGACCATGGACATCGCGAGGTTGAGGCCGACGCCGACGACGAAGTCCTTGGTCCACAGCTGTGCTCGTGCCACGTCCGATCCGTCTCTCTTCCCTCAGCCGTCCGCGTCCCGCCGGGCGGCGGGACCATCCAAGGCTATAGCTTCAGCGAACTCCCAGGATGCGATGTCCGCACTGTGCCCATGTGCCTCTCCTCATGGCCTGTGACCGGAGCCATGAGGTGTGCGTCAGCTCATATAGGGTGAGGTCATGACCGAAAAGAGAACCCCTTCCGCCGTCGACGCCGTCGCTGAGGACTTCGTCGACCGCTCCCTCGCCCTCTCCCCCTCCCTCGCCCTCTACCTCGGGCTCGAAGGAGGCAAGGGCTTCGACGACCTCTCCCCCGCCGGCCTCGCCGCGCTCAACGACCTCAATGTCGAGACGCTGCGCCGCCTCGACGAGGTGGAGGCGAGCGCCGACCTCGACGACGTCGACCGGGTCACCCTCGATGCGATGCGCGAGCGCCTCGGCGTCGCCCGTGACTACTACGAGGCGGGCTTCCAGCACGCCGACCTCAACGTCATCGCCTCCCCCGTCCAGCACGTCCGCGACACCTTCGACCTCCTGCCGACCGCGACGGTGGCTGACTGGGAGACGATCGACACGACCCTGGCCGCCGTGCCCGCATCGCTGGCCGGATACCAGGAGTCACTCGCGCTCGCCAAGAGCCGCGGTCAGGTGGCGGCCCGGATCCAGATTGAGAAGGTCATCGACCAGGCCCGCGATCTCGCCGGGGACGACTCGACGTTCCTCACCCTCATCGCCGGTGCCGATGATGTCGCCGAGGTGTCCCCGCAGCTGCGCAACGACCTCGCCGCCCATGCCGATGGAGTCCGACAGGCGTACGCCGACCTCGCCGATTTCCTCGGATCCGAGCTGCTGCCGGCGGCACCGGAGAACGAGGCATGCGGCAGGGAGGCCTACGCCCTGCACTCGCGGAACTTCCTCGGCGCCGAGGTCGACTTCGACGAGACCTACCGGTGGGGACTTGCGGAGCTCGAGCGCATCGACGCCGAACAGCGCCGGATCGCCGAGGAGATCATGCCCGGCACCGACCTCTTCGACGTGATGAAGGCGCTCGACGCCGATCCGGAGCGCACCCTGCACGGCAAGGACGCGCTGCGCGAATGGATGCAGGGGGTCGCCGACGAGGCGATCGCCGAGCTCGGGAAGACCCACTTCGACATCCCCGAACCCGTGGGCACGATCGAGGCGATGATCGCCCCGTCGTCGACCGGCGGCATCTACTACACGGGGCCCACCGACGACTTCTCCCGTCCCGGTCGGATGTGGTGGTCGGTGCCCGAGGGCGTCACCGAGTTCGCAACCTGGCAGGAGAAGACGACCGTCTACCACGAGGGCGTCCCCGGCCATCACCTCCAGGTCGGGCAGGCCACCTACGTCTCCGATACCCTCAACCGCTGGCGCCGGCTCATGTGCTGGGTGTCCGGGCACGGCGAGGGCTGGGCGCTCTACGCGGAGCGGCTCATGGCCGACCTCGGCTACCTCGACGACCCGGCCGACTACCTGGGCATGCTCGACTCGCAGCGCCTGCGGGCCGCCCGCGTCGTCCTCGACATCGGCTTCCACCTCGGCCTTGAAGCCCCGGAGAGCCTCGGCGGGGGCACATGGGACCGGGAGAAGGCGTGGCAGTTCCTCACCGACAACGTCGCGATGGACCGCAGCTTCCTCGCCTTCGAACTCGACCGCTACCTCGGCTGGCCGGGACAGGCCCCGAGCTACAAGATCGGGCAGCGCCTGTGGGAGCAGTTCCGCGACGAGGCGAAGGCCGAGGCCGGCGACGACTTCGACCTCAAGGCCTTCCACACGAAGGCCCTGGGCCTCGGCTCGGTCGGCCTCGACACCCTCGGCCGGGCGATCCGCCGCTGAGCGGGGTCAGATCTGCGCCGGCCGGGTCTGCGCAGGTCGGGCCTGGCCGGCCGACCTGCGCCCTGCAGCCTCGGCGCTCGGAGTGGGAGAATGACGACGTGAAGAACAATGACAGCCCTAGGTCGGAGACCGTGCGGGTGACGGAGATCCTCCGCGACGAGATCATCGACGGGGTGCGCGCGCCCGGCAGCCGCCTCGTCGAGCGCAATCTCGCCTCCGAACTCGGAGTCAGCCGTGTCCCGGTCCGCGAAGCCCTCAAGCAGCTCGCCTCGGAGGGGCTCGTCGCCCACCGTCCGAACACGTGGGCGACAGTGCGCGAGTTCTCTCCCAGCGATGTCGCCGACCTCGCCGAGGTGCGTCAGGCCTTCGATCTCCTCGCCTTCGAACTCGCGGCCCAACGGCACACGCGGGAGGGACTCGCCTCACTCGAGGCGACGATGGAGGCGGGTCGACGGCAGGCCGAGGCCGGGGATGCGGTCGGTGCGCACCGGAGCGCCGCCGCCTTCCACTCGATCGTCACGGAGCTCTCCGGCAACCGGCTCCTCGTCGAGGTCGGGCAGCTCCTCGACTCGCGGATGCGCTGGCAGCTGAGCCAGCATGACGAGCTCGACGTCGTCGCCACCGAACATGCCGAGCTCTTCGACGCGATCGCCCACCGCGACGTCGACCGGGTCCGCGAGCTCGCGACCCACCATCTGAGCACGAGCCGCCAGCAGCATGACAAGCACCGGGAGCGCCTCGCCCACGAAGGCAAGACGGCGGAAACCGAGGACGCGAAGGCCGAGGGCTGAGGGAGACGACGCGCTCAGCCGGCGGCCGGATGCGTCCTGACGGCCGGGTCAGCCGTCGCGGGTCGGTCCGTCGCCGCTGAACCTGCGTCATCGGACCGCGGCCCGGCGTCTGTCGCCGCACTCGCCTCCTGCGCCGCACTCGCCTCCTGCGCACCCCGAGCGAACGGCCACCCGGTCATCCGCTTCGGTCGCGCCGGCGCGAACGTGCGCACCTTCGAGGTCGAGAGTCCGAGGCCGACGAGGGACTCGGCGAGCCTGACGGCGGCGGCGACACCGTCGACGACGGGGACCGAGCAGCGGTCGACGATCACCTCGGCGAGGTCGGCCATACCCCCGCACCCGAGGACGATGACCTCGGCACGGTCACGATCGACCGCCTCGGCGGCCTCACCCGCGATCGCGTCGACGGCCCGGTCGGGATCGGCCTCGAGGTCGAGGACGGCCATCCCCGAGGAGCGCACGGAGGCGCAGTGCCGGTCGAGCCCGGCGAGCAGAAGCCGATCCTCGATGAGCGGGACCGTGCGGTCGAGGGTGGTGACGACGGAGTATCGGCGGCCCAGCAGCATCGCCAGCGTCGCACCCGCCTCGGTGATGTCGACGACGGGGACGTCGAGGAGCTCCTGCAGGGCTTCTCTGCCGTGCTCGCCGTAGCCGGCCTGGATGACAGCGTCGTACTCACCGTCGTATCCGAGCACGGCGTCCATGACGCCGAGTGCCGCGAGGTGGCTTTCGACGTTGCCTTCGCAGGATTCGGGGCCGAAGCTCGGGGTCAGGCCGATGATCTCCGTGTCCGCCGAGGCGGCCTCCCGTGCCGCTCGGGCGATCCCGTCGGTCATCGACGCGGTCGTGTTGACGTTGACGACGAGGATTCTCATGGGTCTCTCCAGGTCAGGTGGGTGTGTGCGGGTCAGTGTGCGGTCGGGACGGCGATCTCCTCGCCGTCGACCTCGCGGAAGGTGAAGTCGCGGCGGGCGATGACGAAGTAGATGACGGCGGCAAGCCCGGCGCCCAGGAACCACGAGAACTCCGAGACCGAGGAGAAGGCCGGCACGAGGGCGAGGATGAGCGCGATGAGGGACGCGGGGATGAACGCGCCGATCGCCCGCCAGTTGACCCCGTGGTGGTAGAAGTACTCGCCGTCGTTCGCCTCGGTGTAGAGCTGGGGGACGTTGACCTTCGTCTTCCGCACGAGCCAGTAGTCGACCATGATGATGCCGAAGAGCGGTCCGAGCAGGGCACCGAGGCCGCCGAGGAAGTAGACGATGACGACAGGTGAGTCGTAGAGGTTCCACGGGAGGATGGCGAAGCCGATGATCGCCGAGATGATCGCGGCGCTGCGGAAGTTGAGATGACGCGGGAAGAGGTTCGTCAGGGCGTAGGTCGGGGCGACGAAGTTCGCCATGAGGTTGACTGCGACGGTGAGGATGAGCAGGGACAGCGAGGCCAGCGCGAGGAGGATCGGACTGCCGATCGCCTGGACGATGTCGGCGGGTGAGGTGATGACGGTGCCGTCGATCGTGTACTGCGCGCCGGCGAGCGAGATGACGACGAGGCCGAAGACGAGCATGTTGATGGGGATGCCCCAGAAGTTGCCGACGACGATCGAGCCGCGGGTCTTCGCCGAGCGGGTGAAGTCGGAGAAGTTGAGGACGAAGGTGCCGTAGATCGCCACCCACAGGGCACCGCCGCCGAGGATCTGCACCCACATCTCCCACCCGGTGAGCGGATCGTCGATCGACCACGAGATCCGGAAGTCGACGCGGACGAGCATCCACACGGCCAGGGAGACGAAGGTGAGGAGGATGATCGGTCCCGCGATCGCCTCGTACCTGCGGATCATCTCCATGCCGTAGCTGACGATGATGACCTGGACGATCCAGAGCAGGGTGAAGGAGAACCAGCCGAGGCCGCTGAGTCCGAGGAATTCGACCTCGGCCCATGACTGCAGACCCGGCAGGAACGTGAGCAGAAGGACATTGAGGACGTTCGCGGCGAGGTAGGTCTGGATGCCGAACCATGCGATCGCGACGATTCCGCGCACCGAGGCGGCGAGCTGGGCGCCGTGGATGCCGAAGGCGATGCGGCTCATCACCGGGTAGGGCACCCCGGTCTTGTGCCCCATGATCCCCGAGAGGGTGAGGAGGATGAAGAGGAGGGCGGCGCCGACGAGGAGGGCGACGAGGATCTGCCACGCGCCGAGGCCGAGGGCGAAGAGTCCGAGCGCGAAGCCGTAGTTGCCGAGCGAGTGGACGTCGTTGGCCCAGAGGGAGAAGACGCTGTAGGCCGTCCAGCTGCGGCCCTCCTTCTTACAGGGAGCGAGGTCGGCGTTGTAGAACCGCGGGCTGATCCGGTGGGCCGCCAGTTGCTCGGGGCTCGGCCCGAGGCGCTCGGGATTCGGCTGGTCGGAGGTCACTGTCGTCGCCATGGGGCACTCGCATCCGAGACGGCATAACACTGGAATACCAAACGAGGATCCACAGGGTCATGGTGATGATTGCTGACCGGTTCAGCGTAACGTGGGTCACAGTTCTTCCGCAATGAGGAAAGGGGCTTTCGTCTTCGAGAAATCAGACTGCAAGCGTCGTTCGCGGCGGTGCACATCTGGGCAGATGGCCGTCACGACGCTCGCGACGAGTCTGGATTTTTGGCATACCATTTGTCCGAATGCTGAGCGAAGGGCGCAAGGTGGGCGCGCCCGCACCCCCACGGGCGAGCACCCCGGCGGACAGCACTCTTGACACGGACTCGAACACGTGTTCGAATGCTGGCATGCGGTGGAACGAGCAGGAGAAGGTGGCCGGGCTCTTCGGAGTCAAGGGGCTCGTCCGCAGCGTGCGCACTCCGGAGTTCGCGGGAATGACCTTCCACGAGGTCCTCGCGAAGTCGGCGCTCAACCGGGTGCCGAAGTCGAGCGGAATGCCCTTTTCGTGGACGATCAACCCCTACCGCGGGTGCTCTCACGCGTGCGTCTACTGCTTCGCGCGGAGCACCCACCGCTACCTCGATCTCGATTCAGGTGAGGACTTCGACCGCGAGGTCATCGTCAAGGTGAACACACCCGAGGTCCTCGCCGCCGAGGTGGCCAAGCCGAAGTGGTCGCGCGAGCTTGTCGCGCTGGGGACGAACACCGACCCCTACCAGCGGGCCGAGGGTCGCTACGGCCTCATGCCGGGCATCATCACCGCGCTGGCCGAGCATGCGACACCGCTGTCGATCCTCACGAAGGGCACCCTGCTCCGGCGGGATCTGCCGCTGCTCGCCCGGGCGGCCGAGGACGTCCCCGTTGAGATCGGCATGTCGATCGCCGTCCACGACGACGTCCTCCAGCAGACGATCGAGCCGGGCACTCCGACGACGACGGCGAGGCTCGCGACCGTGCGTGCGGCAGCCGACCTCGGGTTCCGCGTCACGGTCTTCATCATGCCCGTCCTGCCGAAGCTCACCGACTCCCGCGAGCACCTCGACGCGGCCCTGCGGGCGATCAGCGAGGCCGGGGCACACCGGGTCGTCTACGGTGCCCTGCACCTGCGGCCCGGCGCCCGGGAGTGGTTCTTCGAGTGGCTGGGGCGCGAGCATCCCGAGCTCCTCCCCCGCTACCGACGGATGTATGCGAGCTCGGCCTATGCCTCGAAGGAGTACCGGACGTGGCTGCGGGCACGGATCGATCCGCTCATTGACCGCTACGGCCTGCGCGGGGCGCTCGGCACCAGGGGTGACCGGTCCGCATCCGGGACGTCCTCGATCGCCATCGGCGCGGAAGGCCTCCCGCAGCTTCAGGCCGCCCTCTTCTGAGCCCCGGACTTCCATCCCACCGGCCCCTGACCCCAACCGGCCGCTGACCACACCCGATACCTGAGCGCCGCCGACCGATCGGCGGCGACCGCGCTCACAGCTGTTCGCCCGGGGAATAACGCGCGCTGACCGGTAGTTGAAAGTGTCATGAAAATTGAGATCTGGTCGGACATCGCGTGTCCGTGGTGCTACATCGGCAAGCGACGCTTCGAGACCGCATTGGAGGGATTCGCCCACAGGGACGAGGTCGAGGTCCGGTGGCGCAGCTTCCAGCTCGACCCCACCCTTCCCGATCACGTCGAGGAGTCAGAGGCCGACTACCTCAGCCGCACGAAGGGCATGCCCCCGGAGGCCGTCAAGCAGATGTTCGCGCAGGTGAGCGAGCAGGCCGAAGGTGAGGGTCTGTCGTACGACTTCGACTCCGTCGTCGTCGCCAACAGCTTCACGGCTCACCGCTTCCTCCACTTCGCGCAGACCCACGGCGTCATGGCCGAGGCCGAGGAGGCCCTCATGTCCGGTCACTTCGAGACCGGTCGTGACATCGGCAGCATCGACTACCTCGCCGAGGTGGGTGAGAGTCTGGGAATCGATCCCGCCGAGACCCGCAGGGTCCTCG
>ENA-OOKA01000433-OOKA01000433.1-human-skin-metagenome-genome-assembly--contig:-NODE-433-length-10859-cov-9.415587_pt1 | contig 10859 bp, 5 predicted proteins | sample MGYA00248825_ERZ500995 | MGnify/ENA primary metagenome ERZ500995 (study PRJEB25958, sample SAMN03398540) | human skin metagenome | study: EMG produced TPA metagenomics assembly of the Human Skin...
CTTCCTCGCCGCGCGGCGACTCCGACGCCGCGCCGTCCCCCGGGGCCGACGCGCAGGACGCATCCCCGGCGGGCCAGCAGCCCGCGGTAGAGCCCGCCGGCGGCGAGGGATCGACCCGCAGCGGCCTCGGCGCCGTGCTCCAGGAGGAGGAGTTCTCCGTCGCCGACGCGATCGGCGGGCGCCGCGGGATCGTGGAGTCGGTGCTGCCGACGCTGCTGTTCGTCGTGCTCTTCGTCGCCACGGGCGCCGTGGGCCTCGCCGCGGGCGCCGCGGTCGCGGCCGTCGTGGTGATGCTGGTCGTGCGTCTCGTCCAGCGCCAGAGCCCCTCGACCGTGATCGGCGGGCTGATCGGGGTCGCGCTCGGCGCGGTCCTCGCGGTCCGCTCCGGGGAGGGGTCCGACTTCTACTGGCCGGGCATCGTCACCAACGCCGTCTCGCTGGCCGTGCTCCTGCTCTCCCTCGCCCTGCGGCACCCGCTCGTCGGCGTGGTCGTCGCGCTGCTGGACCCGCGGGTCTCGGACTGGCGCGAGCACGAGGACGGCCGCCGCGTCTACACCCGCGCGACCCTCCTGTTCGCGGGGCTGTACGCGGCCAAGCTCGCCGTGCAGCTTCCGCTGCTGCTGACCGGCCAGGTCGCGGCGCTCGGCGCGGCGAAGATCGCCATGGGCCTGCCGGCTTTCGCGGTGATCGCCTATCTCGTCTGGCTCATGCATCGCGGGCTGCTCGCCCGCCGCGGCCACCGCTGAGCCCCGAGCGGCGCGGTCAGCGCACCGTCCACTGGATGAGATGATGGTGCACGATGTGCACGCCGAGAGTTCTGCCGCCGTCCGAGCCGGGCTCGGACCCGGAGTGGAGGAGAGTGGTCCGATGACCCCCGATGCCGACAGCGCGCCGAGCAGCCCCGCCCCCGGCGGCCGAGTCCTCACGGTCACCGCCGGCCCTCCCGCGGCCGGCGGCACCTTCGTGGCCCGCCACGAGGGCCGGGTCGTCTTCGTGCGCGGCACCGCACCGGGGGAGACCGTCACCGCCCGCCTTCTCGAGGACCCCCAGGCGAAGGCCGATGCCCGCTTCTGGCGCGCCGAGGCGCTCGACGTGCTCGAGGCCGGACCCGACCGCGTCCCCACGGTGTGGGAGGAGGCCGGGGTCGACGGCGTCGGCGGCGCGGAATGGGCGCACATCGCCCTGCCCGCCCAGCGCCGCATCGCGAGCGAGGTCATGCAGGAGCTGCTGCGGCGTGCCGGGGTGACGAGCTTCCCGATCGAGCAGGTGCAGGTCGAGCCCGCCCCGCACGACGCCGACGGGCTCGGCTGGCGCACTCGGGTGCGCTACGCCGTCGGCCCCGACGGGGAGGTCGGGATGCGCGGCTGGCGCTCCCACGAAGTGCGTCCCGTGGGCGAGGATCCCCTGTCGGCCCCCGCGGTGCGCGCGCTGCGCCTGGGGGAGTGGACCGCCCCCGAGGGCACCGAGGCCGTCGACGCCGTGGCCCCCTCGGCCGGTCCGGCCTCGGTGGTGCTGATCGGCCGTGACCTGGATCCCGAGACGATCGAGATCCCGCAGAGCTGGGGCGACGCCGACGTCGCGGTCCGCACCGCCCGCGGTCTCGTCCCGCTGCGCGGCGACGGCACCGTCCACGAGCGCCTGGGCGAGCGGCTGTTCACCGTCAGCGCCACCGGCTTCTGGCAGTCCCACCGCCGGGCCGCGGAGCTGCTCACCGAGATCGTCGACTCCGCCCTGCACGCCCCGCGGGGCGGCAGCGCCTGGGACCTCTACGGCGGCGTCGGCGTCTTCGCCGCGGTCGCCGCGGAGCAGGTGGGCACGGGCGGCTCGGTCGTCTCCGTCGAGGGCAACCGCCGCGCCTCCCAGCTGGCCGCCCAGAACCTCGAGGACCTCCCGCAGGTCTCCACCGCCACGGCCGATGTCACCGACTGGGTGCGCGCACGCCGCGGCGGGGTCGACGCGGTGGTCCTGGATCCGCCGCGCGCCGGCGCGGGCGTCGAGCTGATGGGGCTGCTCGCCGGCGCCGTGCGCCAGCGCATCGTGTACGTCTCCTGCGAGCCCGCCACCCTCGCCCGCGACCTCGCCGCGATCGAGGGCAAGGGATGGCAGGTCAAGGACCTGCGCGCCTTCGACCTCTTCCCGCACACGCACCACATCGAGTCCGTCGCGGTCCTCGAGCGCGCCGCGGGCTGACCGGGCCGATGCGCGCCCGGCGCAGATGACGCACTGTCAGCACCATGGGGTCCCGCGTGGTATGATTTATCTTGACTTCAAGATACTTGCCGGGGAGCCGCCCGGCACCCCCTCCTCGACCCGCGCCCTCCGCGTCGGGCCCCGAGGTGCGCGATCGCCTGCCGCGCGCGGGCGACGCGCCTACGATGGAGGGGCCGAACCCATACCGAAGGAGTGCGTCCGATGAGCACTGTCGACTCATTCGCCGCGAAGCAGAAGCTCGAGGTCGGCGGCACCGACTACGAGATCTATGCGCTCGACGCCGTCGAGGGCGCCGAGAAGCTTCCCTACAGCCTCAAGATCCTGCTCGAGAACCTGCTGCGCACCGAGGACGGGGCGAACATCACCGCCGACCACGTCCGTGCGCTCGCGAGCTGGGACGCGACGGCCGATCCGTCCGTCGAGATCCAGTTCACGCCCGCCCGCGTGATCATGCAGGACTTCACCGGCGTCCCCTGCGTCGTCGATCTCGCCACCATGCGCGAGGCCGTCCAGGACCTCGGCGGGGATCCCGAGCGGATCAACCCGCTCGCCCCCGCGGAGATGGTCATCGACCACTCCGTGATGATCGACGTCGCGGGCCGTCTCGACGCGCTCGAGCAGAACATGGAGCTCGAGTACGAGCGCAACCGCGAGCGCTACCAGTTCCTGCGCTGGGGCCAGACCGCCTTCGACGACTTCAAGGTCGTCCCCCCGGGCACCGGCATCGTCCACCAGGTCAACATCGAGTACCTCGCCCGCACCGTCATGACCCGCGAGGTGTCGGTCGATGGCGCTGCGCCAGTGCTCCGTGCGTACCCGGACTCCTGCGTCGGCACCGATTCGCACACCACCATGGTCAACGGCCTGGGCGTGCTCGGCTGGGGCGTCGGCGGCATCGAGGCCGAGGCGGCGATGCTCGGCCAGCCCGTCTCCATGCTGATCCCGCGCGTGGTGGGCTTCAAGCTCACCGGAGAGATCCCGCCGGCCGCCACCGCGACCGACGTCGTGCTCACCATCACCGAGATGCTCCGCCAGCACGGCGCGGTGGGCAAGTTCGTCGAGTTCTACGGCGAGGGCGTCTCGCAGGTCCCGCTCGCGAACCGCGCGACGATCGGCAACATGAGCCCCGAGTTCGGCTCGACCGTCGCGATCTTCCCGGTCGACGAGGTCACCACCGACTACCTGCGCCTGACCGGCCGCACCGAGGAGCAGGTCGCCCTCGTGGAGGCCTACGCCAAGCGCCAGGGCCTGTGGCACGACCCCTCGACGGAGGTCGAGTACTCCGAGTACCTCGAGCTGGATCTCTCCACCGTGGTGCCCTCCATCGCCGGCCCCAAGCGTCCCCAGGACCGCATCGTCCTCACCGAGGCGAAGGAGTCCTTCCGCAAGGTGCTGCCGTCCTACGCGGGCGAGGGCCATCAGGTCGAGGAGGGCGAGGACGCCGGCAGCTTCCCCGCCTCGGACCCGGCCGGACTGGAGTCGGACAACGCTTCCGGCGGCGACGCCCCGGAGCGCCAGAACGTGATCGGCCGCGCCTCGGACCCGGTCCAGGTCAAGGGCAAGGATTTCGAGATCGACCACGGCATCGTCTCGATCGCCTCGATCACCTCCTGCACCAACACCTCGAACCCCTCGGTGATGATGGCCGCCGGCCTGCTCGCCCAGAACGCGGTGGACCGCGGCCTGGTCGCCAAGCCGTGGGTGAAGACCTCCATGGCCCCCGGCTCGCAGGTCGTCACCAACTACTACACCCGGGCGGGCCTCTGGCCGGCGCTCGAGGCGCTCGGCTTCCACCTGGTGGGCTACGGCTGCACCACCTGCATCGGCAACTCGGGCCCGCTGGACTCGGAGATCTCCGAGGCCATCGCCGAGAAGGACCTCGCCGTCACCGCGGTGCTCTCGGGCAACCGCAACTTCGAGGGCCGCATCAACCCCGACGTGAAGATGAACTACCTGGCCTCGCCGCCGCTGGTCATCGCCTACGCGCTCGCGGGCACCATGGACTTCGACTTCGAGAACGACCCGCTGGGGCAGGACAAGGACGGCCAGGACGTCTACCTGCGCGACATCTGGCCGAACCCGACCGAGGTCGAGAAGGTCATCGGCGAGTCCATCTCCCAGGAGATGTTCACCGAGGACTACAAGGACGTCTTCACCGGCGACGAGCGCTGGCGGAGCCTGGAGACTCCCGAGGGCGCAACCTTCGAGTGGGACTCCGAGTCCACCTACGTGCGCAAGCCCCCGTACTTCGAGGGAATGGAGGCGCAGCCCGCGCCGGTCGGCGACGTCGAGGGCGCCCGGGTGCTGGTCAAGGTCGGCGACTCGACCACGACCGACCACATCTCGCCCGCCGGCTCGATCAAGCTCGACTCCCCGGCAGGCAAGTACCTGCAGCAGCACGGCGTCGCGCGCAAGGACTTCAACTCCTACGGCTCCCGCCGAGGCAACCACGAGGTCATGATCCGCGGCACCTTCGCGAACATCCGCATCAAGAACCAGCTCCTCGACGGCGTCGAGGGCGGGTACACGAAGAACTTCCTGACCGGCGAGCAGGAGTTCATCTACGACGCCGCCCAGGCCTACGCCGAGCAGGACATCCCGCTCGTGGTCCTGGCCGGCAAGGAGTACGGCACCGGCTCCTCCCGCGACTGGGCCGCCAAGGGCACCAAGCTCCTCGGCGTCCAGGTCGTCATCGCCGAGAGCTTCGAGCGCATCCACCGCTCGAACCTCATCGGCATGGGCGTGCTGCCGCTGCAGTACCCCGCCGGCGAGACCGCCGAGTCCCTCGGGATCGACGGCACCGAGACCTTCTCCTTCACCGGGATCACCGCGCTGAACGAGGGCGCCACCCCGAAGACGGTCAAGGTCGTCGCCGCCAAGCAGGACGGCACCTCCGTGGAATTCGATGCGGTCGTCCGCATCGACACCCCCGGCGAGGCGGAGTACTACCGCAACGGCGGCATCCTGCAGTACGTCCTGCGCTCGCTGGTCGCGGCCTGATCGCAGGCCCCTCCCGCGCCGCCCGGTCCTCGTGACCGGCGCACGCTGCGCCCCGCCCGGCTCCGGCCCGGCGGGGCGCAGTCATGTCAGGGTGTGGGAGGCGCCGCAGGCACCCTCTCGCGCACCCCTGACCGGGCTGTCTGCACCGCGTTGCACACCTCGGCAGGGCCGGGTGAAGCCCCGGTGAAGATGTGCACAGATGTGACCATGTCTACCGTCTCGGCAGGTCAGCACCACGTACCCTGAACGAGTCCCGATCCCGTCCCCGAGGGAGGACCGTGCGTGTCCACCACTGAGCAGCACGCTGCCGCGCCGACCCGTCGGCGCCCGCGCCCCGCTCCCTCCCGCCCGGCGGCGGACTCCACCGTGCCCCCGCCCGAGGTGCCGATCCCCGCGGACCCCGAGGCGCTGCGCAGCCTGGACGCGGAGCAGCTCCCGGGCCTCGCCCGCACCCTTCGCCGCCGCCTCCTCGAGATCTGCGCCGTCAGCGGAGGCCACCTCGGCCCGAACCTCGGCGTCGTCGAGCTGACCCTCACCCTGCACCGCGAGTTCCGCTCCCCGGCGGAGCCGATCGTCTTCGACACCGGCCACCAGGCCTACGTCCACAAGATGCTCACCGGCCGCGCCGACCTCGAGGGGCTCCGCCGCGCCGGCGGCACCTCCGGCTATCCCGACCGGGGCGAGTCCGAGCACGACCTGGTCGAGAACTCCCACGCCTCCGGATCGATCGCCTGGGCGCACGGCCTGGACCGCGCCCACCGCCTCGCGGGGAAGCAGGGCGTCTCCGTCGCGGTGATCGGGGACGGCGCGCTCACCGGCGGCGTCGGCCTCGAGGCGCTCAACGAGCTCGCCGCGGACCGCGGCTCCCGCACCGTCGTCGTGCTCAACGACAACACCCGCTCCTACGCGCCCACCGTCGGCGGCCTCGCTCGGCATCTCGCCGCGCTGCGCACGGGCGAGGTGCTGCCCGGACAGGACGTCTTCACCCAGCTGGGTCTGACCTATCTCGGACCCGTCGACGGCCACGATCTCACCGCGCTCGCGGCCGCGACCGCCGCCGCCCGCGAGGCCGCGGAGGACCCTGGCAGCGCCGGCGTGGTCCTGCACGTCCTCACCCGCAAGGGCGCCGGCTTCGCCCGCGCCGAGGCCGACGCGGTGGACCACTGGCACGCCACCGGCCCCTTCTCGCTCGAGGGCGAGGAGGCGACGAAGCCCGCCGCCCGCACCTGGAGCGCCCGCCTGGGCGCCGCCGTGCTCGACGCCGCCCGTGCCGACGAACGGGTGGTCGCGCTCAGCGCCGCGATGATCGACCCCGTCGGGCTCACCCCGATGCAGCAGGAGATGCCCGAGCGCGTCCTCGACGTCGGCATCGCCGAGCAGCTCGCGCTGGACACCGCCGCCGGCCTCTCCGCCGGGGGCCGGCTGCCCCTCGTCGCGCTCTACGCGACGTTCCTCAACCGCGCCCACGACCAGCTGCTGCTGGACCTCGCCCTGCACGGTGAGGACGTCACGATCACGCTGGACCGCGCCGGGATCACCGGGGACGACGGTCCGAGCCACCACGGCATCTGGGACCTCGCCCTCGCCGCGCAGGTGCCCGGACTGAGCCTGTGGGCGCCCCGCGACGGCGCCCGCCTCGACGCGGCGGTCCCCGCGGCGCTCGGCACCCCGGGCCCCTCGATCGTCCGCTTCCCCAAGGGCGCCTGCCCCGAGGAGCTCCCGGCGGTCGCCCAGCTGCCCGCGGGAGACGTCCTGCACGGCGACGCGGAGGCCCCGATCGACGTGCTCCTCGTCTCCGTCGGCGCCCTCGCCGACCGCGCCCTCGCCGCCGCCCGGGAGATCGCGGCGTCCCGTCCCGCGGCGAACGTGGTCGTGCTCGATCCGGTCCGGGCGCTGCCGCTGGGCGAGGAGCTGCTGGACCTCGCCGCCGGCGCCCGCGCGGTGCTCACCCTCGAGGACGGCCTCGCGGAGCGGGGGATCGGTGCCGCGCTCGCGCTGCGGCTCGGCCGACGCTCGACCCCCGCGCGGCCCGGCCCCGTCGTGCACTGCCTGGGCGTGGACCTCGAGTTCCTCGCCCACGGCAAGCGTGACGCGATCCTCGCCGACCAGGGCCTGGACGTGCCGGGGATCGCCGCCGCGCTGGAGGAGCTCCTCGGCTGATATGTAGGTCTTCCTGTCAAGTGGGCAGGGTGAAGCGGGGGCATCCACTGGCCGGTGGGTGCCCCCGCTTCGGCGTTCGCGGGGTGCGTCTCGGGGCCGCGTGTCTGTTCGACGCGTGGTCAGTCTGATATTCGCGGGTTGATTACCGCATGACGCTGTTTCCGGTGGGAGGGGGCAGCTTGTCTGAGATCGAGCGTCGCCCGTCAGGGCTGCTCACAGCCGAATCGCTGGTCTCCTCCTCACGCTGCGCCCCGAGGTGCTCTGGTTCTCCCACGAACGCGGTCTATAGGGGTTATGCCTCCATCGTGGCCAGGGACCAGCACCAGCCGGCCAGCTCGCGGGCGATCGCGGTGTTCGCGACGGTGTGACGCTTGTGGTGCTTGGTCAGCACGTCCCATCGGTGGTGGAGCCGACGGTTCCCCAGGTCAGCACGCTCTGCGATCTTCGCGGGGACCTGCTGCCAACGCTTCCGGATCGTGGGTCCCGGGAGGTATCCGGGCTTGTGCTGCCACGCCGATTCGATGAGCAGACGACGTGCGTGCGAGTTTCCCGTTCGCGTGATCCCGCCCTGCGCTCGCGATTGGCCCGAGGAATACTCCGAGGGGACCAGGCCGAGATAGGCGGCGATGGTCGAGCCGGTGAACCGGTCCCAGTCACCGATCTCCACGGCCAGCGCAAACCCGGTCAGAGTCGAGATCCCGCGCAAGCAGGCCAGACGGTGAGTGATCTCGGTGAACTCGCTGTCCTCGGCGAACTCGAGGATCGCCGTGCCGAGTCGATCTCTGCGCGCAAGAGCGTGCTGGACCGCGTCATAGCCGTCGTCGAATGCGGCCACCGACCCTGCGCCATGGGCGGGTAACGCGTCGCGGCGGATCTCCCGCATCCAGGCGTCATGAGTGGGCCCCCACGTTGTCTTTCCCGGGAACGCATACCCGTGGCGGAGCAGGAGCTTGCCCAGCCGGTGCCGGCTGGCCATCAGATCACGGCGGGCATCGTCCCTGGCCCTGACCAGATCACGGGCGGATTCCTCGCTGCGAGTCGGGATCCGCACCTCGACGATGTCGCCGGCACGGTCCAGGCGTGCCAGCAGCTGGGCGTCCCTGCGGTCGGTCTTGACGCGGTCTCCGGCCGGGCGGAGCAGCTTCGACGGGGCCGCGACCAGGACATGGAACCCCGCGTCCTGAAGGGTCCGGGCGAGTTCGAAACCGGTGGGGCCGGCTTCGTAGATGACTCTCAAGGGGCCATGGACCTTGGAGAGTTCGGCTGCGAACTCGCAGATCGAGAGGGGATCATTCGGGAACCGTCGCTCGATCATCTCTCCGGTCACGCCATCGATCGCCGCGGCGACGATGCTGCGGGCGTGAACATCCAGTCCCAGGCTTGTAGTCTCGGTGAACACCAGGGCCTCCTATGAATGTGTGCACCCCGGCCGCCCATCGACCGGAGTGATCCACGATCTTCATAAGCGGGGCCCTGGGCCACAAGCCCTCAGCAACCCGCCGCCCTCATAGCGTCTGAGCTCTACCCCGCGCGTCTCGTCCCGCGGATCGATGCGTCCTCAGAATGACGAAGACCCCGGACCACATGGTCCGGGGTCTTCGTGACTCAGCGGCTATGCCGCGCGTCGATCAGTCCTGCGCGAGCGCGATCAGTCCTGCTTGGTCTCGCGACGGTCCTGGGTCCACTCGACGTGGAAGGTGCCCTCGGTGTCCACGCGCTGGTAGGTGTGGGCGCCGAAGTAGTCGCGCTGGGCCTGGACCAGGGCGGCCGGGAGGCGCTCGGCGCGCACCGCGTCGTAGTAGGACAGGGTCGAGGAGAAGACCGGGACCGGGTAGCCGGAGGCCGCCGCGAAGGCGACGATGCGGCGCCAGGCCGGGATGCACTTGGCGATCTCCTCGGTGAAGTACGCATCGGCCAGGAGCAGCGGCAGGTTCGCGTCGCGCTCGTAGGCCTCGGTGATGCGGTTGAGGAAGCGTGCGCGGATGATGCAGCCGCCGCGCCAGATCCGCGCCATCGCGCCGAGGTCGATGTCCCAGCCGTATTCCTTCGCGCCGGCCGCGATCTCGTCGAAGCCCTGCGAGTAGGAGACGAGCTTCGCCGCGTACAGCGCCTTCTGGAGATCGTCGATGAACTGCGCCTTGTCGGCGATCTCGAGGGTCTGCGCCTCGGCCTTCAGCACTCCGCGGGCGGCCTCGCGCTGCGGGGTCGAGCCGGAGGTGGAGCGGGCGAAGGTCGCCTCAGCGATGCCGGTGACCGGGACGCCGAGGTCCAGCGCGGTCTGCACGGTCCAGGCGCCGGTGCCCTTCTGGGCGGCGCGGTCGAGGATGACGTCGACGAAGGGCTTGCCCGAGGTCTGGTCGGTGTGGTGGAGCACCTCGGCGGTGATCTCGATGAGGAAGGACTCCAGATCGCCCTTGTTCCACTCGGCGAAGACGTCGCCGATCTCGGAGGCGCCCATGCCCAGCGCCTTGGACATCATGTCGTAGGCCTCGGAGATGACCTGCATGTCCGCGTACTCGATGCCGTTGTGGACCATCTTCACGAAGTGGCCCGCACCGTCGGCGCCGACGTGGGTGCAGCAGGGGACGCCGTCCACGTGGGCGGAGATCTTCTCGAACATCGGGCCGAGGCGGTCGTAGGACTCCTTGGTGCCGCCGGGCATGATCGAGGGGCCGTTCAGGGCGCCCTCCTCACCGCCGGAGACGCCGGAGCCGACGAAGTGCAGGCCCTTCTCGCGCAGCGCGGCCTCACGACGGCGGGTGTCGCCGAACAGGGCGTTGCCCGCGTCGACGATGATGTCGCCCTCCTCCATGAGGGAGGCGAGCTCGTCGATCACGGCGTCGGTGGGCTTGCCGGCCTTGACCATGATGATCGCCACGCGCGGCTTCTGCAGGGAGGCGACGAAGTCCGCCATGGACTCGGACGGGTAGAACTCGCCCTCGGAGGCGTAGTTGTCCATGACCGTCTCGGTCTTGCCGACGGAGCGGTTGTGGATCGCGACCTTGAAGCCGTTGCGGGCGAAGTTGCGAGCGAGGTTCGAGCCCATCACCGCCATACCGGTGACGCCGATGTCCGCGACATCGGCAGGGGACGGAGCAAAGCTGGCCATGGGATCTCCTCAGATCGAGTGACTGTCGAGCCGGGCCGAACCGCGGCGCCGAGGGCGTCGGCGGGCATCGCGGGCCCGACCCATCGCGGTCCATCCTAGGGAATTCCGGCCCGAGACGTTTCCGTGTGCCAGCGCTTGCCGCGCGAGGGTGGCCGTCGACACGGTACCGTCGCCCCGGGGAAAGCGGGAGGATGCTCTCCCCGCACGCCCGGACACACTTCGAGAGCGAGCCACCCGATGACTCAATCCCCGTACGATCCGCAGCCGTCTCCCGGCGCCCCGCGCGCCCACGACCCGTACGGCCAGGACCCCTTCGCCCACGGCGCACAGCCGCAGGGCGCACCGGCCCACGGCTCCCCCGGCGCCGCACCGCAGGGCG
>ENA-OOKA01000434-OOKA01000434.1-human-skin-metagenome-genome-assembly--contig:-NODE-434-length-10821-cov-5.797511_pt1 | contig 10821 bp, 9 predicted proteins | sample MGYA00248825_ERZ500995 | MGnify/ENA primary metagenome ERZ500995 (study PRJEB25958, sample SAMN03398540) | human skin metagenome | study: EMG produced TPA metagenomics assembly of the Human Skin...
CGGTGGCAGCGCCGTCTGCCGCCCGACCCACGGCCGACGGGTCGAAGCCGCGCCCGTCGTCGACCACGTCGAGGCTCACCCGGTCCGGCCACCAGGCCAGCGTGAGCACGCAGCGCTGCGCCTGGGCATGCCGCTGCACGTTCGCGACCAGGGACTGCGCGGCCCGGTGCAGCGTCTCGACCTGCTCGGGCACGAGCTCGATCGGGGTCCCGTCGATCCGCAGCTCCCAGCGGGTGGGCCCGCCGAGCGCCTCGGCACGGGCGATCACCTCGCGCAGCGCCTGCTCGAGGGTGGTGCGGGGGGCGCGGTCCGCGAGATCGCGGACCAGGCCGCGTGCGTCGGCGAGGTTCTCGCGGGCGGTGCGCTCGATGCGGGAGAACTCCTCGGCGGCCGACGGGTGAGCGGCGCCCGCGGCGCGGGAGAGCATCACGATCGAGTTCAGGCCCTGGGCGAGGGAGTCGTGGATGTCGCTGGCCAGGCGCTGCCGCTCCTCGGCCACGCCCTTCCTCCGCTCGGAGTCGGCGAGCTCGGCCTGGGCGGCGCGGAGATGCGCGACCAGCACCCGGCTGCGATCCGTCTCGCGCAGCAGGCGCCGGTAGACGGCGTGCGCGACCAGGGAGAACACGGCGCCGATCAGCGGTCCGAGGATCTCGCCGACGCCCAGCAGGGCCTCGTCCCGCCCGAGCACCGGGGAGACGATCGCCCACAGGGTCACCAGCGCGAGCGCGAGGGGCCCGCCGACGGGACCCAGCGCGAACAGGACCAGGAAGAACAGCGTGAACGCGATCCACACGAACGACGGGGAGACGAAGGTGGTCGCCATCCAGGCGGCGGTCAGCGCGAGCACCCACGGCGCCGCCGGGAGCAGCAGGTCGGTGGTGTCCGCGCGTCCGGCATCGCCGCGGCGCAGGCGGGGGAGCGCGGCGGCGGCGCGGGCAAGGCTGCCGCCGACGACGCTGAGAGTGCGGATGACGAGGCTGCCGAGGCGGTCAGCACTGAGAGCCGTGGCGGTGACGTTGTCGACGACGAGTCGGCCGACGGCGAAGGAAGCCCGATTCGCATCACCGTCGAGGCCGCCTCCGAGGCGAGCAGCGAAGCGGTGGTGCGCTATGACAAGAACGGCGACCAGCACTACGACGTCGTCTCGGCGTTCATCAAGTCGATCCGCGGTTCCGACGTCGATGCCGCGCTGCACTATCTCGCCCGGATGATCGTCGCCGGGGAGGACCCGCGCTTCATCGCGCGTCGGATCGTCATCTCTGCGGCCGAGGACATCGGCATGGCCGATCCGCAGGCCCTGCCGATCGCCGTGGCCGCCTCGACGGCCGTGCAGAACATCGGCATGCCGGAGGGGCGGATCCCGCTCGCCGAGGCGGTGACCTACCTGGCGATGGCACCGAAGTCGAACGCGAGCTACAAGGCCCTCGACGCGGCGATCGCCGATGTCAGGAGCGGCCTCGTGGGGGAGGTCCCCGACCACCTGCGCGATGCCCACTATCCGGGGGCGAAGCAGCTCGGTCACGGCAAGGGCTACAAATACGCCCACAACTTCCCGCACAGTGTGGCACCACAGCAGCACCTGCCCGAAGCGCTGCGCGGCAAGGAGTACTACACGCCGACGGGCAACGGCATGGAGCGGACGATGGGGGAGCGCCTCGAGACGATCCGCCGTCTCCTGCGCGGAGAGTGAGGGCTGCCCGTCGGCGTTCGGCCCCGGCCCGCGCGTTGCGGGGGACGCGGCGACTGAGCTAAGATGGTCAGCTGTTGTGCCTCATATGTAAAGGCGGTCGGTGCGAGCGGTTCTCGACGCTCAATCCCTCTTTCCCAACCGGGGAAACAACGGTTCCGATCAGGGCGAGGACATCATGCCTGCCGGGACGACCCGCACCCAAGAAAGGTAACCCAGTGCCAGCACCAGCACGTAACCGCCGGATGGCTCGCCTCTCGCGCGCCCTCGGCCTGCCGCTGACCCCGAAGGCTGAGAAGTACTTCGAGCGCCGCCCCTACCCCCCGGGCGAGCACGGCCGCGCCCGTCGCCGCAATGACAGCGACTACTCGGTCCGCCTCAAGGAGAAGCAGCGTCTTCGCGCCCAGTACGGCATCCGCGAGGCCCAGATGCTCAAGACCTACAAGGAGGCCAAGCGCCTCGAAGGTCTGACCGGTGAGAACCTCGTCGAGCTCCTCGAGATGCGTCTCGACGCCCTCGTCCTCCGTGCCGGCTTCGCCCGCACGATCGCCCAGGCGCGCCAGTTCGTCGTCCACCGCCACATCACCGTCGACGGCCAGCGCGTCGACCGTCCGTCCTTCCGCGTCAAGGAAGGCCAGACGATCCAGGTCCACCCGAAGAGCGCCGACATGGATCCGTTCCAGGTCGCCGCCGCCGGCGGACACCGCGACGTCCTCCCGGCAGTTCCGGGCTACCTCGACGTCAACCTTGAGGGCCTGCAGGCCACCCTGCTGCGCCGCCCCAAGCGCGAAGAGGTCCCGATCACCGCTGACGTGCAGCTCGTCGTCGAGTTCTACTCGCGCTGAGCCACCTCTCACGACTGCCCGGAACGTCCCGCGTTCCGGGCAGTCGTGCATTCACCTGCACGCGCCGACGCGCAGGCGACCACCATCTGAACTGGTGAGCAATTAAACTATTCTGGAACGGGCGCGCAGCGCCCACCGCAGACGCACCATCTGAAAGGCCATGGATGAAGACGGCAGAGATCAAACAGCGCTGGCTCGACTACTTCGAGGCGAACGGACACGTGGTCGTGCCCTCGGCGTCGGTCATCAGCTCCGATCCCTCGATCCTCTTCAACATCGCGGGCATGGTCCAGTTCATCCCGTACCTCACCGGTCGAGAGCCTGCACCGTTCCTCCGCGCCACGAGCGTCCAGAAGTGCGTGCGCACCGCCGACATCGAAGAGGTGGGCAAGACCACCCGTCACGGCACGTTCTTCCAGATGAACGGCAACTTCTCCTTCGGCGACTACTTCAAGCGCGAAGCCGTCCGCTACGCCTGGGGTCTGCTCACCTCCCCGACGGAGGAAGGCGGCCTCGGCTTCGACCCCGACCTGCTCTGGGCCACCGTCCACGAGGACGACCTCGAGACCATCGACCTCTGGCTCGAGGAGACCTCGATCCCGCGTGAGCGGATCCAGCTGCGCGGCAACGAGGACAACTTCTGGCACACGGGTCAGCCCGGACCCGGCGGCTACTGCTCCGAGATCTACTACGACCGCGGTCCCGCCTACGGCGCCGAGGGCGGACCGATCGCCGATGAGGATCGCTACATCGAGATCTGGAACCTCGTCTTCATGGAGTTCGAACTCTCCGAGGTCCGCTCCAAGGTCGACTTCGACATCGCCGGCGAGCTGCCCGCGAAGAACATCGACACCGGCATGGGCCTCGAACGCGTCGCCTTCCTCCTCCAGGACGTCGAGAACATGTACGAGATCGACGAGGTCTTCCCCGTCATCGCCGAGGCGAGTCGCCTCTCGGGCCGTGAGTACGGCGCCGACCACCACTCCGACGTGCAGATGCGCGTCGTTGCCGACCACGTCCGCTCGGCCCTGATGATCATCGGCGACGGCGTGCGCCCCGGCAACGACGGACGCGGCTACATCCTCCGCCGCCTCATCCGCCGTGCCGTGCGCGCGATGCGCCTCCTCGGCGTCACCACCGAGGTCATGCCCTCGCTGCTGCCCGTGTCGATGAACGCGATGAAGCACTCGTACCCCGAGCTCGAGACCGATTTCGACCGGATCTCGCGCATCGCCTACGCCGAGGAGAAGGCCTTCCTGCGGACCCTCGAATCCGGCACCCAGCTCTTCGAGACCGCGTACGAGAAGCTCGAGGACTCGGACAAGACGATCTCCGGCGACGTCGCCTTCGCCCTCCACGACACCCACGGCTTCCCCATCGACCTCACCCTCGAGATGGCCGCCGAACACGGCGTCAACGTCGATGAGGCCGGATTCCGCGCGCTCATGGCCGAACAGCGCACCCGAGCGAAGGCCGATGCGAAGGCGAAGAAGGGCGGCGGACACACCGACCTCTCCGCCTACTCCGCCCTGCTCGAGGAGGGCCGAAGCGAGTTCGTCGGCTATGACGACCTCGAGGCCGATTCCCGGATCCGCGGCATCGTCGTCGACGGCGAGGCCCGCGAGGTGCTCACCACCGGACAGACCGGCGACCTCGTCCTCGACCTCACCCCGTTCTACGCCGAATCCGGTGGCCAGCGCGCCGACGTCGGCCTCATCAAGGGCGACGGCTTCACCGCCAAAGTCCTCGACGTGCAGAACCCGGTCAAGGGCCTCGCCGCCCACCGCATCGAGGTCATCGACGGCGAGATCCCCGTCGGCGCCGACGTCCTCGCCGAGGTCGACCACGAGCATCGCTTCCAGGGTTCCCAGGCGCATACGGCCACCCACCTCGTCCACGCGGCCCTGCGGGAGATCCTCGGCACCCACGCCGTCCAGGCCGGTTCGCTCAACCAGCCCGGATACATGCGCTTCGACTACTCCTACCCGGAGGCACCGAGCGCGCAGATGCGCGCCGAGATCGAGGACGTCGCCAACCTCGCCGTGCGCTCGAACTACGAGGTCGGCACCGAGTACATGCCCTTCGAGGACGCGAAGCGCTCGGGCGCGATGGCCCTCTTCGGGGAGAAGTATCCGAACATCGTCCGTGTCGTCGACATCGGCGGACCGTTCTCCCGCGAGCTCTGCGGCGGCACCCACGTCGGCGCCTCCGCGCAGGTCGGTCCGATCTCCGTCCTCTCCGAGGCCTCCGTCGGCTCCGGAGTGCGCCGCATCGAAGCCTCCGTGGGGATGGACGCGTTCCGCTCACTCGCTGCCGAACGCACGATCGTGTCCTCGCTCTCGGAGATGCTCAAGGTGCCCGGCACGGATGTCACCGACCGGGTCTCCGAGCTCATGGTCAGGCTCAAGGACGCGGAGAAGGAGATCTCCCGCCTCCGGTCCCAGCAGCTGCTCGCCCAGGCCGGACGGTTCCTCGAGACCGCCGAGACCGTCGGGAACACGCTCTTCGTCGTCGCCGACCTCGGCGAGGTCTCCAGCGGCGGGGACGTCCGCACGATCGTCACCGACCTGCGCGCCCGCGTCAGCGACCGGGTCGCCGTCGTCCTCGGCATCGGCGTGAGCGGCGGCAAGCCCGTCGTCGTCATCGCCACCACCGAGGCCGCCCGCGAGTCCGGAGCGCAGGCCGGCAAGCTCGTGTCGGCAGCGAGCTCCACCCTCGGCGGCGGAGGAGGCGGCAAGCCCGACCTCGCCCAGGGCGGCGGCAGCGACACCACGCAGATCCCGGCCGCGATCAGCGCGGTCAAGGCGGCCCTCACGTGACACTGCGGCGCGGCCGACGTCTCGGCCTCGACATCGGATCGGTGCGGATCGGGGTCGCGGCGTGCGATCCCGATGGGATCCTCGCGACCCCGCTCGCCGTCATCCGCCGGGCCGACGAGCCGGCGGCACTGCGGCAGCTGCGGGAGATCATCGCCGAGTACGAACCCATCGAGATCCTCGTCGGCGACCCGAAGTCCCTCGACGGCTCCGCCCGCGCCGCGGCCGCCGCCGCCCTCGACTTCGCCCGCCGGATCGACACCGACGTGCCGATCCGCCTCGTCGACGAGCGCTTCTCCACCGTCGAGGCGCACAGCTCGCTCGCAGCTGCGGGCAAGAGCTCACGGCAGCGCCGCGAGATCGTCGACGCACAGGCGGCCGTCATCATTCTGCAGAACGCGCTCGAGTCCGAACGCAACACGGGCAGGCCCGCCGGTCGGGAGCTGCCCGAACAGGAGAGTGAGCAATGAACCCGTTCCCCGGTGAGTTCTCGGACGACGAAGGGCTCTCACGCGCCGAGATCCGAGCGAAGAAGCGCCGGCGGATGATGCGCAAACGTCGCACCACCGTCATCGTCGCCGTCTGCGTCCTCGTCTTCGGCCTCGGCGGCTTCTTCGGCCTCCGCGCCGCCGGCGGTGTCGTCGACGACCTCTTCGGCGGGGGCGGCGACTACGAGGGCAATGGCACGACCGAGGTCACGCTCGAGATTCCGCCCGGCGCCTCGGCGCGGTCGGTGGCCAACCAGCTCGTCGAGGAGGGCGTCATCAAGGACTCCAAGCCCTTCCTCGAGGAGGTCGAGAGACGCGATCTCACGATCCAGGCGGGACCGGTCATCCTCCGTGAGCAGATGAGCTCGAAGGCCGCCGTCGACGCGTTCATCAACCCGATCAAACCCCCGAAGCTCACGATCGCCGAAGGACGCAAGATCGACCAGATCAAAGCGACGATGATCGAATCGGGGATGAAGGCCGAAGAGGTCGACAAGGCGATCGACGACAGGACTCCGAAGGACTACGGCCTCGACGTCGACGCGCCCAGCTTGGAGGGCTACCTCTATCCCGCGACCTACGACCTCGACAAGGCGAAGACGGCGGAGGACATCGTCTCCGAGATGGTCGCGAAGACGAAGCTCGAGCTCGAGACCGCGGGCATCGAGAACAAGGACGCCAACCGCATCCTCACCCTCGCCAGCCTCGTCGAGATCGAATCCCCGGGGGACGAGGAGACACGGAAGAAGGTCGCCCGGGTCTTCCTCAACCGCATCTCGGAGGACTCGAAGACCGGTCAGCTCCTTCAGTCCGATGCCACGGTCGCCTACATCCACGGCGCCCGCGCGGACCTGACGACGACGAAGGAGGAGCGGAACTCCGATAGCCCGTACAACACGTACAAGCGGAAGGGTTTGCCGCCCGGACCGATCAACTCGCCGAGCGCCGGGGCCGTCGACGCCGCACTCAACCCGGCGGACGGCAGCTGGCAGTTCTTCGTCGCGACGAATCCGGACACCGGTGAGACGAAGTTCGCCGACACCTACGCCGAGCACCAGAAGAACGTCGAGGAGTACCGGGCATGGCTGCGGGAGCAGGACGGGTGAGCCCGGTCGTCCGCGCCGCCGTGCTCGGGCGTCCGATCGCCCATTCGCTCTCCCCGGTCCTCCACCGTGCGGCGTTCGCGGCTCTCGGACTCGAGGACAGTGAGTACGGTCGCGCCGAGGTCGGAGACGAAGACCTCGCCGCCTTCCTCGACGCCCATCCGGCGGAGACGGGCTTCTCCCTGACGATGCCGCTCAAGGAGCGTCTCGTCGCCCTCGCCCGCGAACGCGGCTGGGACCTCGACGAGACCGCCGAGGCGACCGGCGTGGCCAACACGCTCGTGCGGTTCCCGAACGCGACGACCGTGGCCAACACCGACGTCGACGGCATCGTCGGAGCGATCCGCCTGCGCCCCGGGTCCGGGACCCGGGCGACGATCCTCGGTGCCGGAGCCACAGCGCGGTCGGCGCTGCTCGCCCTCGTGCGCCTCGGCATCACCGAGGTCGACCTCCTCGTCCGCAGCGCCTCCCGTGCCGCCGCCGCAGCCGAGCTCGGCACGCGCCTCGGGCTCGCCGTCGAGATCGGCGGTCTCGAGACGATCCGGTCCTCCGCCGTCGTCGTCTCCACCCTCCCCGCCGAGGCGGCCCCCACCCTGACGTGGGAACCGGGAAGCGGCGTCGCCCTCGACGTCGCCTACGCCGCCGAGTCCGCCGTCCTCACCGGGGCCTCCGCCCACGGGTACACCGCCGTGCCGGGCACCGCGATGCTCGTCGAACAGGCCGTCGCCCAGGCCGTGCTCTTCCTCACCGCAGCCGCAGGCACCCCACCGAGCCCGGCTCAGGTCGAGGCGATCGCCGCATCGATGCACGCGGCCCTGCCCGAACGGGACTGAGCCGTGACGGTCGAGAGCGCAGTCCTGCTCGGCCTGAGCACGGCCGTCGCCGCGGGCACCGGACTCCTCCTCGTCGGCACTCCCGCCCGCTGGCTCGCCGACACCGCCGACGCCGAGACGGTCACCGGCTCGCGCGCCTTCCGTCCGGTCCTCCTCGTCCTCGCCGGCATCGTCATCGCCGGACTCGCCGCGTTCCTCGTCCCGGTGGGTCCCGACTGGACGGCGATCGCTCCCGGCAGCGGCACCGAGTTCGTCCCGCCCTCCCTGAGCACGCTCGACCTCGTGCTCATGGCCCTCGTCCTCGGGACCACCGCCGGTGCCACCCCGGTCCTCGTCGTCGCCGACCTCGTCGTCCGGCGCCTCCCCGACCGGATCATGTACCCGCTCATCGGGCTCTTCGTCCTCGCCTGCGGCCTCGGCATCGGTCTCGGCAGCTCGACGAGCTGGTGGTTCGGGCTCGTCGGAGCCGTGTGCGGGCTCCTCCTCTTCGGCGGACTCCACCTGCTCGGGCGTGCCCTGCACCGCCCGACGATGGGACTCGGCGACGTCAAGCTCGCCGTCGTCGTCGCCGGCGTCTCCTCCCTCATCTCCCCGTGGGCGCCCGCCCTCGTCCTCGTTATCACAATGCTCGTCGCAGGGGCCTGGGCGATCGTCGCCGGCGCGCGTGCGGGCAGCCTGCACCAGACGACGATCGCGTTCGGTCCCGCGATGCTGACCGGATTGTGGGTCGGGTCGGTCTCGGCGAGGTTCGTTCTATAGAATCGGTGGAATGTTGAGATGGCTGACTGCAGGCGAATCCCACGGCGAAGCACTGATCGGGATCATTGAGGGGCTGCCCGCCCACATCCCGATCACCAGGGACGACATCCGCGTCAATCTCGCCAGGCGCCGACTCGGCTACGGGCGTGGCGCCCGCATGAAGTTCGAGGCCGACGAAGTGCGCATCCTCGGCGGCGTCCGCCATGCGAAGACCCTCGGCTCCCCGGTGGCGATCGAGGTCGGCAACACCGAATGGCCGAAATGGGAGACGGTGATGAGCGCCGACCCCATCGACGAGTCCGAGCTCGAGGGTCAGGCCCGCAGCGCCCCGCTCACCCGACCCCGGCCCGGCCACGCCGACATCGTCGGCATGCAGAAGTACGGCTTCGACGAGGCCCGGCCCGTCCTCGAACGCGCCTCGGCCCGCGAGACGGCGATGCGCGTGGCGCTGGGCACCGTGGCCGCGAAGTTCCTCGGCCAACTCGGCATCACGCTCGTCTCCCACACCGTGGCGATCGGCGGCGTCGAGGACTCCCGGGACGGTGCGCTGCCGCGGGCGAGCGATGTCGACGCCCTCGATGGGGATCCCGTCCGCAGCTTCGACCCCGCCCTCTCCACCCGGATGGTCGCCGAGATCGACGCGGCGAAGAAGGCCGGGGACACCCTCGGCGGCGTCGTCGAAGTCCTCGCCTACGACCTCCCCCCGGGACTCGGCTCCCACGTCCACTGGGACCGCCGCCTCGACTCGCGTCTGGCCGGCGCCCTCATGGGCGTCCAGGCGATCAAGGGCGTCGAGGTCGGCGACGGCTTCCTCACCGCCGCTCGCCCCGGCTCCGCCGCCCATGACGAGATCCTCGTCGCGGGCTCCGGCTACCGTCGCGCCTCCAACCGGGCCGGCGGGACGGAGGGCGGCATGTCCACCGGCGAGCCCCTGCGCGTGCGGGCAGCGATGAAGCCCATCGCCACGGTGCCCCGCGCCCTGTCGACCGTCGACGTCGCCACGGGAGAGCCCGCGAAGGCCAACCACCAGCGCTCCGATGTCTGTGCCGTCCCCGCCGCCGGCGTCGTCGCCGAGGCGATGGTCGCCCTCGTCCTCGCCGAGGCGGTCGTCGAGAAGTTCGGCGGCGACTCCGTGGCCGAGACGAAGCGGAACCTGGAGGGCTACCTCGCCGCCATTCCGGAGAACCTGCGCATCGGGCGATGAACGAGCATCCGCTTCCGAAACCGGTCCCACCCCTGGAGCCGGTCCCCGCCGCGCACTCGCGCATCGTGCTCACCGGACCCCCAGCCGCAGGGAAGTCGACGATCGGCCGCCTGCTCGCCGACCGTCTGGGGCTGCCGCTGACCGACACCGACGCGAACATCGTCGACCGCCACGGGGTCATCGCCGACATCTTCGTCACCCGCGGCGAGGACCACTTCCGAAGACTCGAACGCGAAGTCGTGCGCAAGGCGCTGCGCCGCCTCCTCGACCGCCCCGGAATCGTCTCGCTCGGCGGGGGAGCGATCCTCAACTCCGGGACCCGGGCGCAGCTGCTCCACCCGGCGATCAAGGTCGTCCACATCGACATCGACGTCGACACCGTCGCCCCCCGACTCAACGCCCCGCACCGGCCGCTGCTGCGCGGGTCGGGGTCCGCTGTCGAGAACTGGCTCGCGCTCGTGAGCGAGCGCGAACCCCTCTACGAACAGGTCGCGACCTTCCGCGTCCAGGCCTCGAACTCGCCGCCGTCGACCGTGGTCAACCGGATCGTCGACGTCCTCACCGGCCTGCAGCGCGCCGAGGAGTACGCGAAGTACCAACAGACGAAGGAGAACCCATGAGCGTGACCACCATCGACGTCGACGCAGGAGGCCGGTACCCGGTGCTCGTCGGACACGGACTCCTCGGGCAGCTGCCCGAACTGCTCGGCCCGCAGGCGGAGAAGGTCCTCGTCATCCATCCCCGCGCTCTGCGCACGACGGGCGAGACCGTCCGCGACGACCTCGCCGCCGCCGGACTCGACGCGATCGTTGCGGAGATCCCCGACGCCGAGGAGGCCAAGCACGTCCAGGTCGCCGCGTTCTGCTGGCAGGTCCTCGGACAGTCCGACTTCACCCGCACCGATGCCATCGTCACCGTCGGCGGGGGAGCGGTGAGCGACCTCGGCGGGTTCGTCGCCGCCACCTGGCTGCGCGGCATCCGCGTCATCCACATCCCGACCACGGTCCTCGGCATGGTCGACGCGGCCGTGGGAGGCAAGACCGGGATCAACACGGCCGAGGGCAAGAACCTCGTCGGTGCCTTCCA